>Ga0315900_10003795_pt1 | contig 21846 bp, 18 predicted proteins | sample LakEriMetagenome_FD_203521 | JGI IMG/M metagenome (GOLD analysis project Ga0315900, IMG submission 203521) | Freshwater fungal communities from buoy surface, Lake Erie, Ohio, United States - Buoy 12 MA114 | ecosystem: Environmental > Aquatic > Freshwater > Lake > Lake biofilm | place: USA: Lake... | reverse complement strand
GCCTGTGGTGAGTGAATTAATCACAGAGTCTAATTTTTCGGAAGAAGAATTAAAAATATACCAACAAAATCAATTACAAAGATTGACTTTGAATTTAAAGAAGAGTGATTTTATTGCCAATAGATTGATTGACGAATACTTGTTTGGCATTGCACATCCTTATGGAACCTATTCTACAGAGGCTGCCTTTAAAAATCTAACACGCGAAGATCTAGTACAGTTTTATGATCGTTTTTACAAGCATGGTAAAGCTGTGATATTCATGGCGGGCAAGTTTCCTAAAAACATGCAAAGCTTAATGAATAAATACATTGGTGCATTGCCATTGAATCAAAAAGCATTGCCTACGTATGATCATCCAATTATTTCTGCGGTAACAAAAAAATATTCGATTGTTAATGATGCGAGTTCGGTACAAGGATCTATTAGAATGGCAAGAAGATTTCCCAATCGACACCATCCAGATTTTCCTGGAACACAGGTATTGAACAATGTATTTGGTGGATTTTTTGGATCAAGGTTAATGCGCAATATTAGAGAAGATAAAGGATACACTTACGGCATACATAGTTATTTACAGAATCATGTACAAGAATGCGCCTGGATGATTAGTACGGATGCAGGAAAAGATGTTTGTGGTGCAACGATTGAGGAAGTGTATAAGGAGATGGCCATACTGAGAAATGAAAAGATAGATGAGGCCGAGTTGAAATTGGTTAAAAATTATATGTTGGGTGCGCTGCTAGGGGATTTAGACGGACCATTCCAAATCATGAATCGTTGGAAGACTTATTTATTGAACGATTTGGACATTGCTTATTTCAATAAAACCATCGAAACGGTACGTGCGATCCAACCTGCCGACCTGCAAGCATTGGCCAATCAATACCTTCAAGCTGAAGACTTTTATGAACTAGTGGTTTACTAGGAGTATTTATAAATTATTTTTAAACGCTAAATACTGATTATCAGCTATTTAGCGTTTTTGTTTTTACAGTACCTTAAAAAACTTGGTACTATGTGATGCATAGTACCTTAATTATCCTTAGTTTTGTGGTATAAATTAAAATTATGGATATTCAAAACACACAAAGTCAGATGCGCAAGGGCGTTTTGGAGTTTTGCATATTGTCCATCATTCAACAAGGGGAGGTTTATCCGAGTGATATTGTTGAGCAAATGAAAGCGGCCAATTTGCATATTCTAGAAGGTACATTGTACCCACTATTAACAAGATTAAAAAATGCGGGCTTGCTCAATTACCGTTGGGTGGAAAGTATTAGTGGTCCGCCAAGAAAATATTTTGTGATGACAGAAGCTGGAATAGAAGCTTATGAAGTCTTACAAAAAACTTGGAATGAAATGACGACATCGGTCGATACCATTATCACACCAAAAGCAAACCCGATTGTTCACCAAGCAGATGCTGCTCAATAAACATATGACAATGAAAAAAGTAATCAATATCAATTTCCAAGGCCGCATACTTCCTATCGAAGAAATGGCGTATGAAAATTTGAAACAATATATAGAAAGCCTAAGAACTTATTTTGAACAAGAAGAAGGGAAGGACGAAATCATCAATGACATTGAATGTCGTGTAGCTGAATTGTGTGAAGACCGTCTTAAAAAAGGTGCAGTTTGTATTTCAGAGGAGGACATAGATTTAATCATAACAAGTATTGGACGTCCTGCTGATTTTGAAGCACAGGATGGCTTTGAAGCGAATACAAATGCAAACACTGGAGCTAATCAAGCTCAGTCTAATACTCAAAATACTGGTGAACCAACTTATCAAAAAAGATTGTACCGAGACGAGCAGAACAAAGTCTTAGGTGGTGTTTGTGCTGGTATTGCCAATTATTTAAATTTGGATCCAATCCTAGTTCGTGTGCTTTGGCTTCTACTTTTTGGCATTTCTTTTGTTGCATATCTTTTATTATGGATTGCAGTTCCAAGTTCTTCTGAAAAAGAAGTAGGAGGTATTCGTAAAAGATTATTTAGAGATATTGACCATAAAGTCATTGGTGGTGTGTGTGCGGGGTTATCTAAATATTTTGGGATTAAAGTATTAATTGTAAGATTGTTATTTATAATACCATCTGTTGTCACCACTTTTAATTGGGATCATTTTCATTTATTCCAGTTTTGGGATTTCGAAGACTTTCCTAACTTCATTGGTTTGACATTTTTTGGTCCTGGAGCAATTTTTATTTACATCGTATTGTGGTTGGTATTACCAGAAGCAAGAACTAGCGCGGAAAAATTAGAAATGGTTGGAGAGAAGGTGGATATCAATAGTATCAAAAATACCATTCAGACAGATATGGAAGGGTTTAGCAAAAGAGCCCAATCTTGGGGAAGTAGCAATGACAAAAAACAAACATCTTCCCCAGGAAATAGCAGTTCTATAGGCAGTTCAACAAATAATACGAATGTTGGCGCAGGTGGTTTGGATCAAAGAAAAGGATGCTTCTATTATTTTGGAAGAACCCTTACTATTTTGATGAAAGCATTTGTATACTTTATCCTTGGCATCATTACGATTTCAGTACTTGCTGCTTTATTTGGGGTTGGAGTTGCAACTACTGGTTTACTACCATTAAAGAAATTCATTTTAGAGGATGGATTACAAAGCTGGTCTTTTATTGGTACAATCTTGTTTTTCATTTGGGTACCCGTGATTGCCATTGTTGCTTCTATAATTCGCAAAATTGCCGGGTTTAAGCAATCCAATGTTTGGGTGAGATCTAGCTTTATTGCTTTATGGGTACTTGGTTGGGTTTGTTTATTTTACTTTATAAGTAGTTTAGGCAATAGTTTTTCTAAACACAATCAACCTATTGAAAAAAGCATTGCATTAGTGAATCCAGCTGTGGAGTATTTAGAGGTCACCGCTACGCCAAGAATGAAATACTATGAGCAAAGATGGTTTAGTATCGAGCCATTCCAAGTGTACAATGATGATACCGTGCGCGTAAGAAATTTAAAAATAAGAATCGTTCAATCAAAGACAGATAGTTTTGATGTGAAGTACGTCACCATGAGCAATGGTAAGTCTATTAGTGAAGCCAATTTACTTGCAGAAAAAATTAATTTCTCTGTAATGCAACAGGATAGCACTTTATTTTTAGATAGAGGCATTGCCATCACAAATAGAGATAAATTCAGAAATCAACATGTGATTATGACCATTGCAGTCCCTGTTGGTAAGCGTTTTAAAATTACCAATAAGGGTTGGTCTCAAACGAATATAAGATTGAATAGTAATGGTATTCAATCTGAAAATGATTTAGGTGGAGATGATCTTTGGGTAGATGAATGGAACGAAAATTGGGACAATGAATCTTATTCTTTCGTTAGAGGGGTAGAATATAAAATGACTAAAGAAGGGTTAGAAAAAATAAAAGCAGATGATGATGTAGAAACTTATTCCGATAATGATTTTGATCAAGATAATGATATTGACGATTTAGAACAAAAATTACAAAAATTAAAAGAGGATCGTGAAAATGTAGAACAAGATTTAGAAAAAACGAGGGCACAAAAAATCCAAGAATTAGAAAAGATTGATCGTGCTTTAGAGGAAAAGAAAGCTGAAAAGAATGGGGTAAAACAAAACCCATCTGATATTAAAAAGAAACAACAAATTGCAATTCAGACGCCATCAGGTTTAAATAAAGTGGCTGCGGTTGCTAAAAAAGCAGAGGACTTACACTTATTGATTCAGCGCTTTACTTATTAAAATGTTTTTTTGTTGATTTGGTGAAGATAAAACGCCCTTCTTTCTAGAAGGGCGTTTGTATTTATTAGTTAACTTTGTCCAAATTTATTCAAGATGAGTGAAATACTAAATACCCCATTTACCCATAAGCATCTTGCATTGGGTGCAAAAATGGCGCCGTTTGCTGGCTACAATATGCCAATTAGTTATACAGGTATCAATGATGAACATGCCGCTGTAAGAAATAGCGCTGGTGTATTTGATGTGAGTCATATGGGAGAGTTTGTTTTAAAAGGAGAAAACGCATTGGATTTAATTCAGCGTGTTACAAGTAATGATGCTTCTTTATTAGAAGATGGTAAAGCGCAGTACAGTTGTTTACCAAATACCACAGGTGGTATCGTTGATGACTTGTTGGTGTACTGTGTTGAAAAGAATAAAGTGTATATGTTGGTGGTGAATGCATCCAATATCGAAAAAGACTGGAATTGGATAACTAGTTATAATACCAAAGGGGTAGAGATGCATAATATCAGTGCTAAAACAGCGCTATTGGCAGTGCAAGGTCCCAATGCGACTAAGATTGTACAAACTATGACTAAGATGGATGTGTTGAATCTGCCTTATTATAGTTTTGTAAAAGGCGACTTATTGGGTATTGACAATGTATTGATTAGTGCAACGGGATATACAGGATCTGGCGGTGTAGAAATTTATTTTGAAGACATCAATGACAATGCCAATAAAGTATGGGATGCCTTATTTGAAGCCGGTGCTGAATTTGGATTAAAGCCAATTGGATTAGGGGCAAGGGATACATTAAGACTAGAAATGGGATTTTGTTTATACGGAAATGATATCAATGATACAACTAGTCCATTGGAAGCTGGACTAGGATGGATTACAAAATTCACAAAAGCATTTACCAACTCAGAAAATTTAGCAGCTCAAAAAGCAGCTGGTGTTGCCAAAAAATTAGTTGGATTTGAAATGATAGATCGCGGTATTCCAAGGCATGATTATGTAATTAAAAACGCTGCAGGAGATGCGATTGGTGTGGTGACATCTGGAACGCAGGCGCCGAGCTTAGGCAAGGCAGTTGGCTTGGGCTATGTGGCTACAGCCCATGCTGCAGTTGATTCTGATATCTTTATTGATATCAGAAATACTTTAGTGAAAGCAAAAGTGGTTAAGTTTCCTTTTAAATAATTTTAAATTAAAGGGATTTGAATCATTGGATAGTTTGATAATGATCATAGGAATGATAATATTTATAAAGGGGGACAAATCGTCCCCTTTTATTATGCGGTAAATACTTGAAAATGATCTGCAGTTTAATTGCATTTTTGAATTCAAATAAATTTACCGTTATGAAAGGAATGAAAAACAAAGTACAGTTGATTGGACATTTAGGCGCCAATCCTGAAATTAAAGTATTTGACGAAAATAAAAAGCTAGCTCAGCTCAGTTTGGCCGTCAATGATGGGTTTAAAAATGCAGAAGGGGAGTGGCAGGATGACACCCAGTGGTTTAATTTAGTTGCATGGTCCAAGCTTGCAGACTATGCTGAAAAAAATTTACTGAAAGGCCAGGAGCTTGCAATAGAAGGCCGTTTGGTGAATAATACTTATACGGATAAGCAAGACGTAAAAAGAACAGTATCAGAAATTGTATTGAATGAAATCCTTTTATTGAGCAAGCAAAAAACCTCAAAAGAGACTGAATAAATGGTTACAATTTGTATCTTTGCCGCCTATGCAAACAAACGATACATTGAAACCAACTTTACATACAATTCTTACACCGTCTTTATTAGAACTCTATGAAATTAAAGATAGTGTTGTAGTGATTATTGACGTCTTTAGAGCAACCTCTACAATGGCGACTGCACTGTTCAATGGGGCTTCAAAAATTATCCCAGTAGATTCTGCAGAGCATTGTATCGAGATGGGTAAACAAACAGGTGGGATTACTGCAGGGGAACGTGATGGAAAAATTATTCCTGGTTTAGCCTATGGTAATTCTCCTTCCGAATACCCAAGGTCATTTATTGAAAATAAAACACTAGTGATTACCACGACCAATGGCACTAAGTTATTACATATGGCATTGAATCAAGGGGCAAAAGAAATCATTACTGGATCTTTTCCAAATTTCACTAAAGTAGTGGAATTTTTAAAAGCACAAAATGCGCCAGTTATTTTGGGTTGCTCGGGATGGAAGAACCGTTTTAATATAGAAGATGCGCTATTTGCGGGTGCCGTGATTGAGGAAATAAAGGACCATTTTACCATACATTGCGACAGCAGTTTTATGGCCAATCAATTGTACAATCAAAACAAGGCTAATTTATCTGAATATATTAAAACAGTGACCCATTGGCATCGTTTGGCTGCCTATGGCTTAGAAGACGATATGTTGTATTGTGTGACCAAGGATATTGCCCCTTCTTTACCTATTTTCAAAAGTGGCGCTTTGGTAAACCATGGTTAGTTTTTCCCTAAAATAGCCCAAGAAGTTGTACATTTGCAAATTGCCCTTTTTGGAGAGGGTAATTTGCATTTTTAATTATGGCACTACCCTATCTTGTTAAACATATTTATAGTTACGGCACTGAAGAAGTGATACGTCGTGGTAAACGCATTTTTGCATTAAAAAATATCGAATTGATCAAATTCGATCCAATGATTGGCAACATTCATTGTCGCGTAAAAGATGATGGGTATAGTACTTATTATAAAGTAACCATTGAAAATTTTACTTCTGCAGCCACCTTATCATTAAGGTGTGGATGTCCATATAATTTATCTGAAGTTTGTAGACATAAAGCAGCTGCTTTATTTTTCATACAAGATTTATTGGATAAGAATCAATTGGAATACCAAGCTGCTTCTTATAAAACAACACATACTTTACTTAGAACAAAAGCCATCGATTTAAAATCGATTAAAATGCTATGTTCTGCTGATACATTTGATCAGGCTGAGCAAACATTAAAAACAATCCGTCCACATATTCTTTCGAGTGAAAATGAAAAAGTAGTTGCAGAGATAGATATGGATGGTAAGACGCATCATTTGATTATTCAAAAAAATGAAGAACGTTTTTTTGATACTTCATGTGATTGCTTATCTGAGACTGCTTATCCTTTATGTATTCACAAAACAATGTTACTATTACAATTGTTTCAATTAAAAGGGGCAGAATATTTTGAGACCATTAGAAACTGGGACAGAGAAAAAAATAAGTTATTGGCTTTGTATGGCTACAGCCTTGCAGATGATCTTAAAGATAAATTTGAATTTACTTACCATGATAGTAAGCCATTCTTAAAAGTACTTGATACAAGTATCCAGCGAGTGAATGGTGGAGAAGCTGTTACCAAAGCGGCTCCGATAGAACTACATCGTTTCACGGTGCCTAATAAAAAGGTAGATTCATCCGATACAGATGACAGCAGTTTAAAAGGAGCAGAAAAAACGACTCAACGTTATGGTTTAGTTATTCAAGAAGACGCGCATACTTATCCTTATGTATCGTTCCATATTGTAAGAGGCGAGGCAGATGAATTAGAAACAAAATATTTAAGTAAGGTAGAAAAGATTGATATTTTAAAATTTGTCACACCATATGATATGCATGAGGACGATAAAACCTTATTGCAGTCTGTGAGAAAATTACAACCGGTAGAGACGGCTAAATACTTGAATAAGAATTCTCCTTTTCAAGGTATCTGGGATACAATTGTGCACACAGACGAAGCTAGTTTACCTGATGAGACCAAGGATTTAATGCAAGAATACTTGCATCCAAAAATGGAAAAATTATGGCGTGAATTATCAGAGCACCCATTTACTTTTTTCCTAGGACATAATAAAAATTTCACCACAGCTAATTTAGTAAAAGCAGAATTGGGTTTTTATCCTGTTCAGCCTAGTTTTAAAGTAGAGAAGATAGGGGAGGATTATACAGTTCATGCACAGGTTTTATTACCATCTGGTCCTGTTGATTTAGTGGATAACCATGCCAAGTCGTATTTTTTATTCCAACAAGACCAGCTGTTCTTCTATTGGAAAAACAGAACAGACCTACATTGGGTAGAACAATTTTTACCAAATGGACATCAAAAAGTGTCTGCAAAAGAATGGCCTAATTATTTACAATCAACATTATTGCCTTTATCCAAGAATTATCATGTAGCATTAGATCACGTGACGCAAGAAAAAGTGAAAGGGGTTAAGCCTCAATTACAAATTCTATTGAAAGAAAATGGGGACTATCTATTTTTTGAACCTTTGTTTGTCTACCAAGATATTGTGGTACAAAAAGAAGATGGTCCATCTGTGATTCAACAAGTTGGAGACAAGCTAATGATTCTAGAACGCGATTTAGCAGCAGAGCGACAACTAGTTGGACTTATTGAACAACTCCATTCTGGATTTATAAGACCCAATGAGGGCAATGTATTGGCCTTAAAAGGTGCCGAAGTATTGAAGAATAATTGGTTCTTTTTATTCATTGATACCTTAAAGGAAAAACAAATACCATTATTTGGAACCGAGCAATTAAAGCAATTTAAATTCAATACCGCTAAGCCAACCACTCGATTATACATTAGTAGCAATACGGATTGGTTTGACGCAAAAGTAGAAATCTCATTTGGCGAACAAAAAGTAAGTATACAAGACATCAAGACGATGTTGATGAATAAGCAGCAGTTTGTTCCTTTGAAAGATGGAAGTTTGGGCGTATTGCCAGAACAATGGCTGAATAAATATGCTTTGTTATTTAAAGTAGGTGAGGGTAAGTCAGATAATTTAAAATTGAGTAAATACCATTTCTCTGTTTTGGATGAGTTGTATCAACAAAGAGACGAAGAGGAATTGATTTTCCAATTAGAAGGCAAATTTGAAAAAATTAGAGAACATTATACCATCGCCGATGTGCAACCTCCAGCGCATTTAGATCCAATTTTACGTCCCTACCAAACCAGTGGATTCCAATGGTTGAATTATTTACACGATGTTGGCTGGGGTGGGATCTTGGCAGATGACATGGGATTGGGTAAAACCATTCAAACACTTTCTTTTTTACAACATCTAAAAGAAAAACAAGGTAAGTTATTGGCCTTAGTTGTTTGTCCAACGACTTTGTTATTTAACTGGCAAAATGAATTAAAGAAATTTACACCGAGTTTGAGTTTTATGATTCATCATGGTGGCACAAGAAATAAAGCCAAATTAACAGATGGCTCTGTAGAAGTGATCATCACTACTTATGGTACCTTAAGAAGTGATATCAAAAACTTTGTTGAAGTGCAATTTGATTATGTGATTTTGGATGAAAGCCAGGCCATTAAAAATCCAACCAGCAAAGTAACCAAAGCGGCTTGCCTATTAAATGCGGGCAACAAACTTTGTTTGAGTGGCACACCTTTACAGAATAATACTTTTGATATTTATGCGCAAATGAATTTCTTGAACCCTGGTATGTTGGGTTCGGTGGAATATTTTAAGCATAATTTTTCGATGCCAATTGACAAGTTTGATGAGAAAGAACAAAAAGAGCATTTACGAAAATTTGTTTTTCCATTTATTCTAAGAAGAACCAAAGAGCAGGTGGCAAAGGATTTGCCAGAAAAACAAGAGATGGTTTTATACTGCGAAATGGGTGCAGCGCAACGTAAAATTTACGAAGCCTACAGAAATGATTACAGAGATAAATTAATGGGACTGGTAGAAGAGAAAGGTGTGCAGAAAGCACAATTGTCTATCTTACAAGGCTTGATGAAATTGCGTCAAATTTGTGATAGTCCTGCTATTATCAAAGACGAATCCTATCCAAACGAGTCGGTTAAGTTGGAAGAATTAACACGTGAGATAGCAGAAAATATAGGCGAGCATAAGGCCCTGGTCTTTTCTCAATTCTTGGGGATGTTAGGCTTGATAAGAGCATCGTTGACTAAGCTTGGGATTGATCATGAATATTTTGATGGAAGTAGCACGATCCAAGAAAGAGAAAAAGCGATTGAGCGTTTCCAAAATGACCCTAATTGTCGCGTTTTCTTAATCTCTTTAAAAGCAGGTGGTGTGGGTCTTAACTTAACTGCTGCGGATTATGTGTATATCGTAGATCCTTGGTGGAACCCAGCAGTAGAGCAACAAGCCATTGACAGAACACACCGTATTGGTCAAACAAAAAATATCTTTGCTTATCGAATGATTTGTAATGATACCGTGGAAGATAAAATTTTGAAACTACAAGATCGAAAAAGATCCCTTGCAAAAGAATTAATCTCTGACGAAGATGGATTTATAAAGTCCTTAACCAAGGACGATATCAATTACTTATTTAGTTAGTTGTATTGTCTTATAAATAAGTTGTATGGTCATATTAATAAAATACCCCAAATGATTCATCTGGGGCAATTTAATTTATAAGCTGCAAGCATTATTTCATTTCTGCGGCTGCGATATTCGCTTTCGGATTTTTTAAGAATTCTTCTTTACATCCTGCTGAGCAAAACCCTAATACTTTATTGTCATAATGCGCAGTGTCGCTTATGCCCGCAGTCACCGGCATACCACATGTTGGATCTTTTTTGTTGTCCACTAAGCTGATGTCGTAGCTGATCACTGAATCTTCTGCAGCTGCAGTGACAGTGCTATCCATCGAACTGCTTGTAGACTCCGTTGTGGGTACACTGTTACCACCACAAGCCATTAAAAAAATACTACCACAAACGGCCAACAAGCCTAAGCTTGTTTTGATTGATTTATTCATAATGAAAATTTTTACAAAGTTAGGACTTCTTGTAAATATGTGTTTAATAGTGTAAAAATGATGGTATATGCTAGGTTAGTCATAATGAACCTGGTTGTAAAAAGCGTAATAAGCCCGCTATTGGTCCTTTCTGGTGGGATTCTGTGTTGTCTTATGGTATAAAGAATTCAGGATTTATTGGTTTTTTAACCTGATTCTGATGTATTTTTGAGGTCTAAATTTGAATACCTTAAAGATGAAGAAAACTATCATTTTAGCCCTCGTAACTTCAATAACAGTTTCAGGCTTTGCACAAACAAAATCAATGGCTCCATTGAAGCCTACTGTAGCACCTAAGAAATTGGTAACAAGCAAAATGGTTGCACCTAAACCTACAACGGAGACTGTAGTTTTTAAGAACGCAAAAGACAGTGCTTCATATGCTTTAGGTTTGAGAATTGGACAAAGTTTAAGAACGCAAGGCTTACAAGATGTTAACGTTGCTATGTTCAACAAAGGGATGGCTACTGGTGTGAATGTAAAATCATTAATTCCAGATAGCTTATTAGATTTATGTATCAAAAACTACCAAGATAAAATGAGTACAGAAAAAATCGCTATCAATCGTGCAGCAGGCGCTGCATTTTTAGCAGAAAATGCAAAAAGACCAGGTGTGGTTCGTTTAAGCAATGGCTTACAATATGAAGTTATGGTTGCAGGTACAGATACCGCTAAGCCTACTTTAAAAAACACAGTTAAGTGTCATTACCATGGTACTTTAATCACTGGAGAAATATTTGACAGTTCAGTAAACAGAGGCGAGCCAATTAGTTTCCCATTAAATGGGGTGATTAAAGGATGGCAAGAAGCTTTACAGTTAATGACAGTTGGAAGTAAGTGGAAATTATTTATCCCTTCTGAATTAGCTTATGGCGAACGTTCTGCTGGGCCAGTGATTGGACCAGGGTCTACTTTGATTTTTGAAGTGGAGTTATTGGGTATACAATAATATTTGTAATACATCATTTATAATACAATACACTTCACATCTATTTGTGGAGTGTATTTTGTTTCATAGCCTTTTCAATTTTTATTATGCAAAAGATTTTTGTTGTCATCATTTTAAGTATCACCGCATTTGCTTGTACACCAAATAATGTAAAAATAAGTACTGCTATTGGTCAACAGATTGATAGTGCAGGTATGCAAGGTAGTTTTGCTTTAATGGAAAATAGCAGTGAAGCGTTTACAGTATATAATTTGCCCGCCTATAAGGATAGTGGTTATGCGCCTTTGAATACTTTTTTCGCATTGCCTATCATGATTGGTTTTGATCAAGGCCGAATTAATGCAGACACCAATACATGGGTGTCATTAGACTCTACTGCTTATTACCAGCAGTTGACTCAACAAATTGGAAGAACCACCATTTTGCAAGAAATTGATTCTATACATTATGGCAAAGGAATCGTGAGTGCGAATATGGAGGGTTTTTGGAAGGATGAATCCTTATTAATTACTGCCGACGAACAACTTGGTTTTATCAAAAGATTATATTTTAAAGGCTTGCCTTTTCAAAAACGTAGCCAAGAGCTTTTTAGAAAAATGATATTGAAAGAACAAAACTCTAATTATCAATTAAGTTATTTAGTAGCCACTGATACTTCGCTTGGAAATCAAGCTTGGGTGCTTGGGTATATCGAAGAAAACCTGCATCCTTATTTCTTTGTATTGCATACAAGTGCAACAGATGGCAAGGACCTTAAGAACAGAAATATTAATTTATTAAAATCTATATTGGTTAAAGAAGGCTTCTTCAAAGGAGTTCGTTAAATTTAATCTCTATTCATTATTATAAGAAAGCTTTATGCAATACTATTCTGAATCATTGACATCTTATAAGCGCATCCAAACCAGACCTGTTAAAGTTGGTAATTTAGTCATTGGTGGAGGGCATCCTATTCGTGTTCAAACGATGACTACCACAGATACCATGGATACGGATGCAACAGTTGCACAAGTCATTCGTTGTATTGAAGCGGGTGCAGAACTAGTTCGTGTAACAGCACCAAGTAAAAAAGAAGCAGAGAATTTAGCTAATATTAAAGCCATCCTTCATTCAAAAGGATACCATACCCCACTGGTTGCAGACATTCACTTTACACCCAATGCAGCTGAAATTGCAGCTAGAATTGTAGAAAAAGTAAGAGTGAATCCAGGTAATTATGTGGATAAGAAGAAATTTGAACAGATTGATTATACCGATGCGGAATATGTAGAAGAAATTGAACGCATTAGAGAGAAATTTTCACCCCTTGTACTCATTTGTAAAGAACACGGCACTGCAATGCGTATTGGTACCAACCATGGATCATTAAGTGATCGTATCATGAGTCGATATGGTGATACAGCGATTGGGATGGTGGAGAGTGCAATGGAATTTTTGAGAATTGCAAGAAGTTTGGATTACCACCAAATTATTTTGAGTATGAAATCAAGTAATCCTCAAGTAATGGTGCAAGCTTATCGATTATTGATTCAACAAATGCAACAAGAATTCAATGAATTGTATCCATTGCATTTAGGTGTAACAGAAGCTGGTGATGGAGAAGACGGAAGGATCAAGAGTGCGATTGGTATTGGTACATTATTGGAGGATGGTATTGGTGATACCATTAGAGTTAGTTTAACAGAAGATCCTGAATTAGAAATTCCTGTTTGTTTAGATTTAGTTAAAAGGTACGATCAATTGTCAGAAGTGAACACAGCAATGGTACCTGAACTGACACAATTACCTTACAGCCCTTTTGAATATACAAGACGTACAACAAAGGCAGTGCGCAATATTGGCGGAAAACAAGTTCCTGTAGTGATCGCAGATTTAAGTCATCTTTCTACTATCAAAACAACAGACTTAGTAGCCATTGGATATACCTATGATGTAGCTACAGACAAATGGACAATCTCTGATGCTGCTGCTGATTATGTATTTATTGGTAACACCCCTTTAGATTTCAACTTACCAGGGACCCTTAACATTATAGCAACCCCTGCTGTTTGTGCAATTGCAAATAACACAGAAAAATACCATCCAATCAGCGATGCTGTTTCTTTTATTGCATTAGATGCAAAACACCCCCAACTTAATTTTGTACAAATAGATTGTTACAGTGATCTTTCGCCTATTGCAGATGAATTATTAATACAGATTGCAAAAGACCCTTCTGTAGTTTTTTGTTTGAGCAGTCAATGTAACAATGCAATGCAAGCGGTAAGAAGAATGGCTATTAAGCTGATGCAAATGGAAATACAACAACCTATTATTTTAGTAACAGATAGTCAATGGAAAACAACAGATGAACACTTAATACATTTTGCCATTGAAACAGGTGCACTTTTGTTAGAAGGGATTGGAGATGGCATTTGTTTGGGATTAAGTCAAGCTGCGTATAATGCAAGCGTGAGTGGATCCAATGTATCTGGCCGTAATTATTTTAACAACTCAAGTATTGAGCAATTGTTAAATACCACTGCATTTGGAATTTTACAAGCCACTAGAACTAGAATTTCTAAAACCGAATATATTTCTTGTCCAAGTTGTGGCAGAACTTTATTTGAACTTCAAGAAACAACTGCAAAAATAAGAGCTGTCACCAATCATTTAAAAGGCTTGAAAATAGCTATTATGGGTTGTATCGTGAATGGGCCTGGAGAAATGGCAGATGCTGATTTTGGATATGTGGGTAGTGGGGTAGGAAAGATCACTTTATATAAAGGGAAAGAAGTGATGAAGCGCAATATTGATAGCAATGTGGCAGTGGATGAATTAATCTTATTACTTAAAGAACACAATGCTTGGATTGAGCCAAGTAAATAGTCATTTTATGTATTCCATTTTTTATGCCCTCTTTTATTTGATTTCACTGATTCCTTGGCCAATTGTTTATTTATTAAGTGATGGAGTTTCTTTTTTATTGAGAAAAATTTTAAAGTATAGACTGGATGTGGTGCATCATAACTTAGCCATTGCTTTTCCAAATAAAACCATTCAAGAGCGCAATCAAATTGCAAAAGAATTTTACCAAAAATTTACAGACTCATTTTTTGAGACTATTAAGTTGATCTCTATGTCTGATGCAAGTTTTAATAAGCGATTCACCTCCAATGCGGAAGTGTTGAATGACTTATATCCTACAGGACAAAATGTACAAATAATGGCTGGACACTTTTTTAATTGGGAGTTTGCCAATTGGGGTGCAGCTAAGTATGGCAAGTATCCTTTTATTGGCGTGTATATGCCTTTGAGCAATCGTTTTTTTGATCGTTTGATTTTGGACATGCGTAAAAGGTATGGGAGTATCTTGATACCCGCCACCAATTTTAAAAATCAGTTCCATCATTATGCAACCAACGGAAAATATGCCATGGCGCTAGCTGCAGATCAAAATCCTGGCAATCCTAAATCTGCTTTTTGGATTCCATTTTTTGGACAGCTTACACCTTTTGTGAAAGGTCCAGAGAAAGGGGCTAAACTTAATAATACTGCACAAGTATTTGTTCATTTTTATAGCACTAAGCGTGGACATTATCATTCACATTATGAACTTATGACCACAGTCCCTAATTATTTTAAAGATGGACAATTAACCGCACTGTTTGTAAAAACGTTAGAGGATAAAATAAAACAAAATCCTGCCAATTATTTATGGAGTCACAGAAGGTGGCGTTACACTTATGATTCAGCTACTTATGGAAATTTACTAGTGGAATTATAGTCGCGCTTTTTCACAAAACTCAATTTGAATCTTGTGATTAGTTTTCTAAAAAATTTTCTGAATTAGCATCTTTCTTGGGCGATGCTACAATAGTGAATTTATTTTTCAAAAATTCCACAGCGTCCCAACCATCTTGAACAATTCTAATATTGTGTATGCCTTGCTTCTTCAACACGGAGGCTGCTAGTAATAACTGTTTACCTAAATCGTCTATGAGATAAATATTAAAATGCTCGTCTAGTTCTGACATAGCACCAGGGTCACCAAATTCAATTAATGGAAGATTGATCGAGTTTTTTATATGGGCTTTGTCATAGACATCTTCGGTACGAATGTCTAAAATCATTAGGTATTCGTCAAATGGAATATCCATTGCAAGTTCATCCACTTCGACTTCGATGATTAAATCTATTTTTTCTCCAGCTGCTGACCAGGTTGAAAAACCACCTTCTAGATAACCTTTGACTTGGGTATAACCTAGTAGTTCAAAACGTTTTATTAAAATCTCCTCTGTACCTTGGTCACAGACTAAAATAATAGGACAATCTTGTTCAATTACTTTGAGTGCATTCAATGTTTTGATTTCGTCTAATGCAACGTGAATTGATCCTGGAATAAAACCTTGTAAAAATTCAGTTGCTATTCTAGTATCTATAATTTGCACCGAATCGTCTTGCGATAAAGATAAAAATTGAGCTAAGTTTAAAACCATATTATCCAACTAAATGTTCTACAAATTGGTTCACTTGCTCTAGACGATTATAGTCCACCATATAAAATATAAACTTTCCTTCACGCACAGTCACAACAATTCCGGCTCTTCTTAGAATTGCTAAATGCTGAGATGCAACTGATTGTTCTAATCTAAGTTTTACATAGATCTCAGTTACGGTCATTTTATGATGTTCGTCTATCAGTTTTAAAATTTGTTGACGAAGTTTGTGATTTAAGGCTCTTAAAATCATAGCAGCTTTTTTGCTATGGATTAAATCCACTTTTAATGGTGTGGTTCCATTGTCTAATTGTAGCAAGGATAATGATTGATTCATGACAAATTACATATTGGGGGTTATGAATTGTTTTACAGTGTAAAGTTAATGAATAATTAATACATAATATTTTTTTATATGTTACATTTTTCTGGGCAAAATGTACACCTCTTTGAGGTAATTTGGACCAACATAAGCCAAATCCTCAAATTGCCCTGCGGCCCATTTTGTCACCGCTAATTTAGCTAGTACCTGGCTTGTATAACTGCCATCAAGATAAGTCACTTGTTGTGTGGAGGTAAAAGCCTTTGATTTTAAATGTCCATTGCCAATACAGATAGTTGGCTGCATTGTCAAACTATCCCATTTTGCTTGATCCAACACCATAGCTTGCTCATGAACTATTGGGTTGAGAGATGCATCATAAACGGCTCCAAAAACTTCCATCCTCCTTGCATCTATCATACAAAAAATTTGGTGTGGTGGCACAATCGATGTAGAAGATAATTGAATTGCGGCTGCAGCTAAAGCGCTCAAAGTGGATAATCCAATAAGAGGCTTTTGTAAGGTGTAGGCGATGCCTTTTGCAGAGGCTAATCCAACTCTTAAGCCTGTGTAACTTCCAGGTCCTAAAGTCACTGCTATCGCATCTAATTCGCTGATTTTCATTTGTTGACCCTGTAATAATTTTTCAATCGCTACATGTATGAAACTTGCGTGACTATGCGTTTCTTTATTGGTTAGTTCCCCAATTATCTTGCCATCCTTACTCAAGGCGACAATGGCTTCTTCCAATGCAGTATCTATAATTAATATTTTTGCCAAGTATTAAATTTATAGTGCAAAAATAGGTTGGATTTGCCCAAAAAATTAGAAATTGCAATTCTAAATAAAATATATGTCTAAACAAATCATCAAAAGTAATAAAGTACCTGCACCTATTGGTCCATATAGTCAAGCTGTAATTGCCAATGGCTTCTTATTTGCTAGCGGTCAAATCGCATTTGATCCAGCTACTGGCGAATTGGTTTTGTCATCCATCGAGGCGGAAACAACACAAGTAATGGAAAATATCAAAGCTATATTAGAGGAGGCGAATATCAATTTTGAGCATATCGTTAAGACGAGTATATTTTTAAGTAGTATGGATTTATTTGCTGCTGTGAATCAAGTATATGGCAGTTATTTTAATGCTGATTTTCCTGCACGCGAGACAGTAGCTGTAAAAACATTGCCAAGAAATGTGAATGTTGAAATAAGCATCACGGCTATTATAAATTAATTGTAACCTATGCGTACTATTTTATTTTTCTGCTGTATCATTTTTTCTGGACAATTGATTGGACAAGTTTGGACTAAATATGACAGCACCATGAAAATTGGTAAAGCTGGGTATAGAATTTCTTGTTTAAATAGATCACCAGATAAGAATGTTTTAAATATTAGGCCAATAGGGTTTAAATCTGAATCTAGAGAAGCATCTATAGAATTGAAGGCTAGGGTATTTGGTGCGGAAATTGATGATTTAAACAATGATGGATTTCCAGACCTTGTCATTTTTATTGAAGATGCAGCGGGTAAAAAAAGTATTTTCCCAATTCATTCTCAAGACAACGAAAGAATTGCACCTATTTACTTTCCAGATATTTTAGATGACATGGAAATGAGTAAGGGCTATAGAGGGAAGGATGAATACAAGTTAGTAGAAGGTGTATTATTTAGAAAGTTTCCTGTGTATCCTGCAGATACAACCATTAAAGAGCCAACCAATAAAATTAGACAGTTGATGTATCGAGTGATTAAAGGAGATCGTGATTCTTGGAAATTTAAAATGTTCAAACAGTTTGAACTAACTGCCAACTAATATCCGGCGCTGATTAGTATTTTACCTACTGCTTTTTCGTTGCCCATATCATCTCGCACAAAGATCAAATAAATTCCAGAAGCAACTTTGTGCTGATACTGGTCTCTACCATTCCATACAGCTTGACCTCCAAGCGCCCTAGTTTGCATCATGAGTTGTCCGTTTATGTCTGTAATTTTTACTAAGGCATTGTTGACTAAATTTTTGATCAAAATTGGTCCATCATAATTGGGTGCAATTGGATTAGGATAAATTTTTATTGAGGATTGTACCAAAGCACTTTCAGTTGCATTTCCTTTATAGCTGATGATTTCATTTTTTGTAAAAAAGAATACATCTCCTTCACTTGGTTCAATACCAATAGCTAGAACTGTATTATTTGGAAGTGGACTATTTTCTGAAGTAAAATGTTGAAGCACTTCAGTGCCATCCTTACTAATTAACCATGCGCCGTTATTGGTACCAATCCATTTTCTATTTGCACCGTCTATACTAATAGAATGTATGGCTTCTTTTTGAAAAAGATAGCCATTGAACCCATTGCTCTCCACAATTGGTAAATAAGCATCACATGCTTCGTTGATATTAGTACATTGAAAAATCGCAATCCCATTATCTGTTCCAACCCAAATGCTTCCATCTTTATCCTCTACAATAGCTGTGACTTCCATACTTGGTAAATTGCCTGAACCCTTACCAGTATTCAATTGTCTCCAGATGCCTTGGTTATTTTGTTTTTGAAATAAGACGACACCTTGTTGCTTTGGTCCAATGATCCAGCTCAAACCATTATTTCCGACTACTATTTTTTTAAAATTGGTAGCGTTTAAACTTGATTGTATAGGATAAGAAGTCCATTGATTATTTTCTTTTAGAACGAGACCAAATCCTTCTTTCAAAAGCGCAACAGTACCATCTATTTTTTGTTGTATCGACTTGATTGAACCATTGGGTGGATTTGGTATACTTTGTTCAATTGTTTTTTTGTTAGGATCATAATGAATCAATTGATTACCCATGCCAATCCACCAACTTTGATCCTTTGGGTCTATGGATACGGCTTCGACATAATTTATTTTTATATTTTCAATTTGTGTCAAATTAGACCAGCCTTTTTCATTCAAGCTAGATAATCCAATTTTATCTGTACCATAACTCATGAGTAGCTGATGGTCAGAGAAAGCATTACTCCCATAAGCTGCACTTAAAGGACCTCCTAGTGCAAACCACTTTGATTGATCATTTTTTTCATAAAGTCCTTTGCCAAAGTCAGCTACCCAAATGGTATTCCCATCTTTAAGTAATCCTATAGGTTTCACTAATATTGTTGAATCTATAATGACTGTATTGGATTGACTGCCATTTAACTGGATCAATGCACCATTGGTCTGATAGCTTATGCCTGCTAAAATTCGATCCTCGTCAACAGAGATTGTTTCAATTGTACCTACGTTAATTTGATAACTTGCAATATTACTTTTGTAAGGATAAATTTTTTGTTGGTTGAAAAAATAGAGTTGGTTTTTAAATACAAACATATTTTTTATCCCAGTAATCCCCAATGAATTTTCTAGCATCCAAGTACTATTTTGGTCAACTGTGTTGGACCAAATCCCATTCTCTGTTAATGCAAATAATTTATTTTGAAATATTATGGTTTGTAAAACTTTTACAGTCTGACGATTGTTGTTTGGGAAATAAGTGGCTTTGATTTCTTTTTTTAATAAGTCAATAACAACGATGCCAAAATTACAAGATAAGTAGGCATTGTTATTAAATATAATTAGGTCATTGATGGCTTTGTCAGAAAATAAATTAGACATTTGAATATCGTCAATCAAGGTGACTTGATCGCCTTTTAAGATATCTACCCGACTATTTTTATAAGCAATGACAAGTTGATTTTCGATTGGATGCCATGCAATTTTATGTATACCTATGGCATGTAAACCAGTTGTCGTATTGAGGTAGTTAATTTCCTTTTTTGCGTCAATTTGAATAATTTGATTTGCTGCTACAACATATAGCTGATCCCCTTTGATGACTTGTTGGATCGAATCATTTGAGAAATGTGCACGCCAAGTTCCAATTGGACCTAATTGCAATTGTGCATCTACTGACTTTAATAAGCCAATACATCCAATCAAAATATAGATCCATTTTTGCATCTTATTTGTTTATTGCTTGATAGATTTGTTCTTGAATTTTGGCCCTCAGGTTTAGCGTGCTAAATGCCTTATTGTCTCTTGTTGGATAGACCCTGTTTGAAAGAAAAATATAAAGCATTTGATTGTCTGGGTCTGCCCAAACACATGTTCCAGTGAATCCTGTATGACCAAACACGCTAGGTGGTGCACTTAAGCTTGGATAAGGATCTTTTGAACTGGCATTGTCTCTAGCAGTCTTATCAAATCCAAGCCCTCTTCTGCTTGTGGCAGATTGGTAACTTGTAAACAAATTAATGGTGGCCGGTTTTAAATAACTTTGACCATCCCATTGCCCACCATTCAATAGCATCATATACAATTTTGCGATATCGGTTGCATTGCTAAATAAACCAGCATGCCCTGCGATGCCTCCCATTGTGGAAGCACCTTCGTCATGAACAGATCCCTGAATGAGTTCTTTTCTAAAATAATTATCTAATTCTGATGCTGCAATATTGGATTTGTTTGCTCTTTCAAGTGGTAAAAAGCCAGTACTGTGCATTTGCATTGGACCGTAGAAAGTTTTTGTACAATAATCTTGAAGATTCATCCCAGTCACTTGTTCTACAATATTGCCTAAAAAAATAAAATCATTGTCACTGTAAACGTATTTACCTGGTGCAGTCACAGGACTATTCAAAATTTTCATTCGAATACTATCCATCCAATTATTTGCAAGGTATTTACCTGGTGTAACCATCAATTTGTGGTCAGCGTCTTGGACAGGTACTATCCATTTTGAATTGATACTACCGTCTGCATTTAAAAGTGATTCGTAAAACTTAATATATGGGTACAATCCAGCTTCATGAATTAATAAATCCTTTAATCGAATTTTAGCTTTTGCATTCCCAACTACCCAAGGTAAATAATCGCCAATTGTTTTTTCAATGTCCACCTTGCCTTCCTCTACCAATTTCATAATTGCAACAGTTGTTGCACTTGTCTTTGTCATAGAAGCAAGGTCGTATAAGGTTGCATTGGTCACTTCTGGACTTTGAGCTCCGGCAATGGTACCATAGCTTTTATTGAAAACAATTTGATTGTTTTTTGCCACCAATACTTGACAACCTGGTATGGCACCTTTCAAGATTGCATCTGCAACAATGGAATCGATTTTTACAAGCTGAGTCTGATCAATAGTTGCTGGAAGAATCGAGTCTACTAGAATTTTTTTTTTAACAAGGCTTCAGAAAGCGTTCCGAATTTTAATTCAGGACTAATCGTTACTGGCAAAGTACCACTTGCTTGTAGTTTACCTTCAAGCCACTTTTGTACAGCTGCGTGACTGTATTTTGTATCTTCAAAAGCAAATAAAATATTATTGATTGTATTAAAATCTCCAACAGCATAGGGGTTTCCAAAAATTAAATGTATCCAATTTTCATGCCCTTTTTTGTTTAAGAATTCTAAAGTTGCTGTTGGTAGTTCAAAATGATTTGCAGGTCTTCTGCTATATCCATGCAGGCCAACAATCACTTGATCATATGCTTTTAAGCTATCATTGATCATTGCCAATTCATTT
>Ga0315900_10003791_pt1 | contig 21868 bp, 23 predicted proteins | sample LakEriMetagenome_FD_203521 | JGI IMG/M metagenome (GOLD analysis project Ga0315900, IMG submission 203521) | Freshwater fungal communities from buoy surface, Lake Erie, Ohio, United States - Buoy 12 MA114 | ecosystem: Environmental > Aquatic > Freshwater > Lake > Lake biofilm | place: USA: Lake... | reverse complement strand
TCAGCCGTGGGCAGGACTTTGAAGATCGAGCTATGTTGATGGCATTCCCAACAACAAGATGCAGAAGACGGGATCCGAGGCTGCTTTCTCTGCTGAGGCAGTCTCCCGCTTCTGATCTTGGCGTTAGGCCGCACGAGAACCACGACTCCCACCTTCCGCAGCGAAGCTCCTTCTTAAGCTCAGAACCGAGGCAGAAACATGAAACTTGGCTACACGATCATCTACGTACCAAGTGTCGAATCGTCCCTTCGGTTCTATGAACAAGCCTTTGGGCTCGTACGGAAGTTCTTGCACGAAGCAGGCGACTACGGCGAGCTGTCAACGGGTGAAACAACGCTGGCCTTTGCGTCGCATGCGCTCGGAGAGGCCAACTTTCCAGCTGGCCACATCAAGGCCAGTGAATCTAAGCTGCCTATCGGCATGGAGATTGCACTTGTCACGGAGAATGTTGACGGGGCCCACACGTCGGCGCTCTCGCATGGCGCAACAGAGATTTCGGCACCAACACAGAAGCCTTGGGGTCAGGTGGTGTCCTACGTAGGGTCTCCTGAGAAAAGCAAGCGGCGCCTCAGGCGCAATCACCAGGAAATCGCCTCCAGCCTGCTGATAGATCTTCAGGCGGAAGCAGGTTGTTCACTCAGCACTGCTGCACGGGAGCCCCAGGACGCTAAACGGGCCAGCACAAGCTGTAGCCAACAGGCCAAAAGGACAAAAAGAAGCTCTAGGAGCTTGTCGAGGTTCATGACGAGCACATTCAATGCAATGGCGGAACCCTGAGTTGTGGAGAGTTTCTCGCGGATCAGATCCAATCCATAGCGTCGCTTCCCTTGCCCAATCTTGCCCTCAACGGCATTCCGTTGTCGCTGGTCATCAAGAAACTGCTTCTTCTCCTTGGCCAGCAACTGTGGGTCAGTCTTCGGACGCCCGAGACGCGGACCACTCAGACGAATCCCATGACGCTGGCAGAACGCACGGTTGGCTCGCGTTCGATAAATCTGATCAGCACAGATCACCTTTGGATAGTGGCCATATCGGCGATGATACGCCCTTGCCTGGGCCTTCAGATCGTCTCCTTCGTTGTAGGGGTCGAAGCTCACGCGATCAAGGAAGGCGAACCCATCGCCTGTGACTGAGATCGAGATCTTCGCGCCAAACTCAACATTGCATCTGGCCTTGCCACGCACGATAGGCCTGATGTGTGCTTGGTAGAGGCTGACGATACGGTCAGGAATACTTCTGCTATCTGAGTGATAGAGAATGTTCTGTTGACGAACCAGTTCGCTGACCACCAGCAGTTTACGGTACCAATGCCGACCTGCCGCCAGAAGCGAGGCACCACAAGCGATCAGAGCATCGATGCTGGCCAGATTCCGCTGCAGATGACGCAGTTGCTGCTGAATGGCCTTGCGAATCTTGGCGATGCGAGGGCGCTTCTTCTTGGCTACAGCAAGAAACTGCTGCCTTGCTTTCTTGCGATGTGTGCGCGGCTTATCCCCATAGGGCTCTCTGACCTGAGGATGCATTGCATCAATCAGCTTCTCCGTGACCTCCCTGGCCTCATTAAGCAGAGAGAGATCTGTTGGGTATCGGATATCGGCTGGGACGCACGTGGCATCAATCAATAGTGATCCCTGGTTGGAACATGCATTGTCAGAGCCAGGCTTCACAGGTAGATCGCTGTTGGTCAAATCACCATCGTTGTCACCATCCTCATCATCCTGGGACTCTGCGGATCGAATCACGTTCAGTCCATGACGCACGATCCGCTCATTGGAGTCGTTGATGACTGACTCTGGCAGCCGCCTGCGGAAATAGACCATCAATGATGGGTCAAACGGGGCTGAAGTCTGAAAGGCCTCCAAGCCGATGAAGAACTGGAGATAGGGATTCTCCTTGATCTGCTCTACCAGTTCCTCGTCAGTGAGACCCAGGCGAGCCTTGATGATCAACGCACCGAGCGCCATTCGGAATGGCTTGGCGGGCGCTCCAAAGCCCTTGCAGAACTGCGACGCGTAGTCATCTTCCAGGTCATCCCATGGGATGAGTTGTGCCAGCTTGATCCAGCGATTGTCGCCAGAGAGTTGGCCGCCAAATGGCAGGAAGAAGTCCTCAAACGAGAGCTGATGACGAGGCCCGCGTCGGTACATGTGGAAAACCCTGGACGGCTTTTCGGGGCAAATGCGCCGAATTGCGAACATTCTACCGGGAGAAATCGCTCAGATCCACTGCAGTGCAAGCGTTCTGCTCTTTCTCAGGAGGCCCCAAGTAGGGCCGAAATGAATCCCATGGGATCGTTTCAGATGGACGTATATGGCCTGGTCTTTCTCCCGAATCTTGGCGACCCTCTTCTGTTCATCCCGGAAGCCTCGTTGCCCCACAGCCTGAGCGAATCGGACTCAGCTGATATCCGTTGAGCCGGGTGCTTAGTCACGCTCTTTTCAGATTCTTAGAGGTTCTCTGAAGCACCCACCTCAGTACAGCACCGCGCAAGCACTGCCGGATTCGCGCTGCACGCCATCACCTGGCGCCGCCAGCCCTTCCTCACGGCTGGGCCTCCACACCGGCCGCCGCCAGCTCCATCACCAGCGGGTCTGGCGCTGCCGCTGGTGCCCCGCCCGCATGGCGCACAAGCCGCACCCACAGGCCCTCGTCCTCCTGACGCACCGAGAACCCCGAGGCCACCAGCCCGTCGAGCAGCACGCGGCTGCGCGGCATGCCGGCCCTGAGCTGGCCGTCGAGCCCATAGCTGGGCCCGCAGCGCATCAGGGCCCGGCCTCGCCAGATCCGCGCCGGCCGGTTCTCCAGCCAGTAGGCCACCGGCCCGTTCGCTGTGTCGAGCAGCAACACCGCCTCTTCATCCCCACCACAGGCCCCGCCAAACGATGCCGGCACCTGCAGCCGCACGGAGCGGGCCTCCAGCAACTCCGCGCGGATCAGCTCCAGCGCCCTGCGTGTTTCCCGCCGCTGCTCCAGCCGCTCCGTCAGTCGGCGCGTGTGCTCGCCAGCCGCCAGGCCGAAGCGGGCCACCATCCCCAGCAGCGCCAGGCCCATCGCCAGCCCCACCAGCGCCTCCGGCACAAACAATCCCGCGGGCTTCCTTGCTGCCATCGGCTCACTCCAGCGGCTCGGGCAGGCAGCGGGCCGGGTCGGGGCTACCGACCGATTCACCCCGGTAGTGACCCTGCCGCGCCACCCCCAGGGGCGGCGCCATCACCAGGCAGCGCTGCAGCGCCGTGCCGCGCGAACCCAGCACGGCCGTGCCCCCATCCACGGCCAGGCCGTTGGCGCTGAATTCCACCGGCCCGGCGAAGGTGTGGCGCAGCAACAGCTGGGCCGGCAGCGGGCCCTCCTCCAGCTCCTGGTGAGCCCCCTCACAGGCGGGTGCCGCCGCCGTGGCCACACCGCGCCAGCCCCGTGGCGTCAGCTCCAGGGCGCAGGGCCCGCCGCGGCGCTCGGCCTCCTGGCGCCCCCGCTCCAGCCCCAGGGCCAGCTGCCGCAGCGCCCCCTCCAGCTCCTGCCGGGCGCGGAGCTCCCGGCCCGGCCCCACCCCCAGGCCGGTCAGCAGCCCCAGCACCACCAGCGCCACGAGGGCCTCCGCCAGGCTGAAGCCCCCCGCGCCCCGCCCTGCACGGTTCATCGTGCCTCCTCCGGCGCCACTGTTCCTGGCCGAACGTCGGCGCACAGCCCGTAGGCCGCCGGGCTGTACCAGCGCTGCCGCTCCGGCAGATCCGGCAGCCGCAGCTTGGCCCGAAGCAGCTCCCCCTCGGCGGCGAGCTCCAGCTGCGCCCCCGCCCCGGCCTGCCCGTCCAGCAGGGCCGATGCCGCCAGCTCCTGGGCCAGGGCCGCCGCCACGCCGCCGCAGTCGCTCGCTTCGCCGGCTGCTGCCGGCGCCGACTGGCCAGCCCGGGCCTCCAGGGCGCGCTGCAGGCGCTGCAAGCCCCGTTCACCGGCGGCCTCTACCCGCAGCCGCTGTTCCTCACCGGCCAGCACCTCCAGGCTGCGGGCCTGCATGTGCAGGGCGCCGGCCCCCGCCGATCCGAAGATCACCCCGGCGATCAGAGCCTCGATCACGCTCATGGCCGGATCCCCGCCGGCAGGGGCGGCGCCGCCGGATCGGCGCCGGGCGCCAGCAGCAGCCGGAAGCGGCCCTGGGCCATCCCACCCCGGTCGGAACTCCAGGCCAGATGCAGTTCTGCCGCCGCGGGCCCCGCCAGACCTGCAGCGGGCGGGGTGTAGCTGAGCAGGGTATAGCTCCCCGGGTGGCGGGCCGCCGCCGGCAGCCGCCCTCGCCGCAGGGCCGTGCGCTCCTCCTCCCGGCTGCACAGCTCCGCCGTCGTCGATTGCCACTGGTGCAGCGGCAGCGGCAGCAGGCAGGGATGGCGCCGCAGCCCGGCCGCCACCAGCTGGGCCGCCGAAGCCAGGGCATCCTCCCGCTGGCGCCGCAGCTGCTGGATGGCCTCGGCGCTGCGGCTCTGCAACGCCAGCGCCTGCAGGCCCATGGCGCCCAGCAACAGGGCCATGGCCCCCAGAAAGGCCAGCGGCAGCACGAAGCCCGCTTGGCTGGGGCCCCACCGACCTCCGCCCCATCCCGAAGGGTCGGGCGTGGTGGGGTGGAGCGGGTGTGCCATCGAGCCTCCGGGATCGCTGCCGGGAGTGTTCCCACAGCGCCGGGCTCTGCGGCGGAGCGGCCTACTGGTTGAGCTTCAGCACCGCCATGAAGGCCTCCTGGGGCACCTCCACCTTGCCCATCGCCTTCATGCGCTTTTTCCCCTTCGCCTGCTTCTGCAGCAGTTTCTTCTTGCGGCTGATGTCGCCGCCGTAGCACTTGGCGAGCACGTCCTTGCGCATGGCGCTGATGCTCTCGCTGGCGATCACGCGGCTGCCGATCGCCGCCTGAATCGGAATCCGGAACTGCTGGCGCGGGATCAGTTCCTTGAGCTTCTCCACCAGCCCCTTGCCCACGTTGTAGGCCTTGTCGCGGTGCACGATCGTGGTGAGCGGATCGGCCTTCTCGCCGTTGATCAGCACATCGAGACGCACCAGCTCGTTCCTTCGATAGCCTATCAGATGGTATTCCATTGATGCGTAGCCCTTGGTGCGGCTCTTCATCTGATCGAAGAAATTGGTCACCACCTCCGCCAGCGGCATCTCGTAGTGCAGGGTCACCCGGTCGGTGGTGATGTATTTCATGTCCACAAATTCACCTCGGCGCTCCTGGCAGAGTTCCATGAGGGTTCCATTGTAGGTGTTGGGGGTATAAATCTCAAGCTTCACATAGGGTTCTTCGATGCACTCCCGTTTCTGTGGATCCGGCAATGTGGCTGGATTATCAACCATCAGGGTGGAGCCGTCGAGCATGGTCACCTGATAGATCACCGACGGCGCCGTGACGATCAGGTCGAGGTTGTATTCGCGCTCCAGCCGTTCCTGCACAATCTCCATGTGCAGAAGCCCCAGGAAGCCGCAGCGGAAGCCGAAGCCCATGGCGCTGCTGGTTTCCGGCTCATACTTCAGGGCCGCGTCACTGAGCTGCAGTTTGTCGAGGGCATCGCGCAGTTCCGGATATTGGTCGGCATCGGTCGGGAAGAGGCCGCAGAACACCATCGGCTTGGCCTCGGTGTAGCCGGGCAGGGGCGTTGTCGCCGCTGCGCTGGCCAGGGTGATCGTGTCACCCACGCGAGCATCGGCCACGGCTTTGATCGAGGCCGCCAGATAACCCACCTCGCCGGCGTGCAGACTCTCCACCTGGCGCTGATCCGGTGCCATCACCCCCACCTCGTCGAGCTCGTAGGTCTTGCCGCTGGCCATCAGCAGCACCTTGTCGCGGCGGCTGATCGTGCCGCTGATCACCCGGAAGTACACGATCACGCCCCGGTAGGGGTCGTAGTACGAGTCGAAGATCAGCGCCCGCAGCGGCTCCTCGAGCCGGTCCGGCGGCGGCGGCACCCGCTCCACCACCGCCTGCAGGATCGCCGGCACCCCCAGGCCCGTCTTGGCTGAGCAGGCGATGGCCTGGGAGCAGTCGAGGCCGATGATCGCCTCGATCTCCTCCTTGATCCGTTCCGGATCGGCCCCCGGCAGGTCGATCTTGTTCAGCACCGGGATGATCTCCAGATTGTTCTCCAGCGCCAGATAGACGTTGGCCAGGGTCTGGGCCTCCACCCCCTGGCTGGCGTCCACCACCAGCAGGGCCCCCTCGCAGGCCTGCAGCGAGCGGCTCACCTCATAGGAGAAATCCACATGGCCGGGCGTATCGATCAGGTTGAGGATGTAGGTATCGCCGTCGGCGGCCCGGTAGTTCATGCGGGCGGCCTGCAACTTGATCGTGATGCCGCGCTCGCGCTCCAGCTCCATGTTGTCGAGGAACTGGTCCTGCATCGCGCGCGCGCTCACGGTGCCGGTCTCCTGCAGCAGCCGGTCGGCCAGGGTGGACTTCCCATGGTCGATGTGGGCAATGATGCAGAAGTTGCGGATCCTGGCGACGGGAGCGTCGGTCATGGGGTTTGGCTGGTGTGATCGGGCGCTGTTGCTGGATCGGGAGGGCCCGGCTTGGCTGGTCAGCCTGGCTCCGTCGCGATCATGGCTGGCCCCCGAGCTGGCCGGCACGGCAGCCCCATTCCGTGACGGTGACGCGCCGGACGCTCAGGCCTCGCAGCGGCACCGGAGAGCACCTCGCGGGTGTGCCCCTGGATGGCAGGCACTGTGGTTTGGACACTGTAGGAGCCATGCTGCGGACGATCCCCGAGCGGATCAAGCCCTGCACGACTCGCCTGATTGCGCTCCATCGGTGGAATGTGCCCGGTGTGTGCGGGGGATCCGCGGGCTCGGTTTTTTCTGGCGCCGCCGACGTTGCGCCTGTTCTGTGCGGGATAATCCTCCCCAGTAACCGATCTGACTCCCGGGCCGGCGACCCGTGCCTGTCCTCTCACCCCTGTCTCGGTGGGCCGTCTCCTTGGATCTGTCTCCATGGGTGGTCTCCCTGAGCCTGCGAGCCAGCGGTTCCCTGTTCCTCCTCCCTGGGGCCTCTGGCGATGACATCCGCTCCCGACAGTCCCCTCTCCCTGTTCGCCGCCGCCCAGGACGTGGCCAGGCAGCAGGGTCTGCTCGGCGGACGCCTGGCCTCCCTGGAGCACTCCGAGCCGAGAGGCAAGAGTTACCTGCTCCAGGACGCCAGTTCCGCCTCCATCGCGCGCCTGCCTCTGGAGGAGGTGCGCACCATGGCCGCCACCCGCCACAAGCTGCTCATGGAGTCGGCCGGTGTCAAGCAGGTGGCCGAGATCCATCCGGTGCGCAGAATTGACCGGCGTGTGGCCTTCCGCATCCTCCCGGATGACCAGCGGGCCCTGGCCTGGGCCCTCTCGGAGGGTCGGCGCGTGCCCATGGGCCGTGCCTTCAACCGTCGCGACCTGCTCATCGGCATTGCCCTCCTGCCCCTCTGCCTGGTTCCAGGCGTGGTGTATCTGGTGGCGGCCCGGCGCCGGCACCGCCGGTTCCGGCAGGACACCGAGGCCCTGATGCAGCGCTGGCGCCTCGCTGGGCGGCCCGACCCCAGCTCGGAGTGGTTCGACAGCCTCTGAGTTCACCGCCGGCAGCACTGCCGCCTCTGGGTTCACCGCCGGCAGCGCTGCCGCCGCGGCCGCTCTGCCTAAGCTCAGCCCATTCGTTCCATTGCCATGCACGCCAACCCCAGCGCACCCTCCGCCGGCCTGGCAGACCCCGCTCCGGAGCCGTCCGCCCCGGCGGACAGCGACCCCCGCGCCCTCACCCTCGCCAACGTCGAGCGCACCCTCGATGAGTTGCGGCCCTACCTGATGGCCGACGGCGGCAACGTCGAGGTGGTGGAGATCGACGGCCCCGTGGTGAAGGTGCGCCTGCAGGGGGCCTGCGGCTCCTGCCCGAGCAGCACCATGACCCTCAAGATGGGCATCGAGCGCAAGCTGCGCGAGGCCATCCCGGAAGTGGCCGAAGTGGTGCAGGTGCTCTGAGGCGCCGCCTTTTAGGCTGCCGGCCGCCCCTGCCCACGCGGCCCCGTGCTCGACCAGCGTCTGCTGCGCACCGACCCTGAACTGATCGCCGGTCCGCTCACCCGCCGCGGTCTGCAGGTGGATCTCGCCGGCCTCCAGCACATGGCCCGCCAGGAGCGCGACCTCCAGGAGCGGCGCAGCGGGCTCCAGGCCGAGGGCAACCGCATCGGCCGCGAGGTGGGCCAGCGCATCCAGGCCGGCGCCGCCCCCGCCGACCCCGAAATCCAGGCCCTGCGCGCCGCGGGCAACCGCCTCAAGCAGCAGGTGGCCGCTCTGGAGGAGGAGGAGAAAGCCCTGGAGGCGCGCCTGCGGGGCGAGCTCGTCGCCCTGCCCAACCTGCCCTCGCCCCTCTGCCCCGACGGCCGTGGCGAAGCCGACAACGTGGAGCTCAAGCGCTGGGGCCAGCCCCGTCCGGCTGAGGGTCTGGAGGAGCACTGGCAGATCGGCGAGCGGCTGGGGCTGTTCGAGAGCGAGCGCTCGGTGCGGATCGCCCAGAGCCGCTTCGTCACCCTGCTCGGCCAGGGGGCCCGGCTGGAGCGCGCCCTGATCCACTTCATGCTCGATCGCCACACCGCCAGGGGCTACCGCGAGGTGCAGCCGCCGATCCTGGTGAACAGCGCCAGCCTCACCGGCTCGGGCCAGCTGCCCAAATTCGCCGAGGAGAGCTTCCGCTGCGCCGACGACGACCTCTGGCTCACCCCCACCGCCGAGGTGCCGCTCACCGCCTTCCACCGCGATGAGGTGATCCCGGCCGAGCAGCTGCCCCTGCGCTATGTGGCCCACACCCCCTGCTTCCGCCGCGAGGCGGGCAGCTACGGCCGCGACACCCGCGGCCTGATCCGCCTGCACCAGTTCAACAAGGTGGAGCTCTACTGGTTCTGCCATCCCCACCACTCCGAGCAGGCCCACGCCCAGCTGCTCGCCGATGCCGAGGGCGTGCTCGAGGCGCTGGAGCTTCCCTACCGCACGATCGAGCTCTGCACCGCTGATCTGGGCTTCTCGGCCGCCCGCACCTTCGATCTGGAGGTGTGGCTTCCCGGCGCCGGCGCCTACCGGGAGATCTCCAGCTGCAGCACCTGCGGCGACTTTCAGGCCCGCCGCTCCGCCATCCGCTGCAAGGACGGCCGCACCACCCAGCTGCTGCACACCCTCAACGGCAGTGGTCTGGCCGTGGGGCGCACGATGGCGGCCCTGCTCGAGAACGGCCAGCAGAGCGATGGCAGCGTGCGTCTGCCGGCCGCCCTGGTGCCCTACATGGGCTGCGAGCGGCTCACGCCCGCCTGAACCCGCGCGGCCGCCGCGGCCCCACCACAATGGAAACTCCGCAGTTCTGGCCCGCATGGGAGTTCTCACCGCTCTGGCGATCCTGGCCGGCCTCGTGGTGGTGCATGAGGCCGGCCATTTTCTGGCCGCCACCTGGCAGGGGATCCGGGTGAGCGGCTTCTCGATCGGATTCGGGCCGGTGCTGCTGCAACGGCGCCGCCGTGGCGTGCAGTTCGCCCTGCGGGCCGTCCCCCTGGGCGGCTTCGTGGCCTTCCCCGATGACGACCCCGACAGCGGCATCGCGGGCGACGATCCGGATCTGCTCGCCAACCGGCCCCTGCACCAGCGGGCCCTGGTGATCGCGGCGGGCGTGCTCGCCAATCTGGCCCTGGCCTGGCTGGTGCTCGTGGCCCAGGGGGTGGTGGTGGGCATCCCCGCCGGCTTCAGCGCCATGCCCGGCGTGGTGGTGAGCGGCGTCCAGCCCGGCCAGGCCGCCGCCGCCTCCGGCCTGCGGCCCGGGGATCGGATCGTGGCGATCAACGACCGCGACCTGGGCGGCGGCGAGAGTGCCGTCGGCACCCTGGTGGAGCGCATCCGCCGCAGTCCGGCCGTGCCGCTGCCGATCACGGCCGAGCGCGGCGGCAGCAGCCTGCGCCTGCGCCTCACCCCCGCCGACGCCGGCGGCGTCGGCCGGATCGGCGCCCAGCTCCAGCCCAATGGCAGCGAGGTGTTCCGCCCCGCCCGCGGCCCGCTCGAACCGATCCGCCAGGCCAACCGCACCATGGCCACTCTCACCGGCCGCACGCTCCAGGGCTTCGCCGCCCTGATCACCCGTTTCGGCGAAAACGCCGGCCAGGTGAGCGGTCCGGTGAAGATCGTGGAGATGGGCGCCGCCCTGGCGAGCCAGGGCGGCGACAGCCTTTTTCTGTACACCGCCCTGATCTCGATCAACCTGGCCGTGCTCAACGCCCTGCCGCTGCCGCTTCTCGACGGCGGCCAGCTGGCTCTGCTGCTGCTCGAGGGCCTGCGCGGCCGGCCCCTGCCGGAGCGCTTCCAACTGGCCTTCATGCAGTCGGGCTTCGTGTTCCTGGTAGGTCTCAGCCTGGTGCTGATCGTGAAGGACACCTCCCAGCTGCCGGCCGTGCAGCAGCTGCTCAGCCGCTGATCCCCCGGCACCCACCCGATGGCGGGCCGGCCGCTCCGGAGCTGCCCAACCCGGCTCAACCCAGCCCCATCCATCCCCGCCCCGCCCACTTCCTGGGTGTGCCGGCCCTGTTCGCCCGGCCTGTCGATGCCACAGCCGCCACCGGGCCGCTGACGGCTGAGCCTGGTGGGGCGCGGCGCGGGTGGTGGTGATGGGGCCGCGGCTGTGGGCGATCCCGCTGGAGCTGCCGGTGCGGCCAGGGAGTAATCTCGACTCTTACCGGATTCCGATCGCTAATCAGGCCGCATGGCGAAGAAGTCGATGATCGCGCGCGACGTGAAGCGCAAGAAGATGGTTGAGCGCTTCGCCGCCCGGCGGGCCGCTCTCAGGGCCGCCTTTGACGCCGCCGCCGACCCGATGGAGCGGCTCGAGATCCACCGCCGGATTCAGTCGCTGCCCCGCAACAGCGCCCCCACCCGGGTGCGCAACCGCTGCTGGGCCACCGGCAAGCCCCGCGGTGTCTATCGCGACTTCGGCCTCTGCCGCAATCAGCTGCGCGAGCGGGCCCACAAGGGTGAGCTGCCTGGCGTGGTGAAGTCGTCCTGGTAATCAGTCCTCTGCAGGGGCCCTCAGCGGCCGGGCTCGCCCATCCCCCCTGATGTTCAGCCAGCCGCTCAGCCTGGAGCACTCCCTGAGCCGCAGTCAGAAGCGCCCCCAGGAGCCGCTGATCGCCCTCGCCCGAGCCGCCCGCCGGCCCCGCCCCGGGGCGCGCCCAGCCAGCGTCCTTCGGGGCGCTTTTTTTACTGACGACCCGCCGCCCCCCCCAGCTGGTGAACCCGGATGGCAGGATGCAGGTTGACAAAAAGGACATAAGCCCACGTGCAAGGACAAACTCAGTCGATCTCCTTCGATGGTCGGGAGATCCGGCTGACCACAGGTCGCTACGCCCCCCAGGCCGGGGGCTCCGTTTTGGTGGAATGCGGTGACACCTCCGTCCTGGTGACGGCCACCCGCTCCAATCCCCGGGAAGGGATCGACTTCCTGCCCCTCATCTGCGACTACGAGGAGCGGCTCTACGCCGCGGGTCGCATCCCGGGGAGCTTCATGCGCCGCGAGAGCCGCCCGCCGGAACGCGCCACCCTGATCGCCCGCCTGATCGACCGGCCGATGCGGCCGCTGTTTCCGCTCTGGCTGCGCGACGACCTCCAGATCGTGGCCACCTGCCTGTCGCTCGACGAGCGGGTGCCCCCCGACGTGCTCGCCGTGACCGGCGCCTCCCTGGCCACCCTGCTGGCCCGCCTGCCCTTCCACGGCCCGATGGCCGCCGTGCGGGTGGGTCTGCTGGGCGACGACTTCGTGCTCAACCCCAGCTACCGTGAGATCGAGCGCTCCGAACTCGATCTGGTGGTGGCCGGCACCCCCGCCGGTGTGGTGATGGTGGAGGCGGGAGCCAACCAGCTGCCGGAACAGGACGTGATCGAGGGCATCGACTTCGGCTACGAGGCCGTGGGCGAGCTGATCAAGGCCCAGCGGGCCCTGCTCCAGGGGCTGGGCATCGAGCCGGTGGTGCCGGAGGAGAAGCCGGAGGACCCCACCCTGCCCGCCTGGCTCGAGAGGGAATGTGCCGCCGGCATCGGCGAGGTGCTCGGCCAGTTCAGCCAGACCAAGGCCGAACGCGACGCCAGGCTGGATGCGATCAAGGCCGAGGTGAGCGCCCGCATCGCCGCCCTCCCCCAGGACGACCCCGTGAGGCTGGCCGTGAGCAGCAACAGCAAGGCGCTCGGCAACAGCTACAAGAGCCTCACCAAAACCCTGATGCGCCGCCAGATCCTCCAGGAGGGCAAGCGCGTCGATGGGCGCGGCCTCGATGAGGTGCGGCCGATCAGCGCCGCCGTGGGCGTGCTGCCCCGGCGCGTGCACGGCTCCGGGCTGTTCCAGCGCGGCCTCACCCAGGTGCTCTCCACGGCCACCCTCGGCACCCCCAGCGATGCCCAGGAGATGGACGACCTCAATCCCGCCAACGAGAAGACCTACCTGCACCATTACAACTTCCCCCCCTACTCCGTGGGCGAGACGCGCCCGATGCGCAGCCCCGGCCGCCGCGAGATCGGCCACGGCGCCCTGGCCGAGAGGGCCCTGCTGCCCGTGCTGCCCCCGAAGGAGAGCTTCCCCTACGTGCTGCGGGTGGTGAGCGAGGTGCTCAGCTCCAACGGCTCCACCTCGATGGGCTCGGTGTGCGGCAGCACCCTGGCCCTGATGGATGCCGGCGTGCCGCTCCAGGCCCCCGTGAGCGGCGCCGCCATGGGCCTGATCAAGGAGGGCGATGAGGTGCGCATCCTCACCGACATCCAGGGCATTGAGGATTTCCTCGGCGATATGGACTTCAAGGTGGCCGGCACCGAGAAGGGCATCACCGCCCTGCAGATGGACATGAAGATCACGGGTCTGGCGATGAAGACCGTCACCGAGGCGATCCAGCAGGCCCGTCCCGCCCGCCTGCACATCCTCGAGAAGATGCTGGCGGCGATCGACAAGCCCCGCACCACCCTCAGCCCCCATGCGCCGCGGCTGCTCAGCTTCCGCATCGATCCGGAGCTGATCGGCACCGTGATCGGTCCGGGTGGCCGCACGATCAAGGGCATCACCGAGCGCACCAACACCAAGATCGATATCGAGGACGGCGGTGTGGTGACGATCGCCAGCCACGACGGCGCCGCCGCCGAGGAGGCGCAGCGCATCATCGAGGGCCTCACCCGCCGCGTCAGCGAGGGCGAGGTGTTCAGCGGTGCGGTCACCCGCGTGATCCCGATCGGTGCCTTCGTGGAGATCCTGCCCGGCAAGGAGGGGATGATCCACATCTCCCAGCTCAGCGAAGCGCGGGTGGAGAAGGTGGAGGACGTGGTGAACGTGGGCGATCAGGTGACGGTCCGTGTGCGCGAGATCGACAACCGCGGCCGCATCAATCTCACCCTGCGCGGCGTTCCCCAGAGTGAGCTGCCGCCGGGGTGAGCGGCTGCCGCCGCCCCGGGCGGCGGCACTACAGCACGAAGTCCGGATCGATCGTCGCCAGCGCGGCCGCGGCGATCCGGCACACCTCCCCGTGGCAGAACCCGTGGCTGGCGATCAGACAGCCGGCCTGCCGCCAGTCGCCGCTGGTGTAGCTGAGCGGGCGGCCATCGGCATGGCTGAAGGCGCCGCCGGCGGCCTGCAGCAGCGCCTGGGGGGCCGCCATGTCCCAGTCCTTGGGGGCGGTGCGGCCCGAGAGCGAGAGATAGAGGTCGGCCTCGCCGCGCAGGATCGCGGCCACCTTGCCCCCCACGCTGCCGACGGCCCGGATGTCAGCCACGGCCAGGGCCGCCAGCAGCTGCTCGAGGCGCTGATCGCGGTGGTTGCGGCTGGCCACCAGCACCAGGTCGCCCGGGCGCTGCCGGCCGCTGAACGCCACGGGAGCCACAGCCCCGGCACGGTTCTCGCACCAGGCCAGCCCGGGCAGCAGCCCGCCTGCAGCGGCGGCGGCAGAGGCCGAGTCTGTGGTGGCGGCGGTGGCGTTTGCCGGGTTGATCACGCCGATCCACAGTTCTCCCTTCTCGGGGAGCAGCACCACGCCAAGCCGCGGCGCCCCGCGGTGCACGAGGGCCAGGTGCACGGCGTACTCGCCCGTGCCCTGCAGGAAATCGCGGGTGCCGTCGAGCGGATCGAGGATCCACAGCCACTCCGCCCGCAGCGGTTCGCCAGACCGCAGCTGCTCGCCGGCGGTCTCCTCGCTGAGCAGGCTCCAGCCGGCGGCAGGGAACGAGGCCTCCAGCCCCTCCAGCAACCACTGGTTCACGGCCAGGTCGGCCGCTGTGACCGGCCCCTCCCCAGTGGCGGCAACGTGGAGGGCCCGGGGGAAGCCGTAGGGCGGCTGCTCGCCGCGGCCGTAGGCCAGCAGGATGTCGGCGGCGGCCCAGCACAGGCGGCGCAGCTCCAGCAGCAGGTGCGGCAGCGTCACCCCCGCCGGCAGGCTGGGCCGGAACGGCCAGGGTGCGCTGCCGTCCACCAGGGCAGCGACCGCCGCGGCCTGGGGGGCGGCCGGATGCGGCTCCGGGGCGGCTGGGGCGGGCGTCGCTGCGGGGTTCGGGGAGGCTGCCATCATCGGGGAAGCCGAGCACCGGAGCCCGGACACCGCGGATGAACATTGTGGGCGACGGCCAGGAGGCCCCCCCCACGGCCGCAGAACAGGAGGCCGAAAAGCAGGAGGCCGCAGAGCAGGAGGCCGCACACCTGCATGGGGCGCCGCTGGGCCCACCCGCCCCCGATCCCCGGCCCGGGGTGCTCTACCTGGTGGGCACGCCGATCGGCAATCTGGCGGATCTCTCGCCCCGAGTCCGCCAGGTGCTGGCCGGCGTGCCCTGGATCGCCTGCGAGGACACGCGCCGCAGCGGCCTGCTGCTGCGGCACCTGGGCCTGCGCCGCGGCGCAGGCGGGCCGCGGCTGCTGAGCTTCCACCAGCACAACCAGGCCCAGCGCATCCCCCGCCTGCTCACCACCCTCGCCGGCGGCGAGGCGGTGGCGGTGATCAGCGATGCGGGCCTGCCCGGCATCGCCGACCCGGGCGAAGCCCTGGTGGCCGCCGTTCGGGGCGCGGGCCTGCCGGTGATCTGCATCCCGGGCCCCAGCGCCCTCACCACGGCCCTGGTGAGCAGCGGTCTGCCCTGTGGCCGCTTCTGCTTCGAGGGCTTCCTGCCGGCCCGGGGCCCCCAGCGCCGCCGCCGCCTGGAGGAGCTGGCGGCGGAGCCGCGCACCCTGGTGCTGTTCGAGGCGCCGCACCGGTTGCTGGAGCTCCTCGACGACCTGCTGGCGGTGCTGGGTGATCGACCGCTGCGGGTGGCGCGTGAACTCACCAAACGGCACGAGGAACAGGTGGGGCCGAGTGTGCGGGCCTGCCTGGAGCATTTCCGACGCACGCCGCCGCAGGGGGAATGCACCCTGGTGCTCGGCGGGGCCGAGCCAGCGGCCGCGCCAGCCTGGGACGGCGCCAGCCTGCGCGCCGGGCTCGAGCAGCTGCTGGCCTCCGGCTTCAGCCGCAAGGACGCGGCCCGGGAGCTGGCCGAACGCACCGGCCACAGCCGCCGCGCCCTCTACGCCCTGCTGCATGACGGGGCGTCAGACTGATGGCGCCTGCGTGCCCGCCGGGCCCCACCGATGCTGCTGCGACTGCGACTGCTCCTGGGCAGTCTGCTGGGGGGCCTGCTGCTGCTGCTGGTGCTCTGCCTGGGGGCCCAGAACCTGGGAGCTGAGAACCAGCGACCGCGGCTCAACCTGGGCATCGGATCCACGCCCCCCCTGCCCGTGGGCTTCGTGGTGGGGGTGGCTCTGGTGGTGGGTGTCGTCTGCGGCGGCTGCGCCGCGGCGCTGCTGGCGCCGGGGAGCGATCAGGCGCCGGGCAGGGAGTAGAGGCCGTTCTCGATCACCACCCGGCTGATGCCCTGGGCGATCAGATAGGGAGCGGTGCGCTCGAGAAGGCGGGCGTCGGGGACCTTGATCACCCGCTGGTTGCGGCCGCACTGGCGCTTGGCCTGGCGTGGGTTCACGAACACGTGCAGGGCCTGGCGCTCCTCCTCGCCGGGCGGAAGCTGGCCCAGTTCGCTGAACTGGCTGAGGGGGCGGGCCTCCAGTTCCACCGTCTTGTCGACGAGCAGGTAGACACTGGCCGGCAGCTCGGCCTGGGCCAGCGGCAGGCAGTTCACCGGATCAGGCCCGGCGGCCATCGCCCGGCCCAGCCCGTGATCCGCCCCGGCCCCGGCGAACACCCCCTCGGCGTCGAGGTCATCATCATCGTCCCCCTCGTCGTCCTCAGCCTCGTCATCCCCGAGATCGTCGTCTTCAAGCTCGTCATCGAGGTCGTCGTCTTCAAGGTCGTCGCCGAACTCGTCATCGAGGTCGTCATCGAGCTCGACGTCGGCGAGATCAGCGTCGGCGAGATCCTTGGCGAGGTCGTCCTGGTCACGCTGATCGCCGCGACCATCCTCACCAAGCCCAGGGTCATCGCGGTCGTCCACGCCGTGATCCCTGGACGGGCTGAACATCGCCACCTGCATGGGGCCGTTGCCATCGTCAGCGACAGCGGCCTTGCCTGCGACGTCGGGATCTGCTCCCGGCCCGGCCGCGGGCTCGACCAACGACACTCCGCGCGCGCGCGCCTGCTTGAGCTGCTCGTAGTCCGCGGGGGCCAGGGCCGCTTTCACCACCCGGCTCACCGTGTTCACGCTGCAGCCATAGGCCGCCGCCAGAGCGGCGCTTGCCGCCCCGGCGCTGTAGCGAGCCACCAGCTCGCTCTTCTGGCTGTCGGTGAGCCGGGTGGCCGCCATGGGGCGAGTTCTGCGCAGCCAACCACTGTACGGGCCACGACCTGCTGACAGGCACAATGACCCTGGCGCCCACCGCGCTCCTGCTCCCTTAGCTCAGCTGGACAGAGCAGCTGCCTTCTAAGCAGCCGGTCGCTGGTTCGAATCCAGCAGGGGGCGTTTCAGTCAGAGCCTGATTGTTCTGCCCGAAAGCCCTGCTGCAACAGGCTTTCGGGCAGACAGGCTCTGCCGGGACCTGCTCCCCCGTGCCAGGCTGTGAGAAGGACCTTCTCACAGGCCAGCGGTCCCGCAATGGGATGTTCTGCTGCGTGGTGGCGTCCTGCGGGCCTTCGGCCAGAGGGGCTGCCGCAGCGGCTGGACGGTGTCGAATTTCAGGGGTCGGGCCCGGCTTCACAGCACGGCCCGAGCCGGCGATGGTCATCGCAAGCAGCTGCTCCTCCCCTACCCCTGGGAGTCGGACCAACTGGAAGCCATCCGCGATGGCGTGGTGGCGGTCGATGAGGCCTTCCAGAACGGAGTCCCGCTTGAGCTGGCCATCGCGGAGCTGGGTGCAGCCAAGGCTGAGGCTGATGCCAGGCGCCAGGCAGAAGCCCTGGTCAGCCAGCCCTCAAGCCTTCAGGCCAGCGCTACGCTTCCCGCGACAGGCAGCCGATCGAGCCAAATCGACTGGGCGGGCGGGTACCAGCAGCACAAGCTCCGCAGCGACGAAATCAAGGAAACAACCTGGGAGCGGCTGTACAAGCCGCGCATGGCGCTGGACCTCAAGACCGCAACAGGTCTTCCGGCAGCTCGCGATGCCACCCAGCTGCTGGCAGCACAGGCTGATCTATGGAGTCAGCGCCCAGGCTGCCGCACCACCTGCGGGACTGCTGACCGGGCCGAGATGCAGGTAGGGCCTCCTGAGACAAGCAATTGGCCCTTCAGGAGAACACATATGGGAGCCCCTCCTGCCTGCTGAATGACCCTCAAGCGGCAGCAGGCTGAGCATTTGGCGCTTCCCATAGGGTGTTGCAGGCTGCGATGAGGGGCAGAAGAAGTTGTAGCCAGCAGGCCAAAAGGACAACAAGAAGCTCTCGGAGCTTGTCGAGGTTCATGACGAGTACATTCAACGCAATGGCGGAACCCTGGGTTGTGGCGAGCTTTTCATGAATCAGGTCCAATCCAAACCGGCGCTTCCCTTGGCCGGTCTTGCCCTCCACGGCATTGCGTTGTCGCTGGTCATCAAGAAACTGCCTCTTCTCCTCGGTCAGCAACTGGGGATCGTTGTTGGGGCGTCCGAGGCGGGGACCACTCAGGCGAATGCCATGACGCTGGCAGAAGGCTCGGTTGGTGCGGGTTCGATAAATCCGATCAGCACAGATCACCTTTGGATCGTGGCCACACCGACGACGAAAGCTGGTGCTTGAGACTGCAGATCTTCTCCTTCATTGTAGGGATCAAAGCTGAGACGATCAAGAAAGGTGAACCCATTGCCAGTGGCGGAGATGGAGATCGTGGCGCCAAACGCAACGTTGCTTCTGGCCTTGCCACGCACGATGGGTCTGCTAAGCGCCTGGTAGAGGCTGATCCGATCAGGGATGCTCTTGCTGTCAGAGTGATACAGAATCTTCTGCTGACGCACCAGCTCGCTGTCCACCACCAGCTTGCGGTACCAATGCCTGCCAGCTGCAAGATGGTTGGCACCGCAGGCGATCAAGGCATCAATACCATGCAGATTGCGCTCCAGTTGACGCAGTTGCTGCTGAATCGCCTTGCGGATCTTGTCGATGCGAGGTCGCTTCTTCTTTGCCACGGCAAGAAATGCTGTCTAGCTTTCTTCCGATGCGTTCGAGGTTTATTGCCAAAGGATTCTCTGATCTGAAGATGCATCGCATTAATCATCCTCTCGGTTGCCTCCGTGGCCTCATTGAGTAAAGAGAGGCCCGTTGGGTATCGGACATCGGCTGGGATGCACGTGGCATCCATCAATAGGGTTCCTTGCCATCAATAGGGTTCCTGGATTGGAGGATGCATGATCAGAGTCTGGCTGTAGGGGCCGATCATGGCTGGGTATACCACTGTCATGACCATCATTCTCATCAATCTCCGATTCGGCAGATTGAATGACGTTCAGGCCATGACGCACGATCCTCTCGTTGCAGTTATTGACGACTGATTCCGGCAAGCGCTTTCGAAAAGAGACCATCATCGATGGATCAGAGGGTGCCGAGAACTGGAAGGCCTCCAGACCGATGAAGAATTTAAGATAAGGATGTTCCTTGATCTGCTCCACCAGTTCTTCGTCGGTGAGGTTCAGGCGAGTCTTAACGATCAAGGCTCCAAGCGCCATTCGGAATGGCTTGGCGGGTGCTCCAAAGCCCTTACAGAACTGGGCGGCGTAGTCATCTTCCAGCTCATCCCTGGGGATGAGAGCTGCCAGCTTGATCCACCCGGCTGTCACCAGAGAGTTTGCCGCCAAATGGCAGGAAGAAGTCTTGAAACGAGAGCTGATCACGATGCTCGCGTCGGTACATGTGGAAAACCCTGGGAAGCTTTCGGCGAAGATGAGCTGATTTGCGCACATTCTATCGAGAAAAACCTCTGAGATCCACTGTGGCACAGGGCTTCTGCCTTTCTCAGCAGGCGCCCAGGTACGGACCCCACTGGCGCGACATCAGCGACAGACAAGCTCCGGCCGGCGGCTTGGATAGTGGCGTGCGATTCAGCGGCGGGATCACTTCCGCAGCCTGGACGGGTGGCCACCCCCCCTGTGGACGGAGAACGTCTGGCTGGGAGTGATCGCCCTTGACCGCTTCGAGATCAGCCGGATGCTGGTCACCACAGCCGAGGGCCTGCTCAGCACCGGCCCCAGCGCAGCGGCGAGGGCTAACCGAACGGCGGGCCTCAGGCCGCCAGCTCGTCCATGAAGGCCTGTTCACCCTCCTCGATGAACAGTTCGGAGTCGTCGAGGGAGGGCGGTTCAAGGGAGGTCTTCATGCGCGCACCCCCCGCCGGATGCAGGGCTGGGGCCAGAACTCCAGCTCCGTGAAGAAGCGTCTCGAGCCGGCTGATGCGCTCATCCGTTTCCTCCAGGCGCAGCTCGGTGGTTTCGCACGGGACTGGCGCCGAAACCGACTCCAGCATCTGTTCGGTGGCTGCCAGCTTTTCCTCAAGCTCCACCACCCGGAAGGCGAGCATTTCCGTCAGCTGGGAGAGAGCGTTGAGCTGCGCCACCAGGCGCAGGCTGGTTGGATCGGCCCGCACGGGCCGCACGGCTGGCACCATGGCGAGAGATCAGGGAATGGAGAAACTGGTCGGATGGTATCGGGGCAGGCCGTGCGCGCCAGACCCTGATCGCAACCAGTTTTGTAACGAATCTGAAAGTCATGGCGTAGGGCACGGCGTCCCCCCTAGCATCGACTCCGCAGCTGTGCCCTGGCGTCCCATCCACCCCCTGGAGACGCGCCGCCAACCAGCGACAAGCCTGCCAACCGTCTTCCCGGCTCGCCCACGCACGCCATGACCCTTGCCAACGCTGCCTACCTTGGCATTGAGCGTTTTGCCAATGACCGCAACAAAGAGAACTGGTCGAACGCCACTGAGAATGACAAGGCTGCACTGATCCGGGCCGTCTACAAGCAGGTGCTCGGCAACCAGTACGTGATGGCCAGCGAACGCCTGGAGGGCCCCGAATCCCTGTTCAGGCGTGGCTATCTGAGCGTCCGCGAGTTCGTCCGTCAGGTAGCCAAGAGTGGCCTCTACAAGCAGAAGTTCTTCGAGAGCACCAATCCCTACAGGTTCATCGAACTGAATTTCAAACACTTGCTGGGGCGCGCTCCCCAGAACAAGGCCGAGATGCTGGAGCACTTCACAATTCTTCAGGAGCGGGGCTACGACGCCGAGATTGATTCCTATCTCGACAGTGCCGAATACCAGGGCCGCTTCGGCGAGGAAGTTGTTCCCTACCTGCACGGCTGGGATTACACCAATGGCCAGCAGGGTCTGCAGTTCAGCTACATGCTGCAGCTTACTCGGGGCGTCGGCGCTTCGGTGCGCGGCGATCTGCTCAAGACCCAGTCTCGACTGAACCCCGCTGTCCATGCGGAGCAGCCCATGCCGGTGGTCAGCCCCAATGCTGCAGGCTCTGTCTTCCGCAAGGTTGCCGCCGATGGCGTCACCCGTCAGGGGGTCGGTGCTGGCGAGGAGGGCCGTATGTTCCGAGTGGAAATCACCGGCTTCAACAATTACCGGCTCCACAAGCGCAGCAATCGGGTTCGCTTCATTCCCTTCAACAAAATGCTGGAGTATCAGCAGCAGATCCATCGCGAAGGTGGCCGCATCGCCAGCATCACTCCGGTGAACTGAAGCGGCAGTCGGGCCCGCAATCCCCCCTCACCACACCTTTGATACTCCTCCCATGAAGGTTTCCGCCGGTACCCGTGGCACCAGCTTCGTCAGCGGCCGTCAGGTCACACTCACCGTGACCGGTCTGGCCAACAACGACTTCTCACGCACAGCCGATCTTGTGCTGAATGTGCCCTACACCCGCATGAATGAAACACTGCGAATGGTGCAGCGCATGGGCGGACGGGTGACTGCAGTCAATGTGAGCGGGGGCGACCTCGCCGGCGTAGGCTCCGGAGCGGCACCGAAGCGCAGCGCTCCCAACCAGGCCAAGGCAGAGAACTGAATCCAGCGCCAGCCACAGCAGCAACCCCGGTTTGGGCGTGAACGGCGGTTCCCCCGCCGCAAGGCCCCAGACGGGGTCTTTTTGTTGGGTGGCACGGGCCAGCACCCAGGGCCGGAGCCACCCCAGGCCCAGGCGATGACCGTTTGTAACTGCAGGCACATCAGGGTCGCGAGGGGACCAACAATGGATGCGTTCACGTTTGGAATCAGACTTGATCGCCTCGAGGTGAATTCACTTCGTCGCCGTCGGGATCGAAACCAAGCCGAACTTTCCCACCCACTCCCGACCCCGACGTCGAGAACAGGAGCTCTTCAATGTTCGACGCCTTCACCAAGGTCGTTGCGCAGGCTGATGCCCGCGGCGAATTCATCAACGCTGGTCAGATCGACGCCCTCGCGGCGATGGTCGCCGACAGCAACAA
>Ga0315900_10003790_pt1 | contig 21868 bp, 17 predicted proteins | sample LakEriMetagenome_FD_203521 | JGI IMG/M metagenome (GOLD analysis project Ga0315900, IMG submission 203521) | Freshwater fungal communities from buoy surface, Lake Erie, Ohio, United States - Buoy 12 MA114 | ecosystem: Environmental > Aquatic > Freshwater > Lake > Lake biofilm | place: USA: Lake... | reverse complement strand
TCCCGACTCCCGCCTCCCGCCTCCCGACTCCCGCCTCCCGACTCCCGCCTCCCGACTCCCGCCTCCCGACTCCCGCCTCCCGACTCCCGACTCCCGACTCCCGACTCCCGACTCCCGCCTCCCGCCTGTTCGCCTGTTCGCCTGTTCGCCCTCCGTTTTGGCTTTCCGCCCCCGCACCACCCCAGAAAGGTACCTGTCGTGCAACTTTGGAGTTCCTTCACCGCCCCCGTCGCCCCCGCAGTCGCTGCCGCCCGTCGCTCGCCATGAAGATCGCCCCGGGCACGGCGGGTGCCGTCACCCGGCGCACAACGCCGGTCTGTGGCATTCGCTGTGGCGTCGTCGCTCTGTCCATCGCGGTCATCGCCGTGTCCGGCCTGTTCGGCGAATCGCAGGCGCTGGGTCAGACGTACTCCTGAGTCGGTTCAGTGTTTGTGTTTTGCGTCAGTGGCGATGGTCGCCACGCGTCAGTTCTTCCATTCCTTCCGTTTCCAACACTCTCAAGAAAGGGAGCTATTGTGCGTATCCAGAATTCGTGCGCCGTCGCCGTCGCGGCAGCCGTCGCCGCGGTCGTTTTTTCAGCCGCATTTCAGCCGGCCGAGGCCAGTTTGGTCTTTATCTTTGACGAAAGCACTCCCGGCACGATCGTCGTGCGCGGCTCGGGAAGTGTGAACACGACAGCGCTGGGGGCGCCAAACTATCCCGCCGGCACTTTTGGACCAGGCACACCTAGTGGTTGGGTGTATCCCGACTTGTTTGCACTCGGTTCGCCTTATTTGGACGTCAATGGCTGGATTAGTGAACCCCCCTTTTTCAACGTGATCCAAGGTGACGACTACTTTTTCAATACGGTACCTCCGGGCCTCGCTCCTCAAGGCCCCACCTCGGGCTCTCCCATGGAGCTGTCTGCATTCACCCAGCTTCCGCCGGCGATAGCCCTTGACGCCGCGTATGTCTCGGGAAGCCCATTGGCGAACACGACCACGCTGACCGGCTACACCCGCGCACAACTCGGCTACGACCCGTTGAGCACCTGGGCGAATCCGAAGCTCGAGGGAACCTGGACGCTCCACAATCTCCATGACGGGACGCCGACCGGCGACACCATCTCGATCTACTCCGTCCCCGAGCCCTCGACGATGGTGTTCGTGGCCGGTGCGGGCGTGATCCTCGGTGCCTGGCGGATGCGGAAGCTCCGCCGGGGCCGCCCGGCGGCTGGCGAGGCGCTCGCCTGCTAACCCAGGCAGACGGCCGCGGAGTTCCTGCAACAGGCTGTTATCGCACCTGTTACCACCGTGTTTACAAACGCAGTTTCCCTGAACCTGATCGCGACGGAAGCCCGGCCCCGGCTCGAAGGGGCCCCGGGAATGGAAGGCCCGGTGACTCGGCAGAAGGAAGAACGAGACGCAAGCCCGACCGTGGGCGGCATCCAAAGGGGATGCCGCCCGCGGCCTCGGGGCTGCGAATCGAGAACCGGCCGTAACCACACCCACGAATCACGCATCGCACGCACCGCACATCAACCGACCACTCACATGACCACATCAACTTCACATCCACGACGCCCGGCCTCGCCGCCGCCGCCGCGCCCCTCGAGGGTGCGGGCAGGCGGAGCGGCAACCCGGGCCGGCAACGCGGCCCGTCGAGATCGCGACGATGTCGCCAGTGGTTCATCCGTACACCGTACCCAGTACTCAGTGTGATCGAGTTCGTCCCCTCCCCCTTTTTTTTGTCCGACTTCCTTTCCCTTTCTTTTTTTCAAACCGGAGATGCTCATGCGTTCCTTCAAGTCCTTCGCCGTCGCCGTCGCCGCCGCTCTCACCGCGGTGGTTTTCTCTGTCGCCATCCAGCCTGCGAAGGCGGATTTGGTCTTCATCTTCGATGAGAGCACTCCCGGCACGATCGTCGTGCGCGGCTCGGGAAGTGTGAACACGACAGCGCTGGGGGCGCCGAACCACGTTTTCACAGGGCCGTTTACTTTAAACCCCGGAAACATTTGGAACGACTCATTCCAAATGAGTGGCGAAACTGCTGCAACAGCCAACGCCTGGTTGACGGACGGTTCGGGTGGTGGTGACTTCGACGTGATTCAGGGCGCTGACTATTTTTATTCAGGGAACGCGAACGCTCCTTCGGGCCCCGCCACTGGTTCCTATATGGAGCTGAGTCCAAATCCGGCTCTTAGTACGTACATTTCCTTGAACGGCACGTATGTCTCGGGAAGCCCATTGTCGAACACGACCACGCTCACCGGCTTCACCCGTGCTGATTTCGGCTACAACCCTTTGAGCACCTGGGCGAATCCGACCCTTGAGGGGACCTGGACGCTCCACAATATCTATACCGGGGCGGCGACCGGCGAGACCATCTCGATCTACTCCGTCCCGGAGCCCTCGACGATGCTGATGCTGGCCGGGGCCGGCGTGGGCTTCGGTGCCTGGCGGCTGCGGAAACTCCGCCGGAGCCGCCCGGCGGCCGGCGAGGCGGTCGCGGGCTGAGAAAAAGGTGACAGCCACCAAATCTGGCGAAGCCTTGATGATCGAGTGGTCCACCTTTGCGAACGACGCCTGGCCGGGCGATACGCGGCCCCGGGAGCGGAAGACCCGGTGACAGGAAGAACGTGACGCAAGCGCCCAACCGCGGGCGGCATCCACGAGGGTGCCGCCCGCGGCGGCGTTTGTGGGGGGCACGGAACCTCGTCTTGCCGCCCGTGCGCGGCTTCACACTCGAGCACACGCCGGCGGATTACCGCCGCGTTCCCTCGGTCCGCAGAGGAAGCACAACGTCTTCCATCAATCGCCTGCCGGTCACCCGCAGTTGCTCGATCGTCACCCCCAAGCCGTTGAGAGGGCCGATGTCGGTGGTCGTGTGAGCATCCTCCATCGCATTGTCGTCATCGAGCATTTCCTGTAACCCGGATCCCATGGCCGCGACCAGTTGTCGCCAGCCGGTAGGGAAACACGTCTTGATGGCGGCCAGCCATCGATCCCGCCATGCCTCTGTGCCGTCTCGCCCCTCGAGGCGGGCGAGGGCGATCACACGCCCGAGATCCTTCGCGGATCGCAGGACTCCCCGCAGGTCGCCCGACTCGATGCGGGGCGATCCCACCTCCGGATGGGAGAGGAGGTTCGCCACAGCCATCATCGCCGGATCGGCGTATTCGAGACCCTCGTCGGACGTCTGGCGACCGAGAGCCGCGATTCCCAGGTACCGAAAACTCGGCAGCCCATACCACCCGTCGGCGAGCTGCACGGGAGTCCAGGCGATCGGCTTGCGTTATTGGTTCGCTGGGACGGTCAGAAACTCCACGAAGTAGGCCTTCGACTTCGGAGGATAGAGCCGGATCGCCCGAAGCTGCTCCGGCGGCGCAGGGGTCGCCCGGGAGTGGCAATCGCCGTGCTTGTGCCACCCCGAATCCAGCAACGTCTGGGCCACGATTTGGCATGAGCCCACATCCCCAACGGGATGGACGACGATATCGGCATCCTTGGTGTTGATCCCCCGGCCGCGGAGGACCGCTTCGTAGTGGTATGCGGCGGCGAGGCTGCCCGTCACGAACAGATGGCCCAGGCATTCACGGGGAATGTCGGAGGTAAGGCGGGCGAACAACGTTCGAGCGTCGAGCCGATTCATGACAGGCGAACTTCCGGGCGCAGAGACGAGAGGAGCCGGTTCGCCTGGGGACCGAGCGAAAGCTCGCAGAGATCCAGGGCTGTCTCGACCGGATCGGCCCACGGCAGCCGCCGCCCGTGCGCGGAAAAAAGCGGCGCCGAGCGAACCAGCGGATGAATCACGAGCACGGCGGGTTCGCTCGGATCCTTCGTGAGCGACAGGGATGGATCCAGCTTCTCCACGAAGCCCAGATCGACCGTGCCGTCGGGAGCGTGGCAGACAAGATCGAGCCGCGGCATGCCATGCAGGTTGAAGTCCGGATCCCAATGTCGGGCCGACACGACCCCGCCCACGGCCACGTGCGGCGGAATCGCTCGCTCCAGCCGGGCGAGCAGTGCCTGCGGCGCGGGTTTTTCACCGGAGCGGTCGCAAAACCGCATCGAGGCCCGGAGCGTTCCGGTGAGTGCCACGAGCTCACGCCAGGCGTCGTGCGGAAACGACTTCAGTTCCACCGAGCGATTGGACTGAAAGCGCAACGCAGGCCGCACCGTGGGCTTGTCGAGCGCTCTGCGGACGGTGGGGTAGCTGCAGCCGACGAGGCTGGCGATGGCACTGATTTGGATGGGTCCTTCACGCCTGAGCCATCGGCTCAAAAGCACCTTTACGACTTCGTAGAGTTTGCGTCCTGGAGGCAGCGAAACCTTCGCCTTCGTCTGCTGGCGGCCATGGCCTGTCGTCCGCTCGAAGTGCCGGGCGACGCTCCGCAGGCGCGGATCTTCTGGATCGACCCACGAATCTTCTGCGGCCACCGCCACGAGACCAAGTCGATCCGCGATCGGCCGCCGCAGCGCGTGCCTGGCGGCCGCCCAACCCTCCCGCACGCTCGCCAGCGCCATCCGGCTGCACGTCACGACCAGCAGCCCGCGTTCGACATCCGGATGATCCGCCAGGGAGATGGCAAGTTGCATGATCGCCGCATGGAGATCGCGAAACCCAAGCATCGATCGCGGCACGTAAATGGCCGTTTTTCCGTCCCGACTGAGGTAGTCGAGCCCGGCTCCCTGAGCTGGCACAAATCCGACCGGCGACCCGCCTTCGCGGCGGTCGGTTCCGCGGTGGTTTTTTCAGCCGCAGTTCAGCCGGCCGAGGCTAGTTTCGTCTACTCCTTCGAGCAGACCGGCACCAGCGTGATCGTGCACGGGTCCGGCAGTTTCAACACGACCGCGCTGGGAGCCCCAATCGACACTCTTGCTACTGAGATCAATCTAGGCTCTGTGGGCAACGATGCTGTGGATGGCGGTGTAATTCTTGCTGGCGGTTTAGTGAACGTCTGGTATGGAGAGCCTGGGAATATTCTCTTTGATGGTCCGGGGCTGATGTATCTCACCGGGACGGGCGCCGGTGGCCTCCCCACTGCAGGGCGTGGTTCGTCCGGCCGTGTTGCGTGCTAAATGGTGGGCCGGTCAGCGGGTCAGATGCAGTTCGACCGGCAGGCGCAGCCATTGGCAGGGCGGGCCATCCATGGCCCCTTCCTGCCAGGCAGCCGATGAGAACGCCAAGGGGTCCCATGGCTGCCGAGCCCGGCTTCGGATGCTTCGAAGATCCCAAAGCCGAATCCGGAGCGCCGGCGTCGAGGAGGGCGAGATCGAATGGTCCGGCGGCACGGTGGCCGATCTCAAGGCCGCGCTCGGCCGTCGCTGGCCTGCGATCGCCCCGCTGCTGGCCCGCAGCACCGTGGCCGTGGGTGGACGGTATGCTGCCGATGATCTCGTCGTCGGTGTCGGGACTGCCGACGTGGCCGTGATGGGTGTGGTGGCGACATCCGGCTCATCGCATTCATGACCGATCCGGGGCCGATTCGGAAGATCCTGACCCATCTTGGCGAACCGCTCGAACCTCCGCCCTTCTCGCCGGCCCGGGCCCGGCAACCGTTGCGGACGTGCCATTGGCCGGGCTATTCTCATTCTCGGCCGCTCTTGCTGTTCGTGCTCTCGGTCTTCTCCATCGGCTGCACCGGGGGACTCGGCGACGACGGGCAATACAAGGAGGAGTATTCCCGCGGCAGCGGCCTGCCGACTGGGGATTACAGCATGCAGCTTTCGCCGCCGCCCGTCGTGAATCTCCCCCCGACCGGCCCGCCCGACGATCCCAAGGTGATGGAACGAGGGCGGAAAGTAGTGCTCGACGAACCGCACGGCCCTGGGTTTGAGCCAGCAGTTCGAGCACGGCTTCAAGAAACAAGATTCCTGGAATAGAGATCACCGACACCTTTCTCATTCCACTCATTCCGTACGTTCACAGGAGATCAGAAACATGAACAATCTCATGACCTTCAACAGCGGCCGCTCCTTGCTGGCCACCGTCGTCGCCGCGGCCTTGCTGCTGGCGCCACCGGCTCGTGCCCAACCAGACGCCGCCAGCGGAACGGATTCGAATGCCGCGGCACGGGCCGGTGCTCCGCCTGAGGCGTTTCCCAAGATCGTGGTGGGCTCGGCCATGCTCTGGGGCACGCCGCACTCCGCCCGGTTTCGCCCCGGGTTCGCGGCGCCCGAGTATTCGGGCTCCGGGTACTACGAAAACGCGCCGCTCGTGCCCGCCGACCGCCCCGACGCGGGCGCCGATGCCAATCCCCACTTTCCTCGAGACTGGTTTCATGACGCGGCCCATGCCGGAATCGACGCCATCGATCACTGCTTTTTCGGGAACAAGAATCTGCCGGTCCTCCTGCAGACCGCGGAGGCGGCCCGCGAGAGCGGGACGGGCGTGAAGGTGCTGCCCATGATCGACACCATGCCCGCCGCGGAGGGCATGGCGTTCCTGGTCGATCTGTGGCGGAACGAACCCCTGCGAAATCATCCGAACCTGCTGCGGTTCGGCGACCGTCCGGTGGTAATGACCTTCGGCGTGCATGGCGGTGACGTCTGGCGGCAGCGGCTCGCGGCCGCGGAGCAGGCCGGGGCCCGATATTTCGTGATCACCGACGTGAGCGAGTCGCGGCTGGGGCGGCCGACGGTGCCGGACGATCACGAGCCCCTCCACGGCCTCTACCGCTTCGTCGAGCTCGACGGCTCCGGCCTGCCCGGCCTCGCGAAGCTCGCCCGCTCCTACGACCCTCCCAAGCTCTTCGGCGGGAGCGTGATGCCCGGCTACATCGGCGCGACGCGGCAGGGGATCCTCCATGATCATCGCGGCACCGACGTGTTTCGCCGGAACTGGCTGCAGATCATCGCCCACGATCCGGCCTTCGTGTATCTGAGCACGCTCAACGACTACACCGAAGCCACCGAGCAGGAATGCTCCGCCAACAGCACCTACGCGTACATCGATCTCAACGCCTACTTCAGCGGCCGGTGGAAGACCGGCGCATGGCCCGCACGGGCCGCCGGCCAGGCATTCCTCAGCTACCGCAAGGCGGTGGCGACCACCGAGGCGATCGAGCTCGAGCTCGTTTTGCTCCGCCCCGAACTGACGGGCAAGGAAGACGCTGCGGGCATCGCCGAACGCTTCCAGGCGACCGCGAGCCTGGCGATGAACGGCGCCCGGCGCGTCGACGTTGCCCCGGTGAAGCCGCAGGTTTTGCCCGGCCACGTCGTGTGGCGATTCTGGGCGCAGGGCCCCCATGCCGACGGGTATGCCGTGCCCGCCGTGAAGATCGAGGTGGATGGGGCAGCGATCGAACTGCCCGACGGCGGTCCCGCGCCGTTCGCCATCGTGCGCCACGGCGAACCGCTCAGCCGCCACTGGCTGCACGTGCCGCTGCACCGGATCCGCCCCGGCGTGGCCGCGCGGCTGGCGGTTGCGCCGACCGGAGACGGCCCCTACCCGCGCACGATCCGGATCGAGGGGCTGCCGTGGGACGACGTCGCGTGCGCCGTGCTCGAGCGGCAGGCCAACTCGCTGTCGCCCGCGCTCGCCACCGACCGACTCCGCGACGGCTTCCGCGAGGAGTTCTACGGCGGCCCCGGCTGGTGCCCGATGGAATATCGCGACGGCACCCTCAAGCGGAACGTCGTCGACCAGGTCGATCGCTACACCGCCGTGATCCGCATGCACGACGAGACCTTCGTCTATCCCGCACCTGCGCTCGTGGATCCCCCGCGCACGCTGCCGGACGCGCCGGCCGTGGATCCCGCCACGGTGATCGATCCGACGATCGGGCCCGGTAAAAAACTGGTTGATCGCGGCTGGCTGAAGCGCGACCTCGTTCTGCCGGCTGACGCCAGCAGCCCGGCCGCGCATCAGGACGACGACGGCGCGTGGCTTCTGCGGTTCGACGGCGTGGATGACCGGATCATCCAGGGTCCGATCGCCATGCCGCCCGGCCCCGCGACGGTCGAACTATTGCTGCGGCCCGCCGACACGGAGCGGATGCAGACGGTCGTAGATTCGAGCGAGCCCGTGCTCAGCCTGATGCTCGCGCCCGGCGGCACCCTCCGGCTCCAGCGGTTGAACCAGCAGCGCGAGGTCGTCACGCTCGCCGGGAAGACGCCGCTGCAGGCCGGCAACTGGCACCACGTCGTCGCCGTATTCACCGGCAGATCGCTGCGGCTGTACGTGGATGGCAAGCAGGACGGGCCCGAGATTCCGATCCACGGGCTGCGATCCGACAAGGAGACCGCGATCGGGGGGCCCATCCGCCCCGGGGGATTCCTCAAGGGGGATGTCCGCCAGTTCCGCGTGCTCCAGCGTTCACTCGCGGCAGACGAAATCGCCGCCCGCCACCAAAGCCTGTCGCTGCTTGGCTCCGCCGGCCATGGAGAAAGAGGCTCGTGATGCGAAGAAAAACGATCGGCACGGTGGCGGCCGTGATGCTGGCGCTCGCGGCCGAGACGCCGCCGCCGATGCGGTTCGTCGGGCTGCTTCGCTACCTCAGCTTCCACACCCCCTACCTGTTCCCGGCGGAGGCGGGCCCACGGCCGGCTCAATGACACCGAGCTCGAGGAGGTGATGGTGGGGTTCGTACAGGGCAAGACCGACATCCTGCTCGCCACCACGATCATCGAGAGGGCAATCTTTCAGGCGTCGCCCGACGAACTGCCCGACATCGACATCCACAGCCTCTGACGGGATCCCATGCCACGGACGAATACCCAACTCCGCCTTAATTCCTGGGGGGCATTCCGGTGTCTCCCTGCTTTTCCAACCGGTAGACCGCCACGTTGTCCATGTAGGCAACGCTCTGTTCGTCCTGGTCATCGACGTTGAGAAGCACTCGCATTGCGGTCACGTCGCCGGACGGTACGGTCACAACCACCGCAGCTCTCTGCCAACCCCACCAGCCGCCGCCGTCCTCCAGGTCCGCAAGCGGAATCGAGAACTCCGCGCCGGCTCGTCCCGCGCCAAAATTCCAGCCGCCCGAGGCCGCGCCCCAGAGCACGGTCAGGCGCGGAGCGCCTTTCCCGTTCTGCTTGGCATACATCTCGAGGTAGTATCTTTCGCCAGGACGCACCGGGATGTTCGTGAAAAGCGCGTTGTCCCGGCCCGTGGCGTTTCGAACCATGGCCGACCGCTGACTGCGATAGCCTATTCCGCTTGCTATCCCGTAACTGGGTTTGTTGGCCGGCCAGCTCCAGGTGATCCAACCGTCCGGCAGACGACTGCCCGGCTCGGCCTGTTCGAAGTCCTCCGCGAAGATACGCACACCGGTGCGCGCCAACTGCGCCAACTGTTCCGGAAAGGCCACCGAGCGGAGGTAATCCGCCGATGCGTACGTCGCGTATTCGTATTCGCCGGTGAGCGGGAATACCTTCAGCGGGCCATTCTTGATCCGTTTCTCGAGTACGGCCTCATAGGTTTCGACCGCCCGCTGCCCGGCTCGGCTTCTGTCCAGTGGCATTTCGAGGTAGGGCCCGTTCATCCGCTGCCGGATCATCGTCGGCCAAAGGGTGAGAATGGCATAGTCATAGGGCATACGCGCATAGCGCACGCGCAGCAGCCGCTCGGCGTTGTCCGCGCAGGCGGCCTCGGCCAGATCGAACGTGGCGCTGACTTGGCTGAGGAATGCCAGGTCGAGGTGAGGCACGTCGACGGGACCACACAGTCCGGCCTTGGCACCGGGACTGGCGTCCAGCGCCGCCAGCAGCGCGTCCCAGACCGCCTTGACATGGGCGCCGGCGTCCGGTCCGTAGTAGCCGGTGCAAAATTCGCGCAACAGCGCGTCAGCGTCCTGGTCGGGGTCTTCCATCAGCTTCGCGGTCACCCAGTGAATCGGGTCGTCGAAGCTCTCCGAAACCGCCAAGTGGTCTTCCATCTTTCCCCCGATACAGCGCTTGCTGCGGAAGTAGCGCAGGCTGCGCGCGATGTACTCAGGGTGCGTGTAGGGCATTTGGTTGAACAGATGGTACCAGTAGAAGATGCATTGGCCGTCTCCGATCGCGTCGAACCAGGCTTGCGACGCCTCGCGCATGTTGTGCTGCGGCGAGCCGAACGGTTTGGTCACATCCCAACCGATCAGACACAGATTCAGAATTACGCTCTTGTGCGCCGTGATGTTCCGCGGCGCGGTACTGGTGCCGCCGTAGTTCATATAGGACGTGAGCTTCACGTCCGGGTAGGTCTCCGTGATCTTGGCCGCGAGCTTATTGACGAACCAGATCACCGTGCCGCTGTACGAGCCGTACTTAGCGTTCAGCACCGCGCACTCGGGACACTGGCAGGTTGTGGTGGCCGGACCGTCCAGCACCGAAACGTCGTACCAGAGCGGTTTGAGCTTGCTGTTCCCGTACGCGGCCTCGTTGGCCTTGACCCGTTCCTCGAGCTTCGCGTACATGCGGTCGAAAACCTCCGGGTTCGAAAGGCAGGGGTTCGAGTCGATCTGCCGCTGACCGTCGGCCATGGCGAACCAGTTCGGATGCTTGTCGAAGACGTCCGTCTTGAACTCCTGCTTGGCGGTTTCCGACAGACGAGAGTAGAAGTATGGAAAACCCATGAGCACAGACATTCCGTGTCCGGAAAGCACCCTGTCCGACATCGAGATGCGCCCGTACTTTTCCCACTCGTTGGGCTGACCGCCACGCCACCAGGCAGGGGCGTTGTAGTGCCAGCGGTTGCGGATGTAGTTGAGCGGCGGGGTGGTGTGGTCGAAGCCCGTGCAGTTGTGCAGCCAGCGAAAAACGAAGGCGGGCTGACCGGCGCGATCCAGGTTCGACACGGCAAGGCTCTCGCGCCGCGGCGTGTCCTCTTCCCATGGCGTCCACCAGCGCACGCCGACAACGTCCTCGAGGAAGTGCCAGACGGCGAAGAGCGTGCCGTTCGGCTCGCCGCCGGTCAGCACGAGGCGCTTCGCGTCAAGGGTGCGCATGACCCAGGCTTCATCGCCGGCCGGCGACGGTCCTTGTTCGCGAGCCAGGCGCGTGTTGCCGACGAAGATGCCGGTCGCGTCAGCCGCCAGCGCGGCTTCGGCAACCGTCTCGAAATCCGCTCCGGTTACCTTCTTGAGGTACGTGCCCAGTTCTTCGCCGGCCGTGCGCTCGTACGGCTTCGGCTCGTCCGGCAGCACGATCTTGGCCTGGGCCCGGCCGTTCTCCGCCAACACCACGGACACGTCCGCGGCATCCGCAATACCGATACTCATCCCGGCCGCCGCCAAGAACGCCGCCGCTGTCATCATTGAGTTCCGCATCGTTTAGTCTCCGTCTCAATGATAATTCATTTTCATCGTATCTTGGCATCAACTTCTTTCAATACAGCGATCGTGGGAGCAGGAAAACGTCCGAGGTGATCTGGCCCTATGTTGAGAAGATAGTTCATTCCCCGTTCTGCCAGATGCTGCTTTATCCGCAATACATCTGCGGTGCTTTTCCAATTCTGATCGAATGCTTTGTAGCCCCAGGTGTCGTTAAGCGTGGCTGGCGATTCCACCAGTTCCTCATTGAAATACGTGTCGGATATTTCATTGTTCCTGAATACCGACCGTTGGATAATGCTTGGAAAGCCGCTTTGCGGCCGCCGCGACGTCGTGGTTTTGCTGAACCGCACACCGAAGTACGAGTTGATGCTGCCGCAGCTCTTGGAGAAGGCGGCTCTGGTGAGAGTCGCTCGCATCGGCCTTGTCGCAGCACTCGTGTGCGGGCGAACACGTCTCTCGTCCATGCCCCGGTGCGCCCATGGTCGCCGTGCTGACTGCGTCGCCGACGCGGTCCAAAGTCCGCCCGCACGTCGGCACTGCGAGTTCCCGCCGCTACGAGCGACGCCGACCGGAGAAGACGCCGCTCTACAAGGTCGTCGCAGAGCACCTCGAAGGCTGGCTCGAGACTCGGGCGGTCGCTGAGCATCCCGTTTCGGCGCACGTCGAACGGGAGCTGCGGTCATACCTTACATGTGGCATCCTCTGCTTCGGATTCGGCAGGGCACGCTGTGCGTCGTGCGGGCAGGGTTTTGTCGTGGCCTTCTCGTGCAAAAGAGATCGAGCGGCTGCTCCGTACTGCGGCGGGCTTGACCGGTGACGGTGACAGGCCGTGCCCGGCTCGCCCACGACTCGGTGCCGTGTCCTTGCTGCACCGCTTCGGATCGGCGCTCAATCACCATGTGCATCTCCATGCGTGCGCGACCGACGGCGTCTTCGTGCCAACCGGTGGCGGGCCGCCGGCGTTCCTGCCGGCCCGGCCGATCACCCAGGCCGATCTGGCCGCGCTCACCGAGAAGGTGCGCCGTCGTGTTGTGCGGTGGTTCCGCATGCAGCGGCTCCTCGACGCCGATGCGGCCGCCGACATGCTCGCTCGAGAGAACAGTGGGTTTTCGGTTGACGCCAGCGTCCGGATCACGCCGGACGCCAGCGGCGTCGTCGAACTCTCGCCGTGTGACTTCTTGGACCGGCTGGCCGATCTCGTGCCGCCGCCGCGGAAGCACCGGCATCGCCTGCCGCCTTGAAACAAGCCAGGGGTGTTCGCCCCGAATCACAAGCTCAGGTCCGCCGTCACCGCCCTCGCGATCGGGAATGTCGGCAAGCGGCGCGATGCCGCGACTGATGGGCACGCGGTCGGCGGACATGCGGCGGGCGGAGATGCCACCGGCGACTGCTGCGACTCATGCGACAAACCACCCTCCCACGACACCTCGCGACGCCAAAGGCCAAACTCATGGCCCGGGTGGGCGAGGAGTTTCCTGTTGCGTGCCCTTGGGTGTGGTGGGGACATCCGGCTGATCGCGTGCAGGTCCACGACGACCGGGCAATCTTTCTCGGGCCGCATCCAGCCCGACCAGCTCCGGCGGTTGCTCCTCATGATCCGCCCCGCTCGGCCGTCGCTTGCCGAAGTGCCATTGGCCGACCTATTCTTTTCAGCCCGAGTGGCGACGCTACTTCCGGCGGCGGTACCGAACGCGGGCCGAGGCGGCGGCGGCGATGCCGATGGCGGCCAGCGCGATCGCCCCCGGCTCGGGCACCACGACCACGTTCATCGTCAGCGTGAGGTCGCGGGTGTTTGCCGCACCGGAGAGGTCTTGCTGATCGCGGAACTTCAGCGTGTACGTGCCGCTGTAGCTGCCTTCGGCGAGCCCGCCCGGCGACACCACGGTCGCGAAGAAGCCGTTCGAGCCGCCAGCGGCGAGGTTTGCGAACGACGAGAAGCCCACGCTAAACACGTTGTCGCCGCTCGCGAATGCCCAATCATAGAGATTCAGCCCGGCCGTCTCGGCGTTGCTGAACCCGAGCGACGCGATATTGAAGACCGAATACGCCAGCGAGCCGTTGCCGCCGTCGCCGCCCGACCAGCTGCCGGCGTCATACGTGCCGAAGTTGAGCGTCTTGGTGACCGTGTCGGTGGCGGCGAAGCTGGCCAGCGAGTGATTGAGCACGTTCACGCTCACGCTGCCATTCGCCGTCGTGCCGATCGCATCCGGGTCGGTGAGCGTGAACGAGCCGATCTGATTCAGGCCCACGCTCGTGCCGGTGAACACCAGGCCCGCGATGCTCGCGCTCGTGCCACCCGCAATCGCCGTGCCGTTGCTCGCGCCGGCCACGTTCGCGCCATTTGCGCTTGAGAACGAGAGCGTCGAGCCATTGGTGGGCGTGGTATTGACCACGGTGTAGCTGAAGGCCGTCGAGCCGCCGGTGATGATCGAGACCGCCGCGGGCGTGGCCGCGACCGTGCCAAACTCCGCCTTCCGCTGGGCGCTGATTTCGTTGGCGTTCACCGTGCCGTAGCGGAGGATGTAGTTCGAATCGAGGGCCGTCACGCTGCCGAACGTGCCGGTGATGCCCGTCGACGAGATGAGCCGGTAGTTCCCGGCCGTCGTCCCCATGCCCGTGAGGTCGAGGCTGGCGTTCGAGCCGAGCGACAGGGCTGAGGTCGTGCTCAACTGCGGGCCCGTCGTCTGATTGGCCGCCATCCGCACCGTGCCGCCGCCGACGCCGAACGCCAGGCCGCCGATGGCATTGGTGAACGTGCCGAGCGTGAGCGTGCCGGCGCTCGTCGCGTCGCCGAGCGTCACGGTCGAGTTGCTCGGGATCGCGTCGTTGATGCCGACGATGAGCGTGCTCGCCTGGTTCACGAACGTTGGGCCGTCGTAGGTGTTCGCGGAGGAGAGCGTGACGGTAGACGTGCCGTCGACGAGCAGGTCGCTATTGGCGCTCGCCCCCACGATCTGCCCCGTCACGTTGAACGTGCCGCCGGTGAGCCGCAGCACGCGGCCGTCTTTCGTGAGCACGCCGGAGAGCGTGAGCGCCTGGCCGCCGGAGTTGCGGATCGTGCCGGTGCCGCTCGACGAGACCGTCACGTTCCGCGAAAGGGTGCCGGCCGCGCCCGTGTAGTCGAGGATGGCGCCTCCCGCGATGCCGATCCCGCTCGCCGAATTGAGGGCCGCCACGCGGTCGAACGCGAGCGTGCCGACATCCACGTTCGCGGCGCCCGTGAACGTGTTGGTCGCGGTGAGCGTGAGCGTGCCGAGCCCCGCCTTCACGAGGCCCGCCGTCCCGGAGGCGCCGTTGGTGATCGGGACGGCGATCGCCAGGTTGGCACCGTTGGCGGCGGTGGTGAAGGTGCGGGACACGGTGCCCGCCGTGCCTGACAGTTCGACGCGGCCGATGCCTGCCTGCCCGGAGGGCGTCATGATGCTCGAGGCCACGCTGCCGGCCGTCGTCACATTGCCGTTGAGGATCAGCCTGGCGTACGCAGTCGCCGCGTTCGCGCTTTGGAGCAGCAGGTTGCTGCCGTCGAGCGACAGCCCGCCGGCGCCGACCGTGAGCGGCGTCAGACCGCTGCCGGCAACCGCGAACCCGGTGCGCGCCGCCGAGCCGCCCGCCGTGGTGCCCGTCATGCCGATGAGCGAGAGGCCGCCGAAGGAGGCGGTCGCGCCACTGTTTTGCAGGTATTCCACGTAGCCAGTCGAGGCGTCGAACGTGCCCGTACCCGTGACGGTGATCGCCGCGCCGTTACCGGTCTGGAAGATGCCGCCCGTGACGGTGAGCGAAGCGATCGTCTCGGCGAGGTTACTAAATGCTCCCGCATTGAACCCCGTGCCGTTGAACACCGACGTCGAGCCGCTCATCGTGACGGCCGCCCCGTCTGCGATTTGGTTGTTCGCGCCGAACGACACGAGACCGCCCGTGATCGCCAGATTGCCCGCCACGGCGTTCACGCCGGCGGTCTTGTTGAGGTTGAGCCGGCCGGCCGACACGGTGGTGGTGCCCGAGTAGGTGTTGGCGGCCGCCCCGGAGAGCGTGAGCACGCCCGCGCCCGACTTCGTGAGGGCCACGATGCCCGAGCCGTTGTTTTGGATCACGCCGCCGAAGACCGACGTGCCGGAGGCCACAGCCGAAGTGAGCGTGGCCGTGCCGGCGGTGTTCGCCGTCGTGATCACGGCGCCGGCCGAGCCGGAGAGGGCGCCCACATTGACGGAGAAGCCGCCCAGGTCGAGCGTGCCGCCGTTGACGGCCAAGGCCCCCGTCGAGGCGCCGAGGGCGTTGGCATTGCCAAGGCGGAGCGTGCCCACCGAGACGGTCGAGCCGCCGTTGAAGGAGTTCGACGCGGAGAGCGTAAGCACGCCCGCCCCCGCCTTCTCGATCCCGGCCGTCGTGGCGATGCCATTGGAGATCGGCACGGCGATCGAGAGATCGGCCCCGCCGCCGGCGGTGGTGAACGTGCGGGAGACGGTGCCAGCCGTGCCTGACAGCTCGACGCGGCCGATGCCTGCCTGACCGGCGGGCGTCATGATGCTCGAGGCCACGGTGCCGGCCGTCGTCACATTGCCGTTGAGTATCAGCCGGCCGTACGCAGTCGCCGCGTCATTGCTTTGGAGCAGCAGATTGCTGCCGTCGAGCGACAGCCCGCCGGCGCCGACCGTGAGCGTCGACACAGTACTGCCGCCAACCGCGAACCCGGTACGCGCCGAGCCGATCGCCGTGGTGCCCGTCATGCCGATCAGCGAGAGGCCGCCGAAGGAGGCGCTTCCGCCGGAGTTTTGCACGTATTCCACGTAGCCAGTCGTGGCGTCGAACGTGCCCGTGCCCGTGACGGTGATCGCGCCGACGCCGGTGTTGACGGCGCCGCCGGTGACGGCGAGCGAAGCGATCGTCTCGGTGAGATTAAACGCTCCCACATTGAACCCCGTACCGTTGAACACCGACGTCGAGCCGCTCATCGTCACGGCCGCCGTGTCGGCGATCTGGTTGTTCGCGCCGAACGACACGGCCCCGCCCGTGATCGCCAGATTGCCCGCCACGGCGTTCACGCCGGCCGTCTTGCTGAGAGCGAGCTGCCCGGCCGACACGGTCGTGGTGCCGGAGTAGGTGTTGGCGGCCGTCCCGGAGAGCGTGAGCACGCCGCTCGTGGTCTTCGTGAGGCCGACGCTGCCGGCGAGAATCGCCGACACGGTGCCGGCCTGGCCGTCGAAGGCGCCGCCCGTGCTCGTGAGCGTGCCGCTCTGCACCGTGCCCCCCTGGAACGAGATCGCGCCGGAGGTCGTCTGGCCGAAGTTGTTGAAGTCGAGCACGCCGCCGGTGATCGTGATCGGGGCGGTCGTCGCCAGGCGGTTGGCGGCGGTGGAAAGCGTGAGCTGGCCGGCCGTGATCGTGGTCGTGCCGGTGTAGGTATTGGACCCGGTGAGCGTGAGCGTTCCGCTGCCAACCTTGGTGAGGCCGCCGAGGCCGCTCAACACGCCGGTGTAGTTAAGTAAGGTCTCAGTCCTGTTGTTGCCACCCACGGAGAGCGTGATCCCAATGCCTGCCGTGTCGTTGAGCACGATGTTGCCTGCGTCCCCGAGCGAGCCCACGTTGAACGTGCCGATGCCGGAGGCGAACGCGATCTTGTTGTTCGACCTGGGCTCCAGCCGCGCATTCTGGATGGCGTTGGAGTGCGACAGGAGAAGCGTGGAGACGTTTGTCTGGCCTGACGCCCCGACGATCAGCCGGCTCGTGAAGAGCGGATTGGCCGCGGCCAGCGTGACTGTGCCTGAGCCGGTGGGAGCGCCGTTTTGGACGAAGAAGATCGAGTCGTTCGTGGACGACACGATGTTGCCGGTGAGCGTCTGGTTGGCGTCAGACATAAACACCATCCGGTTGTGGGTTCCTTGGCCTCCGAGGGTGATCGTGCCGGCATAGGTGCCGCTCGTGCCCAAGACGCCGTTACCGCCGACCTGGAGCACGCCCGCGTTCACCGTGATGTCGCCGGCGAACGTGTTCGTACCGGTGAGGTTGACGATCGACGTATTCGAATTCGTGCCATCCCTGACCAGGCCCCCGGCGCCGGAGATGTTGCCCGAGATCGTGACGGTCGAGTTGGTGTTGTTGGTGAACGTGCGGGTGCCGGAGAGCGAGAGTGGCATCGCGATCGTTTGGGCGTTCGACGAATTGTTCACCACGCTGCCGCCGAGCGTGATCGAGTTGCCCGACAGCGTGTAGGCCGACGCGCCCGAGTTGAACGTGATGCCGTTGAAGTTGGTGCCGGCGGAGATGTCGTTGGTGAGCGAGCGGGTGCCGGTCGTGGTTGCGAAGGCGAGCGAGTCGTTGGCGACGGGCGCCGTGTTGCCGCTCCAGTTCGCGTTCACGCTCCACGTGGGGTTCGTCGACGACGTGCTCCATGTGCGGGTCGTCTGGGCGGCGGCCACGCCCGGCCATGCGAGGCCGAGCGCGAGGCAGGCGAGCGTGGCCGGCAGGCCGCGCAGGCGAAGCGACGAAGTGAGGGGAGTGTTCATGCCTGGCATCCTTTTTCGGTCTTTGAGTCACGCGCACTCGAACCAGCACGATTGGGCGGAAACCGAATCCCGTCCCACCAGCCGGCATCATAGCAAACATGTTTCCACATGTCAAACAGTCGGGAAAAGTTTTTTTGCGAGGCGGGCAGGCCGGGGTTGCATACAAGCCCCCGGGCCGCGAACCGGGGGCGTTTAGATTTCCCGCTCCGTGCCGGTTGGCTTGTATTCCGCCTCGGCCGGAATCTCGATGTCGTGCTCCGTGCCCCCCGGGGCAACGTCGAACCGCACCTCGTATTCCGCCACGAGCGGCCCGCGCGGGCCGGCCAGCGCGATCACCCGCGCCACCACCGGCCCCGGCGCTACGCCCGGAGCCCGCGTGCCGGCCGTGTCGTAGCGGCCACCGGAGATCACGGCGACCCCCTGCGGCCCCGAGGTGCCCCGCGCTGCGTCGGGCGTGAACACGATCTCGCCGTGCGTGACGGGCCGGCCGGCGAACAGGATCCGACCGCTCACGCGGTGCCGGCCGTCGTCGACCCTGCCGCCGCAGCCTGCCGCGACCACGGCCACCGCCAGACCCGCGACGATGCAGGCGGCAAAGCCGAACCGGCGGGCCACCGACCAGATCGCGTCATTCATCGCTCACCGACTCCCTGCCGCGACGGCTGGCCAGCGGCAGAAGCACGCTGTTCAGGTCGACCGTCTCCGCGAGAAACCGCACGCTGCTGTCGGCCATCACCACGTTGCAGCCGCCCGGATGGTCGCTTCCCATGCTGTGGTTGTTGAACATGGACGTGCCGCCCGTGCTGCCCGCCGTAATGCGCATCGCGTCGCGAACGTTCTTCAAGGCGGTGGCCTCGCCGTCCCAGTCGGCGCCACGAACCCACGAGCGGTAGGAGCTTGTCTCCAGCCCCCTCCAGCTCACCTCGAACGCCATCAGCGTGCGCGACGTGCCGTCGGTGATGCCGGCGACCGTCACGCCGACCGCCTGCTGTGGCCACGGATTGGCCGCCCCGGCCGCGGGATGCAAAGGAAAGACGCCCCAGCATGCCAACTGTCCGTGGCCGCCGCCCGGATACACGGGATAGGTCGTCCCGGTCACGACGTTCGGGCCGACGGGTCCCATGTTGCCCACGTAGTGGGTCGTGAAGGCGAAGACGCCCGGCGAGACTTGGTCTGTGAGGCCACTCGAACGATCGCTCACTGCCGAGGGACAGAGGAACGTGCCGATGCGATGTCGGCCGAGACTTTTATTCGTATCATCCTCCCATGAGGGATTGGCGGGCAGCAGCTGGTCATAGATCGCCTGCTGCTCGATCTGGGGCAGTAGGAGGCTCAGCCAGCTCACGCCGGCCCGGGGGGCCGCGGGGGTGCCCACAACCGGCGATCGATGCGCCGGAAACGAGCCATGCGAAGTGTGGTAGGCAGTGGCAGCCAGGCCCAGTTGGCGGATGTTGTTGGCGCACACCAATCGGCGGCCCGACTCCCGCGCCGACTGCACGGCCGGCAGAAGCAGCGCGATCAAGAGGCCGATGATGGCGATCACCGCGAGCAGTTCCACGAGCGTGAACGCCGCCCGTCGCGATCCCCGCCGCATCGATCCGGCACCTGCTCGAACCGCCATGTTCCCCTCGTCGCTGTGGGGCCGCCGCCCGCGTGCGGCACGGCGAATTTTACGGCCAAGACTGACGGCCACGCCGAGCCTCTTGATCTGTATACCAAACCATATGCTACACTTCAAATCATATCTGAAACGGCCGGTGACGGGCGGCTCATAACGGAATATATGCTCTGACGACCCATGGCGAACTTCTTCGAACCCGTCTGCACTTCTTGGAGAGAGCACGCAGTGACGACGACTTACCGCGACGCGCACGAATCGACGAATCATCCCACCGCCGGCCGGCGCGGCCTGCTGGCGGGATGCCGCACCCTGGCCCTGGCGGCCTCGCTGGCCGCGGCCCTCACGGCCTGCGCCGTGGCGGAGGAACGGGCGGCGCTGAAGGCCGTCTCTCCGCCCGTGCCGGTGATCCTGCCGCCGTGGGGCAACACGCCCGACGGCATGACGCTCCTCGACGACGGCACCGTGCTCCTGTCCTGCCCCAACTTCAACGACACGACCTATCCCGGCGTGATCATGAAGCTCGATCGCGCGAATGCCCTCTCCATCTTCTTCCCCTGCCCGGTGCACCCTGAAACAAAGCGGGGCTGCCCGATGGGGCTCGACGCGGGGCCCGACGGCCACGTGTATTACGCCGACAATCAATACTTCTACGACAAGAACCACGCCTCGCGTCTGATGCGGGTGGTGATGGAGAACGGCCGCCCGGTGCGGGGCGAAGTGGCCGTGGAGGGGCTGAAGCTCGCCAACGCGGTGGCCTGGCACGGCGACGCCGTCTATGTGTCGGACACGTTCCTCGACATCGAGGGGAAGCCGGGCATGAGCGGCGTCTACCGCTTCACGCGCGACGAGCTCGCCCGCGGCACGGTGAAGGTGACGCCCGGCCTCGGCGATCGGCACCTGCTCGCCACGTTCCAGACGAGGGCCAATCCCCGCAACGAGATGGCCGGGGCCGACGGCGTCACGCTCGACCCGGCCGGCCGGCTCTACACCGGCAACTTCGGCGACGGCGTCTTCTCCCGCGTGACGATCGCGGCCGACGGCACGGCGGCGGAGAAGGCGGTCGTCTCCACCGCGATCAGCTGCGTGGACGGCATCTTCCACGACGCCGCCCGCGGCCTGATCTTCATCGCCGACTCCGAGAAGAACGCCGTGCAGGTGTTCGACCCGGCCACGAACCGGATGACCACGCTCTGGGAAAACGACGATTCCGACGGCCGCGACGGCCTGCTCGACCAGCCCTGCGAGGTGCTCGTGCGCGGCGACGACCTGATCGTGGCCAACTTCGACATGCCGTTTCCCGGGATGAAGAACAAGGCCTTCGACAAAGCCCACACGCTGAGCATCTTCCGCCTCCCGCCCGCGGGCCGCACGGCCGCGACGGGCGCTCGGTGATGCCGGGCCCATGACCTCCCGCGACCCGCACTGGCTCGGCGTCGACAACGGCAGCACCGTCACGAAGGCGGCGGTGTTTGACGCGGAGGGCCGCGAACTCGCGGTGGCGGCGCGGCGGGCGGCCGTGAGCAGCCCAGCGGTCGACCAGGCCGAGCGCGATCCCGACCGCTCGTGGCGCGACACCGCCGACTGCATCCGCGAGGCGATTCTCCAGGCCGGCATCCCGCCCGCGGCGATCGCCGCCGTGGGCTGCACCGGCTACGGCAACGGCCTCCACCTGCTCGACGCGGCGGGCCGGGCCGTGCGGCCGTTCATCGGCTCGGGCGACACGCGGGCGCGAGAGTGGGTGGAGCGGCAGATGGCGGGCGGCGCGGCGGCCGCGATCCTGCCCCACACGGCGCAGTCGCTCTGGCCGGGCCAGCCGCCGGCGCTCCTCGCCTGGCTCCGCGACCACGAGCCCGGGCCGCTCGCCGCCGCGCGGCATGCCGTGGCGATCAAAGACATCACGCGGATCGCGCTCGTCGGTGAGGTCGCCGCGGAGATCACCGACGCCTCGGCCACGAGCGCGATGTCGGTGGTGGGGCGGCGGCACGAGCCGGCCGTGCTCGAGGCGCTCGGCCTCGGGGAGTTTCAGCGGCTCATGCCGCCGCTCGTGGAGAGCACGGCGATCGCGGGGCGGGTGCACGCCGCGGCGGCGGCGGCCACGGGCCTCGCGGCGGGCACGCCCGTGGCCGGCGGCCTGTTCGACATCGACGCCTGCCTGCTCGCGGCGGGCATCACCGACGAGTCGGCCATCGGCGTGGCGGCCGGCACCTGGGGCAACACGCTCTCGCTTGCCGCAAAGCCCGTCGTTGACGGCAGCCTGTTCATGACGTCGTGCGGGCCGGAGCCGGGCACGTTCGTGCTCCTCGAGGGCAGCCCCACGTCGGCGGGCAACCTCGACTGGTTCACCCGCACGCTCGCGCCCGACCTGGCGGCCGACGCGGGCGGCGCGGGCCCCGGCGGGATCGACGCGGTCGTGGGCTCGATCGCGCCCGGCCTGCGGGATCCGCTGTTCCTGCCGTTCGTGACCGGCGCGTTCGGCGGCGGCCGGGCCACCGGCGGCTTCCTCGGCCTCCA
>Ga0315900_10003789_pt1 | contig 21875 bp, 17 predicted proteins | sample LakEriMetagenome_FD_203521 | JGI IMG/M metagenome (GOLD analysis project Ga0315900, IMG submission 203521) | Freshwater fungal communities from buoy surface, Lake Erie, Ohio, United States - Buoy 12 MA114 | ecosystem: Environmental > Aquatic > Freshwater > Lake > Lake biofilm | place: USA: Lake... | reverse complement strand
TAACATTTTCTAACATTTGCTCTCGCACAGCTAGTTCTATCCCTTCCAAGGTCTTTAACTGTTCGGCATTCTTTGCTTCTGCATTCCGATACAATATTGCGGCAATTCTTTGGCAGTATTCTTCTAACTTTTGTTGGTCTTCGGGTGTCATTGGCTTCAGGGGGGATTTTGTTCTATTATCTCATCCCTACTCTTATAAGCATTTATACCCAGCGCCTAACTGAGATGCTCCCGACTGCTTTGGCAGTTAGAAAGCCTAGCCGCCGTGAACTTACAACGTGCTGTCGATACGCCCAAAAGTGCCAGAAAAGTCAATGAAGATGAATTTCAATTCTGTCAGAAAGTCGCCAAATACAAACAGGTCGAATGGATTAAAGACAAAGACAATAGCTATGCCTATATCGGTACTGAAGGCATTAAAACTAATACTCAAGACCCTGTAGGCTGGATGGTAGAGCAAGCCAACCAGATTTATAAGGAATATAGTCTGATTGGCGATCGCAATTACAATCGTTTTGACCATATCTTTCCAAAAAATAGCCATACAGCCGCTGATAGTGAATGGGCGAAGGGAATCGCCACGCACTACAACAAGCTCATCTCTGAAGCCGCCGCTAGTCGGAGCCGACTAGAACATGAAGAAGGTATTGCCCTGACAGCAACATCGGCGAAAGGCAACAAAATAGAAATCGTTAGCGTGATTAGTGCTGATCCCGATGGTGAGTCACCAATCTGGGCAATAGCTAGGAACAGCGAGACTGTCGATATTCAGATTGCTAAAAATAAGGACTGGAAGACTGAAAAGCAATATCCTTACAAAGCCGTCGCCCTAATTGATAAAGACAAAATTGATGTGGGATTAATCTCTCCAGCCACCATCGCCGCCTATGGTAAATCCATCGAAAAAGACAAAATCTTTGGCAAGCTGAAACTGGAGTTCAAACTGGGAATTTCCAAAAATGACGTTGATGATAAATTTGCTGCTGCCGAGAAATATCTGGAAACCCAACGCGATGCAATTCCCGAAATCGAACGAGATCGCCGTGCGGCAGCCCTCTGGCATAACAATAATCGGGCGATCGCTGGGAAGATGTTTACCGAAGTCGTTGCCTGTCGGCTCCAAGAACTACAGGTTGATAAAATCAAAGTAATTGGTTTGCAGTATGAAACCAACGAACTGAAAGATAAACAATGGCAACCCCATGAATCCCTAACTTGCAGGATGGCAATCGAATCAAATCCCCAAAGTCCCATCTATGACAAGAGGGTAATTCAAGTACAGACAGATGACCAATGGAAAAACATGGGCGTTGTCCACAGTGACGCAGCCTATATGCCCATTGGCAGTCAGTTTGTTGCAAGCATCAATTTATCAGCCAGTAAGAAAGATGCAGATTTAGCAATTGATAGAAGTACGCTCAAACTACCTGAAATCTGGCATGGACTATCACCCGAACGAGTCAAAGAAGCCGTCAACCTCGATGCCATTGTGCCGCAATTAAAAGAGGCAATCGCCAAAGCTGCTGAAGATAGACCGACAATGACCGAATTTGTGGCAAAGCTTGCCGATGAGAACGTGGGGTTAAAAGCACAGGTGCAAGCTGGAGGGAGAATTAACGGACTTACCTATCTGTATGAAGGGCAATCCATAAAGGCAAGTCTAGTTGATATGACATGGAAGAATCTTGCCTCAATGGGAGTGAGTTACGATCCTGAGCGAGATCGAGAGGCTCTGGCTAACCCAATTACTATCGCCACGGCAGAAACTAATACTCAAGCTGAAAGTCCTATAGAGACACAGAAGAGTACTAACACAAATCCCCTTGAAAAGCTCAAGTCACAACTGCGGGAATCAGTGCGTAGTCATTTTGGCAAAGATAAAGCTATGGCAGAAATTGCCACCCAATTTATTGGTAAAGCTGCCACACCAGAAACCGTTTACTCCAGTACAAGATTGTACGAACAAGCATGGGGAGAACTAGCGAATACGGGCAAATATAAACCTGAAGATGTGATTATGGTCAGTGGCTCAGGACCTTGGCGAAGAGAAGGAGATGACCGCTCTAAATCACAGATTGAGCAAGATCTTCATCAAGTATTTGCCAGCCATTACCAACCATTACTAGATAAAGCGATCGCTGCGGGTAGCCAAATATTAGTGGGCAACGCCAAAGGGACAGATCAGCTAGTGGTGGCATATTTGCAAGAAAAAGGGTATGCCCTCAACTGGCAGCCCCAAGGCTATTACCAAGGTTCAACCTTGCAGCAAGAAAAGCCAACACAGATTGAACAGCCAGTGACCATTACAGGCAAACCTGTCAAGATGGTTTATCCATTAAAGATGTATGGAGAATCCAATCATTTACCAGTAAATACCTGTATTGAAGCCATGCGCGGACATGGTAGATGTCACACGACGAGGAGGTATGAACCCTATGCCGCCTATGGTTTTAAAGAAGGCGACATAGCAATCGCGATCTCAGGAGAGCAGAAAGTCGCCTTTAAAGTGGGCAAACAGTACAAAGTTACCTCAGAGATGCTGAATGATGCTACCTATCAACAACAATGGGCGCAGATGGAAAAGCATAGCGCCAAGGAACTAGCGACATTTCAAGGACATAGCAACACATGGGGATTACACTTTAACCCCTTGGGTGACTATGTGAATGGAAAAATCGTGCCATTTCCCATAGAACCCATCAAAGCCAATAACAGCATCGTTGCCGATATTCAGCAACTAATGGAATGGAGTCGCACCGCCGCATATTTGGGCAAGAGTGAGAAATACATAGACCGTATTCAAGACCTTATCGCAGGTGAAAGCATCACCGAAAAAGCACAGCAAGCAATGCATAAGGATCATCAGTCATTAAGCCAGCACGTTGCCTCGCAATGGCGAGAAATCCTTGCCATCAAAAGTGACTATGTGGAATCACAGGATGGCAACCTCGTATTTGAGCGCAAGGGCAACGAAGGGAAATACCGAGCCACATGGGAACAAGCCACCGATACATTGACATTGGATGCAAAAGTCGTGAACCAAGGCAAATTCCAGTATTCAGCATTATTGGTACAACAAGGTCTGGAGATTAACCACAGTCAAGTAACTGTGAAAGATGCCCAAAACTGCGATCGCGCCCTACAGGTAATATCTGAACAGCAAATGGGTAAGCAGGAACAAAGATAAGGAAGCAGTTTAAATGAGATTACCCAGCAGAAAGCACTCTTAGAGGTTGAATAGTTTTGAGATCATTATTTTCAGAAAGTTGAGCATGATAGAGATCCCAAGACTGTTGGAGATTCATCCAGAACTCAGCCGAAGTGGAAAAGTACCTAGCCAAGCGTAAAGCTGTACTAGGCATAATGCCGCGACGACGATTAACAATCTCATTCACCCGTTGATAGGGAACGTGAATCGCATCAGCAAGGTCACGTTGAGACAAATTAAGAGGCAGCAAAAATTCCTCTAGCAACATTTCGCCAGGATGCGTAGGAGTGCGATGGGTTGGGATTCTTGACATAAAAGCATAATACCGCAGATATCCTGCTATCAATTTTGTGGCTTATACAAAACCAGTCAGAGCGCTTACGCTTGAAGTCCGTGACGATTGACGAATTAGGAAAAACAATCTTATGGAAGTAGCAGTAAGTGCATTGACAGGCAAGACACAAGCGCAGGTATTCAGATCGAAATCGCGCTGTCTGAAGACGACTAAACAGCTAATTGACTTGGCTAAATCGATGAATGCAAGAATCACCGATTTAACCGACGGTACAAAACTATTGACCTTTCGAGACGGCACCAAGCGGACAGTTCAGTGCAAAAACCCAACATTGGACTCAGTAAGAGAAAGCGTCCAAGAACTAGGTGAATATCTCAGCAAACACCCCGACCAAATATCGAATATTGTCTCAGGAGTAATGGAGATACTGACCGCTGCCGAGTATTTCGCTCAAGCATCCATGAACACATACACCACAGACCCGCAGCACTGCCGCGCAGTTGCTGAAACCCATCTGGAAACTCTGTCCGAAGACTATCCCCAAATCTTTTCTAAAAAAAATGCCGCAACAGCATTGAACTAAAAATCAGTCTAGCGATCTCGCTTAAATTCGATTGGAACAGTAAAGATCGCTAGAAACATTCCCCATCGACATAATCCCTATCAGGAAAACTATGAAAACTCAATCATTATCCGAGATTGCCATTGAAGCTGTTATCACGGTCAGTCTGATTGCATTACTGGGACTATTGACCGCGCTGGTCTATGCGCTGTTGGCATTTCTAGGCAATGAACCCACAATACAATCTCTTCTAACTTCCCAAGAACAGACCGCTGAAGTCGTAGCCACTCTACCGTCAGCCAAAGCAGCACCAAAACTTGAACCTGTCATTGAAGAAGATACGGAAATTCTAGCGCCCTTCGCTATCAATCCTCTTACGAAAATGACAGTTCAAGAACTAAGACCCCTAGCCAGAGAGCGCAAAATCCCTAACTGGCGGAAACTGAAGAAGAAAGAATTACTGCTCTATCTAACTGCCTAATCAAAAAGAGCAATTCCATCAATGCAGATATCCATCTAAGAATGATGTCTGCATTGATGAATGAGTGAACCAAGAAGAACGCTAACGCGTGAAGTCCGTGAGCGATTGACAACCGAAAAATAAAATCAGGAGACTAAAAACATGGCTCGTCAACTAAGATTCGATACCCCTGAAGAACTTGCTACGAAGATCATCGACAAACTGAGTCAAGAAGAACTGCGCGTAGCCACCAGAGCCTTGATTGTGCATATCCACGAACAAATCCCAGTCAAGGAACTAGAAAAGACAGTAGCAGCCAGCAATGCAGTGGTTAAAACAAACCACAAGCCTAAAGCTCAGAAGCCACAGGTCAGCCCTGACAAAATGTGGCTGTACCAAGCACAGAAGGGTTGGGCTTTAAGCAACCTTACTATGCCAGTTGAGAGAGTCATCCAACGTTTGCAGAACCATTATGGTTGCAAGATTCTGGCAACCAGAGATGGAAAGATCAACTTTCTACCATCAAAGCCCACCACCATTGACGAACTGCAAAAGAATGGATTTGTCGTTTATCGTCAAGACCTAAACAGGAAAGCTGCCTAGTCCATCCATAAACCAACAGCAGATAGATTCAAACCGTTGAATCTATCTGCTCAATTATTTTGAGAGTACAAACAAATGCTAACGATCGCCAAGATTAACCTCGCTACAGGAGAGATCGTCGATAACGAGATCCAATTTCGAGATACCTTACTCGAATCTCTCCATCCTGACATTAAGCTCAGCATTGGCAACATTTCCACCTATTTACAAAAGATAGCCAAAGCCGAAAGCGTAGCTAAAACCAGTAAATCCCCCAGCAAGCGCAGCACTGCTGCTAAAAGCATTGTTCCCTTAAAACAACAAGCGATCGCCGCCTTAACCAAAGGGATAGACAAATACCAACTAGCGGGAGCATCAGGAGCAAGAAAGCACGGAGACTTCTTCTTCAGTCAAGGACTAAACCCCTTCGCCACCTATTTCCCCAGCGCTATGGGACAAATTAACTATGGCTCCATCCTGATGACTGAATGCCTGAAGATCTATGGCATCGAACGAGTAACCATCCTGATTGTCCAAGATAAAGAGCATCGTACCGATGACTGTCACGGCAAAATCAGCCATGAATTTCTAAACCAACTGCGCCAAAGCCAAGACTTTGTGATTCCAGCCAACACGCCATTTCAGTTCCGAGCAGGAATTGCCCATCAATGGGTCGCCAAAGGAACCTTACAACTCAGCCTAGACATTCCTAGAGGAATTGACCTAATCCTTCCTCTATCCTGCTTCAAAGGGCATAAGCCTGAACTAGGTATCCACAAACTTGCCAATCTAAAACTAGGAATCGTCAACTTTGCCCAAAAGAGGCGGGTCAAGACCTCTTACACTGTCTGGCAATGGTTTAGCCAACAAGCGATCGCCCAAGATGTTTTGCCCACCACCCAACAGAAAGCGGAAACTTTAGTTGCCGCTCAATCAGACATTAAACAACTTTGCCAACTGGTGCAAACAGAGCAATGGGTCAAAGTAGACGATCCAGAAGAATCAAGTAACGAAGAAGAAGCCGATGGCAAAATCCTATCGGAAATCCTCAAACATGACATTCATGGTCAACTGCTAGAACATCCCTATGTGGTGAGAAAGATCGAGGACTTAGTAAGGAGAAGGTGGTTAACCCTCGCCACCAGTGGCGGCATCAACTTCTCCAGTTTCATGGCTCAGCCATATCCCGAACTTGGAGAACTCGAACTGTGCATCCCTGATATGCCCGAAGGCGAGTATGTCGGCTTTCGCTATCCCATCCGCGATCGCAACGACCTACAAATCTGGAGAAACAAACACATCAAAGGACTAAACCAACAGGGAACCATGTATGTCAACCCAGACATCGCTCGTGACTATTGCGGTATGGACTTTGATGGAGATACTTTCTGTGTGAAATCAGTCCATAAACTGCCTGAAATCGCCAAAGAAATCCGTCAGCACCACATAAAGCCCACCACTTATAAACCAGACAAAGTAGCAGTACAAGGCACATTAGCCGAAGTTGCTTTGAGATCGACTGAAAACCAAATTGGATTGATTACCTATTACCTAGCCACTGCATGGGCAACAGGACAGTATCAATACATTGCAGGCTTAGCCCAAGAAGTGCAAGTCGCTGTAGATCGGCTCAAATCTGACCTTAGCCATGACCAAGCCTTTCTTGATGAAGTGGGTAAAAGCTTACCGAAACTGGATTGGCTAATTGACCGCAAGCGTCAAGGAGTCTATGGCAGCTACTACGATTCTAAACAGAGGTGCAAAATGCCCGCTAGACCAATGGAAGCAAATGGTGAATACAGTGATGCAATCTCTCTACTGATTCAATCCGTGAATGAGATCTGGCAACCTGTAGATTTGAATGAACGTACCCTACTCGAATTCCGCGAACTATTCATCAAACCGAGTGAGATTCTCTATAAAAGAGCGATCGCCCGTCGCGATGAATATACGAGCAAGATCAGAGAAGCCATGAAACTATCAAGCGATCGGGAATCTCGCAAGAAAATCCTGAGAGCCGCAGTGCAATGGGCAAAAGGATTAGGTGAGAAACTACGGGAGAAAAGCGAGAAAACTGCTCAAACCTGTGCCGCCGCCATGTGGCAAGCCAGTCACAATGGCGATCATGGCACGGCAAGTGTTGTCTTCAATATGTTCCTACCAGAGATCTGCGATCGCCTCCATGACAACCAACTGATGCGTTTGCAAGTCGTGGGCGCACAGTATGGAGAACTCGCATCCACCAAATGGACAGGGATTGGAGAACACGCCTGTATTTCTGTCGTTGTATCTCAACGCCAAGTAGATGGCAGATATCAGATAGAAGTCATCCGCAAAAGCAGGAAAAAGCCATACCTGCTGGGACTTGTTGCTAAAGACTCCGCCAAAGTATTGGTGGGAGAATATACGGCTTCACTGACCACACAGCAAAAGACCATAGTTTGCGAATTGGTTGCTGCTTAGCTATCAAGGGAATAAAGCGATCGCTTTATTCCCTTGATTATCCATAGAAGCAGAGAAATTCACTCTCATACTCGTTATCAAACGAAAGCTCATGGCTCGCAAACCATCTACCACCGCCGCAAGTGCAAAATATATTTTAGTGGGACTATGGAGAGTTGTAAAAGTCAGGTCAAAAACTTTGACAGAACTTTAGATGCTGATATAGCAAGGATTCATCCTTACTTTATCAGGCTTATTCTTAAGCGTCTTGCTAAGGCTTCCTGAGATACAAAATGAGTTCTATAACAAAAATAGAAATCCCACAATAACTAATAAGCTAAAAATGATTTGATTGAACATAGGTTGGGGAATCCATCGATTCACTTTGCCGCCAATGTAAACCCCTAAAAAAATACTCGGTAAAGACCACAAAAACAAGTGCCAAACTGTGGGAGTCCATAGCCCGACGATGCCATGCCCTGCAATAGTGGCAACCCCTGAAAACAGAAAATAGCATTGCATCGTTGCTCGAAAATAGTCAGGTCGCCAACGGCGGAGTGTTCCATAAATAGCGATTGGAGGACCATTTGTGTTGTATGCACCACCGAGAATACCTGCGATAAATCCAAAGATAAACGCATATTTTTCATTCTGGAGCCTTGGCATTCTTGGTGTAACGAGGTTGCCTATGCCATAAAGGATCAACAGTAACCCAAGAATTACTTTAACTAATCGTTCGGGAGCATAATTGAGCAGTAACAGTCCAAGGGGGACACCTATAATCGTCGCGACAATCAATCGCCAAGCTGATTTAAAGTCAACGGATTTAGGATCACTGATCAGGATCGTGAGACTAATCATAAATCCCATAAAAGCAACGACTGGCGAAGCAGTCTGGAGACTCATAATTAGTCCCAGCAGTGGCATAGCAAGTAAAGCATCGCCAAACCCCACAGCAGAACGGACAAATGTGCAAGCAAAGAGAATGAGGGCTGTTAGAATTGTCAGGGTTGTTGTTGGCATGAATTCACTATTCTTTAAGAGGTGATGATGGGTGACTGCGGAGCACCCACTCATCATCAAACTTTAATAAAAGACCTTAACTAATCCGTAGCTAACTATAGAGATAAACAACCAAGAACCTGCACCTAAATACAGAGGCTTAAGTCCCGTTTCGCGAAGTTGCTGTAACTTCGTTTCTAAACCCATTGCTGCCATGGAGATTGTCAATAAGAACTTATTGATTTGCCCGATCGCACTTTTGAACTCAGTTGGGAAAATATTTAGGCTATTCAGGATGATCAATAGAATAAAATAAAAGATAAACCAAGGAATTGCGATCGCAGTTGGTGATAGATGATTATAGTTTTGCTTGCGATGGAGGTAACCAATGCCTAGAATGACAGGTGCTAACCATAATACTCGTGATAATTTAGTAATACTCGCTAATTCGCCACTAGTCGGACTCACTTGATAAGCTGCCGCCAAGACCTGCGCCACCTCATGAATTGAAGCTCCACACCAAATTCCAAATGTCTCAGGAGTCAGACTGAGCAAAGTTGGTAATAGGGGATAAAGGAACATTGATAGAGTTCCAAATATGGTGACAATTGCTACAGCATAGCTGGTATCGCGATCAGAACTGTGCGTAGCGCTACTGGTTGCCACCACGGCGGAAGCTCCACAAATGGAAGTTCCTGATGCGATCAAATTGGTTAGGTTCTTGCTAACTCCTAATCGTCTTCCTAGCCAGTAGGTAAAGCCAAAGGTGCTAAATAATGTAACTGTAATTAATCCAATCCCTTTAACCCCAATTGCCAAAACTTGTACAAGACTAAGTTGCATTCCTAAAAGAATAATTGCGAATCGTAAAATTCGCCTCATGGAGAAGATTACGCCCACTTGACAGTAAGCTGGCATTCCGATGATGTTGCGAAATAGAATGCCGAGAATAATCGCAATAATCAATGGACTAAATAGATCAAATATTGGTAGATTTCGCAATAAATAGGCTATTCCCGCCAATGCAGTCGTCAGGTACAGTCCATAGATATGTTGAGAAACCCATCTCCAAACTTGAGAAGGTGAAGATATGTTCATCGTTTTTCTTTAAAATATCGATACCTTGGCTGGAATTGACATATTCCATTTCAGCAATTAAAAGATCTTAAATATTCCAGTTGAATTAATCGATGGAGGGGCAATTCATGAATTGCCCATGCCGTAAAATATGGGTTCAAGGTAATTTTGCGTAGTTCCTAGTTCAGTTACAAAAGCCCTCACTTCTAGTCTAGTTCCTAATTGCTTGGAAAAGTGTATATATGTAAGGTGTTGGTTCGGTCCGACTTTTCCTACAGACAAAATGAAAAAAAGCTAGAAGTGAGAACAAATATAATTTAGGAAAACCGAACAGCCTCAAGAAGGTGTTCGCTAGGTTTAGTTTCTGCAAAACTATGGTCAAGTGCGATCGCAATCTTAGTAAACACTTCCGCAACTGCCGAATGAGGATCGCTCAGGGTAAGCGGAGTGCCGATATCACCACCTGTACAGATTTTGGCATCAATGGGAACCTGTCCTAACAAAGGTGCGTGCAGTTCATCAGCAAGTTGCTGACCACCGCCACTGCCAAAAATTGGGTTTGGCGTTCCACAATGTCCACAGAGTAAATAACTCATATTTTCAATGATACCGAGAACGGGAATGCCAACTCGACGGAACATGTGAATGCTGCGGCGGACATCGGCAACAGCAACTTGCTGCGGAGTCGTGACCAAAATTACGCCACAGATCGGACTCTCTTGCACAATCGTAATCTGAGCGTCGCCCGTGCCAGGGGGCAAATCAATCAAGAGGTAGTCCAAGTCTCCCCATTCAACTTCTTGAATGAATTGGGTAATGATTTTATGAAGAACTGGCCCCCGCCATGCAAGGGGATGATCGGGCGCGGCAAGTAACCCCACCGACATTACCTTAATCCCATGCGCTTCAAGAGGGATAAAGCGTTGACCTGTGGCTGTGTCAATCACCTTTACATCCTCTTGAGCTAGTCCTAGCATCTGTGGCACGTTTGGTCCATAGACATCAGCATCTAGTAAGCCCACCTTGTTACCTTGCGATCGCAAAGCGGCTGCGAGATTGACGGCTGTTGTCGATTTGCCTACGCCACCCTTACCACTCGATACGGCGATCGTGGTACGAACTCCTGCGATCGTGCAAACCTCCACATAGGACTTTTTGCACCAGTCGAGGGATGATGACAACAACTCCATGATTTGCGCTTTGAGGGCAAATTGATGTTTACCCACATAGAGGCGCAGGTACACATAATCATCAACAATTCGTAGATTTCGCACCATGCCTAAACTGACAATATCCATGTCCAGAATTGGCTCGATCACCGTTTTGAGTAGAGACTTTACCTCTAGCTCTTTGACCTCAACTTGAGGATCGGTCGGTGGGGGGACAGGGTGTTCTGCTCTTTGGAATGGGGAAGTATGGCTAGGCATTGGAAGTCTCTTGAATGCTATCTTGGATGCTTTGAATGGCGCGTTGGGCAAAGATACACACATCGCGATCGGGGTCATCAAGGGCTTGCTGTAAAGGTGTGAGCGCCACAGGATTATTTAAAATCCGCAACGCAATTACACCTTCACGGCGCACGTCCGAATATTCATCGGTTAGAGCTTTGATGAATAGAGGTAAGGTGCGATCAGTGGCAATTTTTTGTAAAGCTTGGAGGCTAAACTTGCGAACTTGCCAATGCTGATCTTCGGCAGACTTTTCCAAAGCGGCGATCGCATCGGGACTGGCATGGGTGGTGAGAGACTTAGCGGCATTGCGACGCACTTCCCAATCTGGATCATCGGTAACAGCTTTGCTGAGAATGGGGACAACTTCGGCATCCGCTAAATGCCCAAGGGTTAGAGCCGCCGCCCGACGGACTGTTGCTTCAGGATCGGACATCAGTGCGAGGGCAGGCTCGCAGCGCTCCACCTGATTTAAGTATCTGAGGGTGATGATCGCCGCTTCCCGTAATTCTGGCAAGGTTGAGTCAAAGAAGGGCATCACATAGGGTAAGCACTGGGCATCATGAATCTTCCGCAATAGAAACAGAATATTCAATTGCATATTGATATCATCGCGCAATAGGGCATCTAGCAATAGCAACAGATGATCGGGGGCAACCAATTCCCCTAAAGCAGATTTAGCCTCTTCGCGAATATCTTCCTCTGGTGAGGCAAGACATTCGATCAATACAGGCACTGCCGCAGGGTTGGCGAGTTCCCATAGGGTTGTAACTGCCAACTTTTGGACAAGGGGGCTTTCATCCTTGACGGCTTCTAGTAACGGCGTGAAGGTTTCTTCATCACCGATATGTTGCAAGCTTTTAACTGCTACGAGGCGATCATCCACATTCGGCGATCGCAACATTTCCAGCCATTGCTGTAATTCACTGTCCATGACATTTTCCTCCCTTAGCGTAGTAAGAATGGAATTTTTACTGTGATTGCGTTAGTTGGACATTCCTTTTCGCAAGGAAGACAAAACCAGCATTCATCGTATTTCATGTAGGCTTTACCCGTCACAGGATTTTTTGCCAATACATCAAGGGGACAAACTTCAATACAAGCCACACACTTTTCCAAGCATTTAGACTCATCGACAACCACGGGTACGTCAACCCTTTGTGTAGTTATAGCCATAATAATTTTTCAAACTCCAAATTTTGCATATTGCTGACAAACTGTTGAGAAGAATCGTCTCAACTAGCGAACAGCCACGTCATATAATTCGGTCTCAAGATTAACATCAACGATGTAAGGTTCGATTGGACGCTTGAATAATATCATCTGATCGGATTCATCCTTTTTGAGATGGACATGGCAGAACCATTCTTCGTTGTTTTTCTCTGGGTAATCAACACGATAGTGATACAGACCCCATCGGCTTTCTTTGCGATATAGTGACGCTCTGGCTGCCATTTCCGCACAGTCGCGGATCATGTGAACTTCCATACAGCGCATCAATTCATGGGGATCTTGTGCGCCCATTTCGTCAAGGGTAGCATGGTAATTAACGAAGTTCTTCAAGGCAATATCCATGCGATTTGCGGACTTGGGAGGTTGGAGATAGTCATTAACGATGCGGCGCAACTTGTACTCTACTTGAGTATGGGGAATACCATTAGGGCGATCGAGGGGCGCATAGATGCGAGCTTTCTCCTTGGCGATAAACTCAGGATCGGGATCGAGATGCTCTAGTCCTTGGATATACTCCACAGCATTTTCGCCCGCTATACGACCAAACACGAAGGCTCCAATCATATAGTTATGGGGAACGCTTGCCATGTCACCTGCGGCATAAAGCCCTTTAATGGAGGTTTCGGCATTCTCATTGACCCATACTCCAGAAGCACTGTGACCACTGCATAAGCCAATTTCAGAAATATTCATTTCCACGCCTTTGGTGCGGTAGTTCTCACCCCGTCCTTCATGGAATCTCCCACGGCTAGGACGCTCATTTGCCCACAAAATCGATTCGATTTCGGCGATCGTATTCTCATCTAGATGAGTCATTTTGAGCTGAATTGGACCTTTGCCAGAGTTCAGTTCTTTCCAAACTTCCAACATCATTTGTCCACTCCAATAGTCGCAGCTAATGAAGCGATTTCCTTCAGCATTCGCAGTGTAAGCTCCAAATGGACTAGCGACATAGGCACAGGCGGGACCATTGTAATCCTTCATCAAGGGATTAATCTGGAAGCACTCAATATTGCTAAGTTCTGCTCCTGCATGATAAGCCATCGAGTAACCATCACCTGCATTGGTTGGGTTCTCATAGGTTCCATATAGATAGCCTGAAGCAGGCAATCCTAGACGACCACAGGCTCCCGTGCAGAGAATTACAGCTTTTGCTTGGATAATTACCAAGTCACCATTGCGAACGTCAAAGCCAATTGCACCGATCGCTCTCCCATCTTGAACGAGTATGCGGGTTGCCATGACGCGGTTGGTAACTCTAGCTTTATGTCGTTTGACTTGACGCGCCAAGATCGTTTTGAGATCCTTACCTTCTGGCATTGGCAATACATATTTGCCGACCCGATGCACTTGCTTGAGGTCATATTCCCCTTGAGTGTCTTTCTGAAACTTTATGCCCCATTGCTCAAGTTCTTGGATTACCGAAAACCCAAGTTTGCCAGTTTGATAGACAGCATTTTGATTGAGTACGCCATCATTAGCGATCGTGATTTCCCTTACATACTGCTCTGGTGTGGAATTCCCAGGGATAACAGCCGTATTGACTCCATCCATACCCATAGCGATCGCGCCGCTACGCCGAATATTGGCTTTCTCTAGCACCAAAACATCGCCATCTGGATTAGCTTGTTTGGCTTTGATGGCTGCCATCGTTCCTGCTGTACCACCGCCGATCACCAAAACATCGGTCTTAAGCCATTGAGTATTCAATTTGAAATCCTCCTCGTTTCTAAAGAAAGTCGAACCTGAATTATTGGAAAAATCACCTGAATATTTGTTCATAAAATGTTGCTAAAAATACAGACAAAATGACTGTAAGCAAATTTTAGAGAACTATAGTTCATTGAGATCTATTTAATCCCTTGAAGAAATGCAACAATACAATCTGTATTGCATTTCTTGCTTTCATTATGCAATAGATTTTAGGTTTAGTTTATCGAGGTATTTTATAGACTGATAAATTCATTGAATCAATAGAATGTACCATTAGATAAAATCATTACAGATAGATCATCCTACTTTTGTTGTAATTACCATGGAAGTTTATCAAATCCGCGTATTTCTTGAGGTGGCTCGACATTTAAGTTTTACGGAGGCATCTGATATTTTGAACCTTACACAACCCGCAGTTAGCGCTAAGATCAAATCTCTAGAAACGGAGTTGGGGACTCCATTATTCCATCGGCTAGGACGAAAAATCCAGCTCACAGATGTGGGCGAATTTCTTCTTGAAAATGGCCCTAAATTAATTGATCTAGAAAACGATTTATTGCAGGAAATTGAGCATATAAAAAAGGGGAAATCTGGCATCCTTAAGATTGGCTGCACTTCAGAAATTGCCAATGGATGGCTACCAACAAAACTATTTGCGTATCGACAAAAGTATCCAAATTTACAAACTCAATGCAATATTTTTGATTCTACGGAATTGTTATATCGCAGCATCATTAATAATGAAATTGATGTTGGCTTCTCAGATATTAATTTTGCCGATGTTGCCGAAATTTCTTCGATCGCGATTACGTCGATTTACTATTCGTTGTTTATATCTGCTAATCATCCTCTCGCACAGAAAAAGTGGCTTAGCCTCAGTGATTTGAAGAATCATCCTTGGGTGTTAATGAACACCGAAGCCCCTAGTCGCAAGATTTTGGAGTCCCGCTTAACCGAAATTGGACTATCTCTCAGTGATTTTCCCGATGTGGAAACAGTTGATACGTCGAGCTTAATGCGAATCTACATGCTCCAAGGGGCATACTTGGGTTTTGCTTCTAATTTTGAATTCCAGTTGGAATGTCAAGCTGGAAATTTGGTCGCGATTTCTTTGCAAGAGTTTGCTTTGTCAGGCAGTATCTTCTTACTAACTCCCAAGGGAATTAACGAGATTAATGACTTAAACGACCATAAATCATCTAAATTGTCACGGGGGGCTGTAGATCTCACACCTACGCAAAAACTAGTCAAATTACTCCAAGAAAATCCACATCAGCAAGTAGATGTTAGTACTAATGTTAATAATGCGATGCACATGCGATCGCCTAGTTTTGCGCTACGGACTAACAATAGTCTACGACCCGAAACGATTACGTTATCAATTGGTATTCAAAATGGCACAATTCCCTCGGTGACGGCAGGATTAATTATTCAGCGTTTACAGTTGTTATCGCATTTTTTACCCAAGGATGGTCGCTACAGTGGCATCCAGTTTCAGATTGAATGGCAAAATTTTGCTTCAGGTTCACCAATTGTGACGGGACTAGATTCTGGCAAACTGAATATTGGTATTTTAGGGGACTATCCATTACTGCTAAGTGCTTTGCCAAATGCTGAGACAGAACAGTACAAGACTCGTTTAGTCAGCTTTGTGTCTAGTAATCCCGATGGTTCTGGTAATGCCTTTATTGTCCCCCATCAATCAAAAGTAGAAACGATCGCCGATCTAAGGGGGCAAAACATCGCCGTGCCATTGCGGTCTTCGGCGCATGGCATGGTGATGCGATCGCTACAGGCAGCAAACCTACTAGATCAGGTGGAATTAATTTCCCTTGAGCATATTCAAGCGATTCGTGGCTTTAACTTTCCCTTACATTTAGCCGATAGCTATGCTCATTTCGCACCTTTCCATGATGTCGCTTGCCGTTGTGGAAAATTTCGCTATCTCGCTGATGGCAATCTCGATATTCTGCCATCTTTTTATGGTGTCGTTGTCAATCATGACCTCGCCGATCGCTATCCCGAAGTGGTAATCGCCTATTTGCAATCCCTTAAAGCCGCCCAATATTGGTATGACAATACGCCTTCGGCTCCTGCTCAGGTTGCCCAATGGACTCGTTTAGACCTCGATTTAGTAACTGAGATTCTCAATGGTTCTTACCATCCTGAACAAACGGCTCGTTTCTTTTCGGAAACAGTAATCCGTCCCGACTGGCTGAAACTACACATTGACCACTTGAGCAAGATTCCTAATAACGAAAACCTCACAAAAATTAATCTTGATCGCTGGATTCAGCCAGAATTTCTCAAGCAAACCTACCACTCTTGATAGTAAGGAAATGACAGCGCGAAGCGCTGTTGTTTCTCTACTATTTTAAGCCTGTTATACCAATTCACGAAAGTGTAACAACACTTTCGTGAATTAACGACTGAATCCAGCAAGGGTTTTAAAGACACGAAATGGCGTAGTCATTTTGTGTTTTGGTACAATTAAATATAGTGTTTTTGTTATTGTTCTCAAGAAAAGAAAAACTGACACTTCACTCCTCTCCTCTATGCAAGAACAATATATCGATCACAATCTATCTTTAGCCATCCTTCGTTTTGCAATAATTTCATGGCTCTAGTGACTGTGACACGAGTGCTGCTAATGGCACTAGCAAGGTGCTGGTGAGTAAAACGTACAGTCAGACGAGTTCCACCATCAACAGGAATGCCAACTTCCTGCTTGAGCAGAAGTAGGATTTGGCGGAGACGCTCTTCTACCCGTTTGTTACTAACTAGTGCTAGCAAAGCTTCCGTTTGCTGAAGACGACGATTGAGATGCTGTAAAATGTCAAAATAAAGCTGCGGCGATTGTTCTAGCTCAATTGAGGTAAACTGCACCAAGTCAACATCCGATAATGAAATCGCTTGATAAGGTTCTAGATTGGTTAGTGGTAAGCCAAAGGGCATAGCTTGCATTGCTAAGCCAACCAAAACATCATCACCTGACGGATGCAAGGTATTTAGTTGCACAACACCACGACAAACCACCCAAATTTCATGAGGATACATGGGAATAATTTGTCCCCTTTTGTAAGTGTGCATGGTGTGACCACGATAAATTTCTTCGAGCGATCGCCGCCAATCGGTTACAGAATTTGTGTAATTAAGATCAAAGCTTGAGAACGTATATGCCATAAAAGCGTAAGGTACAAATAGACCTGTGGGGGAATAAGCTCAAGAAGTTTTTTAGTCCAATCTAGGACTATCAACTATTTTAGATTGGAAGTCTTAAAGGTTACTCTGAGTAAGGATTTTCGTGGTTCTATCCATTGTTCCATAACAGAGCTAATATTCAAATTAACCAATTAATCCTCAAATGCCATACTCTTTAAAGTCTCCTCACGAATCAGGTCGAATACATGACGATTGAGTTGCATAAATTCGGGAGTGAGCATTAAATCGACATGGCGGGGACGTTCTAGATCAATATTGACCATCGTTTTAATATGTCCGGGATTAACCCCCATCACAAAAATGCGATCGCTTAAAAATACTGCTTCCTCAATATCGTGGGTCACAAATACCACCGTAGATTTTAAATCTTGCCAAATATCTAGCAATAGCTCCTGCATCATGTGGCGGGTTTGGGCATCTAGGGCGGCAAAAGGCTCATCCATCAGCAATACCGAAGGCGAATTGACCAAGGCACGGATGATACTTGCTCTCTGCTGCATCCCCCCCGACATCTGATAGGGAAATGCATGACGATATTTGGACAAACCCACGCGATTGAGATAGTAATCAACTAGTTCTTTGCGCTCATTCTTGGGAACACCTCGCACTTTCAGCCCAAATTCCACATTTTGGAAGGTGGTTTTCCAAGGTAGAAGTGAATACTGCTGAAATACAAATCCACGATCAGCCCCTGGTTTCGTAATCCTTTGATAATCTACCAATACATTGCCCACAGAAGGCTTGATAAATCCTGCGATCGTATTCAAGATAGTTGATTTGCCACAACCAGAGGGACCCAATAGACAAATAAATTCCCCAGGTTGAATTGTAAAGTTGACATTATCTAAAACTGAAGTAAACACTCCCTTGCGCCGAAAACCTACCGATAGATTCTCAACCTCTACTAATCCTTTAACCTGCGATCGCAGATTATTTTCAAGCAACTTTGCCATCAACGTAAATCCTTGCTATATATTCAGTTACAAAAAACTTGAAACAAAATTAAATCCTTAATATTAAGCAGTTTTCTTTTTGGTAACGCGCCAAGGCATCAGCAAATGAATTAAACGCTCAACTAAACAAGAACTAAGAGAACCCATCAAACCAATCATCAACATACCCATCACAATTGGTGGATAGTTGGAGGTAACGTAGGATTCCCAAGTGATATAACCAATGCCATAACGACCAGCCAAAATCTCCGCCGTTACCAAGCAAAACCAGCAATTTCCCATGCCAATGACCAAACCACTGGCAATACTAGGCATCGCCCCTGGCACAACAATATCTTTAAATACATACCATTGTCCTGCCCCTAAACATTGACCAACCCGTAAAAGTAGCATATCCACTCCTTCTACTCCCTTAATTGTACTAATCAAAATCGGGAAAAATGCACCGATAAAAGTAATGTAAATCATGCCCGACTCAGCGTCAGGAAACATGAGAATTGCTAAGGGAATCCAAGCTACCGCAGGAATTGGACGTAGTAATTCTAATGGCAGAAATACGAGATCCTCTAGTTTCTGAAACCAACCAATCAAAATCCCTAAACCCACTCCTAAAATAGTGGCAAAGAAGTAACCAGCCAAGACCCGAATCACACTGGATTGAATATGAATCATGGCATTGGTCGAGAAAAACTTGACCGTCGCTTCCGATACTTCTATAGGTGACGGTAAGAAAGAAAAGTTAATCCAGAAATTAAACTTCACCATACAGAGGATTTGCCAAATACCGAAAAATAAGACTATGGATAATATTCTTCTGAATAGTTGATTCCGCTTGCGTGCCGAAAATGGCTCTTTCACCACATCCGATGAACGTCCAAATAAACTTTTGATGGACAAACTAAAACTATTCCAAAATTCGATAGGTAACGATCGCTCAGAAGGTATGTTAGACATCGATCATCTCCAAAAAATAGGTTGATAGATATGAGTATGTAACGCGCAAAGCGCGTTACATACTCACAGATTTAGAAGCAAGCCTAATATAAACATCACCAAGTTTCTGTTCCGCAGAAGCAGATTATTTAGAGCGCATCAAAGGTGAGAACTTGAGCGCCTCCTTGGCTTGATGCATAGGCTTGAGCATCTTTTTCGGTCAAGAATGCGGCAATATCATCGCCTTTACGCACAAAGAAGGAATTTGCAGCTAGTAATTTCCAGCCTTTGTTGAAATCATGCACAAACACAGTGCTATTGGCTTGTTTGCCTTCAGCCTTCAGTTTTGACATTGCTGTTACCATATTTTTGATAGAAGCGAAGTTTCTGATCTTCTCTTCACCCTCAACCCAAACCTGTGCCGCTAGTTTCGGCTCGGTAATTGCTTGCTTGGTTTCCGCATCTTCACCAGAAATTGGGAACTTTTCTGCCTTGGCTATCATTTCGTCATAGCTCAGCCCCATTTCTTTGGCAGCAAGTTTTAAGTAGCTGTCATCGGTGAGCTTCGTGATTTCCGCAGCATCAACCTTGGCATCCATTCTACCGAGTTGCTTGAGGGTATTGATGCTGTTGGTCATCGCTTCTAAATGGACAGGAAGAATTGCGGGACTGATTTGCTGTAAACCATTAGGTCCAATGAACATATAGACAGCTTCTTTTTCTACGCTTGTCCACTTCTCCATTTTTGCAGCGATCGCTTCAGGCTGTTCACGCACCATTTGGTTAGCTTCCAAGAGAGCCTTCAGGTAAGCAACAACTAGTTCAGGATGCTCTTTGGCAAAGTCAGAACGCACTACGACACCATGAAATGTTGGTACGCCTAATTCTGCACCATCAAAGATTTTACGGGCAAAACCGCGTAAAGGAAATAGTTCACCAAAGGGAACAAAGTTGGCATGGGCATCAATTTGATTAGTTTTCAAGCTAGTGCCACCAACTTCAGGCGCTTGACTGACTAGTTTTACTTCAGTCTCAGGATTAATCCCTTCCTTCTTTAAAGCACCCAACAACATACCATGCGCTGCCGAACCAAAAGGAACAGAGACTTGCTTTCCTCTTAAATCAGCAATGCTCTTGATCGAACTATCCTTGGGAACCATAACCGCATTACCCGCTCCAGTTGCACCATAGGATAGGGTAGCAATATAAATACTATTGACTCCAGCACCTTTGTCTCTGAATGTATTCATATTGATAGTTAAGGGAAAGTCTCCCATCATGCCAATATCAACTTGATTAGCCAACATCTTGTTGTTAATCGGTGGTCCAGATGTATGGCTCGACCATTCAATTTTGTATTCGACATTCTGATATTTACCAGTCTTTGGCAAATGCTTTTCTAGAAGCTTTTCTTCACGAATAATTGGACCACCTGTTGCCGTATTAATCGTTTGATCTTGAGTTGCGATCGCAATCCGAATTACTTTTTTGTCTGCTGAAGGAGCGGCTACACTTGCAGGAGCAGATACATTAGTAGGGTTAGTTACAACATTACTGCCGCAAGCAGTAATCAAACTCAAAGAGAACAATGAGATAGAAAATAAAAATCTTCTACGAGAGGGCAGCTTTACATTCATGACAAACACTCTTGTATTTCTTTCTTCTCTATTAATTCAGGATGATCACTCCCTATCTGTAAATGTAGATACAAATCCCTTTCTATGAAGGGTTTGACACATAAGAGAATTCATTTGACTCATAAAATAAATTTGTGAGTTACTCAAATTGTTATCTTAGTTACTAAATTAGATACTGTCGTCTATTGCTCATATAGTCTTATGTAACCCAAGTTGCTACCTATAGTAACAAGAAAAAAAAGCGGGAGCATCCCATGTTGGAGATGAGTAATAATACTTACTGTAAACTATAAAAAAATTAAGTTGGAGAAATTATTATGCAGCAACTATAGCAATGTAAGCTTTGCTTAGGACATAAAACCCAAAACATGGCAGAGCGAAGCTCTGCCATCTTTTGGGTTTTGAATTGTCCTATCTATCTCTTACGTTGCTATAGTAACAATTTTAGTTGGCGTGGCTTTGCCATGCCAACTAAAATTGGTTCTTTATTACATTGGTAATGTAAACCAAAAGCGGGAACCGATATTAATCTCACCAGTTACCCCGATCGCACCGCCATGAGCTTGGACAATTTGCCGACAGATGTACAGCCCTAAACCAAGACTGAGCGATCGCCGATTAAGTTTAGTTTGATGCTTACCCTGAGCATAAAGTTCAAATAGATGTTCACTTTGTTCATTAGTCATACCTACGCCATCATCAGAAACCTCGCAAAGGAGCTTATTCTCAGGACTTATCTTTGCCGAAATTGTGAGTTTGAGATTTGGTGGATTATGTTTGATCGCATTAGCAATCAGATTTTGAAAGACTCGACAAACATGAGCAGCATCAGCGAAAACAAGTGGCAATTCAGGGGAGATTTGCACAACAACTTCTGCTTCTTCCTTATCTAAAAGAGGTTGCAGATCATCGATCGCGGCTTGGATAACTTCCATAATCGCCACGGGTTGAGGATGAATAACAATTCCATGGACATCATTTACATGGGACTCCAACAATGAGTTGATTAATGCTAACTGTCGATTGCCACTTTGTTGCATTCTCTCAAGCGTAGATTTTGGTAACAGAATATTTGTGTCAGCGCTGCTTGCTGTCTTCGCTAAATTAT
>Ga0315900_10003787_pt1 | contig 21880 bp, 22 predicted proteins | sample LakEriMetagenome_FD_203521 | JGI IMG/M metagenome (GOLD analysis project Ga0315900, IMG submission 203521) | Freshwater fungal communities from buoy surface, Lake Erie, Ohio, United States - Buoy 12 MA114 | ecosystem: Environmental > Aquatic > Freshwater > Lake > Lake biofilm | place: USA: Lake... | reverse complement strand
CGGTCGCTGCGACTGAACGGGGCGGGGCGGTCCCGCCCGCCGCGGGCGGAGGTTCACGGCGCCTTCAGGTCGTCGGTGGCACAATCGCGTCCGTCGCCAGGAGGTCCGCATGAACCCCCGTCACCGCCTCGTTCCGGCCCTGTTCGCGGTAGCGGCGCTCGGCGCGGCCGGCTGCGCCGGCCTCGTGCCGAAGCTCGAGACGCCGCAGCTCAGCGTGATCGGCGTCGAGGTGCTCGACGCGCAGCTGCTGGAGCAGCGCTTCAGCGTGCGGATGCGCGTCCGGAATCCGAACGACCGGGACCTTCCGATCCGCGGGCTCAGCTACACGATGCAGGTCGCGGGCCAGGACTTCGGACGCGGCATGACGGCGAAGGCGTTCACGGTGCCCGCGCTCGGGGAAGCCGAGTTCGACATGATCGTGACCACGAACCTCGCGGGCAGCCTGCTCCGCATCCTGCCGCAGCTCGAGCGCAATCCCGAATCTATCGAGTACCGGCTGGAGGGCAGGGTGAACACCGACCTCGGGCTGGTGCGCAGCATCCCGTTCGTCGAGAAGGGCCGGCTCTCGATGAAGTGAGAAGACGGGGACCTGCCCCGTTTCGTGCGCAGCCACGAAGCGGGGCACGTCCCCGTTTCACCCACGCCGCAGCACCCGGTGCTCGGCGTAGTGCATCCCGAGGTCCGCGCCGGTCTTCAGCAGCACGAACAGCGTCAGCGCGAAGGCGCTCGTGCTGCCGCCCGCGAGCACGCCGCCGAAGACGATCGTCAGGTGCATCGGGATGATGCGCAGGTAGGGCAGGGCCATCACCGTGCCGAGGTTCACGGGCACCTCGTCTTCCACCCTGCGGTTGCCGCGATACGAGTTCGCGTGCCCCCACGCGAACACGAGTACGAGCGCGAGGGTTGCCCAGAGATCGGTGCCGGTCGGCCAGCCGCCGTCGTGCGCGACGAACAGTGCGTAGCCGAAATGGAAGAAGCCGTAGTGCACGGCGAAGAAGGCCGCCGTGGACACGCGCCCCGCCCGGGTGGCGGGCACCGGCCGGCCGTTCGAGGTCATGCCCTTCGTGCAGATCCGCGGCGCCGTCAGCATCCGCAGGATCGCGAAGCCGCCGATCACGAGGCTCTGGAGGAGGTAAGGCCACATCAGCGTCGCGATGGGCCAGTCGAACCACAGCGCGAAGCCGAGCGTGACGAGGTTCGCGACGACGAGCCCGGTCGCCCCTTCGATCGGCGCGCGGACCTCGTCGGCGGTGGCGCTCAACGGCAGCGCCCCGTCACTGCGCCCGCACGCGCAGCGTCGCGCCGATCGTGTCCATCATCCAGCGGAGGTGGTCGTAATCCGGGTGCCGGATGCGGATCCACGCGTTCGCCATGTAGCCGGCCTCGATCGGCTGAGTCGGCGTGCCCGGCGGCGGCAGATGGGCCGCGACGATCCACTCGCCGAACTTCGCCCAGACGCGGTCGGCGCCCTCGTAGCCCGTGATGCGGCCGTCGCGGTCGGGCCGGAGCGCGATCATCCCGCAGGCGTAGCGCCGCGACGGGGTGGCGAGCGTGCGGCCGTGCGCAATCGCCATGCCCCACTCGCGGAAGATGTCGAACTCGTTGGCCGCGGCGTAGACGTCCCACTGCCCCACGCCCGGCGGCCGGCAGCCGATCTCGGAGAACTTGAGCCCCTTCGGGCCGAAGAACCACTCCATGTGCGTGGCGCTCGTGCCGATGCCGAGGACCTCGATGACCCTGCGCGTCATCGCCCTGACCTCGGCATAGCCCGGCGCGTCGAGGCGGTTCGTGGCGGCGATCTGCGGGCTGATCCAGCGCTCGCGCATCGCGACCAGCACGCCCGGGTAGTAGTGCGAGACGAACTCGTGCGCGACGCGGCCCTGGATCGCGATCGTGTCGATGAAGCCTTCGTGGCCCTCGACGAACTCCTCGAGCGCCACCGAGGCGCCGCGGTCCACGTGCGCCGCGCGGAGCGCCTGCGCGAGTTCGGCGTCGGTGTCGACGCGGGTCGTGCCGGACGCGCCCGCACCGGAGCGCGGCTTCACGACGAGCGGGTAGCCGACCGACGCGGCGAACTCGTGCGCGGACTGCAGCGAATCGACGCCGATCGACTGCGCGCACGGCACGCCGGCCTCGCGCAGCGCCGCCTTCATCGCGGGCTTGTCGCGGCACAGCCACGCCGTGCGCACGCTCGTCCCCGGGATCCCGCAGGCCTCGCGCACCTTCGCGCTCGTCATCACGTGCGCCTCGACGGTCGCCTCCAGGCGATCCACCCAGACGCGCTTCTGCACGCGCTTCACCGCCGCGAGCATGGCCGCCTCGTCGACCACCGAGCCGACCTGCTCGTAGTCGGCGAGCCACTGCTTGAGTTCGCCGTCGAGATGCGAGACCGGCCGCTCGCCGATGCCGATCACGCGCGCGCCGACGGCGCAGAGCCCGCGGACGAATTCGCGCTGGTTATGCGGAAACGCGGGTTCGACGAAGATGACGTTCATGCGTCCACCTGGCGGAAGACGGGGCAAGACCCCTCTTCTACAGGAGGCGGCGGTACTGCTCCACGTACAGCGCGCCCTGCCGGTCCCACGAGAAGTCCCGTGCCATGCCGTTCTGCATCAGCCGCCTCCAGGCGGTGCGGTCCGCGTAGAGGTCGAGCGCGAGGTTAAGCGCCCACCGCACCGCCGGCGCGTCGTAATGGTCGAACAGGATGCCGGTGCCCGTGAGCGTGGCGGGATCCCACTGCTGCACCGAGTCCGCCAGCCCGCCCGTGCGTCGCACGATCGGCACCGTGCCGTACTTCAGGCTGTACATCTGGTTCAGGCCGCACGGCTCGTACAGCGACGGCATAAGGAACGCGTCGCTCGCGGCCTCGATCCAGTGCGAGAGCTCCTCGCTGTAGCCCTGGTGGAACACCACCTGGTTCGGGAACGCGCGCTGCAGTTCGCGGAAGAACTGCTCGTAGCGCGGCTCGCCGTTGCCGAGCACCGCGAGGCGCAGGTCGCGTTCGCGCAGCACGGCGGGCAGCGACTCGGGGAGCAGGTCGATGCCCTTCTGCGCGACGAGGCGCGTCACCATCCCGACCAGCATCGTGGTCTTCTTCGCCGGCAGGTGAAGCCGCTTCAGGAACTCCTTCTTGAGATCGGCCTTCGGCGACAGCCTGCGGCGCGAGTAGTTGACCGGGAGCAGGCGGTCCGTCTCGGGATTCCAGTCGTCGTAGTCGACGCCGTTCAGGATGCCGACGACGCGATCCCCGCGCTCGCGCAGGTACGGATCGAGCCCGACGCCGTACTCCGGCGTGCGGATCTCGCGCGCGTAGCCCGGGCTCACCGTCGTGACCAGGTCCGCGTACAGCACGCCGTGCTTCATCGGGTTGACGAAGCCGGTCCGCAGGTCGTCCTGGTGGAGCAGCCACGCCGCGTCGCCGAGGCCGACGTCGCCGGCGCGCTCCGCCGGGAACAGCCCCTGGTAGCCGACGTTGTGGATCGTCAGTACGGATTTCGTACCGGCGAACAGGCGGTCCCACGCGTACAGCGAACGCAGGTACAGCGGCCCGAACGCCGTGTGCCAGTCGTTGCAGTGCAGGATCTCCGGCGCGAAGCCGAGGCGCTGGCAGCACTCGAGCGCGGCGCGCGTCAGCAGCAGGAACCGGACGTGCTCGTCGTCCGCCTCGGAGTAGATTCCCGGCCGGTCGTACAGCGCCGGGCAGTCCACGAAGTGCACCGGGAGGCTCGAGCCCGAGCCCGGGATCGGCCCTGCCAGGAGGGAGTAGCGGTACTCGCGTCCGCCGATGGTCAGAGCCAGGTTGCGCAGGCCCGCCACCGGGGACAGCGGCAGGCCGCGCTCGGCGATGCGCCGGTAGCAGGGCATGAACACGCGCACGTCGTGCCCCGCACGGTGCAGGTAGCGCGTGAGCGCCGTCGAGACGTCGGCGAGACCGCCGGTCTTCGCGAGCGGGGCGTACTCTGCGGTGACGAAGCAGATGCGGTGCGCCATGCCGCGGAGTATAGCCGCGGGCCCGTGGCGTCCCGGTGACGCAGGGATCCCGCGCGACCCGGCCGGATGCACGGCGCTCGGCTACCATCGGGCTCCGCGAAGGAACGAGGGCAGGCCATGAACGTCCTGATGCTGTCGCCGGGGTACCCCGCCGAGATGCCGGAGTTCACGCGCGGCCTCGCCGAAGTGGGGGCGACCGTGATCGGCGTCGGCGACCAGCCCGCCGGTGCGCTTCCCGACAGGGCGCGGCGCCATCTCGCCGCCTACGTGCAGGTGCGCTCCCTGTTCGACGAGGCGGGCGCGGTAGCCGAGGTGCGCGCTGCGCTCGGCGGCCGGTCGATCGATCGGGTCGAGTCGAACTGGGAGCCGCTGATGCTGCTGGCCGCGCGGCTGCGCGAGGCGCTCGGCAGCCCCGGGCTCACCGTCGAGCAGACCATCCCGTTCCGCGACAAGGAGACGATGAAGCGGAAGCTCGACGCCGCCGGCATCCGCACGCCGCGGCACGAGTCGGCGACCACGATCGCGCAGTGCTGGTCTGCCGCGGAGCGCATCGGCTTCCCGGTGATCCTGAAGCCGATCGCCGGCGCGGGGTCCGCCGACACCTACCGTTGCGACGGGCCGGACGACCTGCGCGACGTACTGCCGCGGCTGCGCCACGTGCCCGAGGTCAGCGTCGAGGAGTTCGTCGACGGCGACGAGTACACCTTCGACACCGTGACCGTTCGCGGCGAGATCCGCTACTACAACGTCGCGTGGTACCGGCCGCGTCCGCTGATCGCGCGCACCAGCGAGTGGATCAGCCCGCAGGTCATCGCGCTGCGCGAGCCGGACCGGCCCGAGCTCGCCGACGGCGTCCGCATGGGCTTCGATGTGATCCGCGCGCTCGGTTTCGAGAGCGGCTTCACCCACATGGAGTGGTACCGCAAGCGCGACGGCGAGGTGGTGTTCGGCGAGATCGGCGCACGTGCGCCCGGCGCGCACCAGGTCGACCAGATGAACTATGCCTGCGACTTCGACGTGTACCGCGAATGGGCGCGGGCGGTGGTGCGCGGCGAGTTCGGCGCGGTGATCCAGCGGAAGTACAACGTCGCGACCGTCTACAAGCGCGCGCAGGGCCAGGGCCGCATCCACGCGGTGGAGGGACTCCAGGAACTGCTGCACCGCTACGGCGGCGCGGTCGTCTGGAACGCGCTGCTGCCGGTGGGGGCGATGCGCCGCAACTGGAAGCAGACGCTGGTCAGCGACGGCTTCCTGATGCTGCGGCACCCGGAAATCGCGACGACGCTTGCGATGGCGGACGAGGTGGGGACGCGGTTGCGGCTGTACGCCGGCTGACGAGGCCCGCCCTGCGTCGGTGGCGCGATCTACCGCTCGGAACCGGCCGCGCAGGCGCCGCTCGCAAACGCCGGCAGCGCCGCGAGCGTGACGCGTGGCGCGACGTCTCCGGCGCCCGCGGCGCCGGCTGTGCCTGTCGAGTCGCGGGCGCCCGCCGCACTCGCCGCTCCGCCCGGCTCGACCGTCGTCGACCGACCCGCCGTGGCGCCGTCGCGCAGCAGGCTGAAGCGCCGGGTGCGGCCGGTCGCGCAGCGGAGCACGTAGTCGTCCGCCTCGCGCCCCGTTTCGAACACGTCGCCGCGCGGGCGCGCCTGCCAGCCCCGGCCCGAGTGGAACCCGACCGCCGCCTGGCAGTCGCGCGACGCGAGATCGCCGCTGCGTTCGCAGGTGACCGCGGCGCAGGCGCGCCGGTGTCCCTGGCGGCAGCGTTCGGCGTTCAGTGCAACGTACTGCGCGCGCGTCGTCGGGGCGTAGGTCCAGTCGTCGAACTCTGCAGCCTCGCGCATCGTCGCGGCCGCACCGGCGCGTCCCGGCCCGGCGACCGTGGGATCGTCGGCGTTTCCGCGAGCCTCGGTGGCCGCGCGCGGCGGGGTTGCGCTTCGGCCGGACGACGCCTCGGCGCCCCGAGACTGCGGCGGCGGCGCGGCGAAGTCGGGCGCATTGCAGGGGCGGTCCTGGAAGCGCGTCGTGCCATCCGGTTGCGGACAAGCGTGGATCTTCGGAGTGGCGAGCGCCGTCCCGGCGACCGCGACGAGGCCGAGTGCGAGCAGCAGCACGGCGTGCGGCGGCCGCCTCGCGATCCCGCGGACTACGCGCGCGCCGGGTCCACTGCTCGACGCCGCCGTTGCCACTCTCGGTCGAGTCATGCGCCGATCTTGCCACTCGCCCGCGGCAAGCGCCGGGATCGCCGCCGCGATGCCGTCCGCTGCGAAGGCGGCCGCCTAGGACAGCACCGGCAGTTCGCACAGGTGCCGGAAGTTGTCGCCGGAGCCGAGGATCTCGGGCGGCAGCGCTCCGGCGACCCGCTTCGGGCGCTCCGGGTGCACGCGGTGGCGCCGCATCGCGCCGACGCGCAGGAAGTACATCCGCACTCGGTTCGGAGGATCCGGCTACCATCGAGCGGACTGTTCGCCGGAGCCGAACAATGAACCATCTGCAGGCGATGCGGGTCTACGGTCGGGTGGCCCGCCTCGGTTCGTTCACGCGGGCGGCCGACGACCTCGGCCTGTCGCGCGCCGCCGTGAGCGACTGCGTGCGACGCTGGAGAAACACCTCGGCGCACGGCTGCTCGCGCGCACCACGCGGCGCGTGGCGCCGACGCCCGAGGGCGCGGACGACCTGCAGCGGGTCGAGCGCATCCTCGGCGAGGTCGAGGCGGCGGCCGAGGCCGTGCGCGGCGCGCAGGCCCGCCCCCGGGGCCGCCTGCGCATCGACGTGCCGACCGCGTTCGGGCGGCTGCTGCTGGTGCCGGCGCTGCCCGGCTTCCTGGCGCGCTACCCGGATCTCGATATGCTCGGCAACGTCGTCGAGCGCGGTCGGCTGGAGACCGTGCTCGACGAGTGGTCCGCGGCGGGCCCGCCGGCCTCGGTGATCTCGCCCGAATCGGTGCGCCGCACCGCCCGCGTGCGCGTGTTCGCCGACTTCGCCGCGGGTCTGCTGCTGCGCTGGCGCGAAGCGCTCGCCTCCGGTCGCGGGCCGGGGAGGCGGGAGTGACGGACGCCGATCGCCCGGAGCCGGTGGTGGTCCCGCACGACGCCCTCGACCCCGAGACGCTCCGCCGCGTCGTCGAGTCGTTCGTCCTGCGCGAGGGTACGGACTACGGCGAACGCGAGTACACCCTGGAGGCGAAGGTCGGGCACGTCCTCGACCAGCTCGCGCGCGGCGAGGCCCACCTGGTGTTCGATCCTGGTACGGAATCCGTACACATCGTGCGGGACTCCCGGGAGTGGCGCGCGCGCCGGGAGGCGGGCCTCGACTGACCGACCCGCGGGCGCAGCGCTCCCGTCCCGGTCGCAATGCCCCGGCCACGGGTGTAACTTACTGCGTAACGTCGCCGCGGCGGGGCGAGGAGGCAGACATGGACCGTCCACGGGTGCTGCTGGTGGAGGACGATCGCCAGCTGGGGCCGCTGTTGCGCGACCGGATCGAGGTGATGGGCTACGAGGTCTGCCACGTGCCGACGGCCGCGGAGGCGCTCGACCACGATTCCGCACACCAGCCGGACCTCGTCGTGATGGCCGTGGGTCTCGGCCAGGGCATCGACGGCATCGTCGCGGCGGGTGCCATCCGCCGCGCGCGCGACGTGCCGATCGTGTTCCTGACGATGCGCGCCGACGCGGTGACCCTGGCGCGGGCGGACCTGATCGAAGACTCGCGCTGCGTCTCGAAGACCTGCTCGGCGCAGGAACTGGAAACGGCGCTCGCCGCCGCGCTCCACGGGTCCACCGTCCGCCGGCGGCGCGTGCCGGAGCACCGGCAGGGCTGAACGGGACGCGCGCGTCCAGGGGTGCCCGGCGCCGCGTGCGTGTTCAGGCGTGCTCGGCCAGGTACTTCGGCAGCATCGCGCGCCAGGTGTTCCAGTCGTGGTCCCACTGCGGGCCCCACGGGTCCACGCGGTTCGGCACACCCTTCGCACCGAGCAGCCGCGCGATGCGCCAGCTCTCGCCGACGTCCTCCCACCGGCCCTCGCCGGTCGGCAGCAGCACCAGCCGCCGGCGCAACTGGTCGAGCTGCGCGCCCTCCGGAGCACCGGGCAGCCAGTGCACCGGCGACGAGAAGTAGAAGTCGAGGTTCATCCGGCCGCCGAGGTACTTCGACAGGTCGTACGTGCCGCTCATGCCGATCGCGAGCCGGAAGGCGTCCGGGTGGCGGCAGATCGACGCCACCGCGTTGAACGCGCCGATCGACGCGCCGGTGACGATCACCTCCAGATCGGCGGAGTTGCAGTCGCGCCGGATCAGCGGCACGACTTCCTCGTACACGTAGGCGTCGTAGAGGTTCTGCACCTTCGAGCAGTATTCCGGCGACTCCTCGCCGCGCAGCCACGTCTTCCCGGCAACGCTGTCGATGGAATAGACCTTGATGCGGCCGGCGTCGATCAGTTCGCCGAGCACGCCGACGAGGTGGAAGCGCTCGACCTCCTCGAAGTCCCCACCCGCGGTCGGGAACAGCAGGACCGGCGTGCCGTAGTGACCCCAGCGCACGACGCGTGCGGGCTCCGGAAGGCGTGGAGTGTTCCACGTCCAGGTCTGCTTCTGCATCGGGCCGCCTCCCATGACGCCCTCGTCTCCTCGTCCAGCGGCGCCACGCTCGCCCGCGCTCGCCCGTGGTGCGCCGCGCTCGCCCGCGACTGCCCGCGACCCGCCACGATCGCCGCGCGACGCGTCAGGCCGGGCGCGCGCCCTCGGTGGCGCGCCAGTGCTGGATCCGCTGCCAGAACAGCTCGGTGAACGGCTCGATCTCGTGCGCCGGATAGATCGCGGACACTTTCGCGCGCACCGCGTCGCGAGCCTCCTGGCTCCCGAAGAACTCCCACGCCACCTCGTCGAGGTGCGACAGGTGCTTCGCGCAGAACTCCTCGAAGCGGTCGGTCTCGAAGTGCGCACGCGCGAGGCGTGCGTACGCGGCGAGCCGCGCCGCGTAGGTCGACTCCCGCTCGGCCGCCATGAAGTACGGCTCCCAGTCGAGCGTGTGCCGCACGCGGCGCTTCGTCGCCGCGCAGTACAGCGACCACTTGAGGTTCGCCTTCACGAGCCACGGGAAGTGGAAGTGCAGCGACTGCACCTGCGAGTCCGGGCACGCGTTCGCGAAGTCGATCGGGTGCCAGGTGTCGCCGCGCAGCAGCGACTCGCAGGAGTTGAAGTCCCAGCCGAAGAACGCGTTGATGGTGAGCGTGATGTTCTCGAGTTCCGCCCGCTGCGCCGGCGTCAGGAAGTCCACGTCCATCCGGTAGCGGTCGTGCAGCGGCGCGGAAGGGTCGTAGTTCACGACCCGCGTCTGCGGCCCGAAGCCTATGCAGCGCACGAAGCGGTCGTAAGGGATCACGCCGGCCTGCAGGTGCATCAGCTTCGTGCCGCTGTCCTCGTAGGCCTGGCGGAGCTTCGCCTCGTCGTCGATCTTCGTGACGCCGACCCAGCCGCCGCCGTCGTAGGGCTTCATGAACAGCGGGTAGCCGAGCTGGCCGCCGATCCGGCCGAGGTCGAACAGCTTCGCGTAGCGCGTCAGCGTCGGCTTCAGGTCCGCGGTCTGTTCGTAGGACTTCGGCGGCACCATCCAGGTGTCCGGCACGTGCAGCCCGAGCCGCATCATCGCGCAGTAGGTGGTGTGCTTCTCGTTGGCCTGGATCGACCACGGGTTGTTGTAGACGTAGAGATCGTTCATCACGACCGCCTTCTTGATCCACTCGCGGCTGGTGAAGTACCAGTGCGTGAGGCGGTCGATCACGAGGTCGTAGCGCACCGGCTGGCGCAGGTCGAACGGCTCGATCGTGACGCGCTCGACCTCGAAGCGCAGGCGATCGCCGCCCCTTGGGATCGCGAGGTCGAGCCGCTTCAGCAGCGCCTCGTAGCACAGCGGCCAGCAGACGTCGGCGCCCAGCGAAAGCCCGATGCGGCGGGTGATCTCGGCCATGCGTCCCCCGGGGTCCGTCCCCTCGTTCGTGCGATGGGCAGTGTCCCCATCCGCTATTCGTACACCATCCAGAGCGGCCCCGGGAACAGGTAGTTCAGGCCGGCCTGCAGACGGTCGCGCCAGTTCTGCCAGTTGTGGCCGTCGCGTGCCTCGTCGTAGCGCACCTGGATCTTCTGGTCCTGCAGCAGCGGCAGCAGCGAGCGGTTCTCGTAGATCAGCGACTCGTAGATGCCGCAGCTCTGGTAGATCCGTTCGGTCGGCCGCGCCGGGTTCGCGCGGAACGCGTTGACGAACTTCACCACCGGCTCGAACACCGGCCCGCGGCGGTTCTCGCCGATGTCGGTGAACGCGAACGAGCCGGACTGCAGCAGCAGCCGCCCGAACGTGCCGGGATGCCGCCACGCCGCGTGCAGCGCGGCGACGCCGCCGAGGCTCGCGCCCATCAGCGCGCGGCTCGCGGGCTCGTCCTCCAGCGGGAATCGCGCGGCGAGGGCCGGCAGCAGGTCGTGCGCGACGAAGTCGGCGTGCGGGTCGAAGCCGACGTACTCCTTCAGGCGGTCCGGCGAGTTCGTGAGCGCGACGATCAGCGGCGGGATCTCGAGACGATGGATCAGGTTGTCGAGCACCGTCTGCAGGCCGGCGTAGCGCAGGTAGTCCTCGCCGTCGTGGCAGACCAGCAGCGCGTAGCGGCGCGAACGGCGGAACCGCGCGGGCACGTAGACGCGCAGTTCGCGGCGGCCGAGGTGGCGGGAGTCCACGGCGAGGCCGTCGAGCGTGCCGGGCCGCGCCGAGGGATCGTGGCGAGTCCATTCCGGCGGCTGGTACCCCCAACCCTGGCAGACGGAGTTGGCGCCGAACGGATCGGAAGCCCTGTGGGGATTCAGCGGATCGGTGATCCACTCCGAGGCGTGCCCGCGCACGACTTCGAACTTGTACTCGAAGCGCGAGCCCTCGGGCAGGTCGAGGCGCAGCAGCCAGAGGTCGGTGTCTCCGGCGCGCGACAGCGGCTGCGCGGCCGGCAGGCCCGAGATGAACATGCGCAGCACGACCGCGTCGACGCGGCCGCGGAACACGAAGGTGACGCCGTGCGGGTCGAGCAGCGGGAACGCATGGCTCGCGAGGAACCCGTCGATCGCCTCGGGCGACGGCGTGCCGTGCGCCAGCAGCTCGCGGAGCGGCTGCGCAAGCGTCACGATGCGGCCTCGCCCCGGGCTGCGTGCGCCGCGTGCTCCGCGACCACGCGCCCGCCACGCGTCAGTCGCCGCAGCCCGCGCGCCTCGACGAGTCGACCGCGGTGCCATCGGGCCAGCGTGCCGTGATCGAGAGCGAGGCAGCGCGCCGGGGCGAAACGGCGCGCGAACGCGCGTACGCGCGCGGGCAGGTCGAGCGCGAACCGCGTCTCGGCGTGGGGCAGGGGTTGGATGCCGCGCACCAGGCCGAGGCCTTCGTCCAGCACCTCGGAGTAGGCGATCCCCTGCGGCGTGCGGTCGTGGAAGAGGACGACGCGCTCGCCGACGGCCATTGCGCCCGCGGACCACGCGACCAGGGGCCGGCCGCGCAGCAGCGAGCCGAGCCCGAACAGTCGCAGGCGGTTCAGCAGCACCGCGACGTGGCCGCCTGCGATCAGCACGGCCGCCGCACGCTCCATCTCGCGGCGGATCTCGGTCACGTGCGGCATCAGGCTCGCGCGCCGCCCGGGATGCCACTCGCGCGTGAACGCGGCGTGCTCGCGCGCGATCGCGGCGAGGTGCTGGCGGTCGAGCCGCCGGATGTCCCCGAGCGCCGCGCGCCGCGCGAGCCTCAGCGCCGCGCCCTCGCCGGGCAGCGCGTTCAGTTCCTCCTCGGCGGCCTGCAGGGCCCGCAGGCGACGAACGTAGTGCTCCTGCAGTTCCTGCAGCAGTTCCTGCCGCTCGCGGTAGGCGCCGGCGAGCGCGGGGTCGTCCGCGTAGACCTGCTGCGTGCGCACGTACAGGCCGAGATCCACGACCTCGTGCGCGGCACCCACGTGCGAGCGCAGCTCGTCGATCTCGCCCTCGCGTTCCTGCCAGCCGGCGGTGATCGTCACGAGCCTGCCGTGCACGCCGAGGCCCGCGAGGCAGTCGCGCAGGTTGGGATCCCGGTACTGCGGCCCGAGCAGCGCGTAGTCCTGCATCGGGGCATCGTCCGAGGCGCACGCATCCGTTGTCAATTCGCGCGCGCGGCCGGCGTCACGGCGTCGGTGCCGCGGCTTGCCAAACGACGTGGCGCGTCGACAATGCACGCCTCCGTCGGACCACGAGGGGCAGGGCATGCGGGCGAGCGTTCGGCTTGAAGGGCGAGTCGCGGCGCTGCTCGCGGCGGTGGTGGGCCTCGCGACGGGCGTTCCCGCGGCGGGCGCTCCCGCGACGGGCGCTCCCGCGACGAGTGCTCCCGCGGCGGCCTCGAAGCTGCCCGCGGACTCGCTGCTGCGCCTGACGTGGTCCGCCGACCCGCAGATCGCGCCGGGTCGCGGCGCCGAACGCGTCGCGTTCGTGCGCACCACCGTGCACGCCGAGGCCGACGACTACTCGACCGACGTCTGGCTCGTCGAGCCCGGCCGCGCCCCGCGCGCGCTCACTGCCGATCCCGCCGCGGACCTGCTGCCGCGCTGGTCGCCGGACGGCCGGCGCCTCGCGTTCGTGTCCACGCGCAGCGGCAAGCCGCAGATCCACGCGTTCGATCTCGCCGGCGGCGAACCGTGGCAGCTGACGACGGTCGAGGACGGCGTCGGCGGCTACGCGTGGTCGCCGGACGGTACGCGCATCGCGTTCACGTCGACGACCCTCACGCCCGAGCAGAAGTCCGCTGCGCCCGCGAAGCCCAACCCGAAGCACGCCAAGCCGCCGTTCGTCACCGCCCGGCCGATCTTCCGGAACGACGGCGTGCCCGGCTGGCGGTCGACGAAGTCCCGGCACCTCTGGGTGGTCGACGTGTCTGCGGGCCCGAAGGCGCCGGCGCGTCGCGTGACCTCCGGCGACTGGGACCACGGCGACCCGCAGTGGTCGGCCGACGGCCGCACGCTGTATTTCGCGGCGGTCAGGAAGCCCGACGCCGACCGCGTGTTCGACGACACGGAGCTCTACGCGGTGCCCGCCGACGGCTCGCGCGAGCCCGTCGCGCTGACCGACCGCCGCGGGCCGGATTCGAACCCGGTGGTCTCGCCTGACGGCCGCTGGATCGCCTACACCGGCTTCGACGAGGCGAGTCCGCCGAACAGCTACGAGGTTTCGCACCTCTACGTGCTCGACACGCGCACCGGCGCGAGCCGCCGGCTCGCGGTGGACTTCGACCGCACGGTCGGCGACACCACGATCAGCGACATGGGTGCGCCGCGCGGCGACGGCATGCGGATGGTCTGGCGTGCCGACTCGCAGGCCGTCTACTTCACGACCGCCGACCTCGGCCAGGGGCACCTCGTCGAGGCGACCCTGGACGGCCGGCATCGTCGCCTGACCGCGTTCGAGATGGGCGAGATCCGCGGGTTCGACGTCTCCGACACGGGCCGCGTCGTCGCCGTGCACTCGGGGCCCGCGTCGCCGCCGGAGCTGCGCGCGTTCGCGGTGCGCGATGCCGGCCGCGAGAACGCGTGGACCCGGCTCACCGACTTCAACGCCGCGCTGGTCGCGAGCGGTGCGCTGCAGCCGTACGAGGAGATCTGGTACGAGGGTGCCGCGCCGAACGTCGTCGACTTCCCCGGCGGCGACGGCCCGGGACGCGCGGGCAGGGACCGCCAGTGGATCCAGGGCTGGATCGTGAAGCCGCCGGGCTTCGATCCGTCGCGGCAGTACCCGCTGATCCTGTACGTGCACGGCGGGCCGCACGCCATGTACGGCACCGGCTTCTTCCACGAATTCCAGGTGCTCGCGAACGCCGGCTACGTCGTGCTGTTCACCAACCCGCGCGGCAGCTCGGGCTACGGCGAGGCCTTCGGCGACGTGATCCAGTACCGCTATCCCGGCGACGATCACCTCGACCTGATGGCGGGCGTCGATGCGCTGCTCGCGCGCGGCTACGTCGACCCGCAGCGACTGCACATCGGCGGCGGCAGCGGCGGGGGACTCCTCACCGCGTGGACGATCGCGAAGACCGACCGGTTCCGGAAGGCGCTGGTCGAGCGAGCGGTCACGGACTGGCACTCGTTCGCCGGCACCGCGGACATCGGCACGTACCTGACGCAGCGCTGGTTCCGCGCGCCCCCGTGGCGCGACGCGCAGGACTACCTCGCGCGCTCGCCGCTCTCGCACGTCGAGCGCGTGAACACCCCGGTGCTCGTGCTGCACAATCAGGAGGACTACCGCACGGCGATCGACCAGGCGCTGCAGTACTACCAGGCGCTGCAGGCGCGCGGCGTGCCGTCGGAGCTCGCGGTGTTCCCGGATTCCTCGCACGGCATGAGCCGGGAGGGGCGGCCGTCGCAGCGGGTGCGGCGTATCGAACTGATCGTGGATTGGTTCGGACGCTGACGGCCGCAAGTTCCGGGTGTCCGATCCGCGCCCCGCGCGCTAACGTGCGGCCCATGGACACCACGGCCCTGGACCATCGCGACTACCGGCGCATCGCCGACGCGATCGCGTACCTCGACGCCCACTGGCGGGAACGTCCCAGCCTGGCCGCCGCGGCCGCCGCGGCCAACCTGAGCCCGTGGCACTTCAACCGGCTGTTCCGTCGCTGGGCCGGCGTCACGCCGAAGCAGTACCTGCAGTGGCTCGCGCTCGACGCCGCCAAGCTGGAGCTGCGCGAGGCCGAGGGTTCCGTGCTGGCCGCCGCCTACGCCGCGGGCTGCTCGGGTCCCAGCCGCCTGCACGACCTGTTCGTCTCGATCGAGGCGATGACGCCCGGCGAGTACCGCGCGGGTGGCAAGGGCGTGACGGTCCGCTACGGCTACGCCGATTCGCCGTTCGGCCGCTGCCTCGCGGCCCGCACGCTGCGCGGCGTGTGTCACCTCGCGTTCCTGGACGACGGCGACGACGCCGCGCTGGCCCGTCTGCGGACCGAGTGGCCGCGTGCGCAGGTGGTGCGGGACGACGCTGCCGCGACGGCACTCGCCGCCGTGCTGTGGCCGCGGACCCGGACCGGCGCCGAAGCGGGTGGCGGGGCGGTCCGGACGTCGGCCCCGGCGAGCCGCGCGATCACGCTGCATCTCCGCGGCACGAACTTCCAGCTGCAGGTCTGGCGCGCGCTGCTCGCGGCCGACGGTGCGACCACCTACGGTGAGCTCGCCCGGGCGATCGGCGCGCCGCGGGCCAGCCGCGCGGTCGGAGGTGCGGTCGGCGACAACCCGGTCGCGTGGCTGATCCCGTGCCACCGCGTGCTCCGCGCGTCGCGCGCGCTCGGCGGCTACCGGTGGGACCCGGTGCGCAAGCGCGCAATGCTGGCCTGGGAATACGCGCGCGAGTGCAGCGCGCGTGAATCGCTCAGGGATCCGTCCCCGTCGGCGCCTTCGGCGTCGCTTCGGCGGGCGGCTGCTCCGGCGCGCGGGGCTCGGCGGGCCGCTTCGCGCTGAAGGCGCTCGCCATCGACTCCTGCATGCGCGCCCACATCTCGAGGTTCTGACGCGCCATCTCGGCCATCGTCGTCATCGGCGCGTTGGCCATCAGCTTCGTCATCTGCGCCTGCATGGTCTCCTGCTGGCGCGTGAAGGTCTCGACGCTCTTCTCGAGGTAGCGCGCCATGAACTCCTGCATCCCGTTCCCGTAGAACCGGATGATCGACTCGAGCAGGGTGGTCGACAGGATCGGCTGGCCGAACTGCTCCTGTTCGGCGATCACCTGCAGCAGGATCAGGCGGGTGATGTCCTCGCCCGTCTTGTCCTCGACCACCCTGAGCTTCTCGCCCTGGATGACGAACTCGCGGACGTCGTCGAGCGTCACGTGCCGCGACTGCGACGCATCGTAGAGCCGCCGGTTGGCGTACTTCTTGATCAGTCGTTCGTTGGCCATGCGCGGAAGTCTACGCCTTTCCCGTCCGCCCCGCTTTGCACCGCAAAAACGCACCGCCGGCGCCGCCCACCGCGCTGACGGCTACCCCTCCGGCGTGCCGGCCGAGCCCTCGGTACGCGCCTCGGGCCACGGGTCGCGGTGCGCAGCCAGCACCCGCCCGCCCCTCCACCCCGTACTCCGCGCGCGCCACGCGCCGCGCGTCCGTACGCAGCGATGCGCCACGCCCCCGCCACGCCACACTCCGCGCGCGCCACGCGCCGCGCTCTTCCGCGCCCGTGCGGCGTGGCTGTCCCGAACCCCGGCCCTTCAGCAAGCGAACCGCGGGCCGTCCCGCGGTTCGCGGGTCGGGAGCGCCGGCAGGCGACTCCCGACGAAAAAAAAGGACGGCCCGCCGAAGCAGAGCCGTCCCGAGGGGGGAGGGTCGGGAGGGCGTCTGTGCGCCTCCCCGGATTCGTCAGCGGTCAGTTCAGGCGGCGGCCTTGGCGCGCGCCGCGAACTCGGACGAGGCCCGGTCGATGGCCTGCATCACGTCCGCCTGCGTCTCGCTCGCGATCTTCAGGAACTCCTGCGAGCGCTGCGTCTGCTTCTCGAAATAGCTGTTCGCGAGCTCGGCCTGCTTCTGCAGCAGCGCCGGCATGTCCTTGCCCTGCGCTGCGGCGTGCAGCTGCGCGATGCCGTAGTGCAGGTAGTCGCCCGCGACCTCGTACTGGTACTTCGCGATGCGCTCGAACGCGCGGGTGGAGACCTCGGTCATCTTCGTCATCGGCGCGACCATCTTCTTGCCGGCCTCGACGAAGGAATTGATTTCGGCAGCGGTGTTGCTCATGGTGTTCAAAGCCTCTACGTGATGGTTGTCGACGGATTCCGTGGCCTCGACTGCAGCCCTCACGGCCTTGACCACGCTGGGCGCGGCCTCGGACGCTCGCGGCTCTCTCTTGCTCACCGGCGTCCCGGCCTTGCCCTTCTTCATGACGTCCTGTCCGTGATGTCGGGTCTGAACCTGCGGCGGAACCGGCCCGTGCCGTCTCCTGTTGCAGTGCAGTATAGCCCACTGTTTGTGCAATGCAAAATATTTTCCGCGGGCTGCCGCGAGACGCCGGATGAGGCTTGGAAATCCAGTACATTCAAGGGCATGAAAAGCGCTCTCCAGGGCCAGTGCCGGTTCCGCCGACGTGCGTCGAGTGCTTTTCTGTGGCGATGCGGTAGGCGGGCGGCAGGCCATGGCCGCTGACTTTCGTCCCGGCGGAGCGGACGGGTGGCTGGGCGTCGTGGGCGCCGGCTACCTCGCCTGTGCGCGCGAACTGTGGGAGTGGTACGGGAGGCACGCCGCCGCGAACGATCCGGCGGTGGGTCCCGCGTGCGCGTTCGCGCCGGCCGCCACGGAAGCCCTCGCCGACTATGCACGCCGCTTCTTTCTCGGGTTCGCCGGGCCTTTCGCCGGCGCACCCCGGCCCGCCGTCGACTCACCGCCGTCGCCCGCGATGCCGCCTGCGGCGCCGGCCCTCGGCTGGCTCCGCGAGCATCAGGAACGCTGGCAGGCGTGGGTCGAGGCGGGTGCGCGATTCGGGCGCGCCCAGGCCACGTTCGGCACGGTGCTCGCACCGGCCGCGCGGCGTGCCGCCGAGGCCTTCGCGGCGCAGCTGGCCGCGTCGCCGCCGCCCGCGGGCCCCCGCGCGCTGTTCGACCGCTGGATCGACGTCGCGGAAGCGGCCTGGAGCGAACTCGCGCACTCCGCCGCCTACGCGGCAGCCTTCGCGGAGCTGGTCGATGCAGGTCTCGAAGTGCAGCGCCGCGGCCGGGCACTGGCCGACCAGGCCGCGCGAGCGTTCGGTCTGCCGACCCGCGTCGAGATCGACGAGATGCAGCGCGCGTTGCACGAACTGCGGCAGGCGGCGCGCGACCGCGACCGTGGGCCGCCGGCATGAGCGCCGCGCCGGGAGACGGCCGCGCCGAGGCGTGGCTCCGCGAGTCCGCCGAGTTCCAGCGGCGGCTCGCGGCCGCGAGCGCGCAGCTCGCTCGCCTCGGGCCGGTCGAGGTCGGTGCCTGCGCACGCGACGCCGTGTACGCGGAGGGCAAGCTGGTCCTCTGGCGCTACCGCTCGATCGCGAAGCCGGCCGGACTGCCGCCGCTGCTGCTCGTCTACGCGCTCGTCAACCGGCCGTACGTGCTCGACCTGCAGCCGGACCGCTCGCTGATCCGCGGGCTGCTCGAGGCGGGGCTCGACGTCTGGCTGATCGACTGGGGCTACCCCGACGCGGGCGACCGCTGGCTCACGCTCGCGGATTACGTGACGGGCTACCTCGAACGGTGCGTGGCGCGCGTGCGCCCCGACGGCGGGTCCGTGAACCTCGTCGGCGTCTGCCAGGGTGGCACGTTCGCGCTCGCGTACGCGGCGCTCGAGCCTGCGCGCGTCGCGAACCTGGTCACGATGGTCACGCCGGTCGATTTCCACACGCCCGAGAACCTGCTCGCGAAGTGGGTGCGCGGGCTCGACGTCGACGCGCTCGTCGAGACCTTCGGCAACGTGCCCGGCGAGTGGCTGAACGCCGCTTTCCTGCAGCTGATGCCGTTCCGGCTGACGCTTGCGAAGTATCTCGCGCTCGTGGACGCCGCGGACGACCCCGCCGCGCTCGCCTCGTTCCTGCGGATGGAGCGCTGGATCTTCGACAGCCCCGACCAGGCCGGCGAGGCGTTCCGCGAATTCGTGGTCGCGCTGTACCGCGACAACCGGCTGGTCCGCGGCACGTGGTCGATCGACGGGCGGCGCGTCGATCCCCGCCGCCTGCGCATGCCGATCCTCAACGTGCACGCGACCGAGGACCACCTCGTGCCGCCGTCCGCGTCGCTCGCGCTCCGGGGCATCGTCGGCACCGCAGACTACACGGATCTGCCGGTGCCCGGCGGGCACATCGGCATCTACGTAGGGCGACGCGCGCGGGAACTGCCCGGCACGGTCGCAGGGTGGCTGCAGGAGCGGGCACCGGGGCGGCGCTGAAGTCGTTCGGTTATGATCGCGCGCCCGCGAATCCACCGAGGTTTCCCCCATGTCCGCACCCGAGAGCGCCGCGCCGGAACTGCTGGCGCAGCTGAAGTCCCGCGTCGGCCAGGAATTGCACGTCAGCGACTGGCTGGCCATCGACCAGTCCCGCGTGAACGCGTTCGCGGACGCGACCGGGGACCACCAGTGGATCCACACGCAGCCGGAGCGTGCGACGCGCGAGTCGCCGTGGCGGACCACGATCGCGCACGGGTATCTCACGCTGTCGCTGTACCCGCTGCTCCGCGGCATCGTCGACGCCGACCGGCCGCCGTTCCCGGGGGTCAAGACCGTGATCAACTACGGGTTGAACAAGCTCCGGTTCGTCAACGCGGTGAAGGTCGGCGCTCGCGTGCGCGGGCGCTGCACGCTGGTCGATGCGGAGGAGTTCAAGGGTGGCGTGCAGATCGTCGAGCAGTTCACGGTCGAGATCGACGGTGAATCCAAGCCGGCCTGCGTCGCCGAAGTCATCATGCGGCTGTATGTTTGAGGCGGCGCTTTCCGCAACGCCTGCTGCGCCCTGACGGACCGAAGATGACAGCCGCCACCCCGCGCCGCCGTTCCCCCGCTGCCTGCCTGCTGCTGGCGGGTTCCCTGGCGCTCGCCGCGTGCGACGGTGCCGGGGGCCCCGATGCCCCGGGCGGCCCCCCGTCGGGCGGTCCGGGCGCGCGGTCGGGCGGCGGTCCGGGCGGGGGCCCTGGCGGTCCCGTCGCCGTACTCACCGCGGTCGTGCAGTCGCAGGAGTTCGCCCAGGAGATCGAGGCCCTCGGCACCGCGCGCGCGAAGGAAGCGGTCGAGATCACCGCGAAGGTGTCGAACATCGTCACCGCGATCCGGTTCGACGAAGGCCAGCGCGTGACCGCCGGCCAGGTGCTGGTCGAGCTCGACGCCGCGCAGGTGCGCGCGGATCTCGCGGCCGCCGAGGCCGCGCTCGTCGAGAGCCGCGCGCAGGCCGAGCGCAGTCGCGCGCTGTCGGCGAGCGCCGCGCTCTCGAAGGCGCAGGTCGACCAGATCGAGGCGACGCTGAAGGCGAACGAGGCCCGCGTCGCGGCCGCGAAGGCGCGGCTCGCGGACACCGTGATCCGCGCGCCTTTCGGCGGCCGCACCGGCCTGCGCCGCGTCAGCCTCGGCAGCCTCGTCAGCCCCGGCAGCGTGATCACCACGCTGGACGACACGAGTACGATCAAGCTCGATTTCGCGGTGCCCGAGAGCTTCGTGTCGCTGATGAGCACGGGTCTGCCGATCGGCGCCACCAGCGTCGCCTACCCGGGCGTCACGTTCGAGGGGCGCGTCGCGAGCATCGATTCCCGCGTCGACCCGCAGACGCGTTCGGTGCTGGTCCGCGCCGAGGTCCCGAACGGCGACGGGCGGCTCAAGCCCGGCATGTTCATGGGCGTGCGCCTGCAGCGCGAAGTGCCGCCGACGCTCATGCTGCCCGAGGCCGCCGTGGTCCCGGACCAGGGGCGCACGTTCGTGTACGTCGTCGAGGACGGCAAGGCCGAGCGCCGCGAGGTCGCCCTCGGTCGCCGCCGCCCCGGCGAGGTCGAGGTGGTCACCGGCCTGCGCGCGAACGAGCGCGTGGTCGTCGAAGGCACGCAGAAACTGCGCGATGGGGCCGCGGTGCGCGAGGCCGGGGAACCGGCGCGGCCGGCCGGCGGTCCAGCCCAGGGCGCGGGCGCTCGCGCGTCCTGATCCCGCCCCGCTCGTCGGAGGGCACCCGGTGCAACTGTCCGAGATCTCGATCCGCCGTCCCGTGTTCGCGATGGTGATCAGCCTGCTGCTGATCGTCCTCGGCCTGATCTCGCTCGAGCGCCTGCCGATCCGCGAGCTGCCGGACATCGAGCGGCCCGTGGTCTCGATCAACACCACCTACCGCGGCGCGGCCGCGAACGTGGTCGAGAACAAGATCACGCAGGCGATCGAGGAGCGCGTCGCGGGCATCGAGGGCCTCGACGTGATGGAGTCCGTCACGCGCGACGAGCGCTCGAACACCACGCTTATCTTCGACATCGACCGGGACGTTGACGCCGCGGCCAACGACGTCCGCGACCGCGTGGCGCGCGTCGTCGCGCAGCTGCCGGAAGAAGCGGATCCGCCGGAGGTGGCGAAGTCCGACTCCAACTCCGAGCCGATCATATGGGTCAACTTCTCGAGCGCGCGGATGTCCACGCTCGAGCTGACCGACTACGGCGAGCGTTTCATCGTCGACCGCCTGGCCACGCAGCCCGGCGTCGCGCGCGTGCAGATCTCCGGCGGCCGGCGGGCCGCGATGCGCATCTGGATCGACCGCAACGCGCTCGCCGCGCGCGGGCTGACGGTCGAGGACATCGAGCGGGCGCTGCGCCGCGAGAACGTCGAGCTGCCGGCGGGCCGGCTCGAGTCGCAGGACCGCGAGTTCCAGCTGCGCACCGAGACGGGTCTCGACTCGCCCGACGACTTCCGCGCCCTCGTGATCGGCCGGGGATCCGAGGGTTACCTGGTGCGCCTCGGCGAGGTCGCGCGCGTCGATCTCGGCGCCGAGAACGAGCGCACGATCTCGCGCACCAACGAGGCGCCCGGCATCGCGTTCGGCATCGAGCAGCAGTCGAAGGCCAACACGCTCGAGGTGGCGCGCGGCGTGCGCGCCGAGGTCGAGCGGCTGCGGCAGGACCTCCCCGAGGGGTCGCAGCTGGACATCAACATCGACCGCTCGGTGTTCATCGAGGCCTCGCTGAAGGAGGTCGTCTACGCGATCGTCTTCTCGATGGTCGGCGTGCTGCTGGTCATCTACCTGTTCCTCGGCAACCTGCGCGCGACGCTGATCCCCGCGGTCACGATCCCGGTCTCGATCCTCGCCACGTTCGTGGTGATGTACGCGCTGGGCTACTCGCTGAACGTGCTCACGCTGCTCGGCATCGTGCTGGCGATCGGCCTCGTCGTGGACGACGCGATC
>Ga0315900_10003785_pt1 | contig 21885 bp, 18 predicted proteins | sample LakEriMetagenome_FD_203521 | JGI IMG/M metagenome (GOLD analysis project Ga0315900, IMG submission 203521) | Freshwater fungal communities from buoy surface, Lake Erie, Ohio, United States - Buoy 12 MA114 | ecosystem: Environmental > Aquatic > Freshwater > Lake > Lake biofilm | place: USA: Lake... | reverse complement strand
TCTTCGGGTGAATGTCCTTGCCCTCTCCGATGTCGATGATGACCGCTTGGCCCGTATGGGCCAGTCGATCAAGGGTCATCGTCTGAGCCTCTCGCAACTCGGCCCAATCGCTCTCTGCTGGTTCTTTGGCTTCGGCCTTAAAGTCGGCCAATTGAACCCAATAGAATGGGAAGTCCCCTTGGCCCCATTCCTTGCGCCAGTTGTCGATCATCAACGGGAACAAGTCACGGTACTGGTAGGCTCTCGATGCGTTGGATTCCCCTTGGTACCAAATCGCTCCCTTGATGCCATAACCGAGATGGGACTTGAGGACCCCGTTGTAAATATTCGCAGGACGCTGATTGCCTCGCATTTGGTTGCCGAGGTTTTTCAGTTGGTCCTCTTCTTCTTGGCTGCGATCTGTTTTATCGCTCAGCGTCTTGAATCGCGCTGCATTGGCAGACCAGTTGTCCATCATTTTGTTGAAGCGACCATCGGACTTGAGCAATTCAGGATTGACCCAAGCTTCGCAGGCCGACCCCCCCCAAGCGTTGTTGACCATCCCGATCGGAACGCCAGTCGTTTGGTGGATTTGCCTAGCAAAGAAATAACCCACTGCGGAAAACTGGGGCACGTTCTCTGGATTGCATACTTTCCACTTTCGATCGTCATGGCTCCAGATCGGCTCCTGCGAGCCGGTCTGCGGGAAATTGATCATTCGGATGTTCGGATAGTTCGCGGCCAGTCGCTCTAAATCCGGATCGTTTGACTGGGCCACCGACCATTGCATGTTGGACTGGCCTGAGCAGACCCAGACCTCTCCGACCAACACGTCCGAAATCGTTTTGGTCGAACTCCCGACTACGGTGATCGTCAACGGGGCGCCGACTTCCATCGCTGGGAGTTTGGCTTCCCAATTCCCCGCCGCATCGGTTGTCGCAGTTAGTTTCGTTTCCCCAACGCTGATCGTGACGGCCTGGCCAGGATTGTCCTTGCCCCAGATCCGATTTTCTTGCTTCTGCTGAAGCACCATCGAGTCGGTGAAGATATTCGGGAGCTTGACCTCGGCCATAGCCCCGTCGGCTGCAAAAGTTCCGGCTAGCAACGCGATCGAAAACAATCCGCGCCGAGACCATCGAATTCGATTCAAATCAGTCGATACAAGTTGGGTCATGGGAATCAAAGACCTTTCAAAGAGACGAAAACAACAGGGAGGAAATCAAGGAGGGTCAGTAGGAGCTGCGTGCTGCGGGTCAGAACCCGTACCAAGCCATCGCGATCCATCTCCACCCGCAATGGTGAATCAATAGAGTACAGGTCCAGATTCCCAATGCAATAACCGGACCTCGGAATTGGATGCGGCCATCGTTCCAGTTCCTCGCAAGCCATCCGCAGAGAATCATCGCGATCAAGCTCGCTACGAGGCTCGTCAGGCCGATGGCTTGCCAGCCGAGCAAGGCTCCTGAGAGGGCATGCAAGATGCTCCAATGCCAAAGAAATGCTCCCCTGCCCTGCTCCTGCCGAGCCTGGAAGTCTTGACGTTCGCCCGTCTCTTCGGGCCCGGTAATGTCTTCGGGGGAGCCGGTGACCTGAGGGCTGGGCCAGTACAGGTGGCGCAGGAGCAGGCCGCTGAGTACGCCGAGAATCGCTCCGAGCGCAAGTCCGATTCCTGAGCTCATGGCATGGGCCGCCGCCAGGGATCCATCGGTCAACGGATTTCCATAACTGGGGAAGCGTTCCCCCCAAGGCTCGGTCCAGCGGACGCGAGCCACGACTCGATTCGAGATGAAACCCGCGATATAGATCCCCAAGATCACCAGCAGCGGCGTTCTGGGAAACTTCAATCGCTCCGACTCCGTAGCGATGAGCATGATCGCGACGGAAAACAGGCTCAAGTGCAGGACCAATGCCCCGATCAAATCCCATTTCGGATAGAACACAGTCCAGACGATCCCGGTCCCGATGCGCCATTCCCGGTAAGGCAGATTCAGGCCGTTGGCTAGCAGTTCGATGGCTGCTACCAGAAGGAAAATCAACCCGAAGAGAATCTCCATGTAGAGGTATCTCGGGGAGATCGGCAGCCGACATCCCCGACAGCGTCCTCGCAGCATGAGCCAACCAAAGACCGGTGAGTTGTCGATCATGCTCAGCGCGCGATCGCAGTAGGGGCAATGCGATCCTCGCGTGACGATCGTCTGCCCCTTGGGCGTTCGGCTCGCAACGACATTGATGAAACTACCGATGCTCGCTCCGAGATAGAAGAACCAGCAGACCATCCAGTATTCCAAGGTCCGACGAGCAAACCATAGGCCAAAGGAAATCTCGGGATCTCTGGGGTCGATCTTCCAAGGCGATGCAGCGATCTTGTGCCGGATTTGAATCGGCGGGAGGATCATGGCGTAGAAAACCCAGCCAGCAAATACCGCTGCGAGCAGGAGCATCAGGGGCCAATCGCGTCGCAACGAAATCAAACTCTTGCGGCGCGCTCGAATGGGACCACTTAGGGATGGATTCAAGCACGGATCCAAAGACGGATCCAGAGACGGATCCAAGGAGGAATCCAGTTCGGTCAAAACGCGCCTCGCTTGCTTTGCAATTGTTCCAGAAGTTCCTTAAGCGGGTCCTTCGGAGTCGCCTGCGAGGAACTGCGTTGGTAGTCGGTTGGCGCCAAACGACGAACCGCGCCTGGATTACGCGAATCGGCCGCTGCGGGGTAGACATCGATCACGCTGTTGTCTTGCAACTGATCCCCCGCAGGGAGCAATAAAAAGCCAACACTCCGAGGCTGATAATTGATATCCTCGATGACATTCGGACTCTTGCCGGTCGCATCGATAGCGATCGATTGCAAGAATTCCTCGTAAACACTCACGTCGTAGAGCACCACGGGCGGCACAGGAACCTGAACCTCCCGCCGATCCCAGTTCCCAAAACCATCTAGGTATTCGACCGTTTGAATGACGGTCGACCCACTGTCGCGTTCGAGCACCACGGTCTCGGATCCCCCTTGAGGGATCCGAATCCTCTTGGCTGCCCCGGAGTTGCGACGGTCGGCCAAAAGCACCAACAACCCATCGCTGTGGGTATTGGCGATCCGCAGAGTCACCGGACCTAAGGGCGCATTGGAGACGACTTGCTCGGATACCACTCGGTAAGTTGGGGCTGGCAAGGCGAATGCGGGTTGCTGAGGCCACCAAACTTGCCAAGGGGAATAGAGGATCGGCTGAAGCCATAGGCCGTTGTTGGGGATATAGGTCAATCCGCAGCCTGGCATCATGACGCTTTCGAAACAGTAACCACCATTGAATTGCTGCAACCTCCAACACTGAGCGATCGAATTGTTGATCCCCATGAGGCGGACCGAAGACCTCTGGCCTCTTTGAGCCAAAACGCCGTTGCCGAAGTTACCCGCCTGCTGCGGATCGGCACTGAGCGCCAACCACTGATTGCCGACCGATTGCTGGATCCGAACCATGTCGCTCCCGACGGGGGTGATCATCCAAGCCCCCTGCGGGTCATTCAGGGGTGCTCCAGCCGCACCGCCTGGAATCCACTGAAGTTGGCCTTGGCCTCCGGCCTTCATGAACCATCGATTTCCGACTTCCCCGGTCGACAACAGCACGGACTTGCTCAACTCGCCGGTCTTGTTCCACTGGCCAGCCTCACTGCTTGCCGATGAGCCCTGCGGCAATGTCCATGTCTCCGTCGGGAGACTTGCCCCATTCGTCGGATCGATCGCAAAGACAGCCATCCGGCTGGGCGTAAATTCGATCTGTCCATTGCTCAAAATTCCGATGCGCATGTTGCCACGGTTTGCCACCGGCCACTGGATCACGCGCTGGGCTTGGCGAGATCCGTAGCCGATATACCCACCATCGGGAGTGTCGTAGCGACGAAGCCTCGAATAGACGGTTATCTGGCCAGCTTGGTCTCGGATCTGCAACTCCTCGAGACTGAGCCTTGCCGACGACTCCACGGCCACTCCAGGGGCACGCAATACGAAGAAATCCTGAGACCGACCGACCGATGCGTTGGACAAAAAACCAAAAACGCAACTTGCAATGCCAATCAAAAACAACTTGGCCAACACCACCATGGCCGATCGCAGGTGCAAGCTTGATTCTATCGCAGATCGATTCTTCATCGCAAACCTCATCGGCCAGAGTGTACCTGGGCAAGCCCCAAAAAATCGCTTTTCATCGAATTGTAATCGGATTGTAGTCGAAGTTTCGAAGTCCGGTCTCTGGGTATCGATCCGCCGGAGTTTTCTTGCCGCCGACGACTATCGAAAGCGAAATATGAATTTCTCCAGAGCCAGACGGGCGAGATCCTCCTGGCTGTGATTTCCTTTCAATTCCTTTTCGAGTTCGACCAACCAGTTCAGGAGATCTTTAGCCCGATTCCAACTGATCGTTTTGAGCCTTTTTTCCTCGAGGGCGTGTTCGAAACGGAATCCCGCTCGCGAAAGCGCATCGAAAAGCGTCACGCCTTGGACGCCATACCGCTTCTGTTGGTCGATCCAAGCGGCCGCGACCCCGTAGCGTCTAAGACTCCAGGAGAGTTGAGCGGCGATCCCCACCGGGGTTTGACCTGCCATGATGAGCTTATCGACCCCATCGATCGCTTCGGCAATTTTCCCTTCGGCAATCGCCGAACTGATATTCCAAACCGTCTGGGTCCGCCACCCGCCGACCAACTCGTCGACACGCGCGTCGGAGACTTTGCCCTTGGCGTCGCAAAAAAGCCCGAGCTTGGCCAACTCGCAATCGACCATTCCGCAGACATATCCGACACGATCGGCCACCAAAGAGGCTTGGGCGACGGTCAGTTGAACGCTGTGCCTAGCGGCTCCCCATCGAGCGATCCAGGCAGGGAACGCTGCCCCCTTGCTCTCGGCTGTGCCCACCAAAAAACCTTTGCTCTGCGCAAGCTTGTAGAGCCTCTGGTTCGACGGTAGCGTCTGCATGTCCAGAAGAAGTGTCGTTCCGAGTTCGGCCTGTTCGATCCACCGCTCTAGTGCTTCGCGATTTTTGCTGACGAACGAATCGGCCTTGCGCACATAAGCTGCCTTCGGGCCCCCTTGGTCGAAGAGACTCTGCGTCGAGAGCTCGTCATGAACATCCCGCCACTGGGCGTCCTCGCCGTCGAATCGGGTAACGCTCATCGGCTCGAGCCCACCGAGTTTCAGGGCGTGTTGGATCGATTCGCGGCGCAGGAAATCGTCGGGTCCAATGGCCACGACGAGCACCGGCAACTCCCGAGTCTCGTTTTGGGCCAAGTAATCGAAGGCATGCACAGTGGCCTCCGATTTGCTTTTTGCTGAGGTTTTTTCCGCCACGGATCGGATTCTCTGGTATCAAAAAGGAAACCCCACATCGGCGCATCGCCGAAACGACCATCGCGTTGGATGCAGGCTTGCATTCTACTGCCAAGCTTTCCACCGGCAAGCTTTCTACCGGCAAGCTTTCCACCGGCAAGAGAGCCTTTGTCAAGGTTCACGAATTTCCCGATGGGCTTTGGCTCGACGAGCCCATCGCACCTAATCCCTGGGCGATCGCAGATCCTTACTTTCTAGCAAGCTAACGAGTTTGCTCCAGGTCCGGTCGGTCGCTCCACGATGCTTTTGAGTGATCGATACGGCCCGGCCTGCACAACCAGTTCGCAACGACTCGTCCTGGAGCATTCCCACCAACCAGGGCTTGAGCTCCTCGGGACTTGCGAGTTGACGGGCCGCATCGGCCTGATCGAGAATCTGGACAATGTCGGTAAAGTTTCGGGTGTTTGGGCCGTAGCAGGTCGCGACGCCATAGGCGCAGGGCTCAATCATGTTTTGGCCACCTCGTGCCCCAAAGCTCCCGCCGACGAACCCTAGATCGGCCATGCCCCACCACCAACGCAATTCTCCGACGCTGTCGGCCAGAAAGATCCGCCACGAAGGATCCAGCTCCTGGCTGTGCATAAGGCTTCGACGTCCCCATGCAAATCCGGTCGCTTCTACCATCCTGGCAACTTCCTCGAATCGCTCGGCGTGGCGCGGAACCAAAATCAACTTCAAATGCGCAAATTCATCGGCGATCTGTCCGAAGGTCTCCAAGCAGATGCGTTCCTCGGGATCTTGGGTGCTCCCGCAGAGCCAGACGGTCGAGTGGCCATCGCAAAGTCCGAGTGGACCGGACCTAGCGAGCACCTCGGGATGCGCACGGTCGTTGTTGGCACCATCGAACTTGATGTTCCCAACGACTTGGATTTTCGCAGGATCGTAACCCAGCTCGATGAACCGCTCGCGGACCGTGTCGCTCTGCGCAGCGATCCAATCGATTTTGCGCACGATCCCCCGGACAATCGAGGCGATGCGGCGGTAGCCTTCAAGGGATTTCTGGCTAAGCCGACCGTTGATGACTGCGATAGGAACCTGGCGTTGCGAGGCGATCGAGATCCAATTGGGCCAGAGTTCTAGTTCTGCCAAGACCAACAGATCCGGTTCGATGCGATCGAGCGCTCGGCGGATTGCCCAAGTAAAATCCATGGGAGCATAAGCAACGGTGTGTGCATGGTAGAGCTTTTGGGCCAGTTCGTAGCCCGAATCGGTCGAGGTGGTAACGACCAGTTTGGCCGTCGGCAACTCCCGAACAGCTCGCTCGACAAGAGGCCGGATGACTTGCAGTTCACCGACACTGACGGCATGGAACCAAATCGTGTAGGTTCGGTTCGGTCCAAGTGTTTGGGTCGGTTGAGGTAAAGCTCCTAGGAGCTTGTGGCTCCATCCATTTCGATACCTTCCTTGTCGGACTCTGCGCCAGAGGATCCATGGCGAGATCGCAAGCAGCAGCGCTGCATAGAGCAGATTGAGCAACCAGTGCTTGACCATCGGTGCTCCTTGCGTGGTGCTTCTTGTGCGTGGGGGCTTCGAAGGGGGGCTACTTACGTGTTGCTAAGCGATTGAAACAACTGGATTCCCCGGAACAACTCCTGTGCCGTCTAGGATAGCAGTTTCGATCGACTTCGCGTAGCGGACTATGGGCCAGAGAAGGTCCCTGCGTCGTCGAGGGTTCATTGAATTTTGAAACGCTACGGGCTATCGATCCGTTCCGAGGGCTAACCCGTCGTTGCGGCTCTCGGTAGCACCTTGGAGAATCCCGCGCTGCCAATCGATAAGGATCCCTTGGTAGCCGCCGAACGAGGACCGAGAGGCTTGGAGTCGGTGGCCTCGCCGGGCAAGTGCTTCAAGGGTCTCTTGGGGCAATCCCGATTCATAATGGACGACACCTCCGTCTGCATCGGCGGGGGTTCCCGTCGGCGAGGCGCTCCCCTCGTGGCGGACGCGAGCCGCATCGCCGGCCATTTGAATGTTCATCCCGAAGTCGATCCAGTTGACGAGCACTTGGACTTGCCCCTGCGGTTGCATATCACCTCCCATAACCCCAAAGACGAAAACGGGCTTGCCATCGCGGGTGACCAACGATGGGATGATGGTATGGAAAGGACGTTTCTTGGGTTCCAATCGGTTGGGGTGATCCTCCGAGAGGGAGAAAAGATTGCCTCGGTTTTGAAGTGCAAAGCCGACTTCCCCTGGGACAACTTGACTCCCGAACCCGTGGAAATTGCTTTGGATCAAGGAGCAGCAGTTGCGATCCGCATCGACCACGCACAGATAGACGGTATCGCCCTGGACCAGTTTCGGGTCGCCATGGGGGACATCGACCAGAGCCCGCTGGGGGTCGATGCGTCGGTTTTGAATCTCTGCATAGGATTTGCTTCTCAGGGGCTCGATGGGAACGGACTCAAAGGCCGTATCGGCATAGAATCGAGCTCGATCGGCATAAGCGAGTTTCTTGGCCTCGATCAACAGATGCGTGTAGTCAGCAGATCCCCAGCCCATGGATGGAAGATCGTACCGCTCGAGCACATTGAGCATTTGCAATACCGCAAGGCCTTGGCCGTTGGGTGGGATTTGCCAAACATCGTATCCACGGTAGTTGGTCGAGACCGGTTCGACCCATTCGTTGGTGTGGTTGGCAAAGTCCTCGAGACTAAAGTACCCTCCGTTGCTTTCGCTAAACCCGACGATCGCTTGGGCGATGGGGCCTCGATAAAAGTGATCCGGTCCGAACTGAGCGATGCGGCGATACGTTTCGGCCAAGCGTGGATTGCGGAATTTATCTCCCGTCTTAGGAGCTCGCTTGGAGTCGATCAAGAAGGTCGCTTGGGAGTCTTTCCAAGGGAGGAACGATTGTTCGGTTTTGGCCCAATACCCAGCGATCACCGGTGAGACAGGAAACCCATTTTCGGCCAACGCGATGGCGGGCTCAAGGACCTCTGCCATGCTCTTTCTCCCGAACTTCGAATGCAGGTCATACCAACCCGCGACGCAACCTGGAACACTCCAGGACATCGGACCATATAGCGGGATCTCTTTGAGCCCTTGATCGGCGAAGACTTGCCGATTCAGTTTTGCTGGCGAGCGGCCGCTTGCGTTCAGCCCAGAGATTTTGCCCGTGTGGCTATCCCAGTGGATCGAGTAAAGATCGCCGCCGATACCGCAACTCATCGGTTCGACGACTCCTAAGACGGCATTGGCCGCGATGGCCGCATCGACCGCCGACCCGCCGTTTTCCAAGATACCAATCGCGGCGGCCGTAGCCCGTGGATCCGATGTGCAGGCCATTCCATGTTGAGCCACGACCACCGAGCGACTCTGGTAGATGGGCCCCGAAGGTCGATCGTAGCGGCCGATCGGAGTGGGTTTGGCCACCGAAGGTTCCTGGGCAAGAGCAACGGATTCGATCGCCCAAGAAGCGATGGGCAATGCGACGAGGCAAAAGCCCGCTCGTAGGGTTCGTGATGTCATAGGATCCACCGATTCGAAACGCAGAGCAGGTACGCAATGATGCTTCGAGCCTGATGCTCCAAAGCCGACGATTTACTGGCGGCTTATTGTCGGCGTTTTTCCGCGTAGTGGAAATACCCGATCATCATTTCTTCGTAGGTTTGGTCCCCCCAACGGACCCAAGCCTTGGGGTCGGGATTGTTGAGGTTGGCATCGGAATTGTCGAAGGTCGCTTCGCAGAACATCCTGGTGCCTGCTGGTAGTTTCATCGGGGTCGCTAGCCGGTATTCGGTTTGCCAATTGAAATCGTAACTGGGGATATCCAGTAGGACTTCACGTCTGCGGTCGGGGTGGACCAAGCTGTAGCGGAACGATTTGCCTCGCACGTGCATGTGAGGGCTCATGGCCAGCAGTTCGCATTCGGGAAGCTTTTCCGGGAGAGAGGCTGTGACGCGGTGATCGGAAGCCCCAGGGGGGATTTGGAAATTGAGGCTCACGGCGCTGGTGGTTTTGACCTCGTGGGTGATCTGGTCGGGGTCGGCCAAGATGAATCCAACTTTGCTCAAATCCGTTTGCGCCGTTCCATTGGGCGTGTAGTGGACTTGGAAAATCAGTTCGCTATTTGCGGGAATTCGCTTGGCGTAACCCTCGGGCATCATTTCGGCTCGCGTGCCTGGGACGTATCCGGCCAAGAAGGATCGTGCTCCTCCTAGATCTCTTTTTCTAGAGCCTTTGTCTCTCACAAACACCAACACGTGGTGGACCACTTCGCGAGCCCCGGGGATGATCTCCATGCCTTGGACCCATAGATCTTTGTCGTTGTTCATGTCGGCGCGGAAGTACTGGTAATTGACCACCCCTGTTTTAGGGACGCTGTAGGGCCGATCGCTCATCGGGATGATGATGTCGGGAGTTTTTGGCAAGAGCCAGCCTGTGTTCTCGGCGATGCGGCCGGCCTGGGGCTTGGCCTCCAAGCTCGTGTCCCCTCGCCGTTTGCCTTGCGATACCCATTGCTCGATCAGATCGAGTTCGTTTTGGCTCAGGCGTCGGTCGTTTCGGAATTGAGCGTGCTCGTCGGTCGCATGCCACGGGGGCATGGTTTTGTTTTGGGTGACTTCGAGAATCATGTCCGCCCAAGCTGCAGCATCGTCGTAGGTCGATAGGTCCATCGGTCCGATATCCCCGGAACGATGGCAGGAGACACAGCGGCTCTCGAGCAGGTGCGAGATGTGCTGTGCGTATGTGATCGCTTGGGAGTCGTCGGCCGACTCGGCCTTCGATCGGTTGCGACCGATCAAGCATCCGGAGGCTTGGGTCCAGGAGGTCGAGACAGGACGCTCGGCGATGAGCGATTCGATCGCATCGGCAAGTTCGTTTTGGGTCGGAGTCTCGCGAGAAAATCCGATGCCGTGCTGGTCGTCGATTCGGCCTCGATAGCGAATGGTGTTTTGAGCATCGATCAGGCAGACCTCGGGGGTTCGGGTCGCACCGAGCAAATCGGCGAGCGATTGGTCGGGGTCCTTGAGGAAAGGGGTTTGGAGTTCAAAGCGACGAGCATGGGCAGCCATCTCGGCCAAGGAGTCTTGGATGTTCGGATCGATTGCGACAAAGCCGATCCCTCGCTCGAGGTATTTCTTGCGCAACTCCTCGATCCGAGGCGTGTACTGCTTGGCCAGCGGGCATTCCGTTCCTAGGAACACCACGACGGTTCCTTTGCTCCCGGCCAACTCGGCCCATTTCCACTGCTTACCCAAGCAATCGGTTTTTTCGACGTTCGCAATCGCATCGATCATTTTGCTAAGCGTCTGAGTCTCTGGCGTCTGAGGCTCTCGCGTCTGAGGCTCTCGCGTCTGAGGCTTAGGGGTCGGAGCATTTTGGCCCCAAGCCAAGCCTGCAAGAAGCGAGCTTGTCAGGAAACCCATCAAGAAGCAAGGCACCCAGACCTTAGCCCGCCTGGAGTTCGACTCGCAAGGGGTGTTTCTACGCAGGGGATTTCCAGCGACGGGTCTCGGATCGATCGATGGGGCGGCAAAAACTCTAGTTCGTTTCATGGGTCGGTCCGAAAAATCCTGTACGATATGTTCGGTAAAGATGTTCGTTAAAGGGATGTCCTCAGGGGCTTCTTGTGGAACCTCCGTTGGATAGTCACTCCGCTGGAGTATTCGTTTTGAGTCCGGTTCTCTTGGAATTAAGTAAACTACATAGGAAAGAATAACACAATGTCGCTTAGCGATCCTGTTGGAAGGAAGCTTCGAGTTGGCTCGGCTTGGCTCTGGTGCATGCTCCTGCTGGGAATGATGCTTGGGGTTGGGCAAGTCGACGGGGCCACCTTGGAAAATCCGATCGAATCAGCATACCAGGAAGATCTGGAAATGTCGCTCTGGGCCGATGGCGCACCGGGAGCCTTGGGCACCGAAGCCAAGGACGTGCCGAAAATTACGGTTCGGAAAGTCCCATCCGAAAAACCGACCGGTGCACTGATCATCTGTCCAGGGGGTGGCTACGGCGGCTTGGCCATGGATCACGAGGGCAAGCAGATGGTCCAGTGGGCCAATTCGATCGGATTGACGGCCGTGCTTTGCGATTATCGCCATCGGGGCAAGGGGTACGGCCATCCGGCCCCCCTGCAGGATGCTCAGCGGGCCGTGCGCACCGTCAGAGCCAAGGCCGCCGAATGGAACATCGATCCAAACAAAATTGGGATCATCGGCTTTTCGGCTGGTGGGCATTTGGTGTCGACGGTCATCACCCAGTTCGACACCGGAGACAAAAACGCTTCGGATCCGATCGCCCAGCAATCCTCACGACCCGATTTTGCCATCCTCTGCTATCCCGTTATTTCGATGGGCAGCAGCTTTACCCATCGTGGCAGCGAGGTGAATCTGCTTGGAGAAAACGCTTCGAAGGAAACCCTGCAAGCGTTTGCCAGCGAGCGCAACGTCCGAGCCGATACACCTCCGACCTTTCTGATGCATACCCTGGAAGACAAACCCGTGCCGGTCGAAAATTCTTTAGTCTTTTACCAAGCGATGGTCGCAAAGCAGGTTCCAGGGGAATTGCATGTGTATCAAAAGGGACCCCATGGCGTGGGGCTTGCCCGATCGATTCCAGGCACCTCGGATTGGCCGGTTGCTTGCCAACGTTGGCTCGCGCAGTTGGGGATGACTCCCTCTTAAAAAACACAAGCATGCGATTTCCAAGCTCGGGCAGATTTTCTTCCAAGAAACCTCGGGGAGTGCTAGCGAAGCCCCCCTTGGCGGGTGTATGCTTTGGGCGAGTTCTCCGCTCGACGTTCTCGGCTCGTCCCCTTTTGCCCCTTTTAGGTTCTGGCAAGGATTCTCCATGATTCTTTCCGGTGAAGAGATACGCACTCGATTGGGATCGGACGTTTGCATAAGCCCATTTGCAGACGAGCATTGCAATCCCAACAGCTACGACTTGACCCTTCATAACGAACTTCTCGTCTACGAAGAAGTCGTGCTGGACATCAAAGAGCCCAATCGTTTCCGAAGGCTTCGAATCCCCGAGGATGGGTTGATTCTGAGCCCCGGGCAACTCTACCTCGGACGGACCGTCGAGTACACCGAAACCCATCGGTTGGTACCGATGATCTCAGGCCGATCCTCGCTGTCGCGATTGGGCCTTTTCGTCCACGGATCGGGCGGCTTTGGAAGCATCGGATATCGCGGGCACTGGACGATCGAACTCTACACGATCCAACCGATTCGAATCTATCCGGGTGTGAAGATCTGTCAGATCGCCTACCAGGAAATCGTCGGGGATGTGCGCGAATGTTGCTCGAGCAAATACCAAAACAGCCTCGACATCCAACCGAGCTTGATGTTCAAGGAGTTCTCCGGCAGACGCGAGTACGAACAACTACAACTCGACTTCGATACGCTGGCTGCCTCGTGCGTCGAACAGTGCGTCGCGCAGGCGACCGGCGAACACTCAGGGGAAGATCCATCCCATTACGCCTGAAAATACCCACACGTTAAATCCCGTCCTACCAGGAACCCTCATGACCGCGATGTCCCGAGCCCAAATCGAGGCTCTCATTCCTCACCGCAAGCCCATGCTGCTTGTCGATGAAGTTCTCGAACAGACCGACTCGACGATCCATTGCGTCAAGACGTTTCAGCCGGATGAATTCTTCCTCCAAGGGCACTTCCCGAACTTTCCGCTGGTCCCAGGCGTCATCCTTTGCGAATGCTGCTTGCAAAGCGGCGCGATCCTGCTGGCCAATGTCACCCCGAACCAAGGGGTTGTGCCAGTGGCCACAAGGATCGACGGGGCCAAGTTCAAGCGGATGGTCCGACCGGGCGAGAAAGTTGACATCCAAGTAGTTTTGAAGGAAGTCGTTTCCAACGCTTACTTTATGACCGGCAAGGTGACCGTCGATGGTCAACTAGCCGCCCGATTGGACTTTGCCTGCAGCGTCGCCAAACCCGAGTAATTCAGCGGCTGGATCCATGAGCAATTCCTTGAAAATCATCCCGCTCGATGGGCTTGCGACCCCACCTCTAGACATGCCCGAGCGGTTTCGATTGGAGGTCGTTTACTTCATGACCCCCGATGATTCCCCAAACGCCCCTAAACTCGGTCCCAACGAATACTGGATCGAACCCCAAAATGTCGATCGCTGGTTGGATGATGGTTGTTTCTCCGTGGTTTCCCCCTTGGACGCCGAATCGGTCGCTGAGATCGAATTGAGCGAAGATCATGAACGGTGGCTCGAGTGGCTCAAGAAGTTTCAAATCACCAAAGTCCAAATCGTCAGACCCTAGCTCCAAGCCCACCTAGCATGCGACTCGTCGTGGCCATGGCCCGCAACGGTACGATCGGTCTCCAAGACCGCTTGCCCTGGAAACTCCGTTCGGACCTGATGCGATTCAAACGCTTGACCATGGGCCAAACCCTCCTGATGGGGCGCAAGACCTACGAGTCGATCGGACGGCTCCTGCCAGGCCGCACCACGATGATCCTCACAAGGCAAATCGATTACCGAATCGACGGTGCAATCGTTGTAAACGATCTTGAACAAGCCTATGCGCAAGTCCCTGAGGGACAATCGCTTTTCGTCGTCGGTGGCTCAGAGATCTACCGCCAGTGCCTACCACGCGTCGATACAATCCACCTGACACGCGTCCTGGCCGATATCGACGGCGATACCGTGTTGGAACCACTGCCATTGCACGAGTTTTCCCTGTTGGAAAGCGAGTCGATTCCAAGCGATTTGCACAACGATTGGCCCACCCGGTACGAACGCTACGAGCGTCGAAAAAACCAAGCCTGAAACCTGACGGGTTTTCCACCGACTTCGGGACCGTCGCTTGTTTATAAAAGACATTTCTACCCGACGGTTTGCTCCGTTCTTTACAGCATCTTCACACGCCCGCCGGGAAAACTTTAATCTTCTTTGGCATTCTTGTTTGACTCGAATGCTAGCAATCCTAAAATCCGGACCCGCTCGGTAGACCGTGGGCTTCGACATCGAATCCCAATGGTCCTCCCGAGCAACGATCGGGGAGGTACCCGATCGAGGAGTTTGTTGGACAAATGTCGCAGGGTTGGGAGATTGCGATGCTCGAAGCGCATGATGTTGCTGAGGCACAAATCCGGTTGGTTCCGCAGTTGGCTGCGACCCTCCGGCAAAGGCTGGGCATGGATCGCATGAATTTGTGGTTTGGACCGCAGGTCGGCTGGCAAGTCACGGCCGATCAGAAGCTCCAAGTCCTTGTCGGATCGGCCTTTGTGTCCGAATGCATCCTGAGGATGTTCCGCGAGGACCTCCGAAGTGTGGTTTCTGAGGTTTTTGGCGATGGGTGGGGTTTTGAGCTCCATGTCGCCCAAGCAACTCCCGCCCAAGAGACAAACCCAACCTGCTCGAAAGAGAATTCTAGACGGAAATCTGCCCCTGGCGGTCGCAAGACCTCTCAGATCGCTTACCATGGAGTCCCGGTCCAATCCCCTGACCAACCGTCCGTTTACCAACCATCTGTCGCACCCGATTCGAGCCTCCTTCCAAGCCCATCGCCCGTGAACGCTATACCTCTTGCTGCCGTACCTCAAGCGTCTGGACCGACGGATTGCGATCCTGCGATCCAGACGCTTGCTGGGCCCTTGAGGTTGGTCCGTCCAGAGGACTCCCGATCGGCAGACCTCCAATCGGGAAATCCCGATGCCAAGGGATCGCCGAGCCAAGGCAGCTTGCACGACGAGGGGAACGCTCAGGATCGGGAAATCGACCGCTTGGTCGCGATGCGTCGCCAGCAGGAACGCCGCTGGGATGAGTTCATCGTCGGTGCTCATAATCGGTTCGCATGGACCGCCTGCCAGATGGTCCTCGAGCGCCCCGGGCAGATCAGTCCGTTGTTGATCCACGGACCGCACGGAGTCGGCAAGACCCACTTGGCACTTGGCTTGTCGCAAAGGCTCAAGCAGCAGCAGCGATACCGCCGCGCGATCTTCCTAACCGGCGAGCAATTCACCATCGAGTACACCGAGAACGCCAAGTCAGGTGGCTTTGCCAGCTTCCGCAAGAAGTACCGCGATGTCGAGGTCTTGGTCATCGACGATGTTCAGTTCTGTTTGGGAAAGTCCGGTACGCTGATCGAGCTGCGCAACACGATCGATATGTTGCTGCGTGAATCCCGCCAAGTCATTTTGGTTTCCGACCGAGGATTGCATGAGCTCGATGGGCTCGGCAATGACCTGCATGCGAGGCTCTCGGGGGGCATGATCTGTCCGATTGAACCGATGGATGCGCAGACTCGGCGCTCGTTGCTCGGCCGACTCTGTTCGCAACACTCCTTGAGCATCGACGAGGATGTCCTAGGCTGGATCTCCGAGCAATGCGGGTCCGACGCGCGGGTCCTCCAAGGAATCGTGCTTCGCCTCGTAGCCAAACACCGTATGCTCGGTCGCGAACTGAGCCCCGAGGAAGCCACCAGCGCCATCGGTGACATCGTCCGTGCCAACCGCCCGATCGTTCGTTTGCACGATATCGAACAAGCCGTTTGCAAGGCGTTCGGATTGGAACACCAGAAGCTCCAGACCAAATCCAAATGCCAGTCGTTGAGCCAGCCACGAATGCTCGCGATGTTCCTTGCACGCAAACACACCCGGACAGCCCTATCGGAAATCGGCGAATACTTCGGCAACCGCCAGCACTCGACGGTCATCTCAGCTCAGAAAAAGGTCGAAAGCTGGATCGATGGCAAGGAGTCCCTCCAAGTGGGCAATACTTCGATGCAAGTGCCCGATATCTTACGCTCGCTCGAAGCCTCTTTGCAGGTCGGCTAAAAAAACCGCCAGACCTCAATCTGCTTGTACATCTACTTCCACTTACCCTCGAACTCCTCGAGCACGTAGTTCTGCACGTGCGGGAACCTCTTGCGATTCGATTGGATCTCACGCAACCTTCGATAGCCACGCGTGATGAGTTCCTTCCTGGCTGCTGCGTACCTAGCGTCGAGATACTCCACCCCAAAGCCCTCTGGCACCGGTGGGGCATTTTCAAAACGCTCATCGACGATGAATTGCGCAAGGACCGGATTGCATCGCAGATGGCACTCGGAACTCAGATGGAGAGTCTCAGGGTCAATCTCCCCGATCACGAAACGCAAGTATAGGGCGCTTTCGCAGAGCGTCTCGACCTCCTGGCCACAGACTCTGCACAGATAACCCTGATCGCATTTGGCCATGGCTTATAGACCCAACACATCGGCCATCGTATACATACCCGGGGCTTTGCCCACGAGAAATTTGGCCGCCGAGATCGCTCCGGATGCATAGCTATCTCGGCTCGAGGCCGCGACTCGGATTTCGACAAGCTCTCCCATCATCCCAAAGACGACCGTGTGCTGACCCACATCGTCTCCAACACGCACCGCATGGTAGCCGATCTCGTTGTGAGGGCGTTTGCCGACCATCCCTTGACGACCGTGCACGTGGCTATCGATCCCCATCTGCTGGGCGATGATCTGCCCGAGCTTGATCGCCGTACCGCTAGGACTGTCCTCCTTGTACCTATGGTGGCGTTCGATGATCTCGACGTCGGCTCCGCCGGGCACATCTTTGAACGCCTTGGCAGCTTGCTCGACGAGTTTCATTCCGATGTTGACTGCCACGCTGGTGTTGGGAGCCAGACAAATCGGAATCTTTGACGAAGCTTTCTCGATCCTATCAAGATCCTTTGCTTCCAAGCCCGTCGTGGCGATCACCATGCTCGATCGACGTTCGAGGCATTGCTCCAAAGCTCGCATGCACCCATCGGGACTCGAAAAGTCGATCGCGCAGTCAAAGGCTTCTGGCCAACGATCACCGATGGCCAAGCCCATGGGCTCTATCCCCGAGAAACTTCCCGCATCGTGCCCTAGCGCACTCGATCCGCCGCGGACCAACGCTCCGACGATCTGCACTTGAGGATCGATCGACCCGAGGGCCAAGAGTCGCTTGCCGTTTCGGCCTGAAGCACCGTGAATGACCAGTGCAATCTTAGAAGTCATAGTCTGCTCAGCAAAAAATTGAATTGGGGGCCAACCTTGGCAAGGCCCGATATCTAATCCGATGCGACGAGCTCCTGCAAGGCCTCTAAGACCGCTGCGTCGTGCCCATCGACACTGACTTTCTTCCAAACCCGCGCCACCTTGCCCTCCGCATCGATCAGGTACGTGCTGCGCTGGATCCCCATGGATTTCTTTCCGTACATGTTCTTCTCCCTCCAAGCCCCATATTTCTCCGATACTTCATGGCTCTCGTCGGCCAGCAAAGGAAAATTCAAAGAATACTTGTCCCGGAATTTCGCATGCGAAGCCGAAGAGTCGGCACTGACCCCCAAGACGACGGCTCCGAGCTTCTTGAATGCCTCGGACTGATCGCGAAACGCACAGGCCTCCTTGGTGCACCCCGGCGTATCGTCCTTGGGATAAAAGTAAAGGACCACCGGGGACCCTTTGAAATCCGAAAGCTTGACCTTCTTGCCCTGAGCATCCGGGAGAGTCAACGCGGGCGCTTTGGTTCCTACTTCGAGCCAGTCAGACATGAGCCATTTCCTTTTGAATCGTTTGGTTTATCCGTAGAGTTTTTCCCTACAAGGGGTGCGTTCGCGCCCAGTCAGGTTGCTGAGAACTTTCCCTGGGTGAGCTTTGAAAAAAGGCGAAAATCGCCCAGAAACAATCTTCAGAGTGTAGAAACGAGGCAAATATTTTCCCGATTTATTCATGCGTCCCTTGGAAATCTTGTTGCGAAGTGGTTTTTAGACCCGTTAAATTGCTTATACGGGTCAAGGCTCTGTCCTTAGGCTCGGTTCGTTCTTCTCTGTCGTATGCCCTTTTTTCTTTCGGAGTCTGACAATGTCCTATTCTCTTTTGTCGACTTGGTCCGGTGCTCAGGAGCACCCTCGACGTTCCAGCGTACGCCAAGGGTTCACCTTGGTCGAACTCTTGGTCGTCATCGCTATTATCGGAGTGCTCGTCGGATTGCTCTTGCCTGCGGTCCAAGCCGCTCGCGAGGCGGCCCGCCGTGCCGATTGCCAAAACCGCATGCGGCAAATCGTGCTCGCATCGCACAACTACGAGTCGGCTACCAAACGCCTGCCAGGCTACGCCGGCGAACATGCTCCCCTTGCGGTCAACATGGTCGGTGGCATCGTCAGGACCGACAAAAAAGGTGTTCCCTGGATGGTCCAAATCCTGCCCCATATGGAACAAGAGCAACTGGCGAAAAACCTCGGTCGAATCTGCGACACCATCCCGGCAGCCGTGCCTATCTCTCAGAGCGACTACAGCTTCATCGAAGCGGTCGTCCAAGGCTTCTACTGCCCTAGCCGTCGGGACGCTAAATCCTATCCTCTGCTGGCTCCCTTCAAAGACCGATACGGCGAATATGGGGCTCGAACCGACTACGCGATGTGCGGAGGGGCCGCTTACAGTTCCGACCCGAACCTCGCCGGTGTGGATCTCGAGGCCGAGGGGGTTTGGTCGCTCGGGAATAAAATCCAGATGAAGGAAATCACCGACGGAACGAGCAACACGCTCTTCATCGGTGAGAAAGCCATGAGCTCAATCCGCTACAAAACCGGGAGCGATTACGGGGATCGGGCTCCACTTGCCGGGATGCCCGAATACCACGGCGTGACAAACTCCTACGTCCGATTCATCGCTCGAGGTACCCATTCCGATGTACCGGATAGCTGCACCTCCTGCCACGATTTCGGCAGCGCTCATATCCCGGGCTGGAACGCGGTGATGGCCGACGGTTCGATCCGGACCGTCAGCTACAGCGCCGATATGAAGGTACTTAAAGCCGTTGCATCGATCGCCGGACGGGAAGTCGCAACGTTGGAAAACTGATCCTCTGTCCCTTCGACCTAAACCTTCAGATCTAAACCTTCAAAGGCTGCCTGCACACAGGCAGCCTTTTTTCATCGCCAGCCCGACGAAATATCGACCTGAAGCACGAACAATCGTTTAACCCGCAGCCAACGGCGAGGAAGTTGCGATATTCGCATGTTTCGGAGTTTCAATCGATGTTTCCCCGGCTTTTCGTACTCGTACTCCGCGTTAGCAGTACTCGTACTCGTACTCGAAGATACGGCATCGAGTACGAGTACGATAAAAGCTAAAAAGCGCAACTTCAAAGGCCAACGGCGAGGAAGTTGCTATTTTTCACTCATGGCGTACTCGGCATCGCGACTGTCGACCACAGCCCAAACGGTATTCTTTCACGGTTGCCTCGACTCGAGCTCGAGCACGAGCACGAGCACGAGCACGAGCACGACGAAATCCGGTGCGATGCACGATCCCTCGGATCAAGCGATGCGGCAGGTGTAATGGAGCAAGATCCCGGCGGCGACACTCACATTGAGCGAATCGGTCCCCAAGGCCATCTCGATTCGAATCCCCTTGCTGCACGCATCGATCACCTCGTCGGGCAGTCCATTGGCCTCGTTGCCAAAGAGCACCAGCACCGGACCTCTCCGACGGTATTGCCTTAGCTCCACACTCTTGGCTGATAAGCAAGCGGCCAACGACTCGATCCCTAGCCCCTGGGCGCCTCGGAGCATCGGCGGGATACCACCGAGCGTACTTTCTGGAACACTGAAAAAAGAAAGCTTGAACGCATTGCCCATCGAAACCCTCAGCACCCGTCGGGCAAAGGGATCGACGCAGTTTGGCCCGAGCACCACATGGCGAATCCCCAAAGCCGCACACGATCGAAAAATCGAACCCATGTTTTCCGGATCCTGAACCCCCACGAGCATGACCCCTGTCCAGTCGGCTTCCATGGTTCCTTGAGGGCCTGCAAGCAGCGCCGGATCCCAAGGGATCATCGGCGGTCGCTTACCACAGGCGATAAAACCCCTATGGAAATGGAATCCGATCAACTCGGCGATCGAATCGTGAGGGACCACCAAAATCGGGACGTCGTCGGGAAGCCAATCTCGGGCCTGCTCCAGATCGTCCTGGTCGACCAAGATCGATTCGACCTCCAATCCACTTGCCAAGAGACGTTGTACTAGGGGCCGACTTTCGGCGATGAACCGACCGCTAAAGCGGGTCAGATTCGTCGTACGAAGGCTTCGATACGCTTCGAGTCGCGGATCCTCCAACGAGGCGATCGTCTCGATATTCATTGTGGCTTCCGAATCGCTATCTTTTCGGCTCCAACACTCCAGTCGCGGTCCCCATAGACATACGCGCTGAGCACGTAACGCCCAGTGCAGTTTTCAGGGATCGGAAAATCGATCTCGAAACCACCCGACTCGATCGATCGCTCCATGCGATGCACCACCAATTGATTGCTGGCCTGATAATTCAAATCCATCTGCTGATGGTCCTCTTGGGTTCCTCGATACGATCGCAAGGCCACGGCGTTATCTGGAACCCGATCGCGTGCCATGGCCAATTCGACCACCAATCGCCCGGCGATCCCCGAGTGACCCTCTATCGCAACCGACTCCCCACTGGTTCCTTTGCTCGGCACCTTGAGATCCAGCGGGGCAGGATAAGGGATCTTCAGGAGCGGATCGCCCAGCAGGTTCATCAAGCGGACATGCTCGCGTCGTTCGAGAGTCAGATCATGATCGCTCGGGTTCAAGGCCTGTGCCATGTCGGTGACGATCTTACGATAACGCTTGCGCACATCAAAACCCTCGGCTTGCTTCATCGAACTTGCGCTCTCCTCGTCGTCGATCCATACGCGACGCTTGGCCTCAAAGACCAATTCGCCGAGTGTTGGGACGCGATCCCGAAAACATCCGTTGATCAGCTCGCTTGCGAATTGGCTCAGGCCATAAGGCATCGTCACGCGCGATCCACCTATCACCGCGATCGGACCTTGTGGCTGCGCCAACAAATGCTCGGAAAAGCAATCGACCCGCGCGTCGTAGGCTCCGGTAAAACACGCTAGCATCAACGCGATCGGGGGACGCGTCGGGCAACGAAATTTCGATGCGTCGGCCGGTTGACCGATCGGCAACCATTGATCGGCCACCAAGTAATGATCGAGTTCGTTGACCTGGCCATGCCCGATGTAAACCCAAAATAGCCCTCCTTGATTGATCCTATCGATATAAGCATCCCGAAGCTTCCATGGGTTGGGACAGTAAGTACTCGTGCAACTAGCAACCGTCACGTTCATATGAAAGTGAGCCGGTATCCCCTCGGTCAGGAACCTCCGCGTTACGGTTTCAATCGCCGCATCGGCCAGAAAGCCAAAACCTCCGACCCCGGCAGTCACATGGACCATGTCATTCCATGGCCCAGGTCCGATCGCTTCGTAGTCAATGCTTCGTCGCAGCATCCTGGCTAGTTCCTCGGGAGTCTTGGCCGGAAGCCGTCCGATGGCCAGATCCGGACAACCATCGTCGTTGAAATCCCCGTAAAGCGAATCGGTACAGAGCTCTTGGGTCGTCGTCTCCCCGAGCCGTATTTGGGTGTCGATGAGCATACCAGGGGTCAGAGCGCGCCATCGATTCGGTGAGACCTCAAGGGCCGCATCCCCGCAGAGCACCAGGGCCGCAGGAGGCGAGCCGGCATCGGATGCTGCCACCGCGATCCGCTTGCGCAACTCCT
>Ga0315900_10003784_pt1 | contig 21892 bp, 19 predicted proteins | sample LakEriMetagenome_FD_203521 | JGI IMG/M metagenome (GOLD analysis project Ga0315900, IMG submission 203521) | Freshwater fungal communities from buoy surface, Lake Erie, Ohio, United States - Buoy 12 MA114 | ecosystem: Environmental > Aquatic > Freshwater > Lake > Lake biofilm | place: USA: Lake... | reverse complement strand
ATCCCGCGCGTCGGTCCCGAAGAGTTCGTAGAAGTCGCCCATGCGGAACAGCACGAGCGCACCCGGGCAGCGGGCCTTGGCCGCCTCGAACTGCTGCATCATGGGTGACGTGGCCGAACCCATGGCCGGAAATGTAGCAGCCTTTGACCGCTGCGACGCAGCGGCGTAAAAATGTCCCAGGTGCGGGCGCCGATGAGAGGCCCCTGCGATGGGGATCTGTGAATCTGGTCAGGGCCTAACCGCAGCAGCCATAAGCAGTCGTCCCTTTGTGCGGTGGGCCTCTCATCGGCGTCCGGCTCGAGCCACACATGGCCACACCCGATCTGAACGCGAACTCGCGAACCTCCGCCGCGGCCGGCTACCAGGTGGTGGCCCGCCGTTACCGCCCGCAACGCTTCGACGAACTCGTGGGCCAGGAGCACGTGGCCCGCGGGCTGTCGGGAGCCATCGAGTCGGGCCGTATCGGCCACGCGTACCTGTTCACCGGGGCCCGTGGCGTCGGCAAGACGAGCGCCGCCAGGATCTTCGCCAAGGCGCTGGCCTGCGAGCACGGCCCGGCCGCCGAGCCCTGCAACGCCTGCGACGCCTGCCGGGCGATCGCGGCCGGCCAGGACGTGGACGTGGTGGAAATCGACGCCGCCAGCAACCGCGGCATCGACGAGATCCGGCAACTGCGGCAAAACGTCGCCGTGAGGCCGGCTCGCGGCCGCTTCAAGGTGTACATCATCGACGAAGTGCACATGCTCACGCGGGAGGCGTTCAACGCCCTGCTCAAGACGCTGGAGGAGCCGCCGGGCCACGTCAAGTTCGTGCTCTGCACGACGGAGCCCGAGAAACTGCCGATCACGATCCTCTCGCGCTGCCAGCGGTTCGACTTCGTGACCGTGGATGTGCCGGCGATCGCCCGCCGGCTGGCCCAGATCGTGGAGGCCGAGGGCGCGACGGTGTCGGCCGAGGCCCTGCACCTGATCGCGCGACGGGCGGCCGGCAGCATGCGAGACAGCCAGTCGCTGCTGGAGCAGTTGCTGGGGTCCGCCACCGGGCCGATCGGCGTGGACGACGTGCACGCCGTGATCGGCACCGGTCGCGAGGAACGCGTCGGGGAACTGCTGGCGGCAGTGGCGGCCCGCGACGGGGCACGGGCGCTGCAGGCGCTCGACGCCGCACTGCAGGGCGGTGCCGACCCGGGGGGCGTGCTGGATCAACTGCTGGCGGCGCTGCGCGACTGCCTGCTGGCCAGCGTGGGCTGCGACCCTGCCATGCTGACGCAATCACAGGGGCTGGGGATCGACCTCCGCGCCCTGGGCGTACAACTCGGCACGGCCACCGTGCTCGCCATGTTGCAGATCCTCGACCAGGCGCTGTCGCGGATGCGGGTCAGCGGCCACGCCGCGGTGCTGGCGGAGATGGCCGTGGTCCGGCTGGCCGCGCTCGAGGACCTGGAGAGCCTGTCGGCCGCCATCGACCGTCTGGCCGCGGGTGCGTCGGCCGCGCCCGTGTCGGGGGCACCCTCTCCGGCGGGCCCGAGGCCCGCCGCCGGCCGGCCCGGGCCGGAAAAAAAAACGACCGACCTGACCGCGGCCGCGGCTGATGAGGCTCGGCCGACCCCGGCGGCAACCGGGTCAGCGGCTGCCGAGCCCGTTGTCGACGTGCCTGCAGCGCCCACGCCTGCGGCGGAGTTGCCCGCCGACGCCGGCGCGGCTTGGCGGATGGTGTGCGGCACGCTCGACGGTCTTGTCGCAGACTTCGCGGGCACCGCGGCCCATGCGACGTGGCGCGAAGGCGTGCTCGAGGTCACGCTGCCGGCCAACGCCGCGACAGCGGCCTCGTTTCTCAAGCGGCCCGAGGCGGCGGCCGCGATCGGCCAGGTGCTGCGGGGTCTGGCGGGAAGAACGGTGCCGCACAGCATCGTGATCGCCTCCGCATCCACCTCCGCCGTCCAGGAGGCGGTGACCGCACCGGCGGCACCAAGGCCCGCGGCCCCGTCGCAGGCAACGCTGCTGCGCGAAGCTGCCGACCACCCGCTGGTGTCCCACGCGCGAACGTTGTTCGACGCCGCGATCCGCACGGTGGAGCCTCCGCGGGTCCGGCAGCCGCAGCCCGCGGCGGTCGGCGCGGTCGCCGTGGCGCAGACCACCGAGCCAGCGGCCGCCGGCGACGAGGCCGCAGCCGGCGCGGTGGACGACGAACTGGACGAGAGCCCACTGGATGCGGGGGACGAGGATGGCTGAACGACGGGGGGCGGTCGCCCGACTGGTGGCCGGGTTCGCCGAACTGCCGGGCATCGGCCGCCGCACGGCCGAGCGGCTGGCGTACCACGTGTTGATGATGCCCAAGGAAGAGGCCCTGGCCTTCGCCGAAGCGATTCGCGCGGTGAAGGAGAACCTGCGACCCTGCCGCACCTGCTACAACCTCGCGGAGGGGGATGTCTGCGAGATCTGCGCCGATCCCCGGCGGGACCGGTCGCTGCTCTGCGTCGTGGAGCAGGTGCGGGACCTGCTGGCACTCGAGGAGGCGGGGTCGTATCGCGGCCTGTATCACGTGCTGCAGGGCCGCGTGGCACCGCTCGAGGGCAAGGGTGCCGACGCGCTCACGCTCGACGCGCTCGCGGCTCGGGTCGGCAAGGGGGGCTTTCGCGAGGTGATCCTCGGCACGACGCCGAACGTGGAGGGCGATGCCACGGCGTTGCTCGTGGCCGAGCGGCTGGCCGGGCTGCCGGTGGAACTCACCCGCCTCGCCCGCGGCCTCACGGTGGGCGCTTCATTGGAGCAGGCCAACCGCGACATGCTCGTCGACGCCTTGGCCGGCCGCAGGAAGTTCTGACCGCGCGACGCCAGACCGGCCCCCCTGTGGCGAGCCCGGGCAGGCCGTCGCCGACCGAAGACTGCCGTTCGCGGGCCGTCGGGGGTATTCTGGAGGGGGGACCGTGGCAGCCGAGCCGGCGGCCGGACCCGGAGAGAGGATCGCCGCGATGCGGATGTCTTTCGGCCAGGAAATGCGGATGGCGCAAAAGCAGGTGCTTGCGCCGCGCATGATCCAGTCGATGGAGATCCTGCAACTGCCGGTGATGGCCCTCGAGGAGCGGATCGAGCAGGAGATCCAGAACAACGAGACGCTGGAGGTCGACGAGCCCGGTCAGGAGCCGGCGCCGGCCGACGTCGCGGCTGCCACCGAGGTCGAACCGTCCGTTCCGGAGAAGACCGTCGACGAGCGGCCCCTGATCGTCGATCAGGACCACGCCAACCGCGCGGACTTCGAGCGGTCCTACGACTGGTCGAACGAATATCCCGATTCCGACGACGACCGCAGCCGACCCTCGGCCGCGCAGATCGAGATGGCCGGGGATCGGTACCTGGACGTGATGGCCAACATGGCGGAGCGTCCCGAGACGCTCTGCGACCACCTCCACGACCAGCTCTCGAACTACGACCTCTCGGAGCCCGAGCGGCAGGCGGCCGACAAGGTGATCTACAACCTCGACGCCAACGGCTACCTTCCCATGCCGCTCGAGGAACTCGTCGACGCCGACGGTCCGCCGGGGCAGTTGCCGTTGCTGGAGAAGGCGCTGCTGGTGGTGCAGGGGATGGATCCGCCGGGCGTCGGAGCCCGCGACCTGCGCGAATGCCTGTTGCTGCAGATCCGCCACGACATGCCGCACGCGCGGCAATTGCGCCGGCTGGTGGCCGAGCACCTGGAGGATCTGGCCGCCAACCGCCTGCCGCTCATCGAGCGACGCACGGGTTTCTCCATCGCGGAGATCGAGCGGCTGCGGGAAGAACTGCACGTGCTGCACCCCAAGCCGGGGGCGGTGTTCCTCACGCCGTACGTGCCGCCCGTCAAGCCCGACGTGTACGTCGACCAGATGGCCGACGGTTCCTGGAAGGTGCGGCTCGAGGACGTGGACCTTCCGAATCTGCGCATCAGCCCGACCTATCGCGACATGCTCATGTCGCCGGCAACCGACACGGCCACCCGCGACTACATCAAGCGCAAGATCAACTCCGCACAGTGGCTGATCGACGCCATCGAGCAGCGCCGCAGCACGCTCCTCAAGACCGCCCAGGCGATCGTGGACCACCAGACGAGTTTCCTCGTCAACGGCCCGGAAGCGATCGAACCGCTGAAGATGCAGCAGATCGCCGACCGCATCGGCATGCACGTCACCACCGTGAGCCGCGCCGTGGATGACAAGTGGCTGCAGACGCCGCGTGGCCTGCAGCCGCTGCGCCGATTCTTCGTGGGCGGCACGGTGAGCGCCGACGGCGACGAGGTGGCCTGGGACACCGTGCGAATCAAGCTCCAGGAGATCGTGCAGGCCGAGCCCAAGGACGAGCCCTACAGCGACGACGACCTGGTGGAGGAACTCGCCAAGCGGGGCATCAAGGTGGCCCGGCGCACGGTCACCAAGTACCGCAAGGCGATGAAGATCCCCAGTTCCCGCCAGCGGCGTGACTGGAAGCTGGTGCGGCCGGTTCCGGGGGCGACGCCGCCCGAGGGTGACGGCCAGGCCGCCGGCTGAGTGATCGGCCCCCGTCGCGGCGGGCAGCGCGTCGGTTCGCCGTGCAACGCCGACTTGCCGGTTTCCGCGCCGGCTTCCTAGGATGCCGCCCGAGGAATTTCGCGAGAGCCTCCGGACAAACACCGCATGCGCTGCCCGTTCTGCCGAATCGACAACGATCGCGTCATCGACTCCCGGGCGGGGGACGACGGGGCCTCGATCCGGCGGCGGCGCGAGTGCCTGGCGTGCCGGCGCCGGTTCACGACCTACGAACGCGCAGAGCGGCAATTGCTCGCGGTGGTGAAGAAGGGGGGCGTCCGGGACCCCTTCGACCGGGACAAGATCAAACGCGGGCTGGCCAAGGCCTGCTGGAAGCGGCCCATCACCGAAGACGACATCGAAGGCGTGGTGTCGGCGCTCGAGGCCGAGCTGTACGGCACCTACGAGAGCGACGTTCCCAGCCGGGTGATCGGTGAGCGGCTCATGGAGCTGCTCAAGACGCTCGACCAAGTGGCCTACGTCCGTTTCGCGAGCGTGTACCGCGAGTTCAAGGACGTCCGCGACTTCGTCGAGGAGTTGGAGCCGATCCTGGCCCAGACCAACAGGCTGGATGGCTGACGATCAGCCCTCCCGCGCGAAGTCGCCCCGGGTTCCACCCGTCTTGGCCTCGAGCCGCACCTGCTCCACGGCCATGCCGGGATCGATCGATTTGCACATGTCGTAGATGGTGAGGGCGGCGGCCGAGGCGGCCACGAGGGCCTCCATTTCCACCCCCGTGCGGGCAGTGGCCCGCACCAGCGTTTCGATCGACACGGCATCCGGCCCGGGGAACCCGATCGACACCTCCACGGCATCGAGCGGGAGCGGGTGACAGAGCGGAACGATGTCGCTGGTGCGCTTGGCGGCCATGATGCCGGCCAGCCGGGCGGCCGCAACGGCGTCGCCCTTCTCGAGGTCGCCCGCGCGGATGCGCTGCACCGTGGCGGCTGAGGCTCGCAGCTGCGCCGAGGCCCGCGCAGTCCGCAGCGTGACCGGCTTGGCGCCGACGTCGACCATGCGGATGCCATGCGATTCGTTCATGCCGGACATGATACCGCCCGACAGGCGTCGGCACGCGGTGTCCGGAAATGCCGCGGGGCCGGTGCGCCCGAGCGGCGCGCCGGCCCCGTCGATCCGCCGGGCAGGGGCCAGGACCGGCCCCCGCCCCATTTTTGAAGAACGGTCTACACGAGCTCCTTGCGGGCGCCGATCAGCGTCCGCAGCCGCTCGGCGAGCAGAGCCACGTCGAAGGGCTTCTTGAAGCTCTCGTTGACGTGGGCCCGATCGACCGTGATCTGCGAGCCGTCGTCGGGCAGCAGGGCGATCACGATGGTGTCGGCGTACTCGGGGTTGCGTCGCAGGTTCTGGCAGATCTGCTGGGCGTCGATGCGACCGATCGAGTAGTCGACGACGATGCAGTCCGGATGGAAGCTCTCCGCCTGGATGCCCGCCTCGAAGCCGCTGGCGGCAACCTGGATCTTGAACGAGCGCTCGACCGGGAGCTGCTTCTTGAGGTTTTCGATCAGCAGCTGATCTTGGCCGACGAGAAGCACCTTGGCCATCGCTTCGTCCTCGAGATCGCCCAGCGGCATGCCGTGCTCCTTGAGGAACTTGATGAGGTACTCCCGCGGAATGCGGCGATCCTGGCTGCCGGGGATGCGATATCCCTTGAGGCGGCCGGAGTCGAACCACTTGCTCACCGTACGGGGAGCGACTTTACAGATTTTGGCGACCTGGCCCGTCGTGAAAACCTTCATGCTCTGGACTCCATGTGATCTTTTGTGACCGGAACCGTCTTGGCCAGTCCGCACCCTTCCGAGCGACGGATCACAGCCCCCCTTGACGTGGTTCAGCTCGCATGGGGACGCCCGCGTCGTCGTGCCCCACGAAGGCCGGCCAGTGGCGCGGAGGGGGCGTGAGAGTGGCACACGGCCACGCGGTCGTTCTTCTGGAACGACCGGCGCCGCAGGCCATGACTCGCAGGATTCCCCCCCTGCTCCACGCCGCGTTCCGCCTCCGGGCCCCGTGGGGCCCGGACACGTTCGCGGCATGGCCGTCCAGGAAGGTAGATCGAAAGATCGTGTCGTGAGACTTGAACCGTTCTTCCGGAAAGCGCCGGTGGCACCGCGTGGTCCGCTTGTGCCGTGGGGGCCCGACGGGGCCGCTGTCCCGGAAAAACCCGGTTTGAGCCGCTCCGACCGGGTTGGCCAGGTCTGCCCTGCGGGCGGCGTCAGGCCGCCTTCGCACCGCTGGCCGCGGCCGACTCGAATCGCACCGACACCCGCTTCGAGACCCCCGACTCCTCCATGGTCACGCCGTACAGCGTGGTCGCGGTGGCCATCGTCTTTTTCGAATGCGTGACCACGATGAACTGGGTGGAGGAGAGAAAGTCCCGCAGCACGCCCACGAAGCGATCGACGTTCGCCTCGTCGAGCGCCGCGTCCACCTCGTCGAGCACGCAGAACGGGCTGGGGCGGGAGCGGAAAATCGCCAGCAGCAGTGCCACGCAGGTCATGGTCTTCTCGCCGCCGGACAGCAGTGAAATGTTGCGCGGCTCCTTGCCGGGCGGACGGGCCACGATTTCGACCGCGGCGTCCAGCAGGTCGACGTCGGGTTCGAGCACGATGTCCGCCTGCCCGCCACCGAACACCCGTTCGAAGAGTTCGCGGAAATGTCCGCGCACGGTCTCGATCGTTTCTCCGAGCAGCCGCCGGCTGTCTTCGTCGATGCGGGCGATGAGTTGCTCGATCGCCTCCTTGGCATTGCCGACGTCCGACAGTTGCGCCTCGAGCGTGGCCAGCCGCTCGGCCAGCTGTTCCGCCTCGGTGAGGGCTTCAAGGTTGACCGACGTCATGGAGGCCAGTTTGCGCCGCAGTTCCTCGATGGCGGCTTCCAGCTCGGCGCGGTCCTGCGGAATGTCCTCCTGTTCCGCCGCGTCGGCCGGCGGTGCGGCGGCGTCGATGTCGATGTCGTATTCGTCGCGGATGCGTTCCACGATGCGCGCCCGCCTGTGCCGGGCCTCGCCCGCCTGCAGTTCCAGCGCGTGGATCCGCTCGGCCAGCCGGGCGGCGGCATCCCGCGCTGCCTCGATGGCGGTGGCCGACTGCCGGCGCGACGCGTCGAGGCGTTCCGCCTCCGTGACCAGCGCGGCCATCCGGGCGGTCGATCCTTGGGCGGCCCACGCCGCCTCGGCATGCGTTGCTCCCGCAGCCAGCGATTCGAGTTCATACGCCAGCAGTCGCGCGTCGGCCTCGCCTGCCTGGCGCCGGGCGGCCTCCACGTCGGCCAGTCGGGCCGCGCAGGCGGCCAGGCTGGTGGCGACGGCGTCGCGGCCACGGGCATGCTTTTCCGCGCAGGCCGCCCGCTCCACCTGAAGACGCTGCAGTTCCTCGATCACCTCGCCGCGGTTCTGCTCCAGCGCGTCGAGAGCGGCGCGGCAACGCCCCGCCTGCTCGTCCGCCGCCGCGACCACGGGTTCCGCCGCCTGCAGGCTCGTACCGGCGGCGCGAACCGCCGCGTCGGCATCGGCGGCCCGTTGGTCGGCGGCTCGCACGTCGCGTTCCGCCGTGGCGATGCTCTCGGCCGCCGCCTTCTGGTCGCGCAGCACGCGCGTCAGTTCGGTGCGCGAGGAGGCGATCGTCTCGGCCGCCTGCTGGCGGAGATGAGTGGCCTGTTGGATCTCGTCCTGGAGCATGGCCAGATCGGCCTGCACCGACTCGACGGTCGCGGAGGCCGCGTCAACCGCGCGAACGAGGTCCTCGTGCCGTGCGTCGAGGGCGCGGAGTTCGCTGCGCCGGGCGACGAGTCCGACGGTCGCCGCGGGCGTGCCCACCTCGAAGCCGCCTTCCGCGGTCAGACAGGCTCCGGCGCGGGTCATGAACACCGTGCCCGCTGGTGCCGCGGTCCGCAGGGGCAGCGCGTGCTCGATCCGCTCCACGACCCAGACCCTGCCCAGCAGCCTGCTGAGCAGCGGGTCCGGCTCGGGCTGGCCGGCGTCGGCTGCCAGCAGCCGGTCGAGTCGGCCCACGAAGCCGGGGTGCGGTCCGGGGTCGAACGCATCGGGCTCCCGCAGCTGGCGCGGGGCGACGAAACCGATCCGGCCCCCGGCGGCGAGCACGCCACGGGCCTGCTCCGTAGGCGACCAGGCGGTGTGCCAGTCGATCGCGTCGTCGAGCGAATCGACGACGATGCTCTGGCCGAGCATGCCCAGGGCCAGGTCTACCAGTGGAGCCCATTGCACGCCGGCGACGACGGCGTCGGCGAGCACGCCGTTGAATCCGGGCACGAGGTCGGCACCTTCGGCGAGCAGTCGCCGCGCGGCCTCGGATACGCCCTCCTGTCGGGCCACGATCTCGGCGAGCACGGTGCGGCGCTCGCGGCAGGCCTCGAGTGCCGCCCGCCAGCCGGCCAGTTCCCCCCAGGCGGTCTGCAGCGACGCCGATTTCTGCCGGCGGTTCGCGTCCAGTGAGTCGAGGTCTCGGCTGGCCGCGGCCAGCCGCTCTTCCAGCGAGGTCACGTGCCCCTCGCAGGCAGCCTGCGACTCCCCGAGCCGCGCCAGCCGAAGGCGTGCGGCATCGAGCACATCTCGGGCCGCTTCGGCGGCCCGGTGCGCTTCGGCGGCCCGGGCCGCGGCCCGGTCGTGCTCGTGCTCCAGCCGCATCCGCTGCTGCCGGGCGGCGTCGAGAGCCGCCTGCGACTCGGCGAGCGCCCGCCGTGCCGTGGCGGCGTCGTCGAGAGATCCGGCAGCGGCGTGTTCGAGGCTGCGGAGTCGCGATGCGATGCCGTCCAGCGTGGCGGCGATCGCATGTTCCTCGTCGTGGGCGGCCGCTGCCGCCCCAGCCGCACGCCGGCGGGCGGCGAGGGCGTCCCTCAGCGCGTCGGCGGCTCGGGAGCAGCCCGCCTCGAGATCGGGCCGGCGGGCGCGCTGCAACGCGGCAGTGGCCTCGGCGGCCGCGGCGCGCTGCGTGTCGGCGGTGGCGGCGGCGCGGGCTTCCGCGAGCCTGGGCTGAAGCGACTCGAAAGCCTCGGCGGCCGATGCCGCCACCGTCGCCGCTTCGGAGGCCCTGCCCTCGGCCTGCCGGGCCTCTTCCCGGTCCACCTGCAGGTCGCGATCCACGGCGGCCACGTCGGCGTCGACTCCGGCCAGATCGCGAGTCGAGGCGGCGATGCGCAGCATCCGCAGCCGGTCCTGCATGGTCCTCCAGCGTCGCGCGCGGGCCGCCTGATGCCGCACCGTCTCCAGGCGGCTGGCGACTTCGCCCACGATGTCGGCGAGTCGCTGTCTGTTGAGCTCGGCACGCTCCAGTCGGCGCAGGGCTTCGGCACGCCTGGTGCGGAAGCGCGTGATTCCCGCCGCCTCCTCGAACACGGCCCGCCGATCGCGGCCCGAGGCCACGAGCAACGCGTCCACCCGGCCCTGTTCGATGACGCTGTAGGCCTGTGTCGCCGCTCCGGTGCCGGAGAACAGTTCCCGAATGTCGCGCAGGCGCGAGGCCTCGCCGTTGACGAGGTACTCGCTCTCGCCGCTGCGATACACCCGCCTGGTGATCCGCACCTCGTCGCCGGCCACGGGCAGCAGTCTGGCGGAGTTGTCGAACACCAGCGACACCTCGGCGGCGTTCAGCGGCCGCCGATTCGTGGAGCCGGCGAAGATGACGTCGGTCATCTCCTTGCCGCGCAGGCTGCGAACCGACTGCTCGCCCAGCACCCACTTGATGGCGTCGACGACGTTCGACTTCCCCGAGCCGTTCGGTCCCACGACGACCGTGATCCCGGCCGGGAACTCGAAGCGGGTGCGATCGGCGAAACTCTTGAAGCCAAACAGTTCGAGAGCGGTCAGCCTGGTCATGAGGACTCGTCGGCACCGCGGCCCGCATCGGCCGCCGCGGTCGAGTCGTCGGCGTCCGGCGGAATGTCGCGCGTGCGTGCTGACGCCTCCTCGTGGATCGTGGGCCGGCCGTCGAGATCGCTGGGCAGCGCGTCAAAGGCCAGGCGGCTGCCCAGAGCCCGGCCGCTGGTGGCCTGCTGGAGGAACTGCACCGCGTCGGGGTACGTCCCGCCGATCTCGACGATCGAACGGACGATGGTGTCCGCGCCGGCGGGCACCTGCACCTGCTGGTCGGGCTGTCCGGGGGTGAATCTGCTGACGGTCGCCGTGTCACCGTCGACGACCACGACGATCGACGCACCCGCCTCGGCGCGTAGGCCGTCGGACACGGGATGTTCCGTGCCGAAGAACACGATCTCCGGCCGCGTGCTGCGGGTGACGTGCACCAGCGGGGGGCCCTTCACGTCGAGCACGTGCAGCGAGCAAGCGTCCCCGAGTCGGTCGCCGCGCACGAGCGGCAAGTCGGGGTCCATTCGCCACAGGGCCCGGAAGGCGCCGTAGCGGGTTTCCGCACTCCGGGTGGCGAGCAGCGACTGCAGGGCATCCACGCCGTTGGCGTCGTCGAGCACGCCGAGGGCGGCCAGGGCGCCCGGCCGCGTACTGCGGAGATTTGTGGCGGCATCGGCGAGGTGGGTCGCGGCGATCGATTCGCCCAGGTAGGCCAGTGCCTCCGCCGCCGCGAATCGAATCTCGGCATCCTTGGACTCGAGGCCCTTGCGGAGCGTGGGGATCGCCTCCTTGCCGATCGCCTCCAAGCGGAGTGCGGCCGCCGGCGCCGTGACCGGATCCTCGAGTTGGCGGGCCAGCAGTTGCAGCCGGGCATGGCGGCCACCGGGCGGTTCGATGACGGCCACGCTCTGCACCACACGCATGTACCGCCACAGGTTGTGTCGGTAGACGGGAGGCACCTCCAGCGAGATGTATCGGTCGGTCTGGGGCGTGGCCACTCCGCGCCGGGCACCGCGGACGACCGCATGAAAACGCCTGTTGATCCAGTCGCCGATGCGCTTGGACATGGCGAAGGACCGGTGCTCGGGCGCCAGCACGAGGCCCAGGTCGCGATCGGTGAGCGATACGCCGCCACCCGGCACGCGGGCGCGGATCCGCGACTTCGAGTCGAGCGTGCCGCTGGCGACGGGGTCCACCAGCAGTGGGCCCACGGCGACGCCCAGGTCGTGGCCGTCGCGCATCGCGTTGCCGATGACCGCCATCTCCGCCAGCCGCGTCTCCATCAGCCAGCCGCCGGCGAGGCTCGTCGTCTCGTTGTCGGGAGGCACCTCCACGAACACGTCGAAGCGATCGCCCTTGCGAATCCCGGGCGGCAGGTAGGCGTGCACCCAGACGAGGGAGGTCGACGTGGAGGCCAGCAGGGCGTTGGGCTCGACCACGCCGCGGGCCTGCATGTCGGCCACGAGCGTGGCGCGTTGCGGGCCGGGAGGCGGATCGCTGCCGGTGTCGGACAGGCCCGTCACCAAGGCGGCACGTTCGATGCGCTTGTCGTTGAGTCCCCACGGCGTGGCGTAGTCACCGACGAGCTTCGTGCCCGCCTCGAGGTGGGCCAGAGCCTCGATCTCGGGGCTCTGGCTGCGAATCGCCGGACCGGCGCAGCCGGCGAGTAGGGCCGGCGCCAAGGCGACGACGAGCGGCCATCTGGCCGTGCTGCGGAGCGGTTCGCGGCGGAGTTCGCACATGGGGGAACAGTCCGGGACCCAGGGGTTCGGTCGGCGGGAAACGAGGCGGGAAGGTAGGTAGGAGGAAGATGTCGGTCAAGCGTGCTTTTCGAGGCTGCCGCCGGCATTTTCCCTCTCCAGGTCGCCTTGGCGGGCACGGCACCGCCTGCTACGGTTCGCCCGCGCCGTGGCCCTTTTCCCGGCGCGGGACACCGGCATCAGGCCGGAAGACGGAGCGTTGGACGTGAAGACGATTCAGGGCAGCGGCCTGGGCATCCATGTCCGCTGGATGATCCGCCGGGATATGACCGAGGTGATCGGCATCGAGCGCGAGGCGTTCGAGTTCCCCTGGTCCGACGAGGACTTCACCCGCTGTCTCAGGCAACGCAACTGCATCGGCATGGTGGCCGAATTGGCCGACTCCGTTGTGGCGTTCATGATCTACGAACTGCATCGGTCCCGGCTGCACATGCTGAACTTCGCCGTCATGCGTTCGCATCGCCGGTTGGGCATCGGCACGCAAATGATGAGCAAACTGGTCGGCAAACTGTCTCCCGAGCGGCGGGCACGCATCGCGCTCGAGGTGCGGGAGACGAACCTGGCGGCGCAGCTTTTCTTTCGCTCGCTCGGGTTCCGTGCGGTTTCGGTGCTCAAGGACTTCTACCAAGACTCCACCGAGGACGCGTATCTCATGCAGTACTGCCTCGGCGCCGGGGGCGAGGTACAGCCGCAGCGGCGGCTGGCGGGCTGACCGATCCAACGCCCAGAGCGACATCGATCGCGGCGGCGCGGCGGCGCAGTAGGCCAAGCGACTCGTCCTCCCCCGTTGCGCGGGCGAACAGAGTGAGCAGCGGACTTCCCGCCGCGACCACGGTGTCCGGGGAGGGAATGTCGGCGACCGCCGCGGCGCCGTCCGCCGCGGACCAGTCGCCGGCCAGTCGTTCCAGTTCGGCGCCGTCCGGCCGCAGGTCGGCCGCGGCGAACATCACCGCCTTGGCCCAGGTTCCGGGCAGCGGCGTGGAAGCGGGCGCGGGTGCGGGTGAGGCGACACCACAGGCCGCCAGGTGCGCGGCCACGAGCGATTCGCCGGTACCGCGTTCCACGAGTTCCATCGAGGCAGTGGGACGCGGGTTTACCTCCAGGACGTGGATCCGGCGCCGTCGATCCACGATCACGTCGGCGCCGACGAGTCCCACGAGCCGGAATTCGCCCGCCAGCATGTCGCCGAGGCGGTCGAAGTCGGCGCGGGTTACATCGGGTACGTCGTCTGCCCGGAGGGCGACCGAGCCGCAGTAGGCATAGCCGCGCGCGTGGCACCATGCCGTTCCGGTGAGCTGTCGGCTGACGCCAAGCAGGCGGCAGCGACCGCCCCCCGACACGAATGCCCCCGACCACGGGTCGCCGTCGACGCGACGCTGCCAGATCGACGCGGTGGTAGCTTCGCCCGCCGTGTCGGATCCGAGCCAGGGAAAGATGCCGCGGCCTCCCGCCCCGGCGCGCGGCTTGATGAGAAACGTGCCATCCGTGCGGGCGTCGCGCGGATCGGATCGTGTCTCGGGGAAGCGGAGCCCGAAGGCACGAACGATCGTGGCCAGTCGGGCGATGTCTCGGACGGCCCGCACCGCGGCCGACGCATTGCCCGCCAGGGGCCGTAACGCCGCGATGGCGTCGAGCACGTCAGGATGGTTTTCCAGTGCGCCGGTGTAGAGCCAGGGGCCGGGCGGAAACGCGGCCACGATCGCCGGCAGACCGGCAGGGTAGGGGGCGGCCCGCACGGCCGCGGAGGCGATCCGGCGCAGGTCCACGTCGCAGAAGAGGTCGGCCGCGTGCACCGACCAGCCGGCCCGGCGGGCCGATGCAGCCACAGCGCGAACGCTGGCCCCGACGACCGTCAATGCCGCAGCGTCCGCTTCGCACCGCTGCATGGGCCGCGTCCGCTCCCTGGCTGCTTGTCGGGATACCCCGGCATGGTATCCTGTCCGCCCGTTTCAGGAACGTTCAAGTCTTCACGAGGGAGAAGGTGCCCATGTCGATGTTCATTGGCGAAGCGCTCAGCGGCGAGGGGAACGAAATTGCCCATATCGATCTGCTGATCGGCAGCAAGGACGGTCCCGTCGGCGTGGCGTTCGCGAACGCCCTGGCGCGCCAGAGCGAAGGTCACACGAATCTGCTCGCGGTTCTCACACCGAATCTCGCCGTGAAGCCGGCCACCGTGATGATCACGAAGGTGACGATCAAGGGGATGAAGCAGGCCGTGCAGATGTTCGGTCCCGCCCAGGCGGCTGTCGCCAAAGCCGTGGCCGACAGCGTGGCTGCGGGCGTGATCCCCAAGAGCGAGGCCGAGAAGCTCGTGATCGTCTGCGGCGTGTTCATCCATCCGGCTGCCGCCGACGACAAGAAGATCCACGACTACAACTACAAGGCCACGATGGACGCGATCGCCAATGCCATGAAGGGCAGCCCGTCGGCCGACGAGATGATCGCCGGTAAGGACAAGGCGGCGCACCCGTTCCGCGGGTTCTGAATGGACGCCCGCCGGGCCATGTATGGTCGCGGCAGGTCTCGCCGTCCGGGCGAGGCCTGCCGCGGCGTTGCCAGAGACATGCCGAGTGCGACGCCCGCCCCCAAGGCGGGCGTTCGTGTTGGAGGTGACCACGCATGCCCAAGCGGATACTGATCCAGCTCGATTGCGATCCGCAGCCGAGCACGTTCGACGCGGTCGTGGCCGTCGATGCCGGTGCCGACGTCCTGTTGCGTCACGGCGGCGTGACGCCCGACAACGCCGTGCCGCTCGTCCACGGCGCCATGTTCACCCGCGGCGGTGCCGATCTGTCGAGTACGGCGATCTTCGTGGGCGGTTCCGACGTGGCGGCCGCCGAGGCTGTGGACGAGCGCGTGCGGGGCACGTTCTTCGGGCCCGTACGCGTGGGCGTGATGGTCGATCCCTCGGGCGCCAACACGACGGCCGGTGCGGCGGTCGTCATCGCGGCCAGGCACGCGCCGCTCGGGAGGGCTGGAGGGCCGTCCTGTCGCGCGGTCGTGCTGGGGGGCACGGGCCCCGTGGGACAGCGGGTCGCGCGACTGCTGGCCGGCAAGGGCGCGCACGTGACGATCGTGTCGCGGTCGGCGGATCGGGCCCGCGGGGTGGCCGGCAGCGTGGCGGCCAGGATTCCTGGCGCCCGTCTGGAGACGATTGAGAGCCATGGCACCTGCCCGGCGGGCTCGCAACTGGCCAAAGCGATCGGGACGGCCGACGTGGTGGTCGCGGCCGGTGCGGCCGGCGCGACGCTGCTGGATGCGGCGGGGCGTGCGGCGGCTACTGCAGCGCGCGTGATCATCGATCTCAATGCCGTCCCTCCGGCGGGCATCGAGGGCATCGTGGCGACCGACAAGGGCAGGGTGGACGGGGCCGCGGCGCTCTACGGCGCGCTGGGTGTGGGCGGCACGAAGATGAAGATCCATCGGGCCGCGATCACGAGGATCTTCACCACCACCGACGCCTTCCTCGACGCCGAGGAATTGCTCGTCATTGGGGAGAATCTGTGACCGGCGGCTGGTTCGTCGGATCGGGACGCCGGCCCTGCATGCTGATGACGAGCACGAGCACGAGCAGAACGGCCACGCCCACGAGAAGCATGACGATGTTGCGGCGGCCGCGGCGCACCCGGCGTTCCTCCGGCGACAGCCGGCGGAGTTCCTTTTCATGTCCGCGCCGGCCCACGGAGAGCACGGGCTCGCGGAACTGAAGTTGGGGGTGGGCCGGCACCGCGCCGCCGGCCGCCGGGGCGGGAAACACCGGGGCCTGCGCGGGGGCTGCCGTGACGGCGTCGGGCAGGTTGAAAGTCTCCTGGGGCGGCGCTTCCGGCGCAGCTTCGGCGACCGGCGGCGTGGGCGGCGTCGGCGGGATCGAGGGCGTCGTCTGCCAGGCGGGCGCCGGGGAAATGGGTGCCGCTGGCTGGAGGGGCGGCGCCCAGGCTGTCACGGTCGATGCCGAAGCAGTGACGTGGCGAATGGGATGCTTGGGCACTGCCGCCACGGCGTTGAGCGGCGGGGGCGGTGCGTCCGGCCGCTCAGGATGCGGCACGTGGAACGTGGCGGCACAAAGCGGGCAGCAGGCCAATTGCCCCGCAAGCCGCCCGGCCACGCCGAGTTGGCCGGAGCAATTCGGGCAGGCGACGACGAAGGCCGCACCGGGCTGCCAGGTGCCGGTGAGATCGGCGGTCGTGGTCGTCATGAGTGCTCTCGCAAGGACTGACCCCGGGGCGGGGCCGCATCCGTCTGCTCCCGCGCCTGCCCATCCTCGTCGCTGTCGGCCCGGCCTCGCAAGGCAGGATAGGCGTGCGGCCGGACCACGGCCTCGTCGCTGCCGATCCTGCCGAGCAGCGCTGCGGGAATGCGGCAGTGAATCGTGACGCGGTCATCGGCGAAGCGGCGCGAGAGCACCTCGCCATGACGCCCCAGCCAGGCCAGCAGCCTGCCGTTGGCGGGGCTGGCCTCCACGTCGACATCGCGAAATCCCCGTCCTAGGCAGTCGCTGGTGGCGCGGGCAAGCGTCTCCAGCCCCGCACCGGAACGGGCGGAGATGGCGATGGCATGAGGATGGCGAGCCAGCAGTCGATCGCAGGCCGCCCGGTCGGGGAGCGCGTCGATTTTATTGAGTACGAGGATGGTGTCCTTTTCTTCGACGTCGAGTTCATCGAGCACGGCGCGCACGGCCGCGATCTGCTCGTCGACGAGCGGGCTGGAGGCGTCGGCGACGTGCAGGAGCAGGTCCGCCTGGCGGGTCTCCTCGAGGGTGGCCTTGAAGCTCGCGATCAGGCGGTGGGGCAGGTCGCGGATGAAGCCCACCGTGTCGCTGAGCAGCACGGGCCCCCAGCCGGGAAGCCGCCAGCGTCTGGTTCGCGTGTCGAGCGTGGCGAAGAGCTTGTCCTCGGCCAGTTCGTCCGCGCCGGTGAGCGCGTTGAGCAGCGTGCTTTTGCCCGCGTTCGTGTAGCCGACGAGCGACACGGTCATCCTGTCCGCGCGGGCCGCGACCTGCCGTTCGCGGCGGCCGTGGATCTCGTCGAGTTCCTGCTTGAGGTCGTGGATCCGCTTTTCCACGAGCCGCCGGTCGACCTCCAGCTGCTTCTCGCCGGGGCCGCGCATGCCGATCCCCATCTTGAGCCGCGAGAGGTGCGTCCACATGCGTTTCAAACGCGGCAGCGAATACTCCAGCTGCGCCAATTCCACCGCCAGGCGGGCCTCGTACGTTCGCGCCCGACCCGCGAAGATGTCGAGGATCACCTCGGAGCGGTCGAGCACCTTGATCTCCAGGTCGCGCTCCAGGTTTCGGGTCTGCGCCGGGGAGAGGTCGTTGTCGAAGATCACCACATCCGCGTCCTGATGTTGCACGAGCGCGGCCAATTCGGCCACCTTGCCCTTGCCGAGGTAGGTCGTCTGATCCGGCCGCTCGCGGCGCTGCGTGAGCGTGCCGACGACGCGGGCGCCGGCCGTGGCGGCCAGTCCGGCGAGTTCGTCCAGAGGGTGCTCGGGGTCGAGCGGGGCATCGAGGAACACCCCCACGAGCACGGCCCGCTCGCTCTGCACGCCGGCTCCCCGGCTCCGCTCCTTCACTCGTCGTCCTCCGGACGGGCGTCATCCCCGGCTGCGAGCTGGCAGCAGCTCTCCCAGCGACGCGTGTCGAGCAGTCCGTCGGCGACGGCGTCCTTCACCGCACAGTCGGACTCGTGGGTGTGCGTGCAGTCCGGAAAGCGGCACAGGTTGGCCAGCGGGCGCAGGTCGCGGAAGGCACTGGGCACCTCGGCGGGCAGGAGTTCCCAGGGCTGAAATTGCCGCACGCCGGGCGTGTCGACGAAGCATCCTCCAAGCCGGTGGGGCAGTAGCCGCGCGGTCGTGGTCGTGTGCCGTCCCTTTTCGTTGTCGCGGCTCACCTCGGCGACCTGCAGCCGCAGGTCGGGGTCGAGCACGTTCAGGAGCGACGATTTGCCCACGCCGCTCTGTCCGACCACGGCGGTGATTCGTCCGGCGATCTCGGCAGCGAGCCGCTGGATGCCGAGTCCGGTGACGGTGGAGCAGAGAATCGCTGGATAGCCCATCCGCGCCAGCACGCCGGTCAGCGGCACCAGTGTGGCGAGCGGCACGAGGTCGACCTTGTTGATGCACACCAACGGGCGGATGCCCGCGGTTTCCGCGGCCACGATCAGCCGGTCCACGAGGCCGGGCTTGAGCCCCGGCTGCGCCGCGCTGCCGACGATCAGCACCTGGTCGACGTTCGCCACGATCACGTGGCGGCGGCCGCGGCTGTCACGGCAGAGTTCGTTGCGCCGCGGTTCGATCGACTGGATGGCGCCCTCGTCGCCGCCGTCGCGGACGCGGACCCAGTCTCCGGCGCTGAGGGGATGCCGCTGGTCCGTGGCCACTGTTCGCAGCACCCGTCGCATGGTGCAACGCACGAGGCGGCCGTCGGCCCTGCGGACCACGCTTTCCAGCCCGTGCACATGGAGCACCAGGCCGCGCCAGGTCGGCGCCGAGGCCGGCTCGACCGTGAGACCGTCCACGGGGCCCGGCGGCAGGTCGTGGGCGACGATCGTGCGTTTGCGGGTCAGGTCTCCTTTGCCGGAGATCCGTTCCGAGGCGGCGTGCCCGGCCGTCGCCTCCGGGTCGGCTTCCACGGCGCGCGTCAGATCCCCGGCGCGGCGCCTCGTCGAACGGTTCTTGCGAAACTCGACCCGGAACTTGCGGGGCTTCGTCATGCCGTCAGTCTAATCTGCCCCGGCTGCCGGACGCTGCCGTGAAGACGACGTTTTCGGGAGTCCGTGGCCGGACGTCGCCTAGATCGAATGCCGGCGGGGCTTGCCTGACGGGGGGCGAGCGTCGGTAATTCGGCTGGATTCGAGGCCGGCGGTCTCGAGCAGCGACCGGCCGAAGAGGTTCTCCGTGACCGATTTCCGCTTGGTGGACGGGGCGGTTCCCAGATGGGCCGGCGTGTAGGAGATCTCGAATTCATGCTTGGCCACGGAGAGTTTGTCGCCGGGCAGGAGTTTCTGTTCGGTGACCCGCGTGCCGTTGACCTTGATGCCGTTGCTGCTCCGCAAATCCTTCACGACCCAGGCCCCGTCGACGAGAGACAGTTCACAGTGCTGGCCGGACACGTTGGGAAAGCGCAGCACGATGTCGGCACTCTCGCGGCGGCCCACGGTGAGAAAGGTCTTGAGCAGCGGGATCGGGTCGCCGCCGCCTACAGGCAGAAGTTCGCCATACATGTGTGTGGATCCTGAGGAGTGCGAAACGGGTGTTTTCTGCGGGAGCGGGCAGCCAACGGATGCCACCCTCCGTTTTCTACGCCCCACCCTCCGTGATCGTTCATTTTTGTCGCCGCGGCGACAACCCCGACTATGAGGGTACGTACGGCCGTGGAGGCGGACAACCCACGGGTTGTCCCCCCTGTCCGGGAGGTCGCACGTCTGCGCTCGGCACGTTGCCGCGCGTGTAGAATCCAAACAGACTGGAGCGGACCGGGTGATCGCCGGCCCCGGCATCCTGGCGCGGCTTCGGCCGCGCCGGCGACCGGCGGCGGGAGGAAAGTCCGGGCTCCGCAGGGTTCGATGGTGGGTAACGCCCACCGGCCGCGAGGCCAGGGACAGTGCCACAGAGAACAGACCGCCGGCGGGGTTCGCCCCGTCGGTAAGGGTGAAACGGTGAGGTAAGAGCTCACCAGCAGGCCGGGTGACCGGTCTGGCTCGGCAAACCCCATCGGGAGCAAGGCCAAGCAGGAAGAAGATCGTCCTCCGAGGGCGACGCGAGGCGACCCGTCTCGCACCAACTTCCGGGTCGGCTGCTCGAGACCCAGGGCAACCTGGGTCCTAGAGAAATGATCGCCTGCCCGCATCCGCGGGCACAGAACCCGGCTTACAGGTCCGCTCCAGTCTTATTTTGGCGTAGCGTCTGCCGATGCCGGATCGTCCTGGCTGCCGGCCATGTCGCGACGCTCCTGTTCATCAAGCAACTTCATCAGCTTCGAGATGCACAGGGTGTTGACGCTGACTCGCATGCGGCCGGCCTCATCCTTGAGCGACTCGTGAAGCGACCGCGGCATGCGGACGGTCACGACCCGCTGGGCCTCGCCCCGGGAGGCCGATTCCCGCTGCCGGCTCCGCAGGCCGTCGAGCATTTCCCGGATCCGGGCGTACTGGGGGGTGCACTCGAAGCGGGTCAGGGCCTCCGGATCGCTGAAAGTTCGGCGCACGATGCCGTCGACCCCGAGCACCTCCCGGAAGAACACGACCCACTCCGGCTCCATCGCATAGAGCCGCTCGGCCACCTGCAAAACGGCCGTGGCTGCATGCCTGTCGGTCTGGGGAGGCGAGGCGGTCTTGGTCGTCATCTGGGTTTCCCTGGGAGTTGTCGCGGTGCGGCCGTGATGGCGAGGTGGACGGACCCGCTCGGGGCTCCTCGTCCACCGCTGCGAAACTCTTGGCAAGGAGTCAAGTAAGGCACGAAAGTGCTTGCACAGCAACGACTTGCAGTCGCGACTCAGGGCGTGGCTTTATTTCGGGCAGCGATGCACGGAAGCGAGGCAGCGGGCCGGCTGCCTGGAAACGAGGCAGTGCCCCCGTTTCGCATTTGCCAACTGTCCGGTCTGGCGGGCGCGACGGATTTTCATTCAAGGGGCGGCCGTTCGGCCTCCGACGCGGCGTTTCGCGGCCATCTCGACGTGGCGGGCCACTACTCCGGTCACGTCGGCTCCGGTGGCCGCCTCCAGGCCCCGCCAACCGGGAACCGCGTTCACCTCCAAGACCAGGACGCGACCGTCAGTCGCTGGCAGCAGATCGACCCCCGCCACCTCGGCACCAAGGGCTGCGGCCGCCCGGCGGGCCATGTCGCTCCAGGCAACCGGGGGATCGAACGGTTCGGGGCGACCACCCAGCGACACGTTCGTGCGCCAGTCACCCGCCCTGGCGATCCGCCGGATGGCGAACAGGCGGTCGCCGACCACCAGGATGCGGACATCGAAGCCGGCGTTGGGGACGAATTCCTGAAGGTAGAACACCCGGCCCCGATCGGGGCCCGCCAGGGGCGGCGCCGGGCCGGCGGCCAACGACAACCGCTCCAGGCCCCGGCCACGGGATCCGAACAGCGGTTTGAGCACACCCTCGCCGCCCAGTCGTTCCAGGGTCGGCCCGATCTCCCTGGAGTCCTGGAGCACGACCGTCCGCGGCACCGGCAGCCCTGCGGTCGAGAGCAGGTCGAGCGACAGGTATTTGTCGATCGCGATCTCCAGGGCCCGCGGGGCGTTCACCACCGGGGTGCCGGCGGCGGCGATCCGAGCCAGGAGATCCATCCGGAACACCACCTCCTCGAGGCGGTCCTGCGGCGGCGATGTGCCCGGCATGCCGCGAACGACCACGACGTCGGCCTCGGCCACGGCGGCGGGCCCGATGCCAGGAGCGTCGGTGGCCACCTCGGCGCTGAATTCACTCCAGCGCACCATGGCCGCATCGTGGCCCCGGGCTGCGATCGCTGCGGCCAGGCGGCCCATGTGCCAGCCGGCCGGCTCTCCGACGAGACACACGCGCATGGCCGTCAGGATTCCCGTGCCGCGAACGACCTGGCCACGATCTCCGGGGCCACGGCGCCGAAACGGTGTCGGCGGCCCGATTCGGCCGCCACCAGATCCACGACCGCCGGCGCGAACAGTGCGGGGTCGAGAGCGTAGAAGTCGCGGCCCGCCTGCTCGAAAAGTTGCAGGAACGATTCCCCGTACGACGCCGAGGCGGCGCTCACCATCCGTGGTCCCAC
>Ga0315900_10003783_pt1 | contig 21897 bp, 20 predicted proteins | sample LakEriMetagenome_FD_203521 | JGI IMG/M metagenome (GOLD analysis project Ga0315900, IMG submission 203521) | Freshwater fungal communities from buoy surface, Lake Erie, Ohio, United States - Buoy 12 MA114 | ecosystem: Environmental > Aquatic > Freshwater > Lake > Lake biofilm | place: USA: Lake... | reverse complement strand
ACGCATCCTGAGCGCCTCGTCGAACCCCGGCGACGTGGTGCTCGACCCGTTCTGCGGCTGCGGCACCACCATCCATGCCGCGCAGAAGCTCGGGCGGGCGTGGATCGGCATCGACATCACCCATCTTGCCATCGGGCTGATCGAGAAGCGCCTGCGCGACGCCTTCCCCGGTGTCGCCTTCACCACCCACGGGGTGCCGAAGGACCTCGAGGGGGCGCGCGATCTGGCGCTGCGCGGGCGCTATCACGAGTTCGAGAAATGGGCGCTCTCGCTCATCAACGCGCAGCCGGGCAATTTCGGGAAAAAGGGCGCCGACCGCGGCATCGACGGCAACATCTGGTTCGGCAAGACGGGCCGCGCCATCGTCAGCGTCAAGGCGGGCGAGAATGTGGAAGTGTCGATGGTCCGCGACCTGCGCGGCACGATCGAGCGCGAGGGCGCCGACATCGGCGTGTTCCTGACGCTTGCGACCCCCGGCCGGCCGATGCAGACCGAGGCCGCCGCGGCCGGCCAGTTCACGCTCGAGGACTGCAGCCCCGTCCCGCGCCTCCAGATCGTGACGGTCGAACAGGCGATGGCGCTGCGCGAGCGCGCGGTGGCGCTGCCGCTGCGCCGCGCCGACACCTTTCGCCGCGCGGCGCGCGAGGAGGGCGGCCGGCAAGGCGCGTTCGAGATCTAGGAACAACCGGGGTCGCCGACCACCCCCATGCGGCCCCGCCGTGTCGGCGCGCTGCGTGCCGGGCCCTTGCCGCCTGCGGGGGTGATGATAGAACATAATGCGAACATGACGGAGAATCGGGCGATGCGCGCGCGGCGGATTGCGGTGGTGTGGCTACCCCGGCTGGCGAGCGACCGGGCCGCGCGCCGGGTCCGGCCCGACCCCGGCCAGCCCTTCGCGGTGGTGGCCGAGGCGGGGGGACGGCAGATCCTTGCCTCTGTCTCGGCGGCGGCGGGGGCGCAGGGGCTCGGGGCGGGGATGACGCTCGCCGATGCGCGCGCGCTCTGCCCCGGGCTTGTCACCCGCCCGGCCGATCCGGGCGCGGATGCGGCGGCACTCGGGGCGATCATCCGCTGGGCGGGGCGGTTCTCGCCGCTCGTCGGGCGGATGGGGGCGGATGCGCTCGCGCTCGACATCGCCGGGGTCGGGCACCTCTTCGGCGGCGAGGCGGGCCTTGGCGCGGCGATGGCGGCGGGCCTCGGGCGGGCGGGCTTCGCGGCGGTGACGGGCATCGCGGACACGCCCGGCGCGGCCTGGGCGCTTGCCCGCCACGGCGGGGGCGTCGCGGCCCCCGGCGCGACGCTCGAGGCCATCGGGGCGCTGCCGCCCGCCGCGCTGCGCATCCCGCCCGCGGCGGCCGAGGCGCTCGGGCGGCTCGGTCTGCGGCGCATCGCCGATCTGGCCGCGCTGCCGCGGGCGGGGATGGCGCGGCGCTTCGGGCCCGAGGTGGTGATGCGGCTCGATCAGGCGCTCGGCGCCCTGGCCGAGCCGATCTCGCCCGAGATCGCGGCCCCGCCCTTTGCCGCGCGGCTGACGCTGCCCGAGCCGATCGGGCGGACCGAGGATGTGGCGGCGGGGCTCGAACGGCTGCTCGGGCGGCTGTGCGACCGGCTCGCGGCGGCAGGGCAGGGGGCGCGGCGGCTGGTGCTCGAGGCTGCCCGCGTCGATGGCGGCACGGCGTGCCTGGCGCTCGGCCTCGCGCGGGCCCGCCACGATGCGGCCGGGATCGCGCGCCTCTTTGCCCCGCGGCTCGAGGAGATCGACGCGGGCTTCGGGATCGAGCGGCTGCGCCTCTCGGCGCCCGCGACCGAGCCGATGCCGCCGGTCCAGATCGCGGCCGGCGCCGCCCCCGGCGCGACGGATGAGGGGATGGCCGACCTCCTCACCCGGCTTGGCAACCGGCTGGGGTTCGAGGCGCTCCAGCGCCTCGCCCCGGCCGAGAGCCACATCCCCGAGCGCAGCTTCCTCGTCCTCGCCGCGGCGACGCCCGAGGGCTGGGCCGCCGCCCGCACGCCCTGGCCCGCGCCGGACGGGCCGGAGCGGCCGCTGATCCTCTTTCCCCCCGAACATGCCGATGCCCCGCCCGGCGCCGATCCGCCCGCCCGCTTCCGCTGGCGGGGGCGGCGGCTTTGCACCCTGTGGGCCACGGGGCCCGAGCGCATCGCCCCCGAATGGTGGTTCGACGATCCGGCCTGGCGCGGCGGGGTGCGCGATTACTGGCGCGTGCAGACGGCCGAGGGGCCGCGGCTGTGGCTCTTTCACACGCCGCAGGCGCCGGGCTGGGCGGTGCAGGGCGAATTCGCATGACCCGCCGCGCCCCTCCCGCCCCCGCTCCCGCCTATGCCGAGCTCTGCGCGATGACGAACTTCACCTTTCTCACCGGCGCCTCGCACCCCGAGGAGATGGTCGCCCGCGCCGCCGAGCTGGGCCTTGCCGCCATCGCCATCGCCGACCGCAACAGCCTTGCGGGCGTCGTGCGCGCCCATGTCGCCCTGCGCGAGCTGGCGCGCGCCCGGGCCGAGGGCGGGGCGGCCACGATCCGCTCGCAGCGGCGCATCGATCCGTCGAGCCGCCAGGCGCGGGGGCCGGGCGGCGGGGTCGCGGCCCCGGCCCCGGCCCTGGCCAGACCGTTGCCGCGCCTCATCCCCGCGGCGCGGATCGTGCTGGCCGACAGCGCGGTGGAATGGGTGGCGCTGCCGCGCGACCGGGCGGGCTATGCCGCGCTCTCGCGCCTGATCTCGGCGGGCAAGCGGCGGGCGGCCAAGGGGGGGTGCGACCTGCGCCGGGCCGATCTGGCGGGGGTGGGGGCGGGGCTGTGGCTGATCGCGCTGCCGCCCGACCCGCTCGGCCCCGCGATCGGGGCGGCGGCGGCCGACCTCGTCGCGATGGCGCGCGCGCGGCCGGGGCTGTGCCATCTGGGCGCGGTGCCGCGCTGGGACGGGCGCGACGCGGCCCGGCTCGATGCCTGCGCGCGGCTGGCGCAGGATGTGGGGATGCCGATGGTCGCGGCGGGCGATGTGCTGATGCACCACGCCGCGCGGCGCAGCCTTGCCGATGTGCTGTGCTGCATCCGCCTCGGGCGCACCATCGACGGCCTCGGCCGCCACGCCCTGCCCAACGCCGAGCGCCGGCTGCGCCCCCCGGCCGAGATGGCCCGCCTCTTTGCCGCCCACCCCGCCGCCATCCGCCGCACGGTCGAGATCGCCGAGGGGTGCGCGTTTTCGCTCGACGATCTCTCCTACGAATACCCCGACGAGGTGGCGGGCGACGAGGCGCCGCAGGCCCGGCTCGAGCGGCTGACGGCGGCGGGCCTCGCGCGGCGCTTTCCGGCGGGCGTGCCGGCCGACACCGCCGCCAAGGTCGCCAAGGAGTTGCGCATCGTCGCCCGGCTGGGCTTCGCCGCCTATTTCCTGACCGTCAACGACATCGTGGCCTTCGCCCGCGGCCGCGGCATCCTCTGCCAGGGGCGGGGGTCGGCGGCCAATTCGGTCATCTGCTATGCGCTCGGCATCACCGAGGTCGCGCCCGATGTCATCAGCATGGTGTTCGAGCGATTCATGTCCGAGGCCCGCGGCGAGCCGCCCGACATCGACGTGGATTTCGAGCACGAGCGGCGCGAGGAGGTCATCCAGCACATCTACGACACCTACGGGCGCGAGCGGGCGGGGCTTTGCGCCACCGTCATCCACTTCCGCACCCGCGCCGCCATCCGCGAGGTGGGCAAGGTCATGGGCCTGTCGCAGGATCTGCTCGCGGCCATCGCGGGCCAGAGCTGGAGCTGGTCGGACGGCCCGCCCGAGGCCGCGCATCTGGCCGCACTCGGGCTCGATCCGGCCGACCGGCGGCTGGCGCGCACGCTGCGCCTGATCGCCGAGATCATCGGCTTTCCGCGCCACCTCTCGCAGCATGTGGGGGGATTCGTCATCACACGCGGCCGGCTGGACGAGCTCTGCCCGATCGAGAACGCGGCGATGGAGGGGCGCACCGTCATCGAATGGGACAAGGACGACATCGACGCGCTCGGCATCCTCAAGGTCGACATCCTCGCGCTCGGGATGCTGAGCTGCCTGCGCCGGGGGTTCGACCTCATCGCCGCCCATGGCGGGCCGCGGCTCGGCCTCGACACCATCCCGCGCGAGGATCCGGCCGTCTACGACATGCTCTGCCGGGCCGATGCCGTCGGGGTCTTTCAGGTCGAGAGCCGGGCACAGATGAACTTCCTGCCCCGGATGCGGCCGCGCTGCTTCTACGACCTCGTGATCGAGGTCGCGATCGTGCGCCCCGGCCCCATCCAGGGCGGGATGGTGCATCCCTATCTGGCCCGCCGGCAGGGGCGCGAGCGGGCCGAGCTGCCCTCGGCCGAGCTGCGCGGCGTGCTCGGACGGACGCTGGGCGTGCCGCTCTTTCAGGAACAGGCGATGCAGATCGCCGTCGTCGCCGCGGGCTTCACCCCCGAAGAGGCCGACCGGCTGCGCCGCTCGCTCGCGACCTTTCGCAAGATGGGCACGATCGGCACCTTTCGCGACCGGTTCGTGGCCGGGATGCTCGAACGCGGCTATGCGCCCGATTTCGCCGCGCGCTGCTTTGCCCAGATCGAGGGCTTCGGCGAATACGGCTTTCCCGAAAGCCACGCGGCAAGCTTCGCGCTGCTCGTCTATGCCTCGGCCTGGATGAAGCGCCACCACCCGGCGGCCTTTGCCTGTGCGCTGCTCAACGCCCAGCCGATGGGCTTCTATGCGCCGGCCCAGATCGTGCAGGACGTGCGCGCCCACGGGGTCGAGGTGCGGCCCGTCTCGGTCAACGACAGCGGCTGGGACTGCACGCTCGAACGGCGCGCCGACGGGCGGCTGGCGCTGCGGCTCGGGCTGCGGCAGGTGCGCGGCCTGCCCGAGGAGGATGCGCGCTGGATCGTCGCCGCCCGCGCCAACGGCTATCCCGACCCCGAGAGCGTCTGGCGCCGCGCCGGGGTGGCGCCCGCGACGCTCGAACGGCTGGCCGAGGGCGATGCCTTCGCGGCGCTGGGGCTCGGACGGCGCGACGCGCTCTGGTCGGTGCGGGCGATCCGGGGGGCGCGGCCGCTGCCGCTCTTCGGCGCCGACGGCGAGGGCGCGGCCGACCCCGCCCCCGCCCTGCCGCCGATGACGCTCGGCGAGGAGGTGATCGAGGATTACCTCTCGCTCCGGCTGTCGCTGCGGGCCCATCCGATGGAACTGCTGCGCCCCGCGCTGCCGGGGCTGTGCCCGCATGCCGGGCTGGCGGGCATGGCGGCGAGGGGGCGCATCGCGGTCTGCGGCCTCGTCATCACCCGCCAGCGCCCCGGCACCGCCTCGGGGGTGATCTTCGCCACGCTCGAGGACGAGACGGGGGTGGCGAATGTGGTGATCTGGCCGCGCGTCTACGAGATCTTCCGCCGCGCGGTGCTGGGGGCGCGGCTGATGCGCGTCACGGGCCGGATCGAGCGCGACGGGCCGGTCGTGCATGTCATCGCCGAGGTGATCGAGGATATCTCGGCCCATCTGTCGGTGCTGGCCGAAGGGGCGGGGGCGCGGTTGCGGGGCATCGGCGGCGGCCGCGGCGACGAGGCCCGCCCCCCGGCGGGCGCCCCCGCCCCCCACCCTGCCCCCCACCCTGCCCCCCGCGCCGGCCCCCGCCCGCGCCACCCGCGCGAACAGGGCCGCGCCCTCTTCCCCGTGCGCGAGTTCCGCTAGCGCCCGCCCCCGCGCGCCTGCCGGCCCGCTGCGCGCGCAGGCAGGTCGGCGCACCCGGGCCTCGGTTGCGGGGGGCAGGCCGGCGGCCTAGGTTGGCGAGATGACACGACCGACCGGATACGAACCGCTCCATGCCCTCAAGCCCGTCGCAGCCGGGGTGTGGGTCGCTGACGGGGGCTGGATACGCTTCTACGGCATGCCGTTTCCGACGCGGATGACGGTCATCCGTCTGGCGGATGGCGAGATCTGGGTGCATTCGCCGATTGCCGATCGGAACGGCCTTGCCGACGCGGTCGCCCGTCTCGGCCCGGTCCGGCATCTGGTCGCGCCGAACTGGATCCACTACGCGTGGCTCCCCGACTGGCAGACGCGCTTCCCCGGGGCGACGAGCTGGGGCAGCCCGGGTGTCGTGGACCGCGCGAGGAGCCGGGGGGTCGATCTGTCCATCGATGCGGTCCTGACCGACCGCGCGCCGCCCGCATGGGCCGGGCAGATCGACCAGCGCCTCGCGGACTCAGGGTATCACCGCGAAGTGGTGTTCTTTCATCGCGGCAGCAAGACGCTGATCCTGACCGACCTGATCGAGAACTTCGAAGCGGACAAGATGCCGTGGTGGGCGCTGCCGCTGCTGAAACTGGGCCGCGTGTGCCACCCCGACGGGAGGATGCCGCGCGACATGGCCGCAAGCTTCCGCCGCAAGCCCCACCACCTGAAGGAACTGGTCGACACCATGATCGCATGGGAACCCGAACGCGTCATTCTGGCGCATGGCCGCTGGTATGATCGCGCGGGCGCGGCCGAGCTGCGGCGGGCGTTCAGGGATGTGCCGTGAGGCCGCGCGCGCGGTCCTTGACGGCCGGGTACGATCACGCGAGGGCGAAAACGGGCGCAGGAGAGGCGGATGGAGCAGCCGACGCTTCAGCACATCGCGGCCAAGCTGCTTGCCCGCCATCCGGGCACGCGGGCCCTCACGACCTGGGGAGAAACCGCGATCTTCCTCAACCCCGACGGCCTTCTGCCCAAAGGGGTCCATGTCGCGACCCTCAAGGATCACGACGGCGCGCATGACCGGGCCTCGGGGCTCGACCGCCCCGGCGTCTTCCGGCTGAGCTTCGCCCTTGCGCGCCCGGCCTTCGCCGCCCGCTTCGGGCCGCCCCCGCCCCGGCCGGACAAGGGCGGCGTGGTGGCGGGCGGCTGGGACTTCCGCGCGCTCGACCGGATCATGCCGCACCCGGTCTATGCGTGGATGGGCTGGGTCGCCGTCCTCTCGCCCTCGTGGCGGACGCTCGATGAGGCCCTCGCGCTCCTCGATCCGGCAGTCGGGGCCGCGCGGCAGGCCTGCCGCAGGCGCCAGCCGAGGCCCGGCCCGGCGCACCCCCTTCCCAGCGGCCCGCCGAGCGCCTAGGGTCGGGGCAGTCAGCATGGGGGAATGGCATGGAACCGCTCAACTGGGGCATCATCGGGGCGTCGCACTTCGCGCTCAACCACATGGCGCCGGCGATCCACGAGGCGTCGGGGGCGCGGCTCGCGGCGCTCGCGACATCGGACGCGGCGCGCGCGGCCCCCTTCGCGGCCTTCTGCCCCGACCTGCGGGTGCATCGGGGGTATGAGGCGCTGCTCGCCGACCCCGCGATCGATGCCGTCTACATCCCGCTGCCCAACCACCTGCATGTGGAATGGACGCTCAAGGCACTCGATGCGGGCAAGCATGTGCTGACCGAAAAGCCGATCGCGATGCGCGCGGCCGAGATCGACCGGCTGATCGCGCGGCGCGACGCGACGGGGCTGCTTGCGGCCGAGGCTTACATGATCGTCCACCACCCCCAGTGGCAGCGGGCGCGCGCGCTTCTGGCCGACGGTGCGATCGGGACGCTCGAACATGCCGATGCGGCCTTCAGCTACGACAACCGCACCGACCCCGGCAATATCCGCAACCGACCCGAGACGGGGGGCGGATCGATCCCCGACATCGGCGTCTATACCTATGGCTGCCTGCGCTGGATCACCGGCGAGGAGCCGACCGAGATCGCGGCCGCGATCACCCGCGAGGGGGGCGTCGATGTCTTCGCGCAGGTGACGGGGCGGTTCGCGACCTTCAGCTTCGCGGCAATGACGTCGATGCGCCTCTTTCCGCGGCAGGAGGTCGTCTTGCAGGGCACCCGCGGCCTCATGCGCCTGCCGGCCCCCTACAATCCGGGCTCTTTCGGCGAGGCGCGGATCGAACTTCACCGCCCGGGTGCCGAGACGCTGATCGAGCGCTGGCCCGCGGCGCGGCAATACCGGCTGCAGGTCGAGGCCTTCGGGCGCACCGTGCGGACCGGCGCGCCCTATCCCTGGACGCTCGAGGATGCGCGCGGAACGCAGGCGATGATCGACCGGGTCTTCGCGACGGCAGCCTAGCGGCGCGCGGCGCGCGCCTCGCACAGGCTCAGGATCGGGACGCCCTGGTCGGCAAGCACCGCCGCCGGGCCCGCGATCGCGTCCATCCGCCGCGCAAGCTCCAGATCGAGCGGCCCCAGCCCCCCCAGATCATGGGTCGTGAGGGTGACGTCCACGATGTTGTAGACGTTGCGCCATTCGGGGTGGTGGTTCAGCGCCTCGGCCGCCAGCGCGGCGCGCGCCATGAAGCCCCAGGCTTCGGAGAAGTTGCGGAACTTCCAGACCTTGCGGATCGCGTCGCGGCCCTCGACCGCGACCCAGCCGGCGGCACCGAGCGGCGGGAGCGCCGCCTCGCGGGCGGCCTTGTCGAGCGGTTCACCGGCCATCCTCGTCCTCCTCCTCGGGTCGCGCGCCGCGGCGGAAGGGGCCATAGCCCGTCAGCACCTCGATGTCGTCGTCCGTCGCGCGCGCCTCGGCCACCAGATAGCGCGCGACCGCATCGCGAAAACCCCCGTCCGCGATCCAGTGGAGCGAATGCACCGCCGCGGGCAGATAGCCGCGCGCGAGCTTGTGTTCGCCCTGCGCGCCGGCCTCGACGCGCGCGAGCCCCGCCGCGATCGCCCAGTCGATCGCCTGATGATAGCACAGCTCGAAGTGCAGGCAGTCGTGCTGCTCGATCGCGCCCCAATAGCGGCCAAAGAGCGCCTCGCGCCCGATGAAGTTGAGCGCGCCGGCAACCGCCCGCCCGTCGCGTTCGGCAAGCACGAGCAGCACATCCGCGCGCATCGTCTGGTGCAGATGATCGAAGAAGGCGCGCGTCAGATAGGGCCGGCCCCATTTGCGCGCCCCGGTGTCCTGATAGAAACGCCAGAAGGCATCCCAGTGGTCGGGCCGCAGATCCGCGCCCGTCAGTTGCAGGATGCGCCCGCCGAAGCCCTGCGCGATGGCACGTTCGCGCCGGATGGCCTTGCGCTTGCGCGAGGCGAGGGCACCGAGGAAATCCTCGAAGCGCGCATAGCCCGCGTTGATCCAGTGGAACTGGCTGGTGCGGCGGGGCAGATAGCCGAGCGCCGTGCCCGCCTCGGCCTCGGCCGCGGTGCAGAAGGTCGCGTGCACTGACGACAGCCCCCCTTCGCGCGCCAGCCCCGCCGCGGTGCCGAGCAGCGCCGCCCCGCCCCAGCCCTCGGCCTCGGGCGCGCACAGAAGGCGCCGCCCGGTCGCGGGGGTGAAGGGCACCGCGATCTGCAGCTTGGGATAATAGCGCCCGCCGGCGCGCGCGTAGGCCTCGGCCCAGCCGTGGTCGAAGATGTATTCACCCTGGCTGTGGGCCTTGGCATAAAGGGGCGCACAGGCGACGATCCGGCCCCCCCGGCGGATCGCGAGGGGCTGCGGCGTCCAGCCCGTCCCCCGCCCGACCGAGCCCGACAACTCTAGCGCGTGCAGGAAGCGATGCGTCGTGAAGGGATCGCGCGGTCGGCCGCCGTCGGCCGTCTCGGGGCAGGCGCAGGCGTCCCATGCGGCAGGGTCGATGGCGGCGACGCCCGCCAGCACCTCGGCCGTCGCATCCTGCGGGATCTCGCTTGCCTCTGTCATCGCCGACCGCCCCCGCTTGCCCTCAACGGGGAAGATAGCCCTCGAAGGTGACATTGCAGGCGATGCGGCGGGCGGCCTCTTCCTCGGCCGGGCTGCGGATCGTCCAGCACAGGATCGCCCCGCCCGCCGCCGCGATCTCGGCCACCCGCGGGCGCCCCAGATCGGCCCATTCATGCGAGATGAAGCTGCACCCGGCGGCGTCGTAGTCGGGAATGGCGCGCAGCCGGTCGCAGGTCTCGGGCGAAAGCGGCGCCCACTCGGCCGGGTCATAGGCCGAGGTCGTCAGGCCCCGGGCCAACCCGGGCGCCAGACGCGCGAGGCGCATCACTGCATGCGGATTGAAGGACATGAGCGCGCAGGGCCCGCCATAGCCCGCCAGATCCGCCGCCGCCGCAGCCTCGAGCCCGCGATCCTCGGGGCCCATGGCGCCGGTCTGGTCCTTGAACTCGATGAGGAGCGGCACCCGCCCCGCCACCTCGGCCAGCACCTCGGCCAGCGTCGGGATCGTCTCGGACCCGCCGCGGAGCGCGATGCGGCCAAGCTCCGCCGCGCTCCGGCCCGCAACCGGGCCCTCGGCCCCGGTCAGCCGTTCGAGCGTCTCGTCGTGAAAGACCATCGCCCGCCCGTCGGCCGACAGCTGCAGGTCGATCTCGATCCCGTAGCCCGCGGCGATGGCGGCACGGATCGCGGCGCGGCTGTTCTCGGGCCGGCCGCGCGCCGGATCATGCAGCGCGCGGTGCGCGATCGGGCGGGCGCGCAGCGCATCGGGCAGGGGCGGGCGCGTCATCGCGGACCCCCTCAAGCCAGCTCGAAGATCGCCTCGATCTCGACCGCAACGCCAAGCGGCAGCGAGGGCGCCGAAATGGCCGAGCGCGCATGTCGCCCCACATCGCCCATCACCGCCACGAAGAGGTCCGAGGCCCCGTTCACCACCTTGGGCTGGTCGATGAAATCAGGCGTCGAGGCGACGAAGCCCGTGAGCTTCACGAGCCGCGCGATGCGCCCGAAATCGCCCCCGCAGGCCGCGCGCGCCTGCGCGAGGATCGAGAGCGCGCAGGCGCGCGCCGCCGCGGCGCCCGCCTCGATGTCCATGTCCTCGCCCAGCCGGCCACGGATCAGCGCCCCCCCCGATTGCGAGATCTGCCCCGAGACATAGAGCATCCCGCCCGCGATCACATGGGGCACATAATTCGCGGCTGGCGCAGGGGCCGGGGGCAGGGTCAGGCCGAGGCGCGCGAGCGCGTCGTCGAAGGGGTGGGACATCGGGAACACCTCGTGCGGGATGATGCCCCAGCGATAGGGCCAATCCGGCCGCGCGGCAAGCCGGCCGATCAGCCCGCCGCAGCCGCCGCCGCCAGCGCGCGGATGCGCCCGACCATCGCCCGCACCCCGTTCGAGCGCTGCGCCGAAAGATGGCTGTCAAGCCCGAGCCGCGCCAGCGCGCCCTGCGCATCGACCGCGCCGACCTCGGCCACCGGCAGGCCCGCATAGAGCGCATGCATGACACCGATCAGCCCCCGCACGATCAGCGCGTCGCTGTCGCCCAGAAAATCGAAGCGCGCGCCGGGCCCGGCCCCCTCGATCATCGGCTGGATCCAGACCTGGCTCGCGCAGCCCTCGACCTTGGTCGCGGGGGTCTTCAGTTCGGCCGGCATCGGGCGCAAGGTCCGGCCGAGCTCGACGATATGGCGATAGCGGTCCTCCCAATCCTCGAGGAACTCCATCGTCTCGGCGAGGTCGGCGAAGGCTGCGGTCGTCATTGGTCTCTCCCCTGCCCTCTCACCTAGGGGCTTGGCCGTCCGAGGTCCAGAGACGCGCGCAGGGTTTTCGCGGGCGCCGCGCTGCGCTATCGTGCGATGGTCGAACGCGGAGGACGGCATGACCCTGCACCGGATGGCAGCACCCTGGGCGATGATTGCGGCACTTGCCCTCGGGGGGTGCGCGACGATCTCGGAGTCGCGCCTCAACCCCTTGAACTGGGGGCGGGGCGGAGAAGAGGCCGAGACAGCCCGGCCCGTCGTCCGCGCCGATCCGCGCCCCCTCCTGCCCGAGGTCGCATCGCTTGTTGCCGATCCGACGCCCGGCGGGATCATCCTGCGTGCGACGGCGCGCGCGCCGGCAGGCACGTGGGACGTGGCGCTGCTGCCCGCAGCGGATGCGACCGAAGGGGTGCTTGCCTATCGGCTGGTTGGCTGGCAACCGTCTGGGGCGGGAACGGTGCGCGTCGTCGCCGCCGTCTTCATCCCGGATGCCGCGCTTCAGGGTGCCCGGATCGAAGTGCAGGCAGCCGCGGGCAGCCGCAGCCTGACTCCCTGACGCCTCAGACTGGGACGGGCACCGCAAAGACGCGCACCGTCTGGCCGCGCGCGGCGAGGCCGACCTCGCCCTTGCAGAGCCGCAGCGCATCGGCGCCGAAGACCTCGGCCCGCCATCCCGCCAGCGCGGCGACATCGCGCCGACCCGCCGCGATCGCATCGAGTTCGGCCGCCGACGCGATCAGCCGCGCCGCCACACCCGATTCGTCGCTGCGCGCCTTGAGCAGCACGCGCAAGAGGTCCGCGAGCGCGGGGTTCACCTGCGCGGTGTCGCGGTCGGGATCCTCGCCCTTCGGCAACGCCTCGGGCGGCAGCGTCTGTGCGATCCGCACCGCCGCGAGCAGCCCCTCGGCCACCTCGCCCCGCCGCGCCTCGCGCAAGAGGAGCCGGGCGCGCGACAGATCGTCGAGCGTCGCGGGCTTGAGCGAGGCCACCTCGAGCAGCGCGTCGTCCTTGATGACGCGGGTGCGGGGGATGTTGCGGGCCTGCGCATAGGCCTCGCGGAACTTGGCAAGCTCGCGCACCGTCGCGAGAAAGCGGGGCGCACCCGAGCGGGTGCGGATGCGCAGCCACGCCTCATCAGGCTCGGTGCGATAGGTGGCCGGATCAGCCAGCACCGCCAGCTCGTCCGCGACCCAGCCGCCGCGCCCCGTGCTGCCGAGCCGGGCCGAGAGATGTTCATAGATGACGCGCAGATGCGTGACGTCGGCCAGCGCGTAATCGAGTTGTGCACGCGTCAGCGGCCGGCGCGACCAGTCGGTGAAGCGCGAGGTCTTGTCGAGGTTGGCCTTGGCGATGCGCCGCACCAGCGTCTCATAGGCCGCCTGCTCGCCAAAGCCGCAGACCATCGCGGCCACCTGCGTGTCGAAGAGCGGCGCCGGCATGACGCCGCCCTCGACGAAGAAGATCTCGATGTCCTGCCGCGCGGCGTGAAAGACCTTGACCGTGCCGGGATGGGCAAGCAGCGCATAGAGCGGCGCAAGCGACATCCCCTCGCCCGCGATCGGATCGACAATGGCGGCCGGCCCGTCCGTCGTGCCGTCCTCGGCCGGCAGCGCGAGTTGCACGAGGCAGAGCTTCGACCAGTAGGTGCGCTCGCGCAGAAACTCGGTGTCGATCGTCACATAGGGGGCTGCCATCGCGCGCGCGCAGAAGGCCGCAAGCGCCTCGGTCGTCGTGATCGTCTCCATCGGGGCCTCGTTCGCCGGCAAGTGTTTTCCGGGCTATAGGAGCGCGCGCCCCGAATGAAAACCCCCGCCCATCAGACCGGCAGGAGTGCGGCAGCGATGCGCCGTCCCTCGGCAAGGCAGACGTTGTGGCTGCGGCAGGCGGCGGGGGTGTTCATGATCTCGACCCCGATCCCCGCGGCTTCGATCGGGGCGCGGAAGGTGGCCGGGATGGCCGCGATCTCGGCCCCCGTCCCGACGAAGAGGACATCGATCGCCCCCGCGAGCGCGAGCACCGCCGCGGCGTCCGCAAACCCGCCCCAGGGCAGCACCGCCTCGGGCGCGATCAGGACTGCCCCGCGGTGGACGCTGCCCACGACGCGAAAGAACCCCGGCCCGTAGCCGTCGACCGGCAGGCCGCGCCCAAAGGAAACCTCGGTCAGCTTCACGGGCCGGTGCCGTCCTTGCCGGCAAAGCGGGTTCCCGACGGCCCCTCGGCCGTGCCGCCCTTCGTCCAGTCGCGCTTGACGCTCAGAAAGACGAGGATCTGGCTGGCGACGAAGACCGAGGAATAGGTGCCGACCACGATCCCCCAGGTCATCGCGAAGACGAAGCCGCGGATGACGTCGCCCCCGAGAACGAGCAGGATCACGAGCGCGAGCAGCGTCGTCCCCGAGGTCATCAGCGTGCGCGACATGGTGTCGTTGATCGAGAGGTTCAGCACCTCGGTCAGGGCGCGCTGCTTGAAGCGGATGAGGTTCTCGCGCACGCGGTCGAAGACCACGACCGTGTCGTTGATCGAATAGCCGATGATGGTCAGCAGCGCCGCGATGATCGCGAGATCGAAGCGGATCTGGAAGAGCGAGAAGATCCCGATCGTCAGCACGACGTCATGGATCAGCGCGACGACGGCGCCGACCGCGAACTGCCATTCGAACCGGACCCAGATATAGGCCATGACGCCCAGCAGCGACAGCCCGACAGCCATGAGCGCCGAGGTGACAAGCTCACCCGAGACCTTGGGGCCGACGCTCTCGACCGCGGGGAAAGTGATCGAGGGATCGACAGTGCGCAGCGCCGTCTCGATTGCCGCGATCATCTCGGGCGAGGTTGCCTCGGCCTCCTCCTGCGCCTGCACCCGCACCATCGCGACATGCCGCCCGGCCTCAAAGCCCGGATCGAACACCTCGGTAATCAGGACATCGCCGAGCCCGAGCGGTTCGATGGCCGCACGCCAGGCAGCCACGTCGATCTCGGCCGTGCCGTCGGTGCGGATCGTGGTGCCGCCGCGAAAGTCGATTCCGAAATTCAGCCCCTGCATCGCGAAGATCACGACCGAGGCGATGACACCCAGAACCGACGCCCCGAAGGTGATCCGCCAGTGGCGGAAGAAATCGAACGCTGTCGTCTCTGGCACAAGTCGCAACCGCATCGCGTCCCCCTAGACCGTCAGCGTCTTCGGCCGCCGCCACTCGAACCACGTCACGATCATGAGGCGCGTGACGAAGACGGCGGTGAAAACCGAGGTGATGATGCCCAGCCCGAGCGTGACCGAAAAACCCCGGACCGGCCCCGAGCCCACGGCAAAGAGGATGACCGCGATCAGGAAGGTCGTCAGGTTGGCATCGATGATGGACGAGAGCGCCTTTTCATAGCCAAGCTCGATCGCGCGCGCCGGCCCGCGGGCGGTCTTGAGTTCCTCGCGGATGCGCTCGAACACGAGCACGTTGGCGTCAACGGCCATCCCGATCGTGAGCACGATGCCCGCGATCCCGGGCAGTGTCAGCGTCGCACCGATAGCCGAGAGCAACCCGATGAGCAGCCCGACATTGAGCAACAGCGCCGCGTTGGCGATCATCCCGAACCAGCCGTAGCTTGCCCACATGAACACGACAACGGCCACGAACGACACAACCGCCGCGATCCGGCCGGCATCGATGCTGTCTTGGCCAAGCTCGGGCCCGATCGTGCGTTCCTCGAGGAACTCCATCCGGGCAGGCAGGGCGCCGGCGCGCAGCAGCACGGCAAGCTCGGTCGACTCCTCGACCGTGAAGCTACCGGTGATGATGCCCGACCCGCCGGGAATGTGCGACTGGATGACGGGTGCCGAGATCACCTCGTCATCGAGCACGATGGCAAAGAGTTGGCCGATGTTGGCGGCGGTGTAGTCGCCGAAGCTGCGCGCACCCGTCGGGTTGAAGCGGAAACTGACGGCCGGGCGGTTGTTTTGATCGAAGGCGGGCTGGGCATCGACCAGCTCATCCCCAGTCACGACCGGCGCGGCCTCGAGGACATAGACCGCATCGGGAGATTCGGCCGAGGGCAGCACCAGCGTGTCGCCGTCGGGGGCGGGCGCGGTCGCTGCCGTCGCCGCCTGCTTGACAGGGTGGAAGGTCAGCCGCGCGGTGGTGCCGATGATCGACTTCAGTTCGGCCGCCGATCCGATGCCCGGAACCTGGATCAGGATCCGGTCCGACCCCTGCCGCAAGATCGTGGGTTCGCGCGTGCCGACCTCGTCCACGCGCCGCCGGATGATCTCGAGGCTCTGGCGCATGGTCCGGTCATCGGTCGCCACCCGCTCGGCCTCGGAGAGGGTGACGATGATCTCGGATCCCTCGGCGCGCACCTCGAGGTCGTTGCCCGAAGGGCCGAGCAGCGACACCACCGGGCGCGCCAGCCCCTGCACGATCTGGAGGGCGCTCTCGACCCCGGCGGGGTCAGAGAGCGAAATGCGCAAAGTTCCCGGTTCGGAGGGCGCGCGGCGGATGCTGCCGACCGTGTCGCGTTCGGCGCGCAGCGCATCGCGCACTTCGGGCCAGAGGGCGTCCATCCGCCCGGCATAGACATCGGCGACCTGAACCTCGGCCAGCAGATGCGCCCCGCCACGGAGGTCAAGCCCAAGATTGACGAGCGTGCCGGGCAGGAAGGAGGGCCAGAGGGCAAGGGCAGCCTCTTGCTCGGGTGAAGCGGTGCCACCGCTGGCCTCGATGGCGGCGGCAGCGTCGTTATGCCCCTCGACCCGGCCATAAAAGGCGTTCGGCACCGCGGCAAGAACGCCTGCCAGACAGATCGTCCAGACGAGGATGCGCTGCCAGAGAGAGACCCGAAGCATGCCCGCCCGCCCTTAGGAGGCGGCCGGTTCGGACTTCGACATCACCTGCGCGATCGTGCCCTTGAGCACGCGCACCCGGACGCCCTCGGCGATCTCGACTTCGATCTCGCCGTCTTCCTTCACCTTCGAGACCTTGCCGATGATCCCGCCCTGCGTCAGCACCTGATCGCCCCGCCGCAGCGCCTCGACCATGGCCTTGTGCTCTTTGGCGCGCTTCTGCTGGGGACGGATCAGCAGGAAATACATGATGACGAAGATGAGAACGAGGGGCACGAAGCTCATGAAGGCCTCGGTGCCACCGCCGGCGGCCTCAGCGAAGGCGGGGGTTGCGAACATCTGACACTCCTGACGCGGGGCGGATCTGGGACGGGCGGAAAATCCGGTGGGAACGTAGCCGCCGGGGTGGGCGAAGGCAAGGCACGGCGGTGGCGGTGCGGCACGAGCGCACTGACAGGCGGCAGCTTTTCAAGATCGCGCGCCAGAGGTCCATTTTGCGCAACAAGTGAAAAGATTTTAACCTACCTGCGACATAAAATGCCGAATTTGCCGGTTGACGCCCGCCCCGGGTCACCCTAGTGTCCGCCGCATCGCAGCGGGGGCAACCTTGGACGCAGCAACAGACATCGTGGCAGGAGGCCGGCGCACGGGCATGTGATCGATCCCGGTCCACACCCTTGGCGCCCCCGACCCAGAACCGGGGGCTTTTTGTTGCGAGAACGCAGGAGCAGACGATGACGCAGACGATGACCGGCGCGAAGATGGTCGTTCAGGCCCTGAAGGATCAGGGTGTCGAGGTGGTGTTCGGCTATCCGGGCGGCGCGGTGCTGCCGATCTATGACGAACTCTTTCTCCAGAACGACATCCGCCACATCCTCGTGCGCCACGAACAGGGCGCCGTCCACATGGCCGAGGGCTATGCCCGCTCGACCGGCAAGCCGGGCGTCGTGCTTGTCACCTCGGGGCCCGGGGCGACGAACGCCGTCACCGGCATCGTCGATGCGCTGATGGATTCGATCCCGCTCGTCGTGCTGACGGGGCAGGTGCCCACCTTCATGATCGGCACCGACGGCTTTCAGGAGGCCGACACGGTCGGCATCACGCGCCCCTGCACCAAGATGAACTGGCTCGTGAAGGACACCGCGCGGCTCTCCGAGACGATCCACCAGGCCTTCCATGTCGCGACCTCGGGCCGGCCGGGGCCGGTCCTCGTCGACATCCCCAAGGACGTGCAGTTCGCGACCGCCGACTACACCCCGCCCGCCCGCACCCGCACCGAGCACTACCGCCCGAAGCTCGAGGGCGACCCCGCGCAGATCCTGCGCCTTGTCGAGATGCTCGAGACCGCCGAGCGGCCGATCTTCTACACCGGCGGCGGCGTCATCAACTCGGGCCCCGAGGCGAGCCGGCTCCTGCGCGAACTCGTCGATGCGACGGGCTTTCCCTGCACCTCGACGCTCATGGGGCTCGGCGCCTATCCGGCCTCGGGGGCGAACTGGATCGGCATGCTCGGGATGCACGGGCTCTACGAGGCCAATCTCGCCATGCACGGCTGCGACGTGATGGTGAACGTGGGCGCGCGCTTCGATGACCGCATCACGGGGCGGATCAAGGACTTCTCGCCCCATTCGCGCAAGGCCCACATCGACATCGACCCCTCCTCGATCAACAAGGTGATCCGCACCGAGGTGCCGATCGTGGGCGATGTGGCCCATGTGCTGCGCGCGGTGCTCGCGCTCTGGACCGAGCGCGGCCGGCGCACCAACCGCGAGGGGGTGGCGCGGTGGTGGGCGCGCATCCGCGAGTGGCGCGCGGTCGATTGCCTGGCCTTCCGCCCCTCGGAACGCACGATCAAGCCCCAGCACGCGGTCGCGCGCCTCGAGGCGCTGACGAAGGGGATGGACCGCTACATCACGACCGAGGTCGGCCAGCACCAGATGTGGGCCGCGCAGTTCCTGCATTTCGACGCGCCCAACCGCTGGATGACCTCGGGCGGGCTCGGCACCATGGGCTATGGCTTCCCGGCCTCGATCGGCGTGCAGATCGCGCACCCGGACGCGCTCGTGATCAATGTCGCGGGCGAGGCGTCGTGGCTCATGAACATGCAGGAGATGGGCACCGCGATCCAGTATCGCCTGCCGGTCAAGCAGTTCATCCTCAACAACGAGCGACTCGGGATGGTGCGCCAGTGGCAGGAGTTGCTGCACGGGGAGCGCTACAGCCATTCCTGGTCCGAGGCGCTGCCCGATTTCGTCAAGCTCGCCGAGGCCTTCGGGGCGAAGGGCATCCATTGCCGCGATCCGCGCGAGCTCGACGACGCAATCATGGAGATGATCCGCCACGATGGGCCGGTGATCTTCGACTGCCTCGTCGAGAAGCACGAGAACTGCTTCCCGATGATCCCCTCGGGCAAGCCGCACAACGAGATGCTCCTGGGCGAGGCGGAGACGCAGGGCGTGATCGACGCCAAGGGGTCGGTGCTGGTCTGAGGCCGGGCCGGGGGCGCCGCCCCCGGACCCCCGGGGTATTTGGGCCAAGATGAGAAGGGCGGGACGATGTCGGCACTCAACATCAGGACGGGCGCGTCGCGCCATTCGGCCTATGACCTGCGCGATCCGAACGCGCCGGCGACGGGGAGCCATACGCTGGCCGTGATCGTCGAGAACGAGCCGGGCGTGCTCGCGCGGGTGATCGGGCTCTTTTCCGGGCGGGGCTACAACATCGAGAGCCTGACGGTGGCCGAGGTCGACCATGCCGGGCACCGCTCGCGCATCACGGTGGTGACGACGGGCACGCCGCAGGTGATCGAGCAGATCAAGGCGCAGCTCGAGCGGATGGTGCCGGTGCACATGGTGCGCGACCTGACGGTGGACGGGCCAGCGGTGCAGCGCGAACTGGGGCTTCTGAAGGTCGCGGGGCGGGGCGAGGCGCGCATCGAGGCGCTGCGGCTCGCCGAGATCTTTCGTGCCAATGTGGTCGACTCGACGCTCGAGAGCTTCGTCTTCGAGATCACGGGGACGCCCGAGAAGATCGATGCCTTCGCTGACCTCATGCGCCCGCTCGGGCTGTGCGAGATGGCGCGGACCGGGGTCGCGGCACTCGCGCGCGGGGCGTGATGGACCGGCGCGGGGTTCTGGGGGCCTTCCTCGGAGCCGCGCTCGGGGCGGGGCTCGTGCCGCGTGGGATCGCGCGGGCCGAAGGCGGGGCGGGCGTGCTGCGGGTGCTGAGCGCGGGCGCGCCCAATGCGGCCGACAGCTTTTCGCCCGGGATCAACCGCGAGTCGATCCAGATCAGCTGGAACGTCTATGACCGGCTCGTGCGCTTCGCGCCGGCGCCGGCGGGAGAGGGGATCGAGGGGTTCGACCCCGCCCGGCTCGAGGGGGAGGCGGCGGAGGCCTTCGAGGTCGAGCGCGGCGGGCGGGCGCTGCGCTTCGTGCTGCGGGCGGACGCGGTCTTTCACGGCGGGCGGCCGGTGACGGCGGGGGATGTGAAATTCTCGCTCGACCGGGTGCTCGCGAGCCCGATCGGGCGGGCGCAGTTCGCGACGGGCTCGATGACCGACCCCGCGCAATTCGTGGTCGAGGACGCGCGCACGATCCGGATCGACCTGCCCGAAGCCGACCGGCTGGCGTTGCCCAACCTCGCACTCACCTATCCGATCATCGTCGATGCCGAGGCGGCGCGGGCGCATGCCACCGCCGACGACCCCTTCGCGGCCGAGTGGCTGCGGCTGAACGTGGCGGGGGGCGGGGCCTATCGGCTGGAGGGCTGGGAGGCGGGCGTCGCGGTGCGGTTCGCGCGCTTCGAGGCGTGGCGGTCGGGGCCGCGGCCGGGGTTCGAGGCGGTCGAATGGCGGCGCGTTCCGGAGGCGGAGACGCGGCTCGCGGCGCTGCGGCGGGGGGATTGCGACGTGGTGCAGGATCTTGCGCCGCGCGATGTGGCCCGCGTCGCGGCCGAGGCGGGGTTGCGCGTGGCGGGGCTGCCCACGGGGTCATTCCACCTCATCGGGATGAACGGGGCGATGGCGCCCTTCGACGATCCGCGCGTGCGCCGGGCGGTGGCGGCGGCGCTGCCCTACGAGGCGATGTTCGAGGCCGCGCTGCAGCGGCGGGGGCTGCCGCTCTGGGGCGGGTCGGATGCGGCGGAGGGAACGGCATTTCCCCAGCCGATGGGCTATCGCACCGACCCCGATCTGGCGCGGCGGCTCTTGGCCGAGGCGGGGCTCGGGGCGGGGTTCGAGACGCGCTTTGCCTTCGACATGGCGCAGGCGGCGGTGGCCGAGCCGCTGGCGGTGCTGCTGGCCGAGGCGCTGGGGCGGGTGGGGATCCGCGTCGCGATCGACCGCATCCCGGCAGGCCAGATCGGCGGCCTTTTGCAGGAGCGCGCCCTGCCCTTCTATTTCGAGGGGTCGACCGCGCTTTTGTCCGATCCCGACTATTTCCTGCGCGTCTTTTTCACCGGGCCGACGCGGTGGAACTTCGGCGCCTATGCCAACCCCGAGTTCGAGGCGCTCGGCGCCCGCGCGCGCTTCGAGGCCGACCCGGACCGCTATGCGGCCGATGTCGCGGCGATGATCGGGATGGTCAAGCGCGACGTGCCGGTGATCTTGCTCTGGAAGCCCTTTCTCGACGTGGCGCTGCGCGCGGATGTGGCGGGCTATCGGCTGGCGGTGCACCGCATGCTCGATCTGCGGCCACTCCGCCGGGGTTGAGCGGTCAGGCGCCGCAGAGCGCGCGCGTCGCCGGGTGACGGGGATCGGCAAGGAGGCGCAGGGTCTCGCCCGTCTCGACGATCCGGCCTCGATCGAGGATCGCGATCCGCGCACAGGCTAGCCGCATCAGATCGATGTCATGCCCGATGAGGATGAGGGCCGCGCCGGTGTCGCGCTGCCAGCGCACGAGCGCGATCAGGGCCTCGGCCCGGGCAGAGGCATCGAGGGCGCCGAAGCACTCATCGAGGATCAGGAGCCGAGGCTCGGCGATGAGCGCGCGCGCCAGCGCCGCCCGCACGGCCTGCCCCTGCGACAGCGCGCCGGGCCGCCGCCCGGCCAGAGCCGGATCGAAGGCCGCGCGCGTCATGGCGGCCTCGGTTGCGGCCTCGGCCCCTGCCGGGCCGCAGAGGCGCGCGCGCGTCTCATGAAGCGTGCGCGCGATGCTCTCGCCGGGCGGCAGGCTTGTGGCGGCATCCGACAGGACCATCTGCACCGACCGGCGCAGCCGGTGCCGCGCGAAGGCGGCAGGCGGGATCGTGCCGATCTCGGCACCCGAGAGCACCATCCGCCCCGCCCCCGCAGGATCGAGCCGCGCGATCAGCCGTCCGAGTGTCGTCTTGCCTGCCCCGTGCCGTCCGGCCAGCCCCAGCACCTCGCCGGGGCCGAGATCGAGGTCGACGCCCGAGAGCCGCGCCGGATCGCTAGCAGCCACGCCGCGCAGTTCGAGCAGCACGTTCATCCCTCGACCACGGAATCGTGGCAGGCGACTGTTCCATCCGGCCCCGCCCCGCGCGGGCTGGGCCGCGTCGCCTGACAGAGGGCGGCCGCGCGCGGACAGCGCGGCGCAAAGCGGCAGGCGGGCAGGCCGGCATCGCCCGGCACCGGCATCCGCCCCGGCACTGGTCGGAGCGCGCCCAG
>Ga0315900_10003781_pt1 | contig 21901 bp, 12 predicted proteins | sample LakEriMetagenome_FD_203521 | JGI IMG/M metagenome (GOLD analysis project Ga0315900, IMG submission 203521) | Freshwater fungal communities from buoy surface, Lake Erie, Ohio, United States - Buoy 12 MA114 | ecosystem: Environmental > Aquatic > Freshwater > Lake > Lake biofilm | place: USA: Lake... | reverse complement strand
ATGTAAATTGATCGGCTACGTATTCGTGGCAGCGCTGTCGGGAGTAGGAGCCAGCATCTCGGATGCCCTCTATGATTTCGGATTTTTTGAGTGAAATACAGCCAAGTTCGGAGAAAATGCCATCAACTACCCCATTTCCATTGTTTCGTTGGTGGCCATTTTTTCGAATGTCACCGACCAGCTCCGGAAGGGAGCCATAGGGTGTTCCGAACACCGGGCATCCAAACCACCAGCTTTCCAGCATTGCCAACCCGAAGGGTTCGTGCCACAGGGTTGGGTAAAGCAGGCCTTTAGAGCCGTTCAGCAACACATTTTTACCATCACCTCCCAGCATACCGTGAAATCGGACGTGGCTGTTCAAGGTAATCCGGAGTCCTCTTCGGAAGTTCACCCTGGAACCACCAATTACATGCAGTCGGTCGCCGGTGCGTTTGGCGAGTTCGATGGCCCCTTTCACATTCTTTACCCTCCAATCTGCTTTTCCCAAAAAATGCAGGTACATCCGTTTGTTGTCCAATACAGGTGTTCCGTAGTCATTAAGATCTAATCCGTTGTACACAAATTCCGTTCCTCCATGTCGTTGTGCATGGTTTCGGGATAAAAAGACGGTATTTGGGTGGAATTGTTGGGCTTTTTCACTGTTTTCGTGGTAGGTGAACAAGGTAGGTTTGGGCAGCTCCTCCTCCGACTGAAAATGCAGGTGTATCAAGTCGCATTCCTCCGGAATTTGGGCTGCGAGGGGGCGTTTTTCATCGAGCCAAAGCACATTGGCAAATGGGCAAGTGGATTTTTTTTGGACTAGGTAGGTAACTTTGTGTCCCATTTGAACCAGGGCTTTGCCCAGCCACCAGATAATGCGCTCGGCACCGCCGTAAGCAGAAACGGGTATTTTCGATCGGTTAACGATAAGAATATGCATGATTAGGGCGGTATCGTGATAATTCCGGATAAAAGTGAAGGATTGAATAGGCAAAGAAACTCAATATTTGAGGAACTGCAGCTATTTATCGATAAATTAACCAGCTGCCGACCACCGGAAGTCGGTTGCTGGAATAGGTAGTATCAACGACGGTAACAGTAGCATTGGTATGTTTAATTCTGTTTTTTACCAAGAAAAAAACATCTCATCGGGGCAAGCACTCGGATAAAAAGCACTCTACCTGTAAGAAATCTTAGCGCATTTATTATAAATGAAATCTATGCTTTTCCTGGTTCTTTCTACAACTTAAATCCGGATGCCTTGTTCATTTTCCGGAAAAAAAACAACTGTTCTAGTCTTGCCAATTGGCTCTTCATTTTATGCAGCAATCGTATCAGGAAACCCTTGATTTTTTATATGCCCAACTACCCATGTACCACCGGGTGGGTGCCACTGCCTACAAGAAAGACTTGGGCAATACCCTTGCTTTATGTGCTCATCTGGGCAATCCGCAGCAGCGGTTTCCTACGGTCCATATTGCTGGAACCAATGGGAAGGGCTCAGTGACGCACTTGATGGCAGCGGCCTGTCAGGCGGCTGGCCTCAAAACGGGCATGTATGTAAGTCCGCACTACAAAGATTTTCGGGAACGGATTAAAATCAATGGCAGCTACATACCAAAGAAAAAGGTCGTTGAATTTGTTTCACAGCACAAAGAAGCTATACAGCGCATTCAGCCTTCCTTTTTTGAACTCTGCGTGGCTATGGCCTTTCAACATTTTGCCGAAGAAAAGGTGGATATCGCGATTATTGAGGTTGGCCTGGGCGGACGGCTCGACAGCACCAATGTAATCCAACCCTTGTTGAGTATAATAACTAACATCAGTTTTGACCACATGGACATGTTGGGCAATACCTTGCCATTGATTGCCGGTGAAAAAGCGGGAATCATCAAAGCCAAAACCCCTGTGGTGATCGGGGAGACCCACCCCGAGACCCGACCGGTCTTTGAGGCAAAAGCCGCCGAGCAGCAAGCCCCAATTTGGTATGCTGACCAGGAATACCAAGTGCAAGTACTTTCAGACCTGCAGGAGACACCTGGCCGGGCCAGTTATCAGGTGTTCCAGTTCGGACAGCCATTGGGTGGGGTGCTGCAGACCGATGCGGTGGGTCCTTATCAGCAGAAAAACCTTGCCACTGCCTTAAAATCAGCAGAGATTTTGGGGGGGATACCTGCATTTCAGGCCATTTGTGCTCGAAAATCGGAGGATTCCTTTTTCCCACAGTGTGTTTGGGAAGGGTTTTATCGGCTTAAAGAGCTGACCCGATTGCAAGGCCGATGGCAGCAAATAGGGAGCCATCCCACTATTCTATGCGATAGTGCGCACAATGAAGCCGGGCTTTCCGCTGCGTTCCAGGCGGTGAAAGGGATGTCATTTGAGCAATTACACATTGTGACGGGTTTTGTCAATGACAAAGACCTTGGGAAAGCGCTTCGGCAGTTTCCCTCCACAGCCCGGTACTATTTTGCGAAAGCCAACATCCCTCGTGGGTTGGATGCTCGTGAATTGCAGCAGGCTGCCGCTGCTGAAGGGTTGGAAGGAAGGGCTTACAGCTCTGTCAAAAATGCCTTGAAAGCTGCCCGTAGAAAGGCAGCTCCTTCTGACCTAATCCTAGTGATCGGGAGTATTTTTGTAGTGGCAGAGGTGATTTAGTAGCCTTTAAGTTCCCATTCCAGAAGGTGTGCTTTTTTTCGCGCTGTTTTCCGAATCGCTTCCAATTGGCCGATGACCTCTGGATGTTCTGCCGCTATATTTTTACTCTCCGAAGGGTCTTTTTCCAAATGGTAAAGCTCCCATGTACGGTGAGGATATTGCTTGAGCTGGCTTCGAACCCCCTTCCATGGCCCCATACGAATCGCCATCTGACCCGCTTTTTCTGAAAATTCAAAATACAAATAGGGATGAGTCTCTTGGTTTGCCTTAGCGCCTAACAAGGTAGGAAGAAACGAGCGTCCATCGGTATTGCCGGCAGACTGCCCGGTTAACTCGGCCAGGGTAGCCATCAGGTCATACTGAGCGGAGATATGCTCAGAAGTTTGGCCGGCCGGAATGGTTCCCGGCCATCGAGCTAGAAAAGGTACCCGAATGCCGCCCTCATACAAGTCCATTTTGAGTCCCCGCAATCCCGATACACTTTCAAAAAAGTGGGCATCTGCTCCACCGGCAAACGAGGCTCCGTTGTCACTGGAGAAACAGACGAGGGTGTTCTCTTCCAGTCCAAGCTCTTTTAGCAACTGCAAGAGGATACCGACTTGGTCATCTAAAAACGTGACCATTCCTGCATACGTGGAGCGAGGGTAGCGAGCAGCCGCATATCCTGCTTGTCCGAAATACGGTTGTTCTTCCCACTGTCCACGGTACAGGTCTATGTATTCGATGGGTACTTGCAAGGAAACATGTGGCAAGGGGTAGGGCAGGTAGAGAAAAAACGGATTTTTCTGGTTAGTCCGTATAAATTCCACCGCTTTTTGGGTGATGAGCGCTGGGGCATACTCCTTCCCGATGAATGAATCGAAATCTGCTTCAGTAGCGGTAGCGGGATTGAGGGGGCGGTGTACCTCCATTGGAGGATTTTGTAAGACTACGGTTTGGTCGTTTTCCCAAAGGTGGGTGGGGTAAAAATTATGCGCTTGTTTTTGGTCTAAGTAGCCGTAATAATAATCAAAGCCATGCAATAAAGGGCTGCCTGAGTTGTGGTGCATACCCAATCCCCATTTTCCGCAAAGTCCCGTTCGGTAACCTGCGCGTTGGAGCATGGCCGGCAATGTATAGATGCCTTCTGGCAGAGGCATCTGTCCTCCCTCTAAGCTATCAGGGAAGCCCCCTAGTTCATAGTTGCCTCGGATATAGGAATGGCCGGCGTGTTTACCTGTCATTAGCATGCAACGGGCGGGAGCGCAGACAGGAGCCCCAGAATAGTGCTGCGTGAACCGAATTCCTTCCCTCGCCAGCTGGTCGAGGTGTGGGGTTCGGATTTTTTTCTGGCCATAGCAGCCTAGTTCGCCGTACCCTAGGTCATCAGCATAAATATAGATAATGTTGGGCCGAGTCGAGTTACTGGACTGACTCAGGGCAAACGCAGGGAGGCGGATGGAGTAGCTAATTATCAGCAGTAAACGGAGTGCTAGAAGGCGGGTCATAAGGAGCAAAAGTATCCATAATGGGAAGGCTACAAAGGTATTCTGTTTGGAGGAAGTCCTGTTGCAAACGGCCCTTGGCTTTTCCAGTTTTTAGGAAAAAAAGCGAACTCAGTTTGTTTTTTGCCAAGTGGGCTGTACCTTTGCGTCCCCAATGAAAAAACGGGCCTTAGCTCAGTTGGTTTAGAGCGCCGCCTTGACAGGGCGGAGGTCACTGGTTCGAATCCAGTAGGCTCGACCAGAGGGGAAGCACCAGGTTTTTCTGGTGTTCATGGATAAACAGATCTCTGTATGTTTGATTTTGAAAAGCTGGAAGTGTACAAAGTGGCACGCATTCTGAACAAGGAGGTGCTTGAGTACGTTTTCGCGCATACGGGGATGGATTCTGTTCTTCAGGAACGCCTGAAAAAGAGCAGTTTATCCACGGTTCTTTTTTTGTCGGAGGGAGTGGGCAGGATGGATGATGCGGAGAAGCGGAGTGCTATTACTTCTGCGAGAAGCGCGGTGTATGAGTGTGTGACACTGATTCATTTATTACTGGATCTTGATCAGTTAGATCCTGAATTGTACAAGCATTTTTACGACCGGTACGAGCAACTTTCTAAAATGTTGCTTGGAATGTATCGGAGTAAGGTATAAACGCTACGGGATGTAGCTCAGCCCGGTAGAGTACACGTCTGGGGGGCGTGTGGTCGCAGGTTCGAATCCTGTCATCCCGACTTTTTTTTTCCGAATTTTTGGGTATTTCGCGGATTGCACGGATTTTTTGGGTTGTTACAAAAAATCCGTGCCCTCTCAAAATCCGTTTGCCCCGTGCTCTCGGCCGGTAATTTTCCCAATACTAGTCTCTTAGATCTTAACCTTTTGCTGCTGAAGTTGATAAGCAAGCCTATCATCAGCTTGTAGGCTCTAAATAGTTTAATGTTTGAGCCAAATGCACGTCTTCCAACTGAATCTTTGCTTTTAACTCGACCAGTATTTTCCTTCCACTACAAAATCTGCTCTTCGAATACCGATGGGTTCTTCAAGGTCCTGGTAGAAAATTTTTTGTGAAATTTCTCTGGCAAACTCTAACCCAGCCTGACGCATTTCAATCGCCAAAGCCCTTTGGTTAATTACTTCCTGGAAGCCATTTCCCCAAAATTTATGCACTTCAAAAGAGGCCCCAGTAATTTTCTCGGTTATGTCCTTGTATTTTAGTTCTCCAGTTATAATCCTTGCAATCCATTAAACCAATCAATCTGTGTTTTAGGAGAGGAGGTGTGTGATGGTTGCCGACGGTTTGTCAGCTGCTCCATTCAAGTTTAGGTCTATAATTTTTCAGTAGGTTCTATATTCTTAAAACTTATTCGAAGCGGGAGGGAAATTTACACCCTAAATTTCCTGCCTGGTACTGGATCAAAACGGTTGTATATACAAAGGTAGCCGATTGATCTCCTAAGTTACCTTTGATTTTAGGTCATTTTTAGGATTTTCTAGATTTCATTTTGATCAGCCCCCTAATCATCCATTAAATACCATCCAGTTTTTCTTTGCTTGTTTGGCTGCCGCTGGAGCTCCGTTTGGTTATTTTCAGGTCCTTGAAATAACCGATGGTGCCGATATCCACGTATAATCCAAGGCTTCCGGCCTTGGTTTCCCCTAGCAATTTACCTACGACAAAGGAGGAGTATTTAAGGTCATTGATAAACAACTCAGCCGTCTCTCCATCAATTTCAAGGCGCATTTTTATCCATTCATTCAGGCCGACCGGGGCGGCTCCTTCATACTTGGCGGGTGCTATTTTTCGTAGTTTATCAAATTTATAATCGGGGTAGGCGATGTATTGGACACAACGGTTTCGATAGAACTGGTTTTTCACCCTGCCTACTTTGGGCCTTAAGTAAATACACTCAAAGGCGGAATCATCCTCCTTTACCCTAAAAAAAACACCTATAAACCCCGCTATACCGGAATAGGGCGGCGGATTCTGAAGCTGACTATACAGACTAACTTCAATTGTCCCATTTTCAAAATCATCTAAGCCAGCGATGCGTGCGTAGTGGGGCTCGTCAACGGTTGCTTCAATGTTCGTTGAATCAAAAGGAATGGCTTTCAAGTCTCGTTCAATTTTCAATACTTTCTCACCTTGGAATTTGATCACTTCGCCTGTGACGTTGTGTAATTCAAAACGGTGTTTGCCTAAACGGAGCGTTTGCGCGGGAGCGGAAAGGGTGCCAATGAAAAATAGGAGTGTAAATAAGTATTGATTCATAGTTGCTTAGTTGTTTAAAAATGGAACTAAACTTGTCCATACCGCAGGGAAATTTTCCAGAAAAACAACATGCCCTGCATGGGGGATTATGCTTAACTGGCTATTAGGAATCATGTGATAGGCATTAATTACTGTATGTAGTGGGGCATTTTGGTCGTTTTCTCCCGCCATCAGAAGTACCGGGCAATGGATGCTCTTGAAAAGTGCTTTACTGGCACTCATAGTATTGTAAAACTGTTCCATACTCGCCCAAAAGGATTTTATTCGATCCGGTTCAGGCATTAAAGCTGTTCTTTTTTTCCAAAATTCATTTTCCAAGTCAAATGCCTCCCCAGAAAAAACTACTTTTCGAAGCCCCGGAATTTGCTCTCCCGCGCCGATGGCAATCAACTTTTTAACCCGATTAGGAGCTAAACTGGCCACTTTATAGGCAGTGTAGGCGCCATCGCTAAATCCGAGCAGGGTTACACTATCTGTTGTTTCCGTCTCGATTACCCGGATAATATCGTTTGCTTTTGCTTCATAGGTGATTGGTAGCTTTCCAATCTCTGATTTCCCATGTCCCCTAGAGGCTATCACAATTACGTAATATGAATCTTGCAACTGTTCAATAAAATCTGCCATTTCCTCTATGGCGCCCATGATTCCACCATGGAGCAAAACAATAGGTTGCCCTTTTCCGTAGGTTTAATAGTAGATTTTTGCATCGGTTGACTGAACGTATTTTCCTGCAGCTGGGTTATTTCCATATGGAATCGCTAGGTGGCTGGTAGGTCCAGGTTTGATGCTAGAGGATAAAGGTGCTTGCGCCCGGATTATGGTCATGCTACACGCCATAATCAACAAAAATAATGGTCCTTTCATGTATACTGATTTATAATTTTTGGGCAAAAGTAGACCTAATGGTATACTTTTGTAACCAGGTAAGTTAATAGTAGTAACCTTATGGTAACCAGAAATTTTAATTCGAGATTTATTGAAAACCCATTAAACTGCCCTGTTACTCGTACGATGAGTATCATTGGGGGCAAATGGAAACCTATTATTCTCAATTGTATTGGGGAAAAATCGATTCGATTTGGAAAACTCAATCAAATCATACCCTCCATTTCCAATAAAGTGCTTTCGAGTGAGTTGAGGGAATTAGAACAATTTGGGTTGATTGAGCGAATCTCCTTTACAGAAGTGCCGACCAGAGTGGAGTATTCTTTGACGGATGCTGGGAGGTCCTTGCTGCCCATATTGCACGAACTGGCTAGTTGGGGGAATACGCATATTGCAAAGCAAATAGTCGAGGAGCGCTTGTAGCTGGTTGGCCGTTTGTATTAGTCTCTTGCATTTGTTCTAAATCAAGGTTTCAAGAAAACTTCTATCAATTTTCAACCGAGCGCGTTGCTTTCATCCATCCTTTTTTTATCGTAATTTTGCGATGAAATAATCTTTGTCCAAATAATTGGGTATTCTAGTAGCCTAGTCGATAGTATTAACAGAGCTAAATTTTTACAACCATAAACAATAAAAAATGACCTTAAACGAAGTAAAACAACGGCTCAGCGCCTTGGACGCGGTGGCATTTAAGTTGGAAAATGGAACTACTGTTCCCGCCCATTTCCACGTAACCGAAGTAGGAGTGATTACCAAGCACTTCATTGACTGCGGTGGTACCATCCGAACGGAAAAGGTAGCCAATTTTCAACTGTGGAGTGCCAATGACTTGGATCACCGCTTGTCTGCCGCCAAACTATTGAGCATTATCCAGCTTTCCGAAGAAAAACTGGGGATGGAAGACCTGGAAGTGGAGGTTGAGTACCAGTCAGATACCATTGGGAAATATGGGCTAGAGTGCTCGGGTGACCAATTTGTGCTCACTTCAAAGCAAACCACTTGTTTGGCAGCCGATCACTGTGGGATTCCTGCGGAGCAATTAAATGTACCATTCACAGTGATTGCTAGCCAGTCTGTATGCACTCCAGGGGGAGGTTGTTGTTAAGCGCACTTTTTAAGTGAGGTAGTTTGAAAGGTATTTTAGGTTACTGGCTACCATTTGGTACAGGTCTAGATTGCGTTTCTTGACACTTGTTTGCGCTTATTCGCTGGTTGTGCGACGCTAACTTTACCTTGTGTAGAGCATTCTAGTGATATTGGTCTTGCTTTATCCTTTCCAAATTCCAAATAAAAATAGGAGGATTGGTTTATTTGCAATGAAAAACGTGCTTTTTTAGGAATTTGAATCTGTTATTCCCTGTTCCTTTTTACATTTGACCCAGCTCGGCACAACCGGATTGGAACCTCTTTTCTGTTGGTTGTTTTCTGGGGCGAGATGGTTAGCTCCTTTTTCCTGCCGATACCAACCTGTTTTTTTGTTCAACAAAAGCGTAGACTATGCGTACATTCCGACTTCTTTCTTTGTTACTTCTGCTGGCTTTTTCTGCCCAGTCTCAGGTGGCCAATATTATTCCGGCACCGGTAAGTTACCAAGCCAAATCAGGTTTTTATTTATTGTCCGATAAAATGGCTGGACCAGTGGTGGCCAGTAGTCCAGCCGAACGGGTAGCAGCTTCGCACCTCGTTAAATCCTTGGGTTTGAGAGGCAAGAATTGGGATACAAAAACGGCTGCCAAAGCGGGCCAAAAACCCATTACGCTGTCGCTTAACAGCCAACCTGCGCCCAACTTGGGGAAAGAGGGCTACACATTGGAGGTGACATCGAAGGGTATTACGTTGCGCGCCAATGAACCAGCGGGCTTGTTTTATGGTGTGCAATCGTTGGCACAGCTGATGGAGGGGAACCAGATTGCGGCCTGCAGTGTAGTAGATTACCCTCGTTTTGGTTGGCGCGGGTTGATGTTGGATGTAAGCCGGCATTTTTTCACGAAAGAGGAAGTGAAGTCCTTTATTGACCAAATGGCCCGCTACAAATTGAATACCTTTCACTGGCACTTAACCGACGATAATGGATGGAGGGTAGAAATTAAATCCCTTCCCAAGCTCACCCAAGTGGGGGCTTGTCGGGTGCCCCGCATCGGTCGCTGGGGAGAAGTAGCAGCTCCAGGGGTGGATGAACCTGCTACCGATTGCGGTTTTTATACACAAGACGATATTCGCGAAATTGTGGCGTATGCTTCGATGAAACACATCACCATTGTTCCTGAAATTGATGTCCCAGGCCACAGCATGGCCGCCATTGCCGCCTATCCGGAGCTTAGCTGCACGCAAGACCCCAGTATTCGCGTTAATCCGGGAAGCAACTTCGCGGAATGGTTTGGAGATGGAAAGTTCAAAATGTTTGTGGATAATACCCTCGACCCTTCCAGCGAGCTGGTATACGAGTTTCTGGACAAGGTATTCACCGAGGTGGCGGCTTTGTTTCCCGGACAATACATCCACATTGGTGGAGATGAGTGTTACTATGGCTACTGGGAAAACGATGCAGACTGTCAGGCATTGATGAAAAAAGAAGGGATGACCGCGCTGCATGATCTGCAGAGCTATTTTAACAAACGATTGGAAAAGATCATTTTGGCAAAAGGGAAAAAACTCATCGGCTGGGATGAGATCTTGGAGGGTGGGCTTGCCCCAAGCGCCGCCGTTATGAGCTGGCGCGGAACAAAGGGTGGAATCGAGGCGGCCAAAATGGGCCACGAAGTCGTAATGACCCCAACTTCCTTTTGCTACCTCGACTATATGCAGGGTGATCCAACACTGGAGCCACCGGTGTACAGCTGGTTGACCCTACAGCGCTCCTACAACTACGAGCCAGTCCCCACAGGGGTGGATCCTAAATTTATCCTTGGTGGACAAGGGAATTTGTGGACGGAAAAGGTGCCGAACTTGCGAACCGCACAATACATGACCTACCCACGGGCCTTTGCCTTGGCGGAAGTATTCTGGACGCCCTCCTCTCGCAAAAACTGGGAGGATTTCTCCCGTCGGGTCGAAAAAGAATTTGAGCGCTGTGATGCCTTGCAATACCGCTACTACCCCAACATATACGATGCGGTGGTGTGGCCCCGCCTGAAGGAAGGTAAATTGATGGTGGAGTTGAAAAGTGAAGTGCCTGGTCAGGAGATTTATTACACCATCGATGGAACCATGCCGGATGCCTACACCAGCCGCTATACTGCTCCAGTTGAAATTCCTGATTTGCCCATTACCCTACGCGTGACCACTTATCGGAACGGCAAACAGACGGGAAGGACCATCACTCTTACCCGGGAGCAGCTACTAGAACGGGAGGCGCGCATGAAGTATTATGAAAATATGTTTGAATAAGCGAACGTCTTTAGCGTTGCTCGCACTGGTGGGTTGTAGTTAAAAAAACCTCCTGCAATTAGGTTCAACCACGGTTGATCGGCTTGCAGGAGGTTTTTTTGTTATAGTTGGAAATTCCTGAACAAGAGATGCTTGATTACCGATGATAAGCGAGTAGTGGATATCATTGCATTCCACTTATTGAATCAATTCCACTTACAATCAGTATATTTGAACATTCTATCCTAAAATGTCCCAAATTTTCTGCTTATAACCATGAAAAAATCGAGTTTGTTCTTTGTTTTTTTAAATTTTCTACTCCTAACTAAATTGCTACCTGCCCAGGCACAGTTAGATACCTCTGCTACAAGGTTGGAGGCGGACCAACATATCCAGCGGGCGAATTATCTTTTTCAGAACAGAAGGTTCCCGGAAGCCCTTTCGGCAATAGATCAGGCTGAAAGCAAAATTTTGTTGGTTGATGGATACTGGTCAATTCGTTATTCCGGTTTGTGTCATTTGAAAGGGAGCGTATTATTTACGAGTGGTGCTGGAAGAGAAGCGGAAAAATATTTGACGAGTGCCTATGAAATATGTGTTAAACTAGGAGGAAAAGATAGTCCGGTATATGCTCGTATTGTGCATGACTTTGGGTATTTGTATGCCACATTGGACCACCGAGAGCAAGCTGAGGCTTATTTATTGGAAGCGCTTTCACTTCAAAGAAATTGGGAATCCCAGTTTCTGATGGACTATGTGAATACTTTGTCCACTCTTGGATTATATTATTCTAATGTAGGCAATTATCAAAAAGCGCTCTATTATTGGAGTGAGCAAAAGGATAAACTTGGTTTGTATTTTGGGGAGTATCACCCTCAATATGTAATGGTTCAATCGAATATCGCCCATTTAAATAGCCAATTTGGAAATTATTCGGAGGCCGAGGCTGGATTCAAAAAAGTGCTTCCTTTCTGGGAAAAAGCTGGTCCCTCCTTCCATTTAGAATATATTCGAAATTTGCTGAATATGGCTGCCCTTCTTTTTTCAAAAGGAGAATATAGACAGGCGGAAGTATTTTATCAAAAAGCGTGTAAACTGCAAGAAGAAAAGCTTGGAAAAGCTTCCATAGACTATTGGAGGGTGGCAGCTGTTCTTGCACAATTTTACTCTAATACGGGTCAATTTCAAAAAGCAATAGAACTATATGAGGAGGTAGAGGAGTCCACCATCCAATTAATTGGAGATAAAAACACTGAATATGCAGTCCTACTCGGCCGTATTGGATGGCTATATAAAGAAATGGGCCTGCAAAAAGAGGCAAAAATTCGATTAGAGAGAGGGTTAGCAATCATTGCAAAACCCTCCGGACAACAACTTTCTGATTACATATTCATAAAAAGCACCTTGGCTGCACTTTTGCATTCCTCTGGCCAACTAAAGGAGGCTGTAGAGCAGTACAACTCCCTTCTAAGCCAGATAGAATCAAAAATAGGAAAGAAAAACCAATTCTACATTGATCAGCTGTGGAACTTATCTACTGTTTATACAACTCTTGAAAATCAAGTCAAGGCAACGGTGATGATGGAGGAGGCACTCGCGATTCAGGCACAACTGCATGGTAAAAATTCACCGCAGTACGCCAAACTACTATGGAAACAGGCTCAAAATAGCCGATCGATCGGCAATTTCCAGGCAGCACTTTCTATCTGTCAAGCTGCTTTGAAAATCCAGGAAAATACTATCGGTACAAAGCACCTAGATTATTGGTTGATACTCGATGAACTGGCTTATCTCTATTCTGTGACTGACCAGTTTGTGAAAGCAGATTCCATTTTAAACTTCCTTCTTCCCGAAAAGGCTGCTTTCTACGGCGAGCAGAGTATCGAATATGGGAATACACTTTTAAGTTTGGGTATTTTGGAGGCAAGGGTAGGACGGTGGCGGTCTGCTGAAGTTCGTTACAAAAAGGCTTTGGCAATATTCGAACGGACCAGCGGTAAACTGCGACACAACTACATTCGAACTTTAGAAAATTTGGCAAAATTGTATGATCAACTTTTTGAGTTTTCTAAAGCACTTGAGTTGCAGCAAGAAGTACTCTCCATACGGGAAAAAGTACAAGGAAAAGAGCATCCTGAGTTCAGTCGGGCGTTAAATGCGCTTGCAAATATTTATCTACACTCTAGGCAGCTCAACGATGCTCTTCGCATTTCGGAACAGAACCTTCATAACCTAGAGCTCATTAACCAAACAAATAGCATTACGTATGCATCTGCTCTTGTTGTTTACGCGCAAATTTTATCGGTGGCTGGCGAGGTTGAAAAGGCAGAAAAAATATTCCTTCGAACACTAGAAATAGTGGCAAATACAAGGGGTAAAAATCACCATGATTACCTCGCTACGCTTCAAAACTTAGCGGTTTTTTACAAAGAAATAGCGCAGTATAAAAAGATTGAACCGCTTTACCTCGAGGTGCTGAGTGCACTGAGAGAGGACCAATTGGTGTTGAAGTCATCCGTCCTCAAAGGACTGTCAGCACTTTACAAAGACTTGGGTAATTTTAAAAAGGCCTCCGATCGATATCAGGAGGCAATGAAGGTGGAAGACCAACTTCAAAGTAAAAATTTAGAAAATCGGGTACATGATCTGGTAGAAGTTGGTTATTTATTACAGCAAATGCAAGATTACGATTCAGCATTTTCTACATATCTGAAGGCCATTCAAATAATTCAGAGTTCAGGTGAGGAAACCGACAGAACCTTCTCCACTGTCTTGAGTGTGCTTGGTTTTCTGATGAGTGATATTGGAAACTATAAAGAAGCACAAAAGTATTTTGAAAAAGCGATCAATGCTCACCAGCAAAATCAGTTTGGATCCAAAAAGGAACATTATGCAGGCCTCCTTCTCAATTTGGCATCGAACCACATCTCGCTCCAACAATATTCAGAGGCAGCCCCGTTGGTAGAAGAGGCGAAAACAATTCTGTCTGTTGAAGAGGGACAGCCAATTCATCCATTTTATTGGGTAGCCTTATCCCAGGAAGCAGACCTTCTTTGTGTTAATGGAGATTTTGAAAAAGCAGCGGGGAAGCTCGATTCAGTCTTAAGCAGGTCGAAACAGACCCTACTATCCGGCATGCAATTTATGTCGGAGAAAGATCTTCGAGCTCTTTCGGAGAAACAGCTCAGTAATCGTATCAAATTGTTTAATTTACTTAATTTTAGCGGTACATCCGCTGAATTAGCCGGACTTGCCTATAACGAACTGCTGTTTCAAAAAGGGTTTCTGCAAATGGCGGCGCTTCGCTTAAATCTGCTGTCAGATCAATCACCACACCTTGATTCTATACGGTATCAGCTCAAAAGTTATCGAAGGCAGTTGTACGAGTTATCAATTTTACCAAAGCCCGAAACTGCCGTTATCCATGTACTGGAAGAGAAGGCCAATACTTTGGAGGGACAGCTGGCTAGAGCGTTAGACGAGAAAGAATCCTTCATAAAATTTGGTTGGAAGGATATTCAAAGGTCTTTAAAGCAGGGGGAAGCTGCCATAGAGTTTTTTCAATTCCCAATCCAGTTCCCTAGCGCACAAGACAGTGTACAGTATGCTGCTTTAATTGTTCTACCAGATCAGCCAAACCCAATCTATCTACCTCTGTGTAAAGAGGTTGATTTGAAGGCTATTTTTTCTTCCGATCCCACAATCAATGCCATCCGGTATTCCTGGAGAGGACTGGTGGATTCCAGTGCTATCCTTCATACAAACCTATATCCTATACTTTGGCAGCCACTTTCTGGTGCTTTGGATGGAATAAAACGAGTATATTATGCGCCAGATGGACTGCTTCACAGAGTTAATTTTGATGCAATTCCCATAAATAACCAGCATTATCTATCGGATGTAGTGGAACTTGTTCGATTAAATTCTTCGCGTACTTTGGTAGATCAACCTACACTTTCACCGCTAATCAACCCTAGAGCTGCGCTCTTTGGGGATGTCAAGTATGATCTGGATACCGCTAATTCGGGAGCGTTGGCACCACTACCATACGGCCAAGCCGGTACAGGCCAAGATCAAGGCTTAACTCCTGAAGAGGCCATTGGGAGGTGGCCTGTATTGCCGGGTACACAAAAGGAGATCGCCTTAATAGAGGAGGTTTTGTCTGAATGCAAGATTGTTGTACGTGATTTTTCTGGACAAGAGGCTTCTGAATTCAACTTAAAAAACCTGGGACAAAAGCAAACCGCTCCCGGTATTTTACATCTAGCAACGCATGGCTTTTTTGAAAGAAGGCAAGATACCTTAATTGAAGTTAGCTCTTCAAATAACGATAAATCGGTTTGGGGACAAGTGGATGATCCTATGTTTCGCTCAGGAATTGTTTTGGCAGGTGCTAATTCTGCCTGGTTAAATAAAAGGGCTTTTGATAGAGAAGAGGAAGATGGGGTCGTTACTGCATATGAAATTAGTCAACTCAACTTTTCAAACACTGAACTAGTGGTTTTATCGGCCTGTGAAACCGGTTTGGGGGATGTTTTTAGAAATGAAGGGGTGTACGGATTACAAAGGGCATTTAAGGTGGCGGGTGCCAAAAATTTAATTATCAGTCTTTGGAAGGTTCCAGATAATGAAACCTCAGAATTTATGCTCGAGTTTTATCGGCTTTGGATAAAAGAAAAGCATACCATCCATGCCGCGTTTTACCAAGCGCAGAAGTTCATGCGGGGTCGATATAAAGACCCCAATAAATGGGCAGGGTTCATTTTGGTGCAATGAATTTTATGGAGCCGAATGTAGGGCAGGTTATCTATCTATCATGTGTGGTCTGAACTGATTAAGTAGTAATTTGCTCCTAGAAAAAACAAATACTATTTTTAGCGGCTAGTTACTCAATGAAGCCGGCCAATTACTCAATGGTTGGCCTTGGTGTAAAATTTATTTTTTTAATTTATACCGCCCAAGGTATTGAATAATGACTTGCGGGTGCAACGTTAATTCCACAGTTTAAGTAGCTCAACCAATGCATATGAACCGAATCATCTACAATAGTATTTTAGTGTTCTCAGCTCTACTTTTTGCAAGTGCTATTTTTTGCCAGGATGCTACGTCCAACCGAGGGCTGGTGCTGCCAGCTTCTACTAATTCAGACCCGACTGGCAATACTTATGCCATCCTGATTGGTATAACAGATTACAATTATTTGCAACCCTTAAAATACGCGGACAACGATGCTTTGTTGTTAAGAGAGCTACTAAAATCGAGGGTGGGTGGACATGTGCCAGATTCCAATATTTACCTTTTATTGAATGAACACGCCACCAATGGAAGAATGTTGGAAACAATTGACAGGGTCAGGGGAAAAAGTAAAAAGGGCGACAAGGTAATCATTTATCTGGGAGGACATGGAGCAGCCCACAAATCCAATTATTTTTTCCTAAGTGCAAACTGCCAACCGGCCGGTTCTAGTAACCATTATAAAACGGCAGGAGCGATTCGAATGGATGATATCAAAGAAAATATTGAAAGTTGGACAGAGGCAGCGGTAAGGGTGGTTTTGATTGTAGATGCCTGCAGAACTGTTCTGCCTGGTGGGACCGATGGGGTAAACAAAGTGAACATTTTGGATGAAAAGGCCGGTGATCTTATGCTGTTGTCCGCGAGTCCTAATCAGGTATCGATTGAAGACGGCTCATTAGGGGGGGGACACGGCCTGTTTACCTATTTCTTGGCAAAGGGGATGTGTGGTGCTGCCGAAGGGAACAACGATGGGATTATTCAATTTTATGAATTGGAGGAATATGTTAAAAAACAAGTTCGGGAACGATCTAAAATGGTACAAATACCCTCATTTTGTTGTTCAGAGCAAGCTGTTGTCCCAATGAGTACCGTCGATACGGTTTTTGAACAGTTAATAAAACGGATTTCTGTGCTTGACGATGTCAATAGAGGTGCCTTGAGCTATAATGGGCTCAAGGCTGCGCAAGGCTTTGCGGATACCACCGGTATGAAATCCTTTCATCAGTTGCTAAAAGCGATTGAGGCCTTTAACTTTGAAGGAGAAAACGGGGCAGAATCAATACTTACTTCTATGGAACAAAAATGCCCCACTTGTCCAGTGGTACTGGAGGCCAAGCGTGAACTAGCAGTAGCCTACCTTGATTTTGGACAATTATTAATCAATCGGTACCTGACAGGACAAGATAGCAGGTTGTTTACTAAGTCGTTGATTGATGCGAATAAAATGCATAGAGTGGCTGTATCGAGCCTTCGTTACGAGTTGAAAACGGTAGAAAAAAAATTGTATCGCACACAAGGACTTGAAGAGAATAAAAGGATTCGAACGAGGAAACGAGAACTTGAAAGATTGAATCAGTATTTGAGTCGCAGGATGAATTTCTGGTCAGAACCAGAAAGTCGACTGAAATACCAACAAGAGCAATGCTATCAAAAAGCAAGCAGCTGGATCCAGCTTTCATTCAATCGACTTCAGCAGGATTCTATGCTTAAATCGTTTTACGCTCCTCAAGCCCAGTTATTAGAGTTGTATGGAGAACAAATCCCTGGAAGTTACAGCAAAGATAAGTTTGAAATACTTGAAAAAATTGCAATTCAAGATTCATCCGCTGCTGTGTTGAATTTATTAGGTAAAATCTATACCCAAAACGGGCAGTTAGAGGCAGCTGAATATGTGCTCCGAAAAGCAATTGGCTGTGCCAATCAATGGGCCTACTCACATAATAATCTTGGGGAACTTTTGGATCTTCAAAACAGGCTTTGGGAAGCAGAGGTTCAATATAGATATGCAATAGCCTGTAATCGGGGGTTTGTTTATGCTTACAACAATCTAGCAATCAATTTAACAAAACAAGAAAGACTAGACGAGGCTATCAAAGTGTGTTTGGATGCTATTTCGTACGATTCTAGCTATGTTATGAGCTACCTAAATCTAGGTGGGCTATATTTATTACAAGGTAAAACAGGGCCTGCTCTATCTTGCTTTATGACCGGCTACCGATTAGCACCAACACAATATTTTCCAGCGCACTTGCTGATGCTTCAATACATCGAGAATAATAAATTTTCGGAAGCGACAGAACTTTTGAATGCTTCGTCGAGTAACAGCAGTAAGTTCGACATCATGCAATATTACAAAAGCGAAGAGGTCTTGAAGCCTCTGTCTTTTACAGATGTTCAAACAATACCCGATATGCCAGGCCTGTTCGAACCTACTCTTGGACCAACTAACTTGCCTAAAGTCGAAATGGTCTACATAGAAGAAGGCACCTACACAATGGGCTGTACCCAAGAACAAATAGATTGTGAAAAGGATGAAACACCACACGAAGTAAAACTGGATGGTTTTTATATTGGAAAATATGAGGTAACGCAAGGGCTCTGGAAAGAGGTGATGGGGGCCTTGCCTTCGGTGCTACATAATTGCATGGAATGCCCTATCTATGAGGTGAGCTGGGAGGATGTCCAGCAGTTTATTCAAAAGCTGAATAAAATGACAGGCCAAAAATACCGGCTTCCAACCGAGGCAGAATGGGAGTATGCTGCCAGAGGGGGTAGACAAGGGGTTATGTTTGGAGATGGATCCAACATTGCTGATCCGGACAAGATCAATTTCGATGCGAGTAAAGACTTTAATAAACCATACTCATTAGTGGGTAGTTTCAGGGGTAAAACGGTCCCTGTAGGTTCTTTGAATGCGCCAAATGCATTTGGAATCCACGATATGAGTGGCAATGTGAGCGAGTGGTGCTCGGATTGGTATGGCGCTTATCCAACAGAAGCCAGCTCTAATCCTAAGGGCCCCAAAAATGGGGCTTTTCGGGTGATTCGGGGTGGTTCATGGAGCTATTTCGCACCCAATTGTAGGGTGGCCACGCGAAGTAATGGGGTGGCCAGCAAACGGTATTACGATACCGGCTTCCGCCTAGCAAAATCCAAATAACCCCTCACTCCACCACCACCTTAACTGCTGCCCCTTTTAACCATACAATATACGTTCCAACGGGCAGGTTATGCATTGGAATCTGGTGGTTTTGGCTGAGGCCTCCCTGCCGGTAACGGCCTTGCAGGTCGTACACTTGGTAAGGGATAATTGGGTCAGAGCTGTTTAAATACAGGCGGTCTTGGCAGGGATTGGGCCAAACCAAGGGTGCCTTCTCCCCGGGAAGAAGGGTGGTTGCTGAACTCCCAGGATACTCAAAGGCGCCCAGATCAGGTAAGCCTGCCGTTGGTCGAGGTGACCACTGGGCGGTATCGCTGTATTGGAAGGCGGGCTGAAGTGGTTGCCCTTCGATGGATTCGTTTAACCAAATTCCTTGGTCAATTCCGGGAGCAAGAGGGCTAAGGTGGTAGTCGTAGGTTGCTGCATTCAGGAAGCCGAAAAGACTTAGGCTGGTGGAGGCCAGGTTGTGGCTGGTATCAAGGACCAGGGGGCTTCCTTGAATAATCCCAGAGGTGTTGGCTCCGGCCAGGAGATTGTTTTTTAAAAATACCTGCTCAGTTCCTGCTCCTACTTGAACGAAGTTGCCCGTGTTTTTTTTGTTGATAAAGGTGTTGTAGGCGATCCAGAGCTGATGGGGGGCAGGGTTGGTTAGGCCTTCCATCCCATACCCGACCAGGTTGCTGTTGGCGGAGGAGGGGCCTTGTTCAATTATGTTTCCGACTAGTACAGCGGTACCGCCATTGGGTAAGTCTATCGTCCGACTGTCTACTGTAGTTCGGTTAGCGAGGTGGTTGTAGAGGATGAAATTGTGGCGCGCCCTGCTTTTCAGTTCATGGCCTTCTGCGATGGCATTCAAGCTAAGGTTGTACCGGAAGATCAGGCTGTCGATTTTATTGATGTACACATTGTGTTGGTAGCCAGGGTTGGCGGGGCTTCCATTGTTATAGAACTGATTGTGTTCTAGGATGACGGTACAGTTTGTATAATTGCCACCAAGGATGCCCATTTCATTTCCGATGAAAAAGCAATTCCGCACAACCAGATCACATCCTTCTTGCCGAATACCGGCTCCGTTGTGGTCGGGCACAGCTGCCAAGGCAAATTCTATGGACTCTACGGTGACTCCATTGCCTCCAATAACAAAAAGTGCTTTTCCGTTGCTGTTATTGGCGAGTGCGGGTCCAGCTTCCAGCCTGGGCCTGCCGTCAATACCCCGAATCAATAAGTTGTTTTTACCGAAATAGACCTGGGGGTGGTTCGGGTACAAGGCAGCATCGATGCTGAGGGTATCACCGTCGGCCATAAGATTACTTACGGCCGCTGGACTTGAATAGGTTCGTGTGGGCCCCACTTGCCAATCTTTGGCGCTTAGCGTAGTTTGGAAAGCCAAACAAAGTAGGGTGTAAAACAGGGGTGCGGGTGAAGACCATCGAGGCATAATTAAACCGAATTGGTGGGTAAAAAAAACGCCCTGGACTTTTGTTGGAAGACCAGGGCGCTCATTCATGGGAAATTCCCGTTATTCTTAGTGGCTCACGACGAAAGGACGAGCAATTCGACTTCCTTCGCTGCTTTGGAGTTGCAGGTAATACAATCCATTCTGGAATTGATCAACCGGTAGGATGGCCTGCTGTGTTCCGGAAGGTAGTTCCTGGCTAGTTTGCGTGTAAACTTGTTGTCCGATGGAATTCAATACGCTGATTTGCACATCGCTGGCAATGCTCAATTCGTAGTTGACTGTCAGACTAGCAGTCGCTGGATTTGGGAATAGGCTCAATTCCTGAACAGCGCTGAAGGTGGTTACTCCAGAGAAGATTTCGGCGAAGGCAGCTCCAGCATATCCACCGAAGTTACCAGAGAACCCTTGGAAGCTGCTACCACCCAGGCTATACAATTTTATGTTGCCCGGTGCTGCCAGACCATTACCTGCGCCATCCACCAATTGGAAGGTGAAACAAGTGCCAGGAACCGTGATGGTGTCGCGGATGTTCAAATTGTTCGGGTACGCAGAGCTGGATGCTGGCGATCCATTGGGATAGGCACCACCGCCAGTTACCCCCACTGCTGTATTTCCACCCTGATCAAAAATGGTACCGTTTTCATCGTATACTGCCCAGAAAAGATCCTTCCCTGCTGCATCTGTGCGGATGCGGATTTCTACCTTGTTGCCAGCGTACTTCTCAGGTGCGTCGATGATATCAATGCTGGAAACAGCTGGTTCCCCATTTGCACCTCCGTTTACTTGAGTGATTTCAGCTGTAAGTGTTCCCGCTCCAGCAATATCCATAGAGTCAAATGACATAGAGTAGGAGTCCAATACCAGTATCTCGTCGGTCACTTCTTTGGTTTGTACAGTCGTACCATTCCAACGCAACTCAACGGTCATGTTATTGATTTTGGTCAAACCCAGGTTGGAGATTACCATTTTAGGCTGAATCCGTTGTCCGCCACAAAGCTCCAGAGAACGTCCACCGGCGTTCATGGATGCAATTTTACCTAGGTTGGTAGGGATGTTTGCAACGCAGGGGCTTGCTTGTGCCCACAAGTTGGCAGCGGTAAGCTGGCCCAACTCCCGTACTGTTTTGTCGGGGCAAATCAGGTAAATAGTCGGGAAATAGGCGATGTCGTAATCGTTGGCAATCGCAGAATTGTCAAAAATAGGGTAGGGTGTATTCGCTACCCAGTTGCCCTGAGTACCGCCTACGCAGCCTGATGGGCCATATAAGCAATTGAGGTTGGTAGATCCATCCCCTTCCACAAAAAACACCATAGACTTGCCGTCGCCGTTTGGTCCATGTGCATTGTAGTAGTTTTTTAGGTGTGCATTATTGTGGTAACTCCAGCATGGACCACACCAGGTTGCGGAAATGTCCATAATAACTGGACGACCAGATTCCAGCAGGTCGTACAGTTTCCAGGTACGGCCATTGATATCGGTTGCAGTAAAGTTGGGAGCTGTGGAGCCGTCGGGCAACTGTGCCTGTACGGCAAGTGCCAAGCTCAACAGTAGGGAAAGGGTAACTATTTTTTTCATAGTCTGAGCAGAATAGTGTTATGTGAAATAGGTGATAGACAGGTTAGAGAGGCAAATATAAGTTGCACTTCCCGAATTTTACCTCTCAGGAAAAATAAATGTAGGAAGCGCAGTCAGCAAATAAGGTCTAGGGTGTGGCTTTTTGTTCTTCTAGCTACCAAAGATCGGCTATCCATGGTTGTTTTCTGTAGTTCCAGCAGCTGCCTGAAGCTCGTCCCAGTACTCTACTGCGCGACGGGTATGGGGAATACAAATGGAACCTCCAACCATGTTGGCCACTGCCAAAA
>Ga0315900_10003780_pt1 | contig 21901 bp, 16 predicted proteins | sample LakEriMetagenome_FD_203521 | JGI IMG/M metagenome (GOLD analysis project Ga0315900, IMG submission 203521) | Freshwater fungal communities from buoy surface, Lake Erie, Ohio, United States - Buoy 12 MA114 | ecosystem: Environmental > Aquatic > Freshwater > Lake > Lake biofilm | place: USA: Lake... | reverse complement strand
CCCAGAACAGAAAATACCCAATTTAGGTTATTTTTTTCACTAAAGGTTATTTTTTGGTCATTTGCTGTGGTTGTTTTTAGCTATATTTAACCTATTTGTTGAAAAATATAGGTTGAATATAGCTTGATTTTTTTCCAAAAAAAGAAAAAGAAATACGTTGCAGCAACGAAAAAGCCCCGTTTGGTTTGGGAAAAACCTAAACGGGGCTTTAGTGCGCTTGTTAAAAGCGTTTTAACGAATATCCTTTAATTCTGGACGGATAATAATTTCTGTCCGTCGGTTTAGCATTCTGCCTTCCGGGGTTTCATTGGTGGCAACTGGAAAAAATTCTCCTTTTCCTACTGGGATAAGCTGGTTGGCATTGACGCCTAAGTCGGTAGCCAGAATACGAGTGATTGCAATGGCTCTTTGCAGGCTCCACTCCCAGGTATCTGTTCCTTTTTTCAGGCTTTTGGGAATTTGATTATCGGTGTAAGCGGTTATCTCTACCGACAGGGCAGGTTGTTCCGATAAATATTGTCCGATTAAGGTAAGGAGTGAACGCCCTTTTGGAGAGACGGTCACACCGGAGGGGTCAAACAGCTGTTGATCGGGTAGCGCAAGAATAATATGGTCATTTTGGAGCAGGACCCTCAACTCTGTTTGACTTTGTAATCGTTTGTTGAGCTCAATAAAATGGTTTTGGAGGATGCTTCCTCGTTGTTGGATGAGTTCACGCAGGCGATTAAGTTCAGCGAGGGTTTGTTGGAGGGTATTGGTTTTTTCTGCCAAGCTGCGCTGCAACTGCTGCTTTTCTTCCATTAGAGTGGTGGAAGTTTGGTTGGCGTTGGTAGACAGGGTGACAATTCGGGCGCGTAGGTCTGAAATTTCCACGTCCATTTTACCGATGGTTTGGTTGAGTTGGCCGATCGTCCCGATCATTTTATCGGCTTCTGACTTACGGTCGGCCATTTCCTTTTGGAGGACGGATTCCCTTGCCAGGCATTCCTGGCTTTGCAGGAGCAAGCTGCGGTGAATTTTTGGGCGCACGCAGGAGGTTGTAAGTACAGGTAAAAAGAGGAGCAGTCTCCAGGGGAATTGGGGCAAATCAACACGCATCATGAGTATTGGAGAAAGTTTGGTTCAATTTTTGTTGCAAAAAAACAACATAATGCCTAATTCAAAGCAAAAAGCCACTTATAATTACATATTTACACCGATTTAATGTGTTAATAGTGTGTTTATTCTGCTAAAAAACGGGTCAGCTTCTACCTTACAGACTTGAAAAAGCAGCAACTTTGTCCTTCTTTTTAATCGCATCTTCATTTTTACCATCTACATCACCATGCTCCGATTTAGTTTCCTTTCGATTTTATTGCTCCTTTTACTGGATTTGCCTGCCCAGGGTTTTTCTTCTTGTCAAGTTGTGATTGGCACGACCGGGGGTAAAGCGCTTGAGAATGGCCGCCGTTATGCTTACACCCTTGGAGAAACGGTGGTGGGAACGCTGGTATCACCCATGAGTGGGCGGACCGTTACGCAGGGTTTTCATCAGCCAGATGTTTGCTTACCCGTTTCAACCAATCAGCCAGAGCTTTGGTCGAATTGGGAGGTACAGGCCTATCCCAATCCTACGTTGGAGTTTTTGCAACTTCAATTCAGTACACCTGATGTGGGAGTATTGGACTATCAGGTCGTTGATTTTATGGGCCGTGTAGTGCGCACCCATGCTAGCCTTTCTACTGCGGGGGATCGCATTGACTGTTCGCTTTTGCCTGCTGGCCATTATGTGGTTTTATTACAGCACCCAACGACTCAAGGGGTATTGAGCATCCCCTTCCAGAAGTTGTAAGGATTATTCTTTCGGTTTTTTCTTTCTTCTAATACAAAATTCAAATCTGCCATGAACCGATTTCAGACCTTTATTTTTTTTATTGCGCTTTTTGCTTCCTTGACGGCGTTGGGTCAGGGAGCTCCGAAGGGCATCAGCTACCAAAGTGTGGTGCGGGATGCTTCGGGAAACCCAGTATCCAACGAACCGGTATCAATGTTGATGGTGGTCCGCAGTGGATCTGCCAATGGAACGGTGGTCTACACCGAAAAGCAGTCAACTGCTACCGACCAGTACGGCTTGATTAACCTGGTGGTTGGACAAGGAACTGCATTGCAGGGTACATTTGCCGGTATCAACTGGGGCGCGGCTGCACACTATTTAAGTGTTTCGGTCGAGACCTCACCGAATGTGTACGATGAGTTGGGTACTACTCAACTTTTAAGTGTTCCTTATGCTTTATTTGCCGAATCAACCGGCTCCACGGGGGGAGGAGGCGATAACTGGGGAACCCAAACGGTGACCACCGACCCTTCCATCCAAGGAAATGGTACGCTGGGTGCTCCAATTGGGCTAGCTTCTCAGAATGCACAGCCTGGGCAGGTGCTAAAATGGACGGGCTCCGCATGGGTTCCACAAGATGATATCGCTAGTACTAGTACGGGGGGAGGAACGATCACCCAAATCAACACGAATAGTGGAATTGTAGGTGGCCCCATCACCACCATTGGTACTATTGGACTTTCCAATACAGGTGTGGTGGCCGGGACGTATGGTTCTCAAACAGAAGTTCCCGTTTTTCAAGTAGATGCCCAAGGTCGGATTACTCAGGTAACCAATGTGCCTGTATCGGGTGGAGGCGAAACTATTTCTATCGTAGGATCAACTGGGATTGCCGTCCAACAAAATGGATCTGAATTTACGGTAACCAACACAGGCGACACCGATCCAAGCAATGATATCACCACCAGCTCAAATGCCGGAGGCGATCTATCAGGGGTGTTTAGCAACTTACAAATCCAGCCACTGGCAGTCGGTAGCACAGAACTGGCTGACGGTTCTGTAACAACCTCCAAGATTACAGATGATGCGGTTACTACCAGTAAATTGGTGAACAACGCGGTAACGAGTTCAAAAATCGCAAACAATGCGATTACAGCTTCCAAATTGGATAACATGGGCGCCAGCAATGGTCAAGTATTAAAGTGGAATGGAACCGCTTGGGCTCCAGCCGCTGACCAAAGTGGTGGCTCCGTAGCTTTGACAGGGGGAGCTGGCATTACGATAGGGGGGACTGCTCCTAATTTTACCATCACCAACTCTGGTGATCCCAACGCTAGTGATGACCTAACCACCGCATCTACCGCAGCAGGGGATGTGACCGGACCTTTTAGTAACCTTCAAATTGCCGCAAGCGCAGTAGGTACATCCGAAATTGCAGACGGTGCAGTTAATACAGCTGATCTGGCAAACGGTGCCGTAACAGGTGCTAAAATCAATAGTATGAGTGCTACCAATGGACAGGTCCTTAAATGGAATGGATCTGCCTGGGCACCCGCAAATGATCAATCCGGTAGCGTGGTCATAACGGCAGGAGCCGGGATTGCCGTTTTCCCAAGTGGAAACAACTTCATCATCTCGAATGATGGTGATATTGATGCCTTGGATGATATCACCAACTTGTCGCAAGCCAACGGGGATCTGACCGGGGTATTCGCTAACCTGCAAATTAAGCCAGGAGCTGTTGGAAACGGTGAACTATCTAATAACTCCGTTAGCACCAATAACATTATTAATGGAGCCGTAACAGGGGCCAAGATTGCTCAAATGAGTGCAAGTATCGGACAAGTTCTCACTTGGAATGGTACAGCCTGGGCACCCGGCAACGGCGGCAGCGCAGGGGATAATTGGGGTACTCAAACGGCCCAAACCAATCCAACACTGACCGGAAACGGCACCTCTATTAGCCCCCTTGGAATCGCTCAACAAGGCGCAACCAATGGACAAGTACTCGCCTGGAATGGAGTGACCTGGTCGCCTACCACTGTCACAGGTACAGGAGATAACTGGGGTACTCAAACAGCCCAAACCAACGCTACCCTCACCGGAAATGGAACCGCAGCTAGCCCGCTGGGATTGGCCGCTCAGGGTGCCACCAACGGACAGGTACTCGCCTGGAATGGAAGCGCTTGGTCACCCTCTTCCGTAACTGGAGATGATTGGGGTAACCAAAATGCCCAAACCGATGCCAGTCTTTCAGGAGATGGGACATCAGCGAACCCACTCGGAATTGCCAAGCAAGGTGCAAGTACGGGTCAGGTGCTCGCCTGGAATGGAAGTAGCTGGGCGCCCGCTAATTCCGCTGCTGACAACTGGGGAACCCAAACTGCCCAAACCAATGCTACACTGACCGGGAACGGAACAGCAGGCAGTCCTCTTGGACTGGCTGCTCAAGGGGCTTCCTCTGGACAGGTTTTATCATGGAATGGAACTGCCTGGGTACCTGCCTCTGTACCGGGTGACGATTGGGGTAGCCAAGTGGTGGAAGTAGGTCCTGAATTTTCCGGAAGTGGTGCGAATGGCGATAAATTATTCCTGGCGCAGCAAGGTGCTACCTTCGGTCAAACCTTAAAATGGGATGGCAACCAATGGTCGCCGGCAGATGACTTGATTGGATCCGGCGGTACCACTAATTTTTATGCAGCTGGCTCCGGAATTACGATTACTGGAACATCGCCCAATTTTACGATCAACAATGCAGGAGACCTGAGTGCTACCAATGAAATTCAAACGATTTCCCTCAGTGGAAATGAATTGACTTTGTCTAATGGTGGTGGAACCGTAACCCTGCCGGCCGGGGGAGGATCCACCTATACGGCTGGTACCGCTATCAGTATCACCGGAACAGCACCCAACCTGGTTATTAATAATACGGGCGATGTAAGCAATACAAATGAACTGCAGCAATTGTCTTTAGCCGGAAACACACTTAGTCTTTCGAATACAGGTGGCAGCGTGAACATTGACCCAAGTAGCACCAACGAACTTCAGGTACTTTCTCTTTCCGGAAATGACTTAAGTTTGTCGAATGGCGGGGGAACCGTTCAGTTGCCAACAGGCAATAACTACACGGCAGGTACCGCTATTAGCATCACGGGAACAGCACCCAATCTAGTAATCAATAATGCTGGAGACGTAAGTTCCACTAACGAGTTACAGACCCTCAGTTTGAACGGCAATATGATTACGTTGTCTAATGGAGGTGGAACCATTTCATTGCCGGCATCTAATACCTATTCAGCGGGTACAGGAATCTCGATCTCAGGTACCACTCCCAATTTCAGTATTGTAAATACAGGAGACTTGAGTGCTATGAATGAATTACAAGATCTCCAACTGAACGGTACTGAATTGAAAATTACAGGAACGAATAGCAAGGTATTGCTGGATACCTTATTTGCAGGTTCTGGAATTGGGCTCTGGAAAGGTATTGGCACCAATGCGATCAGCAATGTATCCGGAAATGTTGGGATCAATACAGAAACCCCTGGTGCACGGCTGACTGTCAAAAATGGTGGGGAAACCATCCGAGTGGAAGGAGGGGATCCGATGATCTCTCTTGCGCAAAGTGCCTCTGGTATGAATGGTTTTTTACAACATCGAGTGGGTAACCTGGTGCTTGGCACCAAAGATTCCTCCAGCATTGTACTGGCTACGTCCACAAAGGCCTTGACAGTAGCTGGTTCCTCCGGCAATGTCTTGATCGGAGAAGGATCTGTAGGGGCTGAAAAATTGAAGGTAGTGCACAATAACCGCGGATTCATGCTTCAAAACAGTGGAGGAAGTAATTGGGAATTCTATGTCGCAGATTCCAATGGGGAGCTTCAACTCTTTAGTGGTCAGGCGGCTTCCTCTGGAGTGCCAGTCGGAGTATTTGCCAATAACGGGGTGTACACTGCCTCTGATCGCCGGTTAAAAAAAGAGGTATCTGCCATCCCTTCCGTTCTGAACCAATTGAACCAATTGCAAGCAGTACGGTACCGCTACAACTACCAAACGAAGGAGGATCCGTTGTCTATTGGCTTTATTGCCCAAGATGTACAGGCCTTGTTTCCGGAGATGGTTACCCAAACCAACACCCGCGATACTGCTGGAGCTGCCTTGCTGGTCAATTATGCCGGAATGAGCGTACTTGCCATAAAAGCAATTCAGGAACAGCAGCAACAATTGGATCAACTGAAGGCTGAAAATGCTCAACTAAAAGCGCGAATGGACGCCTTGGAGCAACGGTTGAAGCAAAATTAAGAAGTGCTGACAAATTAAAAATGGGTTCGGGTGAAGCGTTTTCATCCGAACCCATTCTTTTTGGTTAACATGGAATTCAAACACACGTCATGCCTAAATGGAGGCATGATTTATATTCACCAGGAACGCTCGGAGGACGAACAATCTCCAACAGAGAATAGTGGTTGGAAGTACGCACATTCTATTAGTTATTGTATTCTTGCAGTCTTAACCACTTTGTTATGTTCAGTAACCTGCATCACATCGCCATTATTTGCTCTGATTACTCCACCTCAAAGCACTTCTATACCCAAATATTGGGTTTGACCCCTGTTCGGGAAGTATTTCGGGCTGAGCGAAATTCGTTCAAGCTAGATCTGGAACTAAATGGAAGGTATATCATCGAGCTGTTTTCATTTCCCAATCCCCCCAACCGTGTTTCCAGGCCAGAAGCTACTGGTCTGAGGCACTTGGCATTTGAGGTTCCACATTTAGAACCGGTGGTTGACCATTTACTAAAACATGGAATACCGGTGGAGCCCATCCGAACCGATGAATTTACTGGAAAGCGCTTTACTTTTTTCGAGGATCCTGACCAGCTGCCGATTGAATTATACGAAGAATAGCTGTTTTCTATATATTTGAGCTTCAAATTTCAATTATTGCTTATGAGCCCTCTTCTATTTTCGATTGACATTCAAGCCCCTATCCAATCTGTCTACACTGCGATGTTGGGACTGGAAGACCCCAGCACCTACGAATATTGGACAGCTGCCTTCAATCCTACCTCCTCGTTCGAAGGTACGTGGGAGTCAGGTAGTAAAATATACTTTGTTGGATTAAATGAAGAAGGCAAAAAAAGTGGCATGATCTCCAGGGTAGAAGAGCATTTGCCTGCTGAAAAAGTAGTCATTTGCCATTATGGTTTTTTAGAAGACGGTAAGGAAGTTACTTCTGGAGAAACCGTTGAAAGCTGGGCGGGCAGCTATGAAATCTACACCTTTCAATCTACCGCTGCTGGCACTACTGTTAGTGTCCATTTGGATGCCGTAGAAGCATACCAGGATTACTTTAACGAGACGTATCCGAAGGCCTTGGAGCGATTGAAGTCCCTACTCGAAAAATAACCGACCTTTTGGTCACTTTTAGCAAGATGCCACGGACACAAGATTTATCAGACAGGTTAAGAGAACTCTTTTTGACGGGTAAATGGGTCGCAAACACCAATTACCAAGCGTTGCTTTCGGAGGTCTCTTGGCTACAAGCCAGGAGTGTTTATTCCAACCTAAACAGCATTGCCCAACTTACATACCACGTTAACTACTACTTGGATGGCTTGTTGAGGGCCTTTGATTCAGGGGTGCTTGATATCAGCGATCGCTATAATTTCGATTTACCCCCGATAGAATCGGAAATGGATTGGGAGTTTCTGCGTGCTTCTCTTCTGGCGAATGCCAACCGATTTGCAGAAAAAGTAGCTTCCATGGAGGATTCTTGGCTAGAGGGCCCCTTTATTGATCCACGTTATGGCACTGTTTTGCGAAATGTAGAAGGGGTATTGGAGCACAGTTACTACCATTTGGGCCAGATGCGGTTGATCAAAAAATTATTAGACTAGGGTTTCGATAATCCTGCTACCTATTTATTTCTCATGAATCGTTTGCTTTTTTGTCTTCAATTGATGCTAAGCGTTCTCCCAATTGCCTCGTCTTCTCCGATTTATCGAGCGGGTGACACTCTACAGGTATTGGCCACCTCAGGGCTTAGGCTTAGGGATGAACCAGGAGGGGGCAAGGTACTTGCTAATCTGCCTTATGGCACCTCAGTGGTGGCGCGTCAGCCGCATTGGGAAGGGGAAGAGCTGCGTATTGAAGGAATTAAGGGCCGTTGGAGAAAGGTGGATTGGAAGGGTGCAGAAGGGTATGTGTTTGACGGATATTTGAGTGTTTTTCCGGCGCCTATTCGTGGCGAGGGGGATATTAAGGGGTATGCTGATCGTTTTTTTACCAAATTGGGTCCACCTTTTCAAAAAACGTATGGGGATGAGGAAACCTTGAATACGGTATATGTTCAGCACTACACTTATAAAAATATTTACATTCAGTATAAATCCAATTCCTTTTATGAGGGGGGAGAGGAGCGGTTGTACTTTGATCCGGGGTTCAATTGCTCTTTTGAGGAGCTCCTTCTTTTGTCAAAAGCCTTGTTTAGGACAAAGATCCAAGAGAGTGTACAATTAATAAAGGCAGGGCCTTCCAGTCTTGAGAATGTGGAGGAGTCTATACTTGGTTCAGGAGTATTACCGGACCTGCAATATTATAATAGAACAGAAGAGAATGCCTGTCATCGAATTGATTTTCAGTTGTTTGGGACACCTTGCTTCGATTCTTTTCTGATTGGAATTATCGATTACACAGCCTACCTTGGTAGATCTGGAGGCTGTTAGGCGCCGTATAGCGCTTTAGATGCTATAAGTGGATATTGTATTGAAATAATATTGGGTGTTTGTGAAATTTTTCTACTTATTGAGGTGTATTTATTTAGAATTCAAATTTTTTTTTCGATAATTTCGGGTTAAGCAGTATCTTCCCGCGCTGTTTCATTGGCTCATTCTATTGGAATACTTCAGTGAGCAAAACACCGACGACCTTACTTAATGTACCTTTCTATGTTTACGCCCAGTGCTGCTTACTCCGATTCCAAAAAACATTTATTGATTTTAGACGCCCTTCGTGGCATTGCGGCCTTGATGGTTTTGATGATGCACACTTTTGAGGTGTATTGTGAAGGTGATTACCATAAAATGCTGGTTAACCACGGATATTTAGCGGTTGATTTCTTTTTTATGTTGTCGGGGTATGTGATGGCGCATGCCTATGATGACCGATGGGATACAATGAGCGTGATGGATTTTGCGAAACGCAGGCTCATTCGATTACAGCCTTTAATTGTATTAGGGATGACTATTGGGGCGCTGCTGTTTTTCTTTCAAGAATCCAGTCTTTTTCCCAAAGTTGCTGAGACGAGTGTTTCTCAAGTGGTGCTTTTAATGCTCATTGGTTACACCTTGTTGCCGGTGCCTCCCTCTATGGATATTCGGGGCTGGGCAGAGATGCATCCATTAAATGGGGCTGCCTGGTCCTTATTTTTTGAGTACATTGCCAATGTGCTACATGTTTTGGTCCTTCGGAAACTGTCGAATTGGGCGCTTTTTGCATTGGTTCTATTGGCAGCGGGCGCATTGTTTAACGTAGCGGTTTATGGGAAGGCAGGCGACTTAATTGGGGGATGGTCTACGGAACCAGAGCAGCTGAAGGTTGGATTTACCCGATTGCTGTTCCCTTATATGGCTGGGATGTTGCTTCGCCGGGTACTTCCTCCCTCCTCTGGTAAGAATACTTTTGTTATCGCGGGCCTTCTGTTGGTCTTAGCCTTGGGTGCACCTCGACTTGGGGGGTATGACCAGGTTTGGCTAAATGGCTTGTATGAAGTGGTTGTATTGGTAGCGGTGTTTCCAATAATTCTTTATTTGGGGGCGATGGGTACCGTTCGGAATTCTCTAACCCAGAAGCTTTGCACTTTCCTTGGAGATATTTCGTACCCACTTTACATTACGCATTTCCCAATTATCTACACGTATTCGGCTTGGGTTACCAACTATAAAGTTCCTATTGAGGAGGTGATGCCTGCAAGCGTGGCGGTGATGCTCACGACAATTCTGGTGGCGTATGCTTCACTGCGGTGGTATGATATGCCTGTGCGCAAATGGCTAACCAGGCGTTGGATGCGAACAGAATAAAAGTAAATAAAAGGTCTCTACTACTCTTTTACATATATGGTAGAATTATTTAATCTGCCAATAATAGCATCATAAATAGTAGGTGATGACAAAGGCTAAAAATACCTTTGCCTCACTGTGAAACAAATAGCTTCCATATTTCTCCTCCTCCTCATGGGTGTTCAACCGCTAACTAAGGTTGGGCTCTTTGTTTCATTTACCTTGAATCAAGAAACGATTGCTAATACCCTCTGCATACAGAAAGAGTTAAAGGATAATGCCTGTCAAGGCAAGTGTCATTTGGCTAAACAACTAAAACAGGCTGAGGAGCAAGAACAAAAAAATAATTCTGGTAGTCAAAAAAAACAGGAAGAATCCCTGTATCACCTGAGCTGGGCGGTAGTTCCAGTCTTGTTCTTTACGGTGGGATGCATTTCTTCAGAGAAGGTGTATCCAGTGCCCAATTATATGCTCCCCAGCTATTTAGTTACTATTTTCCAACCCCCGCAATTTGTTTGAATGGATATGATTTTCTCGATGACTATCGAGAGGTAACGCATTAGCCATCCCGTTGGCTAGTGTGGAGGTTCGCCGTATGCGGTGCTGCCGGTCACTCTATTTTTCATTCCTCTTCAAATAAATATCATGCGATTTGCAATAATTTGCTGGGCCAGCTTGTGCCTGTGCTACTCCTCTCTTTCTGCGCAACAAACAGGCATTGCCGGAAAAATCTTAGATGCTGAGACCAAGGAACCAATTGTTGGAGCCTTGATTCAACTACAATCTACTTCTTCCCTAAGGACTATAAGCAATGCAGAAGGTTCCTTCAGAATTACTGGAAGCGAAGACAAAGATTCTCTCCGGATCTCCTACCAAGGATATCAGTCAGTAACTGTCGCCTGCAGCGCTCAGCCACTCATATATTTAAATCCAGGGGGGCACCTGCTCCAGTCAGTCGTGGTTACCGCCAATCGGGAGGCTGGATTGAGAACACAGTCTCCTATTGCCATCTCCAAATTACCGGCAAAAATGATTGATGAAGCTAAATCCACAATGGTTTATGAGCTTATCAATAAGACTCCCGGGGTGATCATGCCCAGCTACAACAATGAGCAACATGCTATGTCTATCCGTCAGCCCATGGGAACCAGTGCCTACTACTTGTATATGGAAGATGGGGTGCCACTCCGACCACTTGGGATTTTTAATCACAACGCCTTATTGGAAGTGAATCAATTTGCCATTAGTAGTATCGAGGTGGTAAAAGGACCGGTATCGTCTATTTATGGACCGGAGGCTGTAGGTGGTGCGATTAATTTTATCATGCAGCGTCCAACCTTAGTACCGACAGCTAAGGTTGGTATTCAAGTGGATAATTGGGGCTTCCGTCGTGTTCAGTTTGGGGCGGGGGCAAAGATCAAAAAATTTGGTTTCTATGTTGGTGGATTAACCAGCGAGCAAACCAATTCTTGGATGTCCAATTCGGACTACAATAAAACGGCTTTGAATGCCCGTCTAGAGTACCATTTTTCCGAAAAAACCCGTTTGGTTGGTAATTTTATTTTTGGAAAATACTATTCCCAAATGCCCGGCAGTGTTGATTCGACCATGTATTTCAGCCGAAATTACGTGAGTTCTTCTGATTTCACCTATCGTAAATCGGATGCTCATCGCTCTCGGTTGTCCCTGGAGCACGACTGGAATGAAAATGCCAAATCGTTTATCACTGTTTTTCAACGGAATAACAAGCATGGGCAGAACCCCTCTTATGCCATTCGATGGAATCCAACGCCAAGTCCAACGAATGATCCCACGAAAGCGAGGGGTGAAATCAACTCGAACGACTTTGAAAGCTATGGAGTTATTGCGCAACATAGCCAACGCTTTTCCTTCCTAAAATCCAAACTTTTAGCCGGTGGGGTGTTGGATCTCTCCGAAAATGACTATTGGTCGTATCGAATTGACTTGAATGCACAGCTCGATCCAACCAAGAAATTTGTAGAACAATACACCATTGACCGGGAACGTCCCGACCTACCCATCGCTAATTACAATGGCAATATTCTTAATTATGCAGGCTACCTGCAGTATGACTTTGAACCAGTGAACAAGCTTCGGGTCTCCGTTGGAGGGCGGTATGATGTTATGAGCCTGGAGTATATCAACAATATCAATAGCTCCAGTGGGAATATTCGTTACCAACAATTTACCCCTAAAGTTGGACTGACGTACGATTTAGGGAAGGACAAAGGCTTGTACGCGAATTTTGCGCAAGGATTTTCTCCACCTTCTCTAACGGCTATTTTCCGGCCTCGCCCCAATACCAACCCAGTAGAGTTCTATACCAACCTCAATCCCGCCTACTTTAATAACTATGAAGTAGGAGGATGGGCGTCCCTTTGGAAAAATAAAATCTACCTGGATTTGACTCTTTATCAAATGGATGGACGGAATGAACTGTTAAATATCCGACAACCCGACAACTCTTTTGATTTCCAGTCTGCGGGAAGAACACTTCACAGGGGAATAGAATTTGGCATCACTGCAAAGCCCTCGTCCCAGTATTGGCTCCGATTTGGTGGAACAACCGCCTTGCATCGGTTTGAAGATTTTGAAATTAGTACCAGAGAAAGCGATTTGTACAAAAACCTGGCAGGTTTTGAAATGCCGAGTTCTCCTCGCTGGACATGGAATTCGGAGTGGTACTACTACCCAAGTTGGTTCACTAACTTCCGCACCTCTTTGGAGTGGCAATACGTTTCCGGCTGGTACCAAAACCAAATCAATACCGTACGACAGGAGGGTTACCATCTGCTGAACTTCCGCGCCGGGTACAAGTGGAAGAGCTTAGAAATTTATACCAATGTCATGAATTTAACCAACGCCCTGTACGCCAATTCTGCGTCCAGGGGCAATAATCTTACGGACCGATCTACCTACAATCCAGGAGCGCCTAGGACAGTTGTTTTTGGAATTCAATACAACTTCACCGGAAAAAAGTAATCGCTCAGAGGGGTGGTAACTACAGTGTTTGCTACCCCTTAACTGGATCTAACTATGAAAAATAGCATTAAAAAAAATATATATAAATGGCATCGGACCCTCGGCCTGTTGACCATTATCCCGGTGCTTTTTTGGTGCCTGTCTGGGCTCATGCACCCCTTTTTGTCGCATTGGTTTAAACCCCAGATCGCTCACGAATGGATTCCTGCTAAACCGTTGAATCCTTCTGATTTTCAATATTCTATTCCGCAGGTATTAAGAAAAAACGGGATGGAGCAGCTGAAGAAATACCGGGTGGTTCAGTTTGATGGCCAGACTTATTACCAGATTAAAAACCTAGATGACCGATGGAGGTACTTTAATACCCGGACAGGAGAGGAGTTAAAAGACGGTGACCGCTTGTATGCTGTTTTTTTGGCTAGGTATTTTCTTCAAGACAGCCTGAGTCCGGTGAAGTCAATTAGTTTACAAACCGAATTTTCGCAGCAGTACAAGTACATTAACCGCCTTCTTCCTGTTTGGAAGGTTAGCTTTGATCGAGCGGATGAAATGGATATCTATGTGGAGACACCGTATTCCAGGTTAGGTACATTTAATCCAAGCTCCCGAAAGTGGTTTCTTTGGGTATTTGATAACTTTCATAACTGGAGTTTCCTCTCGGATATCACCAATAATACCATTCGAATTTTTATAATGATTCTTTTCCTAACTATCATTGGGTTATCTGCTTTTAGTGGAATTATGATATACGGGTTTATGTGGCGCTGGTTCAAAAAGCCAGATCCAGGCGATAAGAAAGGTATACTGAGGCGGTACCATCGGCAAATTGGGATTTCAGTGGCATTGGTTACCCTGACTTTCGCCTTTAGCGGAGGCTATCATGCAACTCAAAAACTGGAGCCCAATTATCTTCCGCGAATGAGTTATGAACCGGTCATTGACCAAAGTGAATTTCCAGACTCGATAGCGCTTTCTGCGATAAATTGGGATAAACTAACGAATATGTCCATGATAAAAAAGGACACCATGTTGTTTCATCAATTCTTTTACAAGTCGGAAAAAGGAGCGCCCCCCAATATCGTTTATGTGAACATGCACGACGGCAGTATTTGGCAAAATGGGAATATGGAATACGCTATCTGGCTCTCTCAATTCTTCAGGGATCGTTTTGAATTAAAGCAATTGTCTGGGGCCGCGCAAAAAGCGTCAAATGGCGTAGCCTCAGGATCTCAGACGGTTCCAGTGCTAAAAACGGAGTGGGTGCCTGCCTTTGAAAAAAGAGAGTATGGCTTTGCGTTTAAACGACTTCCTGTGATTCGAATATCCTATGATACGCCTGAAAAGACCAATGATTACATTGAGCCCGCCACTTGCCGATTGGCGGCAAGTATAGATGAAAGTGATCGGTATGAAGGATATTCTTTTGCTGTTTTTCATAAATTCTTATTCTTAGAATGGGCTGGAAAAGATGTTCGGGACATGGCCATGGTACTCTCTGTCTTCGGAATTTTCACCATTAGCTTGATGGGATTGGTTCTTTATTTGAAAAAATAGCCATTAACGGTCAACTTAATTAGTAAACGCAATGCGGCGGGTGAGGAGCTTCCTTTCACCCGCCGCTTTTTTTCGAGGGCTTAACTCAGTTTTCCTCCACCTGGCTATTCCATGCCCTTAGAAATACCTTACTTTTACTAGGCTAATATGGGCTGTTTTGCCTGTTTTAAAAGTTGTATCAACCCGCCCATCATGGTAAATAAAACAGTCGTTCTAAATCGAGTATCGCGCCAGGCAGGCGTTTTCTTCTCCTTCTTTCTGCTCCTATTTTTTAGTTCAGGGGGAATGCTGCTGGTTCAGGTTTTGTGCCCTTCCCAAGCTGCCGCTCAATCCCTACAAGAAGCATTAGAAGAAATTGCCGATCAACACGATTTGATGGGTGGAGCCTTGGTGGTCTTTTGCGATACAGGTATCCTGCATTCCCACTATTTTGGTAGAGCTAGTTTGGAAGAGAATCGTTTGGTAGGGGAACATACTTTGTTTAGGGTGGCCAGTATTTCCAAATTGGTTACCGCAGTTGCTATTATGCAGCAGGTGGAGCGCAACAAGCTGCAGTTGGACAATGACATCAGTACCGTTTTGGGTTTTCCAATTCGGAATCCGAATTTTCCAGCGCAAGCCATCACCCCTCGAATGTTGCTCTCGCATACCGCTTCCTTTGTGGATGGACCCTCCTACGATTCGTTTTTGACAGCCACTTATCGAGAAGATTCTGTGCCGGATATTCGTGAAATCCTGCTCCAAACGGGCCGATTTTACGATCATCAACTGTACCATTCTGCCCTTCCAGGCAGTTATTTTCACTACTCCAATTTGAATTATGTTCTTTTAGGAACGATTCTTGAAAAAATCACCGGGGAGCGGTTTGACCGGTATTGTCAACGCTCTGTTTTTGAGCCTCTAAAAATTCTGGCGAGTTTTAATGTTCAGGAATTGGTCCAGCCAGAAAACCTGGCGGTTCTTTACCGAAAAAACGGACTAGAGTGGTTGCCTCAAGTTGATTATCTAAAAGGCAATCTTGAGAAGGATACCACCCTCCTTTCCTATGTGCCTGGAACCAATGCCGGTCGGTTGGGGCCACAGGGTGGAATGCGTATTTCCGCCATTGACTTAGCCAAGCTCTTTCAATGCTTGTTTGCCTCCAAGTCTGGTGATTCTAGCCTGCTGCTGGCTGCCAGTGTGAACCAAATGGTATCCGAACAGTGGCGCTTCACTGGAGAGAATGGTCACACGCAGGAAGGCTTATTTCTAAGTTGGGGACTTGGCGTCCACCGCATCCGCTCCACTCCCGGAAAAGACCAGGTACTTCCAGGTAGTGGATGGATGATTGGGCATGCCGGCGAGGCTTATGGCTTGGTCAGCAGTGCTTATTATGATCCAGAGCGAAAGGTTGGGTTGGTCTTTATCACCAATGGCTCGGGGGTAGGATACGCTACCGGGAAAAACTCCGCGTTTTATTCGGTCGAAGAGGCAGTTTTTAGGGTAATCGAGGCATTTGGCGAACTAGATTCTTGCACTTCCGACAAAGAGTGAGTAAGGGGGACAGCTTTTTAACGCAGCGGCTGTAATTGGCTCGAATACAGGTTCTTAGAGGATGCTTCATCCCATTAACTTGCTTCTCACTTAGTTGATTACGAGTCACCTGCCAGGGGATCAAATGGAAAAAATAAAATTGTAGTAATGCTGTTATTTGTGAAAGTATTAGTTTTGTGGCTTCTATTCAACTACAACTCAGGTTGGGTTTCAATCAGCGATTGCAATGGCAGGTAAAACCATAATTAAGAATATTCAAATTATTCATCCGGACCGTCGGCAAGTAGCTGATTTGTTGATTGACCAGGATCGCATCGCTCAAATTGGCCAGGGTTTGGTGGATGCAGAAGCCCGAATCATTGAGGGTACTGGAAAATACTTATTGCCGGGTGTTATTGACGGCCAGGTCCACTTCCGCGAACCTGGTCTTACCCACAAAGGAGACCTGAACACAGAGAGTAAGGCAGCGGTGGCAGGGGGGGTTACCTCCTTTATTGATATGCCAAATACGGTACCCAATGTACTTTCTATAGAATTGTTAGAAGAAAAGTATCGACTTGCTGCCGAGAAGTCGCTGGCTAATTTTGGTTTTTTGTTGGGGGTGAATGCAGAGAACCTGGAAGAGGTAATTCGATTGGACACCTCCGGGTTATTAGGTGTGACAGATGACGGGCTTTATTTTACTCAGAAAGGAAACCTGTTGGCCGACAATGCTGCCATTATGGAGAGGCTATTTTCGAATTGTCCGGCGCTTATTGCCATTCATTCGGAGAAAGAGCAGATAATCGAGGAGCGGGAAGCGTTTTACCGGTCACAGTATGGAGAGGAGGTGCCCGCAAGATGCCATCCAATGATTCGCAGCGAGGAGGCCTGTGTACGGGCTACTCAGCAGGCCATTGCGCTTGCAGAAAAATACCAGGCACGCTTGCACATTTTGCATTTGAGTACAGCGGCAGAAACGGCTTTTTTTCGAAACGACCTTCCGCTTTCTCAGAAACGGATCACCACGGAGGTTTCGGTACACCATCTTTGGTTTTCAGACGCCGATTATGAACGATTAGGGAATTTGATCAAGTGGAATCCTGCGATTAAAACGGAGCGAGATCGGCAAGGTTTACTCGAGGCATTACTCGATGACCGCATAGATCTGATTACCACTGACCATGCCCCGCATACATTGGAAGAAAAGCAGCGGCCCTATTTCCGATCCCTTTCAGGCGCTCCAATGATTCAGCACTCCCTTTCCGTTTTGCTGGAACTGCACCATCAGGGCCGAATTGGTTTAGAAAAGATCGTTGAAAAGATGTGCTATAATCCCAGCGTCCTGTACCAGATCGCAGATCGTGGCTTGGTTAAAGAGGGGTACTACGCTGACCTGGTGATTGTTGACCTGGATGCCCCTTGGACCGTTCAAAAGGAAAATATCCTCTATAAATGTGGCTGGTCCCCTCTGGAAGGAACTACGTTTAAATCCCGCGTTACCCATACTTTTGTAAACGGTAACCTGGTATTCGAAAATGGACAGGTTTTTGATCAGTATAGAGGGAGGGCCTTGGAGAAAATACATCCGCATTCTTAGACGTGCCCCTCCAATTGAGATAGTAAGACTGTTACCATAACCAATCCAATTTAACATGACAGAAGTCCTTATACCCTTAGTTTCTTTGATTGCCCTGGAGGTAATTCTTGGGATTGATAATATTATTTTCATTTCCATTCTTGCAGATAAGTTGCCAGAGCATCAGCGTGGCACCCTTCGCTTTTGGGGGATAGGCCTTGCGATGGTGATGCGGTTGGTGTTGTTAGCCTTTATTTCCTGGATTTTACAGCTGGATAAAACGCTGTTTCGGGTACTTGAAACGGATATCTCGGGAAAAGGTATTATCCTGATCCTGGGCGGCTTGTTTCTCCTCTACAAGAGCACGAAAGAGATTTACCATAAAACCGAGGTTGCACAAGGCGATATTACTGACACCCAAGCTGGATCGAACAGCTTTGGGCGGCTTTTGTCGGAGGTCATTTTATTGGATCTGGTATTTTCGGTCGATTCCATTATAACTGCGGTAGGTATGGTACAAGAGCTATGGGTTATGTACACTGCAGTTATTGTGACGGTTCTAATTATGCTGGTTGCTTCACGGCCAATCAGTGATTTTATCAAAAAACACCCCTCTTTTAAGATTCTTGCACTTTGTTTTTTGATGATGATTGGTGTGGCACTGTTGGCAGAAGGTTTGCATTTTGAAATTCCAAAGGGTTATATTTATTTCTCCATGGCCTTTGCGTTCTTGGTAGATATTATTCAAATGAGAACAATCCGGAAGGATGCGCATTAAAATACTGCTTTTGGTGTGGGTGCTTCCTTTGGCGGCGAATGCCCAGACGGAGCAGCTGGGTAGCTGGAATTTGTTGAACTTAAAATATACGCTGAATAGCCACTGGAGCTTGTTTGGTGAAACGCAGCTGCGCTCGTTGAAATGGTACGACCATTTCCACTATTACGAGTTCAAGGGAGGGTTCAACTACAGGGTACATCCCCAGGTTGTTCTTTCTTTGGGGGCAGGAACTTATCAGACCTATAAAGAAGGAGGCGACTTTGTGTTGCCCAAAAACAATGATGAGTTCCGGATTTGGCCTCAGGTAGTTCTCCATCAACGGATAGGTTTGCTAAAAGTGGAACAACGCTACCGCTCCGAGCTTCGATTTACCAGTTTTGGCTATCGGAACCGATTTCGCTACCGACTGGGAGCAGCAGTGCCCTTGGGGGGGCGAAAAGCAAGTGGTTCCCCTTGGCAGTTAAGTTTCAGCAATGAGCTATTTTTTACTAACCGTGAGCCTTACTTCGAGCGGAACCGATTGCTGTTGGCGCTTCAGTACAAATGGACCAAGCAGGTAGGCTTACAAACTGGTTATTTGTACCAGTTTGATTACCGTATTAACGATGAAACCGGTAAAAACTTCTTCTTGATCGGTATGTATTGGGAGTTTGATCGAAACTAAATTGTGAAACTCTTAAAAGAGTAACGAGCAGGTTAAGGTGTACTTGGGCATATATCCTAACCGGCTCCGCCTCGATTTTTGGCACAAGCATGGAGCGCATTAAAAGCCTGTCACAACAAGAGTTAATTGGAGGTAAGCGTTTTTTCAAGTGTTTTTTCCTTGTAACTATTCCGGTAGGGCCATGCGATTGGTTCCGTTTTAGTGTAAACTGCTTCGTTCAAATAAGTACTTTGATCCACGTACCAGGTACCGTTTTCTAGTACAAACTGTGTTTCCAATGCTCGTTGGGCGGTGATGACTTTAAAGCTTTGTTCTTGAATTTTTTCATTAAAAAATTCGTACTCTACCGTAAAAACCGCGGTTAGCTGGCCAGAAGATACGTTCTTGGTTTCTTTTTTCAGAAATTTAACAGCGGTCATGATGGATGCACCGTTGGGCCCGAATAAAATGGAAAAATTTTCCTTGCTAGTCAAGAAAGTTTTTTCCAAGAGTTGAATCAGTTCCGTATCTGTTGGCATACCCTCTCCGTTGCTTCCTGCAGGTACTGCATAGGATTGCTCTGTGCGGGTAAATTCGGCCAGGTTGCCGGGGTTAAAACCATACTTTGGCAGCTGTTCTGCTGTTTCCGAGGATCCTAGATCCTTAGACTCTATCAGGGTTCCGTCTGACTTTTTCAGAGCATGCTGGAAGCTGAAGTCTTTACCATTTTTTCCTGCTTTTACCTCGATTGGGACGGTTTTTCGCTCTAATCGGCTGCCATTAGGTAGGTCAAGGGTTACCTCTACTGTATATAAAGCGATTAAGTTAGTTCCGCTACCCGTTAGCTTTGGGCTGTTTTTGACCTCGAAAGAATAGAAGGCAGTGGCGTTTTTTAGTTCGTAGTTCATGGTAAGCAGCATAGGGTCTTTGGACTCCAATTTATCCAAAAACAGCTGTTTGAAATAGGCGTTATCCGGGAGGTCAATGCCATGGAGGCGGGTGGCATCCTCCAATAAAAAGAGCCGATTGAAGGAGTAAGCGCTACCGGCTTTGGAATAAATCGCCAGCGCGGAGTAGGTCCAATAGGAACCATCGGCTTTTTTCTTGCCTACTATATCGACTTGGTGGCGACAGGCATCTGGTGCTTGCCAGGTAGGTGCTTTGTCATGAAAAAGATTCCAGGTGCCCACTAGGCTGATGGTTTCAAATTCAGCAGGGCTTTGCTTTTTTACATCAGCAAGTAAGGTACTGGTGGAAGGGAATTGGGCATTTGCGATCATAGAACCTGCCAAAAAAACGAGAAAAAGGAGTGACTTCATGGAATAACTATTTTAGGAAATCAAAAATAATATCAATTACTTAATCCTCCATACTTTAATTGGATGCTATCTTAAATTTTGTTTTTTTAAGTGGGTAAAATCTTTTTTTTAAATAAAAGGAGTGCCTAGGTCGGTATCAGGAAGGTTTAAAGATTATGCTGCAGGCTTTCGTCCCTCTTGGTTTACGGTTAGGGTGATTACCTAGTAGTAGATATACAATGTAGGTTTTTTAATAAAAAAAGGGGTAAGAGGATTCTGAATCCTTCTACCCCCTTTTCTTTATGATTGATAAATGGTTTATTGCTTTAGCAGGGTTTTACTGACCTGGAATTGGCCATCCCAACCTCTGTAATGAAGCGCGTACAGACCGGGTGGTAGGCCCGATAGGGATACGAGCACCGGTGACTGGTCAATTGATTGAACTTCTCTGTTCAAGACAGGTCTTCCCAAGGCATCCATTAAAACGAGGTGACCGCCCTTCGACAGATGGTCGCATTGTACGTACAACTGGTCTCCGGCCGGGTTGGGATAGATTTTAAAGTCCGTTGCTGGCAGTGCAGTGGGTACAGTGGAAGTAATGAGGTCGACTGGGACGGACCAGACTCCTCTCCCGTGGGTGCCGGCGTACAATACCCGGCTGGCTTGTCGAATTTGAAGGTCCAGGACCCAAACTGCAGGCAACCCTTGTCCGTACAATTGCCAGTCGATTTCGGTGGCATCGCTATAGAAAACACCAATATCGGTTCCAATGAACAGGTAGTTGGTTGGGGCGTCGTATAGAACGCAGTTAATTGGTACATTGGGGAGGTTTTCGCTGATATTGATCCAGAGGGCGCCATTGTTATAACTCTTGTACACCTTTTTTCCTGCTTCGTAACCGGCTTTGCAAACCCACATTTGTCCGGGTTGTTCTGGATGTATGGCAACCCGAGTGATGTCTTCATTTCCAGGGATGGTTCGGGTAACCCATGTTTGTCCACCGTTGGTGCTTCTATATAGTTTATTGCGCCAGGTTGCTACGATGATATTGGTATCGGAGGGGGCATATCGCACGTCCCGCAGTTTGTTGTCAACACTCCCCGTGAGGTTATTGGTTAATTTATGAAAATGGTCCCCCCTGTCAAAGGTTCGGTAGATATCGTGGAATCCATACAACATGGAAGCCGACCGTTGTGGGTTCATGATGAAGGGTGTTACCCAGTCACCGGAGGGGTCATCCGGCAGGTTTTGGGTAATGGTCTGCAGGGATTGCCCACTGTTGGTAGAGCGGTAGAGCTCATTTCCGCCATAATATTCGGTGAACAGAATATTGGAATTGCCGGGATCAATGGCTTGAGTCATCGCGTCACCCCCATTAGTATGGATCCAGGTAGATCCTCCTTTTCGGAGCCATCCCCCATTGTCCTGAGAGCCTGCGGCGAGTCGGAAGAGGCCGTTTTCAGAGACGGAAATTCGATAGAATTGAGCAATTCCCAATCCATTGGAAAGATCGGTCCAGTTATTAGCGGATTCATAGTATCGGTAAATACCTCCGTCGTTGCAGAAAAAAATCAGGTTAGGATTGTGCGGGTAGTGTACGATATCGTGCACATCTGCATGTACTTCTGGGTGTTGACCATTGTTGTACCAGTTGGTTATTTG
>Ga0315900_10003776_pt1 | contig 21905 bp, 19 predicted proteins | sample LakEriMetagenome_FD_203521 | JGI IMG/M metagenome (GOLD analysis project Ga0315900, IMG submission 203521) | Freshwater fungal communities from buoy surface, Lake Erie, Ohio, United States - Buoy 12 MA114 | ecosystem: Environmental > Aquatic > Freshwater > Lake > Lake biofilm | place: USA: Lake... | reverse complement strand
TATAGACCATACTGATCCGGTTCCAGTTTTCTAGTAATGATGGGTAACAAAAAAAGCGGAAACAGCATATCAATTATTTTAAACCCAAAGTAGATGCTTGAATCCTTAACAAGCTTGCTGTCTATCACCATTTTGACTAAAGTCAATATACCCATGGTCTTATATTTTCTAAACGCATTTGCTGTATACTATAAGAATTTTATTAAGTTTTCAATTATTATTGCTAATAGATAAATGGAGTTTGTAGTGAGCCTTACTTATAAATAGTCCAAGTAATACCTCTTAGCTTCTTTTCAAGCCGCTCTCACTTAAAAGCCATTCAACAGCATTTTCCCAACCGCCTTCATCCTTCAAATTAGATAATCGTGGCTCAATCTTCTCAGTAGATTGTACCCAGTTCTGTAAAAGTTTTTTATCAACTCTATTTTTTGTCACATAACCTTCCTTAACCAAATCTTCATACCATTCTTCATGGACTCCTCCATGCTGAATTGTTGGACATAGCATTAATGTCGGAACACCCATCGCTGCAGCATCATAGCAAGACATGGACGACATAGAGATATTTCCACTACAACTTTTGACAATACTTGGATACGGTAAAAAAGATGATTCCTTCCATTCCGTATTTGGGTACTTTTCAACAAAAAAATTCATGAATTGACCTAAAGACTTATATTTCGCATTTTTCAATTGAATTGGGTGAAAACGAAATCGAAAAAGCACTTCATCCTCTTCTTTGACTATTTGCTCAATTTCATCATAAAATAAGCCGTTTTGTAAAATATTTGCATATTCAGTATGTGGACCATGATCACCAGCATATGCCCATTGAAATGAAATTAATATCTCCTTACGCCATTTTTGTTCATTATTCTTTTTAGGAACCCATTCGTGCGGAAATTCATCTGAATCGGCATTTAAGAATCTTTTTAAAAATGGATGAGGTATCATTTCGATTTCAATTCCCTTTGAAGCTAGAGGCTTGAACGTTTCATGCGATATGTTATCTAATGCCAAAATGCCTTGAGGGAGAAATTCTGATGGTTTGTCAGACCAACCCCAAGGTAATGTAGTATATCCCATTCCATGAAGTAACTCTACATGGAAAACTTTATTCGACCGAGCAGCATGCGATAAGTCGTCCGGAGAACCTATCGAAATTATCAATTTTACCTTGGTTTTAATTAAAATTTTATTATATATATTATCAATTCTAAAAATTTGATTTAATCGGGTTATTTTCAATAAATAACTTTTTACTTTTTGAGAAAACATAGACCTATTTATGCAAATTGGAAAACCGTATCCTCTTTTCCCGGTTAATACTGACCAGGGTAGAGAGATACTATCACACAAAAACCCTCTTTTTTCAAATTCATCTCTTACGCTATCAATCAAAGGAGAATAAGCACAATGACTTAGAAATAATGATCGGTCTACGTCATGACAAAAAAATATAATATCGCACTCTTTAAGTTTATCAGTAGAATCTTTTAAATTGACTTCTTTAAAAATTTCATAAATCTTTCTGATTTTATTTTTCAAATCAACTAGCATGGACAATCACAATATTAGCCATACATCAAATACTAATCATCCAAACCATTTCCAGCAACATTATGCCTTAATTTCCAATGCCCTTCGGAATCCTTGCCCCATAAATGTGGAGATCTGAACTTATCACATAATTCATGAAAATAGGAAGGTTCCATGCCGATATATTCCATTACTTCATTAAAATATCTATCTGGAAATTCTCCATCAAACCTATTTACTAAAGCCATACCTTCCTCACGGGTCAAATGTCGATTTCTTATCTCTTGTGCAGCATCATAAGTAGCCCTTCCAATACCAAACTTGATGAAAGTAGTATAAAAATGTAAGTCGTCAATCTTATCATCAATCCCACTATACTTACTAAATGTACCTTGAGTTCTATGGGGTCTTGCTTTGAATCCAGTGTTTTCTACTGCATAGTAATATACTTCTTGAGGTGTCCATTTTAAATAGTATCCGAGATAGTGAACTTCAATGTTTGTTTTTTCTAACTCCTCTATTTTAGGAGGCAAAAATGTTAACAAATCACTCAATCTAACATCATACTTTTCAATTAAACTTTTCACAGTTTCTCCACCCAAATAAATGTCTTCTAAGTTTTCAAAACTATGATAAGATTTATCACGGAGTGACGTCATATTATCCGCAATAGGATTACCATATTCCGCTTCATTTTCGCCATAAAATATTAAACTAATTCCGTGCTTAGCTGCAATTTTAGGTGCCAAGTTCTTTTGGCCTAAAATAAAAGTTTGAAAAGGATGAAGAAGGTTTTCAATTGATAATTTGGTCAAAAGCTTCATGACCTTCCCATTTCTGTAAAAGGAAATATTATCAAAACCACTATCCAGCCAATTTCTCCAATTCTTTAAACCATAGTCTGTATATAAAATTGGTGGCCAGGTTACCGTAAGCGGATTCATGTTATACTTATATTTTAGCACATGCGCCTGATAGGCACTATCCTTGCCTCCACTACCTGGCACCAAACAATCATATGAACCGTCGTTTTTCCTGTGCATATCTAAGAGTTGAATCAACTCTTTTTCTCTAATGCCCCAATCGATATTGTTTTTTATCTCAGCAGTTCTACAAGCATCACAGACCCCATTTTCATCGAAATTCATTGTTGTTTTTTTGCTATCCTTAGTGTGCTTGAACTCAACAGCCGAAGTTGGACGTTGATTAGACATTACACACTTGGTGCAAAATTTGACTTCCTGGGGTAAGCCATAAAAAGCTTCATGTTTTTTATTATCCAACATATTAAATTAATTTTTGAGTTAATGCCCAGTTCTTATAGATTAAGATTCCCTTTTCAGCACTTTTTTCAGGATGGAACTGGGTAGCAAATATATTGTTGTGCTGAATAGAAGAACAAAATTCAATTCCATCATAATTAGTTAATGTCAACACGCAAGATAAATCTAATGGATTAACATAATAGGAATGAATAAAATACATGTATTCATTTTCTTCTAAGCCATTCAAAGGGGAATACTCCCAAGCTTGACTAGATTTAAAAATTGCATTCCAAGCAATATGCGGAACTCTAATTTGGCGGTTTTCAAAATTCTCAGGAAACCTTTTAATTATGCCAGGAATTAAATCCAACCCATTTCCTGCACCAAACTCTTCACTTTCAGTAAAAAGTAATTGTTGACCAAGGCAAATTCCAAACAAAGGCGTTCCTGAAAGCACCTTCTTTTTTATAATTTCAGTTAGTCCTAATCGTTTCAAGTTGTTCATTGCCTCATTAAATGCTCCTACTCCAGGTAAAATAAACGCATCTGCAAAAAGTAAATCCTCTCCTAATGAACTTATTTCAGCATTCATTCCCACTATATCACATGCTTGTTTGACGCTGAAAAGGTTACCCAGCTGATAATCAATTATAATTACCTTCTTTTTTGGATTGTTTATCATATTCTACAATCAATTTGATAAGATTTTAAATGTTTTTTTAATTCTCTAATCGTGGTGGGTAAAAAAGTGTGAAAATTTCTTTTCTGATTTAAAAACTCAACATTTCCTTCTAGGTCAGAAGCTTTTGATGTGTTTTCCTTTATAAATTGATAATGAAATAACGATGAGATCATTGCAGAGCCAATATTTCCATTTTTCAGCACATCTACAACGTGATCTTGATTTCCTGCTCCACCATGTGCAATTACAGGAATAGTTACGAGGCTCGAAATTCTATTTACTAATTCCAAATCAAAACCTTGACCACTCCCTTCTCTATCTACAGAAGTCACTACAATCTCACCTGCTCCGAGTTCATCGACCCTTTGCGCCCATTCAAAGACATCCACACCCGTGAATTCTCTTCCATTGTCAGTATATGCTAAATATCGTCCATCAGGCTCTTTTATTGCTTCTATAGCAATTACAATGGTTGAGGAGCCAAACATTTTAGCGGCCTCTTGAATTAAATCAGGTCTTTTTATTACAGCAGTATTCAGGCAAACCTTATCTGCACCTACTCTTAAAACTTCCTTTATATCAGTAATTGAGCGAAGTCCTCCCCCTACAGTAATCGGAATAAAAATACTCTTTGCCGTTTCGGAAATTATAGAATGTAAGCTGTTTCTTTCGTATAAGGAGGCGACTACATCCATAAACATTAATTCATCTGCACCTTGTTCATAATAATATTGGGCAAAATCAGCTGGCTTGCCCAAAACTCTAAGCCCTTCTAAATGAATACCTTTTACTAAATTAGGCCCTTTAATATCTAGTCTAGGAATAACTCTAACTGTCTTCATATTTTATTAATCAAATATTCTGCTAATTTGAAATCAAAAAGATCATCAATGTCAAGTGAAGATTCTTTGTCCATTACATATTTTACAACTTTCTCAAATTGTAAAGATTTATTAATCAGCAATGACTTTGTGTTTATAATGTATATAGCACCATTATATAAATAAACAGGAGGAACATCTTGTCGTCGAGCAAAATTTCCTTTTTTGGATTTAATCAAATAACCCTCTGGATTTTCTTCAAACAAATTCCAATATGGATTGGCATCAGATTTTGTACAAGAAACAACCATATCTACTTCTTTATGAATCAAACCAATTGCTTCTCTAATATGTGCTGTTGATCTTAACGGGCTGGTCGGCTGGAGGAGTATTAAAAAATCCGGAATGTCTTCCGATTTCTTAGACAAAAAATCAAGCAGAACATCTACAGTAGGCGTATTATCACATGCTAAGTGTGGAGGTCGCAAACCAGGTACTGGTAAACCGTAGGCCTCAACCACCTCTTTAATTTCATCAGCATCTGTTGAAACAAGGATATCTGAATCTTCGAACATTCCCCTCGCAGCATCTATGGTATAACATATCAACGCTTTCCCATTAATTGGTAAAATATTCTTTCTTGGAAGTCCTTTTGATCTCCCACGCGCAGGTATTATAACCTTGTAACGAAATTGTTTCAACTGATTAAAACTTTACGTGAGCAAAATCTAATTGTGCCTTATTGTAATCTTCATGCTTACCTATGTCAAGCCAATAACCTACTAAAGGGTATGATACAACTTTCTTTCCTTTTGCAATCAAAATTTCCATCAGGTCAGTTGCATTAAAATGTTTGTGTTTAGGGACAAGATTTATGACTTCTCTCTTCATCAAATAAATACCTGCGTTAGAGTAATGGGTATATGTTGGCTTCTCTTTGAATCCTACTACCTTGTTATCAATTGTTTCCATAACTGCATAAGGCACATTTACCTGATATGGTATACAAGCAACTGCAAAATCAGCTTCTACTTCTTCCATGAAGATATAAAAATCTTCAAAGTTTATATTCGTTAATAAGTCTGAGTTCATCATTAATATGTGCTCATGGATAAAGCCATCCACTAAACCCAGTGCACCAGCTGTTCCTAATGCGTCTTCTTCCCACACATATTTAATTCTTACAGATTTACTATTGCCATCTTCAAAATAATCAACAATTTGTTCACCTAAATAATTTAATGATATCCAGATGTCATCAATGCCATATGCATTGAGTCGATCTATATTGTGTTCAATAATTGCCTTGCCTCCAACATGTAACAATGGTTTTGGAACTGTATCTGTCAATGGCCTCAATCGTTCACCACGTCCGCCAGCCATTATTAGCGCATCAACGGGCAAATAAGATTTTTGGAGTCGAAAATTAACAATATTAACAATTTGCATTTCTGAGTTTACTACAGGAAATACATTTATGTATATTTCTCTTAACGCAATAATTTCTTTAAGGTTATATTTTCCTTGCTGTATGAATTTGGGTTCAATATTCATAAACTCGGATAAATGATTATTCATCCCCAACCCTTTAATAAACCCTCTACGCAAATCACCATCAGTCAACGAGCCCATTAGCTTATTGTTGGAATCAGCAATAAACAATATAACATCAGTATTGAGTACATTTAACCGCTCAAGTGACTCATTAATAGATGTATCTAAGTAAATAATATGCTTATGAAAGGCTTTCATATTCCATTTTTAGAACCTTAATAATTATATTCGATGCATTTTGTTGCTCATAAATATTTATACCCTGAAATTCTTTATCCTTGTAATCAATTGTCTTTTGAATAATTTGTTGATTATCAAATGGCAGATGCACCACATTTTCTCCTGTCAAACGTCCCTTTTGCCTATCACCCAAATCCAATACAAATTTTCCAAATGAAGCTGCCTCTATGATACCGCTTGATGAGTTTCCGATAAGCAACTTAGCATATTTCATACACGTGAAATAAGATTGCGTACCAAAGCTCTCGATTAATTTTATGTTCTCATGTTGTTCCCCCAACACCTGAAATGCCTGCCTATATATCATTCCTGAAGTATCTGCATTAGGCATGGTGATAACAATCTGATACTTATTTGAAAGATACGCCAACGCACTCACCACCTCAGAACAATAATGAGCATTGTTCTCGAAGGCTACAGTTTCAGGGTGTACGGTCACCAAAATGGTTTCATAATTTAAATCTATGCCCCACTTTTGTTGAAATTCACCAATCGACAATAAAGGCGAATTCATTAAATTTTCAAGACTTAAAGAACCCACATTGTAAATTTTTGCCGTTTCATCATCCAATAAACGAAGGAGTTTATGCCTGAAAGCGTCTGTAGAGACAAAATGGTAGGTACTGGTAAGTGAAATGGAGTGTCTATAAATATTGTCAATAGCGCCTAATGTGGTTTCGCCACCATGAAGATGAGCAATTTTAATCTGAAAGGGCACTGAGGCGGCTACCGCTGCTGCCATTTCGAACCTATCGCCTAATGAAAAAACCACATCAAACTCTCCTTCATTCTCTTCCCAAAACTGAGCAAATTTCATTGCGGTCAATGCATAAGCTGTGGCAATGGCATTGGGAGAGTCGCCCAACAATAGCGATTCTATTTTCTTAAATGCCTTAAAACCGTCAAATTCTATTTGCTGTAGGGTATAGCCATGAAATTTGGACAGATGGGTTCCAAATACTATGATTTTAAGGTCGATATCGGCATCATTTTCCATTTGCTTCAATAAAGGCAAGTAGATACCATAATCTGCACGTGAACTCGTTAAAACTCCTACCCTGATCATGCGAGGTGCTTATCTAATAGTTTACTTCCTTCAGCTAGGTCCTGTACCAATATTTTTCCAACTATCTCATCTATGTCCATAGGAGATATGCCATCACCTGGCCTAAGTGCAATCAAATCCTTTTGACTTAAAACATGGCCTTTTTTAAGTGCATGTTTGAGATGCATGCTTTTTCTCGCTATAACGGTGTTCTTTTTCTCGCTTTCGCTTGGCTCTTTAATCCCTGATCCAGAAATTGCCATTTCAATATTTCTAATGGCTTTAACCATAGCTTTCAATTCATTGGGCTCAAGGGAAGCCACATGATCAGGCCCGGGTAAATTTCGGTCTAATGTGAAGTGTTTTTCTATCACGCATGCACCCAAGGCCACCGCTGCAATAGGCACCTCTATACCTAGGGTATGGTCTGAATATCCTATTTTTAGTTTCAACTCTTGAGCAATATGGTGCATGGCTAATAAGTTTACGTCAGACATTGGCGTAGGATATTCGGTATTACAGTGTAATACCGTAATGCAATCTCTTTCTATTCCTTCCTCGGTCAGCACATCAACAGCTGCTTTCACTTCCAAAAGTGTAGCCATTCCTGTGGATAAAATTATTTCCTTTCCCAATTTAGCTACATGCTGTAAATATGGCTTATTAGTTATTTCGCCGGATGGAATCTTATAAAACGGGATATCAAGTTTACTTAAAAAGTCAATGCTCTCATTGTCAAAGCCGGTGGAGAGAAAGCGTATACCTCTTTTCTCACATCGATTTATCAATACAGGGTACCAATCTTCACCCATCTCAAGTTTTTTGAGCATGTTGAATTGGGTGTCCTCTTCCCCTTTCATATTAATCTTTTGGTAATCTGCTTTTTGAGCAGTTCGATTAACGATTTTCTCGGCTTTGAAAGTTTGAAACTTTACATAATCGGCACCTGCTTCAGCGGCAGCGTCAATCAACGCTAACGCCTTTTCCAGGTCACCGTTGTGATTTACTCCTGCCTCGGCAATTATCAAAACCTGTTTCACACTCATAACTTTCTCAGCTTATTTCCTACCCAAACGCCATTTTCCTCAATATTTGCAGTTACAACACTACCGGCTCCTATCAGGTTTCCCGCGCTAATTCGGATACTCTGTCGAACAACAGCATTTGATCCAATAAAGCTGTTTTCTCCAACTGATACATTTCCACAAAGCACAGCATTTGGAGCAATGTGTACATAATTGCCAATATTGCACTCGTGTTCAACAATACTAAGTGTATTCAAAATAACTCCTTTACCAATTACCGCTTGTGCATTTAAAGCAACCCCTTTCCCTATGTAAGTTGAGGGCTGTATACTAGCTGTTTGAGATACTAAAGCACTGGGATCTATGGCAACAAACTGTTTCAATTGCTGTGTATCAAAAAGCTCTATTAACCTTTTTCTCACGCTGTTATCTCCTACACAAGGAAAAACCAACTGATCTTTCACAATAGCTTTAATATCTGCTTGTTTTTCATCGCCTAAATACGCTAAATGATACGGGTTGTTTTTTGCCTGAACGATATCGAAATATCCTTTGATTTCGTAACCAGCAGCCATTAGCGATTCAATAACCACATAAGCATGCCCTGAATAACCGAATAAGTAAACTGACCTAGACTCTTGCACTACTTGGTATGTTTACAATTCGTTCTTCCAAATACTCAGCATTCTTCTGTAAATCCCGATAACAATCTTTGTACATCGGTAACCGGTACATTAGCTGCCAAATGGGGCGTGTCATGATACTGGCATCATTTGTAGCCTTTAAAAATGAATTTCGCTCCTCAAGACTATCCAACTCAATGCACATGAGCCAGTAATTAGCTCGCGTATTTTCAAGTTCTTTTCTGAACTTAATATTTTGAATTTCATAAAATGTGGCATAGTCATTTGCTAACTGCCTTTTACTAGCCAAAAAGTTCTCTAACTGTTCTAATTGGGCGCAAACAAGGGCAGCATTCAGGTTAGGCATCCTGAAGTTATAGCCTACTTTGTCGTGGACATATTCGTACAGATGAGCTACTTTGGCCGTAGTTGTAAGGTACTTAGCAAGCTTTCCAACCTCAATATCATTAGTAACAATCATCCCTCCCCCACCGGAAGTGACTATTTTGTTGCCATTAAAGGAAAAAACACCCATGTGCCCAAATGAGCCTGTATGTTTGCCTTTATAATAACTCCCTAATGATTCCGCAGCATCTTCCACTAAGGGTATATTCCATTCATTACAAACCTTCAAAAGTTCATCTAGGTGAACTGGAAAGCCAAAAGTATGCATGGGTACACAAGCAGCAATTTTTTTTCCGGTTATTCTGTTGTAGGTTCCTGTTGTCCTGATTTCTGCATGTTCTAGTAAAAACTCAGCAACCGATTTAGGAGACAACCCCATAGTATCATAATCTACATCCAAAAAAACCGGTGTGGCTCCATTATAGTGAATAGCGTTTGCTGTTGCAACAAAAGTGAGGGCTTGGGTAATTACTTCATCTCCTCTTTCAACCCCAGCAAGTTGTAGGGCTATTTGCAACCCTGCTGTGCCATTCACAATTGAAATGGCCTTATTTGCCTGGGTTATCTCAACCATCATTTTTTCTGAAAGATCTACATATGACCCTACAGAAGAAACAAAGGTAGAGTCCAAAGTATCCATGACATATTTCCGTTCATTTCCTCTAAAAATAGGCACATGAAGGGGAATAAAATCCTTCGTTTCGAATTTATCTTGAATAAATTCAATGACTTCTTGGTAGGCCATGATTACATTTTTGAATCTAAATATTTCCCTGTCTCTTTATGATCAAAAGCAGGTAATAGTTCTTGGAAAAGACTCACTAGTTCACTTTTTGACCATTGCCTTCTTTCAATCATCCCATTGATTTTATCGAGAAACCAGTCAAGCTTGTCTTCTTCAAACGGCAAAATACTTTTCACAATACCAACATTTTCAAATCTTTGTAGATCGAGTTTTTCTCCTTCCATGAAAAACTCCTCGAAATCTTTCTCACCAGTCGTGTCGCTTACACTAAAATAGCATGGCCATTTTTTTTCAGCAGGTAATGTATGAACCAACTGCCTTGCTTCATCTTCCGATTTACATTCATGGGCTTCATACCCTAAATTCTTGAGATACTTAACGGCAATTTCTGCAAAAGTTATTAAGTGCAATTCGTCACTCAGCTTAGGAAAAAAAACGTCTTTATTGTCACCTAACAAACAAGACATCAAACAGAGCTCACCAGACTCTTGTGGGGTTACAAAGTATCTCCTAATATCGTTAGGCGCAACAATAGGTTGCCTTTTTTGAATTCGTTGATTAAATCCATGCAATAAAGATCCGTCAGAAAACGCAACATTAGCAAATCTAGCTGTAGATATAATGATATCTTGACTTTCATGCATTAAGAAAAGTTCCATTATGCGCTTGGATGCTCCCATCATATTTACAGGGTTAGCAGCTTTATCAGTGGAGACACAGAAATATTTTTTTACTCCCTTTTCTTTAGATTGACGAATGGTTTTAAGTGTATTAATAATATTAACTTCAATCATTCGCATAAGAGTGAAAGGGTCTTTTTCACTTCTAACATGCTTAAGTGCAGATAGGTTTAAAACATAATCATACTTCCCGTCAGATTCAATAAATGCATCATAAATAGGAGACCCAATATCTAAAGAAAAAATCTTGAAATCCCCATCTATATAGCCATAGGAACTTCTAATATCCCTTACCAGCTCAACTAAATTATTTTCGCTAATATCAACTACGTGGAGTTTTCGGGGATTGCGTTTAAAGATTTCTTTGGTGACTGCTTGCCCAATTGAACCAGCTCCGCCTATGACTAAAAAATTGGAATCTGAAACTATTTTATTTAAAGTGGATGAACAAGCAAGAATGTCATTTTTTAACAACTCACTTTTGCGACCAATTAATTCCAAAATGCTCATTAAACTGCTAATATTTATTAGTCTTATCTGGAAAATTTTTGAAAAGGGTGCTTTGCTAATTCTACTTTTGCTAATGGATGAAAATCTCCATTTAGGCCAATAGCTTCCATATGTCTTATGTCATGAACTATTTCTATTGACTTTCTTGCTTCTTCAAGACCAAAACCGAAACCATCTAAAATGTGCTGGTAGCTATGGGTATGCAATTCTGTAAATCCATCACTAAACTCAATTTCTTGCCCTTCCATGGTTAAAGATCGGTAAGTTCTCCCCCCATTTAGTTTTACATGATTAGGAAGTGTCTGAGCCTCGATACTTAAAAACCATCTTACTCTAGCCTTTTCTAATTCTAAATAACCAGCGGCCCTATCATGAGTATGTATATGCACAACATTTTTGTTGACATTACCAAAAATCCAAGTCAACATATCATAAAAATGAACACCAATATTAGTAGCAATTCCTCCTGATTTGGAAACATCTCCCTTCCAAGAAGTATAATACCAATGTCCCCTACTAGTAATATATGCCAAATCAATATCATAAACTTTATCTTTTGGTCCTTTTTCAATTTTCTGTTTTAAGGCAATAATTGAAGGATGTAATCTGAGCTGTAAAATATTGAAAACTTTTTTCCCATGTTCAATTTCCATCTCTTGCAAAGCATCAATATTCCATGGATTTAATACTAAAGGTTTTTCACAAATAACATCAGCCCCTACTCTTAAGCCGAACCTGATATGTGCATCATGTAAATAATTTGGCGAACAAATACTTACATAATCAATTTGCTGTTTTTCCCTTTTTAGCTTTTCTAGATGTCTATCAAATCTTTCAAATTCTACAAAAAAATCAGCATTTGGAAAATGACTATCAATTATACCAACACTGTCAAATTTATCATAAGCAGCCAGAAGCATATTTCCAGTATCTTTTATTGCTTTCATGTGTCTTGGTGCAATAAATCCAGCAGCCCCGATTAATGCAAAATTCTTCATTTTTAGATTTGTTTTGTTACAACCCCTTTTTCTAATAAATAAGTTTGACCACTCTCTTTACATGTTGCTATACCTGCCTCATTAAAATGCAACCTATGTCCATATTCGCTCATCCAACCTAGTTGTCGAGCCGGATTTCCTACCAGCAGTGCATAGGCAGGGACATCTTTGGTAACTACAGCACCAGCACCAATAAAAGCAAAATCACCAATATCATTTCCACAAACTATTGTTGCATTGGCACCAACACTAGCACCGCGACCTACATGTGTTTTAGCATATTGCCCTCTTCTATTTACAGCACTTCTTGGATTGGTTACATTTGTAAATACACAAGAAGGGCCAAGAAATACATCATCACCACAAGTAACACCCGTGTATAAGGATACATTGTTTTGAACCTTTACATTTTTACCTAAAATTACATCTGGAGAAATAACCACATTTTGGCCAATATTGCAATTATCGCCAATCTTGCATCCAGGCATTATGTGTGAGAAGTGCCAGATTTTAGTACCTGCACCGATCTCACAACCCTCATCTACCACTGCAGTAGGATGTACGAAAATATTCATAGTTATGATTTGAAAAAAGACCTTATTGTATCCGTGATAAATATCTGCTGCTCCTCCGTTAACTCAGTATGTATTGGCAAAGAAAGTACTGAAGCACACAAACGCTCTGTTTCGTTTAAAGAACCATGAACGGCACCAATAGATTTAAATGCCTCTTGTTCATTTAAAGGAATTGGATAGTAAATCATAGCGGGTATGCCAGCTGACTCCAAATATTGCTTCAATTTATCTCTCTTACTATTTTCAACTAAGATGGTATATTGATGAAATACATGCGTTGAATTTTGTGCTCTTAAAGGAGTCTTCAATCCATCAATTCCAGAAAGTAATTGATCATATCGGTCAGCAGCAACCCTTCGAGCTGAACTATATTGATCTAGGTATTTTAGTTTGATATTTAAAATGGCTGCCTGAATGGTATCCAACCTAGAATTAACACCAATATACTTGTGCACATATTTTTTTTCTTGACCATGATTAGCAATCATCCTAATCTTTTCAGCCAATAGAGAATCATGCGTGAAGATGGCACCACCATCACCATAGCAGCCCAAATTTTTAGACGGAAAAAAAGAAGTACATCCTACATTGCCAATAGTTCCCGCTTGCTTTTTTATACCATCACTGAATGTATACACAGCCCCAATCGCTTGTGCCGTATCTTCAATCACGAACAAACCTTTCTCCTTTGCAAGCGCAAGTATTGGCTCCATATCAGCACATTGCCCGAATAAATGGACTGGAACGATTGCCTTTGTTTTAGGTCCGATAGCTTTTTCAATATTTGATTTAGTAATATTAAAATGATTCGGATCTACATCCACCATAATTGGTTTCAAACGTAATAAACCAATCACTTCAGCAGTAGCAACGTAAGTAAAAGATGGTACAATTACTTCATCGCCAGGCTCCAAACCAAGAGCCATCATAGAAATTTGTAACGCATCAGTCCCGTTTGCACAAGGAATTACATATACTCCTCCTAAATAAGTTGAAAGATTTTTAGCAAATGAAATCACCGCTGGTCCATTGATATAGCTAGCGTCACGAATTACATTTAGAACAGCTGAGTCAACTTCTGCTTGAATTTTTTCATATTGACCTCTAAGATCAACCATTTCTAATTTCATACTTGACTAAATTTATGATTTCTATACCATTCAAATGTCAGATTTAACCCTTGTTCAAAGGAATATTTTGGTACGTATTTCAATTTTTCCATGATTTTGATGATTGAAGCCTTGGAATGCTTTACATCCCCTGGGCGTTCAGGACCGTAAAGGGGTTCGAGAAATTTTCCGGAAAGTTGTTGGAGGATTTTAACCATCTGGTTAAGAGTAATCTGGTCCCCACATGCAACATTAAAAACGTTATGCTCCATCAGTCCAAAATCAGAATAATCTAACTTATGTAAAAGAGCCAAAATATTAGCTTGTACCGCATTCTCCACAAAAGTAAAGTCTCTACTAGTTTCACCGTCTCCATAAATAGTAGGATACGTTCCATCCAAAAAATGTTTGCAAAATAAAGGAATGACTGCAGCGTATGGATTTTGAGGATTTTGTTTAGGTCCAAATACATTAAAGTACCTCAACCCGATGCTGTGCTTTCCATAAACCTTGCTAAACACATCAGCATAATACTCATTTACTGCTTTAGTAACAGCATAGGGGCTTAGGGGTTTTCCTTCGTGACCTTCTACTTTAGGAAGTATTGTACTGTCACCGTAGGTACTAGAGGAGGCGGCATACACAAAACGTTTACAGCTAGGGCTGTCTTTCGCAGCCATAAGCATATTTAAAAAGCCAGAAATATTTACCTCATTTGTTGTAATGGGGTCTTTGATACTTCGGGGCACACTCCCTAAAGCCGCCTGATGCGAGATAAAATCCATATCCGCTGAAGCCTGTTTACAGCTTTCCAATTCAAGGATGTCCCCCTCAATAAACTCAAAATTAGGTAGTTTTAAAAAGTCCTTGATGTTTTCGAAATACCCATTGGAAAGATTGTCCAATACCCGGACATGGCCAGCATTGTATTTCAAAAGATATTCTACCAAATTAGAACCGATGAAACCAGCGCCGCCAGTTACAAGGAATTTGAACTGCGATAGATCGATGTTATGATATGGTGTGTTGTAGAGTTTGGTATTGAACATACTAGATGAGATTGACCACAAAGGGCACAAATAAGGGGAACAAATAATTAGAGGCGAGCGTCGACAAGCTCTTTCGGTAATATGCCTTTTACATCAAAAACCACTTGCTTGTCGGATTTACCAAGTTGCAGCTTCTTGAACTCCTTATGAGCTACTGCCAAAATTACTGCTGCATAGTCTCCAATTTCAGGTAGGGAATTAGAAATAGTAATTTTATAATCTTGTTGAACTTCAGTTGGATTGGCCCATGGATCATACACATCAACATCCATATCGAAACTCTTGAGTTCACGGTAAATATCTATCACACGGCTATTCCGCACATCCGGGCAATCTTCTTTAAAGGTAAAACCTAGGATCAAGACCTTTCCATCAATGACTTTTAGTTCCTTACGCATCATCCATTTTATGGTTTCCTGAGCCACATGCTTTCCCATTGAGTCATTTAGCCTTCGTCCTGAGAGTATTATTTCAGGGTGGTAACCTACTTCCTGTGCCTTTTGAGCCAAATAGTAAGGGTCAACACCTATGCAATGTCCACCAACCAATCCTGGCTTAAATTTCAAAAAATTCCATTTGGTTCCCGCAGCCTCAAGTACCTCATTTGTATCAATACCCATAAGACTGAAAATTTTACTCAACTCATTAACAAAAGCAATGTTGATATCCCGTTGTGAGTTTTCAATTACCTTGGCAGCTTCAGCTACCTTTATACTTGGCGCTTTATGAGTCCCCACCGTAATTATACTCTTATAAAGTTCATCAATAAAATCAGCAATCTCAGGTGTAGAACCGCTAGTTACTTTTAGGATTTTAGTGACAGTGTGTTCTTTGTCACCTGGATTAATACGTTCTGGAGAATAACCACAATAAAAATCAATATTGTACATCAAACCACTTAGACCCTCAAGAACAGGCACCATTTCATCTTCTGTAACTCCGGGATAAACTGTTGATTCATAAATCACAATATCACCATGCTTTAGATATCTTGCAACAGTTTCACTTGCTTTAACCATTGGTGTTAGTACCGGTCGGTTATACTTATCAGTTGGAGTTGGCACGGTTATAATAAAAATTGTACATTCTGCAATTTCAGATGAAGTTGTGGTAAGGAATAAGCCCTTACTGTTTTTCGAATTTTGGACTAGCACAGATTGTAAGTGATGATCTTCGATTTCAAGAGTGCTATCCTTTCCCTTTGACAATTCATTAATCCTTTCCTGATTGATATCAAAGCCTATAACAGGATATTTTTCAGCAAACGCTACAGCTAAGGGCAAGCCAACATAACCCAAGCCAATGATGGCTATTTTAATTTCACTTAAATTCATATGCATTTTTTGATATACTTATCTTGTAAAATAAATTATAGGGAATATTTCTTCTATAGGGTATATGTTACCTGTAATCTGGCAGATAGGTTTAGTTTATCTTTCTCTTCCACCCAATAAACATTCTTAGAAGAAATTAAATTAATTGAAAGTCTAATCAAATAATTGTTCATTCGATAGGTAGGCTCGACTAAATAGGATATATCAACCCATTGATTTTGGCTCATACTCGGATCCCTATGTATTCTGTCACAGTTTAGTAACAACTGCCATGGACTTTCATTTTTTTGATACTTCAATCTAAATGATATTAAATCCGATCCATAACCAACCCCTGCACCTATTATCTGATTTTGGTGGGTATAGCCATTATCACCACCATGTACATACCAATTACCGGCTCCTCGCAATAAACTGGAAGGCGTTTCAGATTGCTTCAAGGTTTCTACACCAATTAGTATTTGACTTTTTCCGGATTGAAACAATTTACTCACCCCTAGAATATAGGCAGCAGAATGGGTTGCATCCATTAGGTAATCGCGCACATTTTGTTTATAGTCATTGTACCCCCATTCTCCATAGAATTCCCAACCCGATTTTGGCATGACCCAACGAAAGAAAAAAGAAGCCAGTTGATCAGTATTTTCTGCATCATCCGTCGGTTCATTCTTTTTTTGGAATGCCTTGGTAAGCACCGGAACATATCTTTTTAGCCAATTACCTCCCGCTAATCCAATGTCTTGTTGATACCGTTGTAAAGTTCTGGTCATTCCCAGAAACAGACCGGGGATCCATTTGGGTTGATAACTGATCACAAAAGCACTTTGGTAGCGCCAGGTAGAGGGGTAAGATTCTCTGGCTGTTTTCAAGTGAAAGTTTTCATAAGGCCGGGTAGAATCACTATCAAGGCGGGCACCGATTAATTGCCATTCAAAGGTGCCGATGGGTGTTTTAGCGGGTCGGTTGCTGCGAATGTACACATGCAAAAATCCGGGGGCATTGTTGCTCATCAACAAGGAGGAGCGCTGACCGGGCCCCCACCAGAGATTCTGTGTACTTACTCCCATCGACACTGCCCCTAATCGAATACCTACAGAACTTTGTCCGGGAAAAAATTTATTATAAACCCCTCCCGCATTGCTGCCCCAATTCATGCTGGTATTATAACTGGTATTCACTGCATAGACCCATTCCGGTGCAGCCTGCATTTCAACAATGCCATAGCGCGCATAGAATCCTGCTCTCCCCATTACTTGTAAACCCCTTGCCTGAATCATCGCACCATCATTCCAGCCAAATGGGCGCTGGGAATTGAATTGGGTAATCAGTGTAAGAGGCAAAGCTTTTACCACCAATTTTTTCCAGGATATTTCACCCGGTTTTAGTTCCAATGGCCGAACTGCGAATGAAACATTGGGATCATGAGAACCTGATAATTGAGCGGCTCGCAGACTATCCTCCTCAGCAGACCCAATGATTATTTGTTGTGCTTGTAAAGGGCTTACAGAAAAACCTATACAAACCACCCATATAATTTTTAGCTTGTTCAAGTATTCTCTCACTTAGGAAATTCGAGCAATGGGTACTACCTGTCCCTCACCTGTACGCTGATCCAGGGACTCGAAAACAGAGTTGTTGCTCAAAAATTCAGGCACCATTTTTTTCATTTGGGTCACCAGTTCCATGGTGGCATCCCGGTGGCGGGCCAATTCAAATAACATATTCAAGTCTTCCGGTAACTGTTCATTTTGGATGTTGCGAATACGGGCAATCATGATTTTCTCATGATAAGTAGCGGTGGTGTTCTCTGAATCCATCAGTAATTCCTCGTAGAGTTTTTCTCCGGGTCGTAGTCCGGTAAACTTGATATCAATATCGACACCTGGTAAAAACCCGTAAAGGCGAATCATTTTCTTGGCGAGATCGGCAATGGATACGGGTTTACCCATATCAAACACGAATATCTCTCCCCCCTTGCCCATACTACCTGCCTCTAATACCAATTGGCAGGCTTCCGGTATTGTCATAAAGAACCGGGTAATGTTGGGATGAGTAACGGTAACCGGTCCACCCTTTTCGATCTGCTCCTTAAATCGTATAATTACTGAACCATTCGAACCTAATACATTTCCAAAACGGGTAGTTATAAATTTAGTTGGGTTTTCATTTTCAGATAATGGATGAGTGGAATACAAAATTCGGTGAAGATGTTGCACATAAGCTTCCGCCAGTCGCTTGGATGCGCCCATTACATTGGTAGGATTCACCGCTTTGTCCGTGGAAACCATGACAAATCGACGGACTTTGTATTGCACAGATAAATCTGCAATAATCCGGGTGCCCATTACATTCGTGAGAATGGCTTCCTGTGGGCACAATTCCATCATGGGTACGTGCTTGTAAGCGGCAGCATGGTAAACATAGTGTGGTTCGTAGTGAGCGAACAGATCATTCATCCTATCCCAGTTGCGCACATCCCCTAGAAAGGAGACGCAGTTGACCTTGGAATGCATGTCATGTAATTCCAACTCCAGGTGATGCAGTGGTGTTTCAGCCTGATCACAAAGAACAATGGTCTGAGGCTCAAATTTGAGTAATTGCCGAACGATCTCACTTCCAATCGATCCGGCTGCCCCTGTCACCAGAATACGTTTGTTTTTCAATTGATGACCAATCTCTTCATTGTTGATTTTGATGGGTTCCCGCTCCAATAAATTTTCAATCTTAAGTGTTTGCAGTTGTCGGGCAGAGAACTGTCCGTTGATCCAAGTATCGAGGGGCGGAACATTCAAAACTTTGATGTTATGATCCAGACAAAAATCAACAATTTCATTTTTACGGGCAGGCGAAATGGAAAAATGAGCAATGATCAGCTCATCTATTTTTTCACTCCGGGTGAAGTTAGAAAGTTGACTGGGATGAATGATCTTGATGCCGTCCACCACCTTATCTAATTTCCTAGGATCGTCATCCAAAAAAGCTGTGATAATCACATTGGCAGAAGTATCGTGCTCCAGTACCCGTTTGGTAGCGAATCCTGCCTGGCCGGCACCATAAATAATTACTTTCTTTTGATCCATCTTATAATTCCGCAGATACGCAAAACCAAATTTTACCAATACCCGGTAGGAGATTAGCGCAGGAAAGCTGACAAGTGCATAGATGATTAAAGTAACATTAGAAAAAATAAGTGTGCCGCCGGCATTGGCAGACACCATGCTTATAAAGAATAAAACAGTAGTGCTCATGCTAAGAGCCATGAATAATTTGATGGCATCTTGTATACCCGTGTAGCGAATAATGCCTGAAAATGTTCTGAAATTAATGAAAACTATGGCATTGATGAGGGTGAGTATTAATAACTCTCCCTTAAGTTCAGTTAGAGTTATTAATTGGATATTGAGGTTATTTCTAATGATAAAGGCAAATATCAGAGATAAGCCACAAACAAAAATATCTATCAGGAAGATGATCCACCTCGGAAGGATATTGATTTTTCTTAACATAGAATCGGGTGAAGGATGATTGTAATGTACCGGATTGAATTAAGCCATCAGTTTGTTAAAATATCTTCTCGCCAATATATACAAAGTACTTAGGAAAACTCCAAAAAAGCCACCTAATAGCAAAGATTTTAGTTTTCCAGGTTTGTCTTTTTTGAGGGGCAATATAGGTTGATCGATTAGCTGAATCAAGGGGGTTTCTTTCATCAAAGCAACTTTTGCCAACTCTAGGTTGGTCACCAACTGGGTTAAAATAGCAGTATTGGCTTGCACATCTACCTGTCTCTTGGTAGAGGGTACTCGATTTACATTCAGTGCCGGATTTAAATTAAAGGTATTGTCTGATACCACTGCAACTCCCGTAATCGCTTGGTTCAACTCATTGCGCACACTATCTGCCTGTTTTTGTAATATGGCTACATTATTCCTAGCTTTCCTGCTCTTTGTTTCTATATAAAACTGAGAAACTTCCTTTACAATCGATTCAGCAAAAATCTTAGAAAACAACTCATCAATAGAATTAACCTCTACAGTGATTATACTTATTTTTTTATCCTTTTGGGCAACCGAAAGTATACCTTTTTCTCCTGCAACGCTTTGGTATAAAATGGATAAAAGACTATCTTGCTTCAAACTAAATTTTTCTTTGACATTAACTAGTGGAAATAATGTCTTTCCGACCCATATTTTTTCTTCCTCCAATTTTTTCCTCTTGCCCAATATTTCAATCAAACAATCAGCTAATGTGATTGAATCATTGCCCACCTTAATTGGATTAAGTAGTGCTTTTTCGACCATTTTACGGCTTTTCATCAATTCAATCAGATTCGCGCCACTAAAAGCACCTCCGGCACTTGCTCCCAAATCAAAGCCCAGTGAACTGGCTAATCCTAAAGCACCTGAAAGTCCCCCTCCCGATTGTTTGTCATCTTCCAAAGCAAAAGTAACCATCGCTTTATAGACAGGTTTTTTAACCCACGCATATCTCAGACCGATGGCTCCTCCAATTAATCCAATAAGGACAATTATTGTCCACTTAGAACGCAGGTATCCGAACACATCTTCTATTTTCAGAATGAGTTCTTTTAGAGATATTTCTTCTGTAATCGGCTTTTGATTTTGCATAAAGTAAAGACTTAAAAATTATCTCAAGATGGCAATAACGACTCCTGCTAAACTGGCAATAGCAGAGGAAATTCCAATCATTTCTGCAGTGGATGTTTTCTTCACATCAGGTTTGGAAGGCACCACCACCTCACTGCCGGGTAGTACCTTGGGGAAAGATTTAAAAAACAAAAAATGACTGGTGGTAGCTGCTTTACCATTGGCATAAACCACATAGGCCTTTCTTCGCCAGGCACGTGAACTAAATCCACCTGCCTCATTCAAATAATCTTTCATACTGTTCCCCTCCCGATAGGGTACCTGGGTCGCCATCAAAACCGCCCCGCTGATCTTGACTTGTCCATCGAACTTGGGCAGGTACAACTCATCGCCTGCCCTCAACACCAAATCCTCAATTGAACCGGGGGCGCGGAGAATGGAAGGAATATCCAAAGGTATTTTATCATACTCGCGTTGGAGATCCTGTTCCAATTTCATGACTGAGACGGATGTATCCGCAATATTTTTTTCCAATGCTTTTGCGGCTTCCCTGGCCTTGATTCTTTCGGCCTCAGTTTTATATCTTTTTAGGTGAGCCCCTTCAGGATATGCATCTGCAGTATATCCTCCTGCCCGCTGCAAAAGACTGCTCACCCGCTCAGAACGGTCGTTCAATGCATAGGGCCCGGGATACTGTACCTGACCAGATACGATGACCGACTCCGGTATTTGATACCCTGCTTTTCTCCGAACGGTCACCACGTCAAAGGAGCGCAAAGGAATATTGGCAGCAGCAGATGATAAATCACCATTGATATCAGCTCGTATCACTTCGCTGGCACGGGTATCACTAGCAGTTAATGAATCTCTTTGTACCAACCTGGCAATCTCCACAGTTTTATAAGCAGCATCCGTTAAGCCACCTGCTTGAACGATCAAGTCTTTAAGACTTAATCCGTTGGCAAAATCAAATTTACCCGGTAATCTTACTTCACCTTGGATGGATACCTGAAAACTATCTTTCAATTCCTGAACAGAACTGATGTACACTTCATCTTCCCGCTGCAAAAGCCAGTTGTGCTCTATATCTCCTGCTAAA
>Ga0315900_10003775_pt1 | contig 21907 bp, 11 predicted proteins | sample LakEriMetagenome_FD_203521 | JGI IMG/M metagenome (GOLD analysis project Ga0315900, IMG submission 203521) | Freshwater fungal communities from buoy surface, Lake Erie, Ohio, United States - Buoy 12 MA114 | ecosystem: Environmental > Aquatic > Freshwater > Lake > Lake biofilm | place: USA: Lake... | reverse complement strand
GACTGTATGTGTATGGTCCACCATTTCCGCCAGCCAGGAATATGAGTTTGGCTGAACCGGCAGAATCAGCACAAAGGCTCTTATCACGGGCCTCCATGGCAAACTGCAGCGGATCCGGACCTTCAATTACAATGGTGGTATCCAGATCACAGGAACGATTACCGGTAATCCTAAGCACATAGGTTCCAGCCGATAGATTTGAAATCGTCTGGCCAGGCAGCAGCGGCTGGAAATCACTGGTGAATCCTGGGATGAAATATTTATAAGTATCCGAGCCGGAGAGTGAATCGATGGTAATCGAACCATTGTTAAAGAAGGCGCAGCTCACAGGCCTGATTTCACCCAGCTTCAGGAATACAGGCGTACGCAGGCGGAGGAGAATTCCGCCTACCATGGTGACGCAGCCCTCAGAACTCAGTACCTTAACCTGATATGCACCCGCACGGATGCCGGTGAAAGTCGTATCGAGGCCATTCACCACAACCGTATCGGAATAGCTCGTACGAATGGTGTCGGTACCTGAAATAAGCGTATCGCCGGTAAGAATTACCGTGTAAGGTCCGGGAACACCGCCCAGAGAAACGGTGATTGCACCGGCTGTATCGCAGTCATTGGCGATGGTTGAAACAGCGGCCGACAGCGCAAACTGAGTTCCGATGAAATCGCTTACCGTATCTTTACACTGGGTTGTCAGATCCTGTACCACCACTGTGAAAGGCCCGATTGGCTGATTCGGGAAAATCTGCAGGAATTGGGTCTGGGAAAGGGTGTCGGTAAAGTTCAGGATGTACTGGAACGGTCCGTTTCCTCCTGAGGTAACAATGGCAAAGGCACGGCCATCGTCAACACCCGGACAATAAACCGGATTGGAGGCAGCTTCTGCCTGAAGCTGGCAAGGGCCACAGAATACGGGCTTTTCTACTTTTACCAAGCGGGAATCAGAGCAGAAGCCGTCGTTTACAATAATGCGGTAATCGCCGGCAGGAAGGCTGTCTGCTACCAGGCTGTCTGAAACCAGGACACCGGAGCTGAGCGAAACAATCTGCACGGTGAACGCCGGTGAAACATTGGAAACAGAGACCGTAATCCGGCCATCGTTGTTCGCACAGGTAGCATTGGTAACAGCAGGAGATATACCATACGGTACCGGAGACTTCTGCAGCAGGTATTCTTTGCTGGCAGAGCAGCCGTTCTGACTTACAGTAATCCGGTACAGGCCTGCCGGAATATTCCGAAGGGTATCATCATTACCCACCAGAGTACCCTGACTGATGCTGAACCAGGAATAAGAAGCATCTTCCATTGCACCGATGGCACAGGCCACAAGGGCACCATCGGAAGAGAAACAGGTTGAAGGCTGAACCTCATAAACAAAAATCGGAATGTTGCAGGCCGTATCACAGATGTTGGCCTTGGGAACGGTAAATTCAATGGTATCCGAGCACAGGCTGCTTACTGCAATCACCGTATAATTTCCTGAAGAAAGGTTATTCTGCGATTTTCCGCTGGCGGTAAAACCGGGGTCGCCTGCTTTTGTCCAGGTATAGGTGAGTCCGGGAAGCATCAGGCTGTCCATAATGGTAACCATACCACCTTCATCCTGGCAATTGGCAGAATCCACCATGGCTGTAAGGCCCAGCCCTTTTCCGTCAGGAATGGTGATATTCAGGGTGAAGGAACATTCAAAATCTCCGTTGTTTACGGTATCGGAAACATACAGCTGATAAGTACCGGCCGGAACATTGGATAACCGGAAAGTTCTTGAAAATGGAATCTCATTCTGATACCACCGAACTTTTTTACCTGCAAAGCGGGCTGAATCACGCAGGATCACAAGACCATCCGAGGCACCGCAGGCCGAAGGCGGTCGAATGCTGTCATCGACAGACGGACGAATATTGATGGTAATTTCCTGGCTGAAGTTTGACCCGGAACCATTGTTGGTAATCAGACAATCATAGAACGGCTCAAAGCGAACAAAGGCACGAACCCGGTCTCCTCTTCTGAAACCATTCAGGGTAATACTGGTATCGGAACTGGTTCCGATGTAATTATTATTCCTGTACCAGTCTGTCTGGAAGGGAACCAGTCCTTTAAGGTTAGTTTTTAAGGCAAGTGTAACCGGGGTATTCACACAAATCAGATCAGAATCTGCTGGTGAAACCACGAAAATGCTGTCATTCAACACAATGCTTTGCAATCTTGTAATCTGAACCGGATCTGACTCATCCACCAGCGTTGGCAGACAACCAGAACCGCTTAGTGCAGTAAGCCGGACGCTTACCTGGCTGGATGCTGTGGCAGGTGTATACTGGAAGAAAGGCTGGGTTTGCCCGTCTACCGGCTGACCGTCAACAAGCCAGGTGTAGGAAAGATTCGGAATGCCATTGGGATTGAGTGCTTCCAGGGTAACCGAAGCTCCTTCGCAGACTGTGGTATTGCCCAGTGCCTGTATGCCAGCCTGAACCGTGGTGCCAACGGGTGTAACGGCTATTGGACCACTTTGAGCGGACAGGAAAGAAGGATTAAAGCAGTTTCCATCGAGGAACACATCAACACGGATATTCTCCCCGTTGAACAGGTCGCTGAGGCTTATTACACCGGTTTTATTGGCTCCAATGAAGGACCCATTACGGTACCAGTAATAATCAAGATTTGGAACTGTGATGCTGGTAGACGCTGTGAAGGTTACCGTTTCGCCGGCACAGATGGCTGTACTGCTGGCATTGAAGTTCAGGCTGATATCCTGTTGGATTATCTGAATGCTGAAGTTCTGTGCCTGACTGCAGTTGTTTGTATCGGCAAACACGAGCTGATAATTACCCGGACTGAGATCACGGATTAAACTGTCGGAAGCGAGGGTGTCGGTGCCATAAAATACACCATCGCGAATCAGGGTATAAATCCATGGTGCACCGGCACCGCCTTTGATGCTGTCGATTCTGACTGTCCCGGCCGAATCGTTGCAAACTGAGTTTTCAATGGTGCCCAAAAATACCATTACGGAATCCGGACCAGGGATGGTAACAGTAGTATCCAAGTCACAGGAAGAGCTTCCCATCACGCGGAGATTATAGGTGCCTTTTTTAAGTCCGGAAATTACCATACCTGTATCCAGCGGCATAATCTGCTGACTGACACCAGTTAAAAAGTAAGTGTAGGAAGGGGAACCGCTGAGTGAACGGATACGGAAACTGCCGTCTGCAGCACTGACACAACTGGTACTCTTTACATCAGCAAGAGCAAGAGCAACCGGCTGAACACCGATCAGGTTGATGTTTCGGACAATGGTAATACAGCCTTCTGAACTCTGAACCGAAGCCTGGTAGTAGCCGCTTTCAAGTCCGGAGAAGGAAGCAAGGCCGTCTGCCGATGTCACCGTATCAGCGAAACTGGTTACCAAGGTATCCACTACATTGACAAAACTTGTGTCACCATCAACAGAAATAAGGGTATCCACACCTGCATTTCTGAAAAGTGTATCACCACTCAGAATGACAGAATAGGGAGGGGTTGCACCTCCTATGGTAAGCTGAATTTTACCGCCAAGTGTATCGCATCCCGGCTTCTCTGTAAATACCGAAACACCCATGGTAAGCTGGGTACCGATTACATTCTGAACCGTATCCGTACAGCCGGAGAACTGGTCTACAACCACCACGGTAAAAGGACCGGCAGGCTGGTTGCTGAAGGTTGTAAGAAATTCTGACTTGGTTTGAGCAGGACCACCGTTCAGGGAGTAGGTAAATGGCCCGAATCCGCCGGACTCAATGAAGGCAACAGCCTGACCGTCGTTACTGCCGGAGCATAGTACAGGATTCGAAGCCGTAATCACATTGAGGGCGCAGGGTCCGCAGAATGCAGGTTTGCTTACAAATATCTGGGCTCTGGAAGCGAAGCAGAATCCGTCAGTAACAGATATGCGGTACTCTCCGGCCGAAAGACCGGAAGCAAAAACACTGTCTGCAGAAAATCCGCCCCCAACACTGCTGATGTTCACCAGCGCATTCGGCGAAAGATCGCCGCTGATGATGGCCGTTACAGAACCATCATTATTGGCACAGGTTGCACTCTGGGTGGTGAAACTGATGGAATAAGGAGGAGGATCTTTGCGGAGTCCGTAATTAGCTGATGCTACGCAGGAGCCCTGATTGACCGTCACCCGGAAATTACCTGCAGGGATTCCGGTGATGGTATCGTTATTTCCGATGATTTGTCCGGTTGAAAGATCGGTCCAAAGGAAAGTGGCATCATCCATAGCTCCGATTACGCAGGCAACAAGCATTCCGTCAGAAGAGAAGCAGGTGGTAGGCTGCTTTTCAAGGAAGAAAATAGGCAGATCGCAAGGTTGACAGTTTGTACGAAGGCCGATACTGAAGCTGACCGAATCCACACAGGAAGGACCGGAAACCACAACGGTATAATCGCCTGAAGAAAGGTTGTTCTGCTCAGAGCCGAAGGCAACAAAGGATGGATTACCCGACTTTTTCCAGGTGTAGGTAAGATTCTGCAAGCCGCTTTCAGTCATAATCATGGCAGAACCATTGCCATTGTTGCAATCGGCCGAATCCGTCATGGCAGAAAGGCCAAGTCCACCTCCCTGAGGCAATTCAAATACATAAGGCTGGTCGCAGCCCAGCGGGCCTCCCAGCAAAGTATTGGAAAGAAGGAACTGATACTGGCCGCTGGAAAGGCCGCTCACCGAAAATCCGCTTGCGATGAAGTTACCGTTGCGGAACCATTGCGCTGTCTGACCGGCATATAGGGCAGAATCAGCAATGATAATGCGGCCATCGGCAGCCCCGCAGATTCCGGGCAGAATAAGTGAATCCTGAAGTACCGGCTGATTAACGGCAGGAAGCGCAATAACCGCGGAATCCCGGCAATTTGAATTTGAAATCACCACTTTATAAAAGCCAGACTGTGCTCCGGCCAGCCGGGCCGAATCTCCGCCAGCAGCAGAGCCGGAAGGAATGCGGGTCCAGGAATAATTAAGCTGTCCCGAACCATCGGATGGGTTGATCAGGATGCTACCGTCCGGAGTAAGACAGGTGGGCGCAGGCAGAACCTGGGTATTGAACGTAAACGCGCCGGAAGGAAGGATGGTTGCCGTTGTGGAATCAAGGCATCCGTTGGCATTCACCACAACCTTGTATTCACCATCAAAAAGGCCGCTCAGGTTTTGCTGGGATGAAAAGACCTGGCCATTTCTTGTCCAGCTGAAAGACGGGCTTCCGCCGGCGTTGGCGAGCTGGAGGGAAATGGCGCCGTTTGATGCACCGCAACCCGATACCTGTGTAATATTGGTCTGAAGGGACAGAGCCGGATTATTCAGAACGAGGCCCAGGGAATCAAGGCATTCGCCAAATTCGGCAACAAGTTCATATGTTCCTGCCGGAATACCGGTAAGAACGGAATCGCTTGAAATCACATTGCCCAGAACATCCTTCCAGCGATAGCTCACTCCGGTAAGTCCTGTAATGGCTGAAGCAAAACCATCGGGTTCATTGCAAAGCGAAGGATTTGTAATCTGTGCCTGAAGATTGAAAGAACTGGTTTTCTGAACCTCAAGATTATTCAGATTCCGTACACACCTGGTAATGGTATCAAGGATTGTAACTGAATAGACTCCTGCTGTAAGGTTATCCTGAGAGGAAGCCCCGCTGACCAGACCGGATCCGCTGCCGGACCAACTATAAGAAAACTGGCCGCTGCCTCCGCTCACCTGAAGCATAATTCCCCCTGGACCACTGCAGTTTTCTTCAGACACGCCGGCCTGTACAGCCAGTGTGTCTGCACCGCCAATCTGGATGTCGCTGACAAGACGGATGCAGCCCGTGGTACTGTCTATGATGCTGACCTCATATGAACCGGAAGAAATGCCAGAAATAGAGGGGCCAGTTTCGGTTCTGCCTGTCCATGTATAACCAAATGGACCAGGCGAGCCAAGCGGACTTAGGCTGATGCTTCCGTTATCAATATCGCAGCGGGTATCGTTTACCAAGGATGCATTCGGGAAAATAACAGGAGCCGGAGCGATGGTGAAACTGAGGTTTTCAAAACATCCGCTTACCTGATCTGTTACGACTACCGAATAATTTCCGGGAGCAAGGCCAGACTGAGAAGCCTGAGCAGGAAGTGAAGCCGGTGTCCATGCAAATCCGAAATTTCCGGATCCACCCTGCGCTGTGAGGCTGATCTGTCCATTATCAGCCGGAATTCCGGAAAGACAGCTGACTGATGAAACCGAACTGTCAACCGTAAAGTCCGGTGCATCCTGCAGGAGGGTAAAAGTTACCGAAGTATCGGAGCAGGCTCCCTGAACTACTACAACACGATATCCGCCAAAGCCAATCGACTGAATACTTTGCTGGTCTGCACCCGCCACCGGCTGGCCGTTGAACAGCCACTGATAATTGATGTTGCTGCTTGCGGTGAGGGTAACCGTACCTCCATTGCATACAGAAAGAGGGCCATTGATGGTGGAAGCGCCGGGCGAAGTATCCGCATTCAATGCAAATCCGGCAGAAGTGGCGGAGCAGGAATTGGAATCCGTAACACTAACGGTGTAGTTGCCGGCTGAAGAGGCCTGAAGCGTAGCAGCCGTTTGACCAGCAATCAGGAACCCGTCCCTGAACCATTGATTTCCGGAAGAAGCAGAAGAAGTAAGGGTTGCAGAACTTCCGGAACAAAAAGCGGAGGGTCCGCTGATGACAGCCGCTTCAGGAAGAGAAAATTCGCTCACCTGGAAAGAAGATGAGCGGATGGTGCAGATTTCAGATGCCAGACGGACAGTATAGCTTCCAGCCTGAGAAACGACCAAAAGAGTATCATTGGCACCGGCAATATCAACTCCATTAAGCTGCCACTGATTATCAGTTGATGATGAAGATTTCAAAACTGCTGAACTGCCAGCGCAAAATCCTTCAGGACCTGAAATAACCGGCTCTGAAGGAACAGGGCGGACATCAAGTCTTACAGGAGAGGACAGAGCACTGCAACCCTCAGGACTGGTAAAAGATACCGCATAATTTCCGGAATCTCTTGCGGCAAAAACCTGTGCAATGCCGGCGGGTGCTGCGATGGCAATGCCATTGCGCAACCATTGGTTATCCGAAGATGCTGAACTTGAAAGAACAATACTATCACCCGGACAAACAGGCGAAGCACCACTTACTATGGTAATCACCGGCGCATCAGGAAGGTTGTTTACAAAGATGCGCTTTGTCTGAGGCTGACCAATGCAGGTACCCGCTGATGGGGTAATCACATAATCAACAAAACCATCCCCAAGGCTGGCATCGGTGATGGTAAGTTTCTGCCTTATCTCACTTCCGGAACCAGCGAATGCTCCGGTAGCATTTACGGATGAGACCGTCCATGAGAAGGAAATACCGGAGAGCTGAGCTGAGAGTGGAAGAATGAGCGAGTCACCATCGCACAGTGTACTGTCTGTCTGACCTAAATCAAAAGGAATTGCAGGGATTGAAACAACGATGATTTTATCCAGGGTATCACGGCATCCGTCCCTCTCTGATGTAAACTGATAGCGAACCGAACCAAGATTGCCGCTGAGCAGTGAAAGTGTCTGTTGCACAAGATTGCCGCTGCCGTCCGACGCACCCTGCACATTATCTGCCTGAACAGTCCAGGAAACCAGGGCATTATCAGAAGGAACCGTGGAGGCATCGAGTTGCAGACTTTCACCTGAGCAAAGACTGTCATCCGAAGCCAGCACTGATAAAACAGGATTTGGTTTTACCGTTACGGGAAGAACAAGCGTATCGGTAGGACACTGGGAAATAACACCGAAAATCTGATACTGAACACTTAGATCGGTGCTTCCGGTGTTCTGAAGCGTCTGAGTAAATGTTCCTCCGCTTCCGGAACCTGCACCGGGTGCAGAACCGGAACTTACAATCCAGCTCCAGCTATCAGCCGGAGTAAGATTCACCTCCACCGGTGTTCCGGAGCAGACTACAGGTGAAGGATTGGAAGGAACCGGTGGGGCAGAACGCTGAACCAGAACATCAGCATTCTGAGCAGCACCTTCACAGGAGCGGAAAGATCCTGTTACAACATAACGAACCGAATCAAGACCGGGGAGGGCATTAATTAGTTGCTGAGAAATGGAACTTCCTGTACCGTCAGCAGCGCCGTTTACGCCTGTTGCCTGAGCAGTCCAGCTAAATCTGGTTTCGGCCAGATCCGCACTGAGTGCAATGGATGTGCTGTTGCCTGAGCAAATAGTATCACGGGCAGGAAGCACCGAAATAACGGGTCTCGGCTTGACGAAAATCGTTTTGGAAATTTCTACTGCCGGACAATCCGGAGTACTTGCCTCAATGGTATAGGTGACCGAACCAATTGCCTGAGCCTGCGTTCCAAGTTGTTCTTTGATCAGCTCTCCATTACCACTGCCGTTACCGGCAACGCCGGAGGAGGCAGATGTCCATGTGAAGGTGGTATTTGGAAGGCTGGATATTAGCTGAATGCTGACCGAATCACCGGCACAGATGCTGTCTTGCACTGCAATGGCCTGAATTTCAGGTTGAGGCAATACTTTAACACGGTGCTGCTTTACTTCTGATGTGCAGCCATTGGCTATGGCAAAGGCAGAAAAGTCAGCATTCAAAACGGTATTTCCCGGATTTAAATAAGTCTGCGTATGGCTGTTGCCTGTTCCTGAAACAGCACCTGTTCCGTTTGCTTCGACGGTCCATGCAATGAGGGCATTTGCCACATCACTTGTATAATCGATTGCCTGCGAAAGCCCGGGGCAAAGAGCCACCGTATCTGAAGGTGCAACAGATAGTACAGGAATAGGTTTGACAATCGCAACAACAGGGAATGAATCACTGCGGCAGCCTTCGGCGATACCGGTTACCTGATAAACCACATTACCATTTACGCTGGTTGTAGCTTCCAGGGTCTGCGCAATGACATTACCGCTGCCATCGGAAAAACCAGAGGCCTGGCTTCCGGAGGCCTTCCATTCAAAAGTAGTTCCCGTCAGGTTACTGCTCAAAACGAAATTGGTAGAATTACCGGAACAGATTTCTGCAGAATCCGGAATAACTCCGCCAATTGGCTTGGCCCTTACAAAAACAACAGCCCTGAACAAAGGGCCAACACAACCGACGGGAGAAACGGGGCGGATGTTGTAGGTAACCCTCCCGGTAGTTGTACCGGAAGGCCTCAGATTCTGACTGATACCAAGTCCTGAGCCACCGGAAGCTCCTATAACATTGAGTCTGGAAACGGTCCAGGTATAGGTGGTAGTAGATTGGTCGCTGGTCAGGGTAACGGTGGCAATTCCCGGACAAATCGACTGTGTATCGGGATCGGCAAAGCCAAGTGGCGGGATATTAACGGTTACATTGATGAGATTGGATGCAGTACATCCGGCAGGATCTGTAACCACTACGGAAATCGGACCGGAAACCGTGATGGCATCAGGACTCGGACTTGCCGGAATGCTGGCTGTTTGTCCGGTGAGTGTTTTCGGACCTGAAGTAGCGTTGTACGACCATGTAAAGGTACTTCCTGGTATGGCATTGGATGCAGCACTCAGGTTTACCGGCTGTCCAAGGCAGTTATTTATGTCATTTCCGGCGCTGAGAGTAAGGGTACGCTGATTTTTCAGGGAAATAAATATGGTGGTATCAATGTCCTGATTGTTGTCTCTGATGAATACAAAATAGTCTCCCGCACGCAGCCCGGTTTGAGTGGTCAGGCCATCGCCCGAAACCGGATTCCCGTTGGTGGGAAGATTGCCCCCGGACCAGGAGAAAAAGAAGTCGGTTGCGGTGCCGGTCACCTGAAAGGTGATGGATCCGTTATCCACACCAATGCAAACCGGATTTAGCGTGTCTGGTGGCAGTAAAACCGTAGACTGCGCAAACGAACTCCGGCCTATGAAACCGCAGACGAAAATTAAAAAGAAGGCAGGTAAACGTAAATTCATGATTCGAAATTGGGACGTTCAGAATTGGGGAAAATCAGAAATAACAGAAAGAAACAGGGTTGGGACAGCGCTGCAATATGGGTTGGTTCAGACCAGTCTTGAAATGAACTTCTCATCCATCCGGATGTGACGGATGGAAGAAAAATGGCTGATTTCCACAAACCGAAGGCGGTCAATAAGTGACTTGATTTTGGAAGGCTTGGTTTTTTTGTTTTCACCCAGCGCCGTTTTCATGATTTTGATGAAAATCTGAACGTGCTCCATATTATCGTTATCCGAAATCCGGATGGAACGCTGAATGCTGTTGACACACTGATTGAATAAATCATAATCACTGAGGATACAGTACTGAAGCGCAAGGAAAAGCTTGATTTCAATCTGTGCCTGAGGATATTTCTTCAGGCTGAGGTCGTTGAGCAGATTGTTTAGGAAGCGGGCTGCTTCATCGTACTTCTCCGCATAAAAACAGGAAATTGCCCTGTACATCACATAAATTATCTGTCTTGGCACATCGTTCAGATCCACTTCATAATCAGCAAAGAGGTTTTTGTTCTCCTCATAAAGCTGGTCTTCCATCTCGAGCCTGACTGCACGGTCGATTTTTGAAAGGAGGAATTGCGGAGGAAAAGTGTAGAGATTGTAATTGGAAAGCAGCAGGGCAGTATTGAAGTTTACCTCATCGAAGTAACGCTCAGCTTTCCTGTATACCTTATAATAGTTGTAATACTCAAGCTTCAGGAATTCAAATACAATGTTGAGGTTGAAGTAGATGGAATCGCGGTTGAAATCTTCAAAGATTTTTTCCACATGCTCGATGATATCCTCAATCGGTTCCTCATCAAGGTTTTCATTTTCCCTTGTATCAACAAAGAGACGGTGGAAAATATTCACCAGGCTGAAGTACACATATAGCCGGTGAGACTTGTAGAGATTGCGGACATTGGAGATTTCCTTGTAAAGTACTTCCAGGCCAAACTTCTCAACCTCATTTCCACTCATGTGATACTGGCCGTATTTCTTGAAATATTCGGCCACCAGGTCTTCCGCCTTGTCCATAGCCAGCATATAGGCAACATGCCTGTTGTACTGCTGGCTGTACATAAAGTTGTCCGGCGTATTAAGATGCAGCTTTTTGAGGGTCTTGTAAACAATGGTCAGTTCATTGGCCAGATCATAATCGAGCAACTCTTTTTCCAGCTTTTTCAGCGTGGCAGAAGCTATGGCTCTCTTCTTTGTAAAAACAACATCTGTGATGTTCGCTACTTTCTTCAGAAGGTCGGTTCTCGGACTTTCCATCTGTGCCAGCAGGTATTCCTCGATCTTCTGATTCAGTCTTGAGCGCAGCGTGTAGTAGGCATTGGTATTTACATCCAGTTCCTCCATAACTTTGGCATCACTCATCTGACGCTCACGGATAAACTTCAGTAGATGGGCAGATTTCTCCGCGTTACTCTGCATCAGTGCGTCGTGAATAGACTGATAATCTGCTGCTGAAAGTTGCTTGATGATGTTTTTTAACTTTGCCATAAGGACGTAGTAGGGTGAATTTTTTCCGGAATGAACCTTGAAATAAAGTCGGCAATATAGGAGAAATCTAAATTTTAATGTGTTGTCTCAAAAAAGAAGAATTCTTTTTTTCAACTCCCTGTAAATCAATTTGATTTTCTGATATGTTAAAAAAAACCGGCAGTAATAAATATTCATTAATAGAAAAAAATGCCTGTTTTTTATCTAAAATTGCTCCTGAAATCCCTTACTTTTTGAAACACAAAATCCTCTTTGTATGCCTGGGCAATATATGCCGGTCGCCACTGGCAGAAGCAGTTTTCAACAGGCTTGCCGGTGAACGCGGCATCTCAAACCGGTTTTATGCCGATTCTTGTGGAACAGCAGGGCATCATGCAGGCCAGCCCCCCGATCCGAGAACATTGAAAAATGCCCGTAAAAACAAACTTGAAATCGTCCACCTTGGAAGGCAACTTCATCCGGACGACTTTGCCACAGCAAGCCTGATTCTTACCATGGATTCCGATAACTACCGGAATACCCGGTCCCTGGCCCTGAAGAATGGATATGATACAGCGGCCATCAGCATGCTTCGCAGGTTTGACCCTGCGGCTGTAAAAGACGACCTTGACGTTCCGGACCCATGGTATGGCGGTGAAGAAGGTTTTGAGGAAGTATTTCAAATCATTTCACGAAGTTGCAGCGGTCTGGTGGATGCCCTTGAAGCAAGTTATCCCGGGCTTCCCTGAACCCAATTTTGACCTCTGAAATGAAAGAGAAAATCCTGCTGATATGGGACCGGATCGGAGACTATCACGCAGCCCGCTTTCTTGCTCTTGAGAAAAAATACGGCGCAGGAAATGTGCTGATTGCCGATCTGGGGGCAGCCGATCTGCTCTACAAATGGAAAAACCCGCTCAGCCAGAGAGCAGAATATCAGGCACTTTCAGATAGGCCCGTAGAAGAGAAAGATTCAGCTGCCAGACTGGCTGCCTTCAAAAAACTGGTGAAGACACACAACATCCGCATAGCGGGCATTGCCGGATACGGCCGCCCGGAATACCGGAATATGCTGCTGTGGTGCCGGATGAATGGGGTGCGGGTGGTGCTGTTTGCCGAAACCTGGTATCCCGGCAAACTCGACTCTCTGAAAGGTCTTTTTCTGCGCTTCACCTGCCGGGGATTTCTGGTTTCCGGCCAGCGGGCAAAGGAACATTTTTCCTCTTACCTTGGGCTGGACGAGCAAAAAATCAGGCTTCCGTACTCGGTAGTAGACAATGGCCATTTCGCGCAGGTTTCTCCTGATTACGAAAACAGGAAAATCCTTTGCCTTGCCCGTTTCAGTCCGGAAAAAAACCTGCTGAACCTCATAAAAGCCTATCGCCTGAGCGGAATTTCAGAACAAGGCTGGAGTCTGGACCTCGTAGGCGGAGGGCCCATGAAAGACGAGCTGGAAAAAGAATCCGGAAACGGCATTCAGCTGCGCGACTGGGTAAGCTATGGAGAGCTCCCTTCCCTCTACGCTTCCGCCGGCGTTTTTATTTTGCCCAGCAGCTTCGAACCCTGGGGCCTGGTGGTAAATGAGGCCATGGCAGCCGGCCTGCCGGTTCTTGTTTCGGAGGAATGCGGCTGCGCTCCGGACCTGGTTCCGGAAAAGAACTTCCGCTTTCCTGCCGGAGACCCAACAGCATTGGCCGGCGTGCTGAAAAAAATTGCCGGCATGGAGCCTTCTGAACGAAAGGCCACCGGAGAAAGAAACCGAAACCGGATTGCCGGATTCAGTCCCGAAGCCTGGGCAGACGCCTTCCTTGCACTTGCTTCCAAATGAAAAATCAGCTGCAAATCAAATCAGGCCGAAATGGCTACCTTTGAAAATCGGATGGCCGATAAACAGAATGCCTGCCAAATGAATCTTGCGGTTTTTTACCGGATCTCAGATGCCGGAAACAAAAAGGATAAACTTGCCGGCGCCGGCAAGCGGAAATGCCTGGAGAATGCACTGAGCGTTTTCGGAAGGGAACATTTCTTCATCCGGGCTGATCATTGTTCGGATGATACCCTGCAAATGCTCGATGAATTCGGCCTGAAACCGGATGTTTCGCAACTTGGCAATGCCGGCAGCTGGCTGGCTTCGGCCAGGCAGGCTCTCTCAGACGAATTTAAGGACTTTGCGCTGTACTTTGCGGAAGACGATTACCTATATCTGCCTGATTCCGGCAGCATCATTCTCGATGGACTCTCCAGAGCAGATTATGTGAGTTTGTACGACCACCCCGATAAATATCAGAAAGGACCGAATCCATTCGCCGGCGAACAGGGAGAACCTTGCCGGGTTCTTCCCGGGAAATGGTGCCACTGGAAAACCAGCAATTCCACCACCATGACCTTCGCGGTAAAACAGCAGACATTCAAGGAAGACTTTGCAGTATGGGAGCGCCATTGCATGGCTGGTTTCCCCGACGACTTCGAAGCATTCCTGGAACTTCAGGGCATCGACAGCTGGGAAAACCGGATCAGGGCCAATAAGAGAAAACTGATAACCAGCCTTCCTGCCTGGTCTACCCACACCGAAACCGAATGGCTTTCGCCGATTCGCAAGTGGACAGAACTTTGCTGATGCCGCATGAAACAGCCGGAACTGGCCATCATACTTCCTGCATGGAAAAGTAAATTTCTCGAAAGATCCCTGCGCAGCATTGAAAATCAGGAGGCTGGTTCTTTTAGGCTTTACATTTTTGACGATGCCGGTCCACAGGAACTTGCAGGCATTTGCCGGCCTTTTCTGGAACGGAATCCGGACTGGCATTACCATCGCTTCGACCAAAACCTGGGCAAGGAAAACCTGGCCGCACACTGGAACCGTTGCATCCGCCGGAGCAGCGAAGAATGGGTCTGGCTTTTTTCAGACGACGACGAAATGGAGCCCGGCTCTGTGGAAGCCTTTCTGGATGCAAAAGCAACTTTTCCGGAGCAGCGTGTTTTCCGCCTTCCCTTTTCTATTATGGATGAAGAAGGCGAATTGCAGCCTGCCAAAACCCTTGGTGTAAACACAATCAGCGGAGCGGAATTCGGAAAGCAGCGCTTTCTCCGGAACCTGGACAGCAGCGCAGTGGAGTTTATATTCAGCCGCAGCGCTTTTGAGGAACAAGGAGGCTTTCCGGAATTTCCTGCTGCCTGGTGTTCGGACGATGCCGCCTGGATAAAATTCTCCGGTAAAGCCGGAATCCGCTTTTTGAAGGAAGGCGGCGTGCGCTGGCGAAGCAGCAGCCTGAACATTTCTGGCTCCGGAGGCAGCTGGACCCTGAAAAAACTGGAGGCCGCAATTCAGTTCATTGCATGGTATAACAAGCAATTTCCGGAGGCAGCTGCGGATGCTTCCTTCCGGGCAGAACAAATCATATGGCTGCGGCTGCAGATGGTTCACCAGCATTATTTTCCGGGCTTGATTCAGGTTCTCCGGATGCTGAAAAAACTGGAGATCCGCAGCTTCGGTGAATGTATCCGCAGCTTTCAGGATTTATACTGCCTGAGCTATGTGTACCACTGCAGGGTGGTGGCAAAAAAGAAACCAGCCGGAATACGGTACTGGCTGAGCATTCTGCTACCAGCTTTTTAATTCGAATTCAGGATGTCGTGCATCCGGATGATGCCAAGTGCTTTACCCGATTGCGGGTCGGTGACCGGTGCCACATAAATCTGCCTTTCGGGATTTTCCATCAGATTGAGAACCTGAGCAAGACTCATCTCCGGATGGCAGCAAACCGGGTTGATGGTCATGATTTCGCTTACCCTGGCCTGAAGATTGTCGCTTCGGGAGATGTACTTCCGGATATCACCATCGGTTACAAAACCCAGCAGTTCCATTTCGCTGCCGCAGATGCAGATGCCGCCGAGGTTGATGCGGGTAAGTTCCAGAACGGCCTCCCGGATGCTTTGCTCCGGACCGATGCGCGGCAGCGCCTGACCAGCGTGCATGACATCCGCTGCGCAGAGAAGCAGGTTTTTTCCCAGCTGACCAGCCGGATGATTGGCGGCAAAATCGGCGGGGCTTACTCCACGCAGGGTCATCAGCACTGCGGAAAGTGCATCTCCTAATACCAGGGCAACGGTGGTGCTGGCCATGGGTGCGAGTCCGAAGGGACTTCCCTCCTCTTCTACCGAAGCATCCAGCAACACATCCATGCGGCCGGCAAGCGGGGTTTTCAGGTTGCCGAAAATCCCGATGCAGGGGATGCCGAGGGAACGCGCTTTCGGTAAAATGCGGAGCAGCTCGGGAGTAGTGCCACTTTTGGAAATCATCACCAGCACATCCTCCTTGCCCAGAATACCAAGATCGCCGTGCAGTGCCTCATTGGCATTGAGAAAAAGCGCAGGACTTCCGGTACTGGAAAGTGTGGCGGCAATTTTTGACCCGATGAGGCCAGATTTTCCGACGCCGCAAAGCACAATTTTTCCGCGGCAGTTCAGCAGGAGCTCAACTGCTTCTTCAAAAGCCTTACCGGTATTCTCTCCGGTTTTGCTGAGCGCCCGGATCTGGGAATGAAAAACGGCCCGGGCCAGGGCAATGGCATTGTCTGACATATCAATCTAGAATCTTCCTCATAAGATCTTCAAGCTGGGAAAGCGGCAGCATATTGGGCCCGTCGCTGGGAGAAGAATCCGGATCGGGATGCACCTCCAGAAAATAGCCACGGGCACCGAAAGCCTTTGCCGCCAGAGCCATAGCCGGCACAAATTCACGGTTACCCACGGTCTTTCCGCCTCCGGCACCGGGCCGCTGCACCGAGTGCGTGCAATCCATAACCACCGGATACCCGAAGGAGGCCATGTCCGGGATATTCCTGAAATCAACCACCAGATTGTTGTAGCCAAACATGGTACCGCGCTCGGTAAGCAGAATCTGCTCGTTGCCGGATGATTTCAGTTTTTCCACCGGGTACTGCATGTCCTGCCCGGATAAAAACTGCGCCTTTTTAATGTTGACGATTTTGCCCGTACGGCCAGCTGCCAGAAGCAGATCCGTTTGCCTGCAAAGAAAGGCCGGAATCTGAAGCACATCCACATAAGCGGCAGCCATTTCGGCCTGATGGCTTTCGTGGATATCGGTCAGAACCGGCAGACCGAATTCTTCCCTGATGCCGGCCAGCATCTGAAGACCCTTTTCCATACCGGGCCCGCGGTAAGCCGAGGCAGAGGTACGGTTGGCCTTGTCGTAAGAAGCCTTGAAAATGACCGGCACAGCAAACTTATCCCGAAGCCGGGCAATTTCTCCTGCAATCTGCTGCAAGAGTCCGTGGTTTTCAATCACACAAGGCCCGAGGATAAAGAAAGGCCCTGAGGTTAGCTCCTGGTAATTCATGGGGTAAAGAACGCAATTTTGGTTTATCCCGGGAAGTGCCGGTTTGAATTTCCGGTTTTAGGCAAGCAGATGTAAGTAGTGGGTTTTTGGCCGCCTTAACGGGCTATCCGCTGCAATCTTTTGCGGCTTCCACGCAACCAATCGCTCACATCCTGAGCCGCAATATGTTGCGGCTCTGCAGGCATGGTGTCGCAAAAGGATTTCCGCTTCTATCCCGGGCGGAAGGGATGGCTAAGGCAGAAGCCTTCAACAAAACCTCTTTTTTTGTGGCCCATCTATCCGGAGAGCAGTTTGAATTTGTGAAAAATCCCATTCTAGCCGGAGAGTTCAGGCGCAGCTGCTCTCTGGATTTGTAAATATCTGCAAGGAAATCCCGGATCAGAGACCATTAAATTCCAATGAATTCCTCAAAATTATCCCGATTGATCAGTTTGGTCTCATTATCCGGATAGGCAGCCAGGAAAGAAGCGGGAAAACGAACCAGATTTTCTTTCCATTTGAATTCAAATGCATAGAGTTTTCCATCGGTTTCTTCGATGTAGTCAATTTCTGCTCCGTCGTGGGTACGCCAGAAATAGCTGTTGGCATGCTTCTCAAAATATGCATTGGATTTCATTCGTTCTGCAACCAGATAGTTTTCCCACAAAGCACCTTTATCGGAGCGCATTTCTGGTGGTAAAAAATTGCTGATGAGCACATTCCGAATGCCATTGTCGAAAAAGTAATACTTCTTCCCTTTTTTTATTTCGTTGCGCTGGTTTCGGCTGAAAGCCGATAGCTTGAAGATAACAAAGGCTTTTTCCAGTAAATCCAGGTATTTTTCTACAGTTGCCGTGTTGATGTTTCCGACGGTCTGGGCCAGTTCATGATAACTCACCTCGCTTCCAACCTGCAGGGCCAGTGCCTTTAACAGTTTTTCAATGTGTGCTGGCTTTCTGACCCCTTCCAATTTAAGAACATCTTTAAAAAGATAGCTGTTTGCCAATTCAATCAGAACCTCTTTTTCTCTGCCGGGCTTGTTCACCACTTCAGGGTAAGAACCAAATACCAGGCGGGTATCCAACAGTCTTTTGGCTTCGAGAGGCGAAGTATTCTGTACGGTTTCAGCGTAAGAGATGGGAAAAAGATGAAGCGTTTTTTTTCTTCCGGTTAAGGGCTCGGCCGTGCTGCTCTGTAATTCAAAAGCGGAAGAACCAGTGGCAATAATTTGAATTTCAGGTTGGTTATCGTAGATAAGTTTGAGTTTCTTACCGATATCCGGGATTTGCTGGGCTTCATCGATGATGACCAGCCGGCTTTCCGATCCAATCAACTGAAGCAACTGCGTACTGGTTTTTGCTTTTTCAAATGCTTCGGCAATGTCTGCTTCTTCAGCATTAAGCCATACCAAAGGGCTGTTCACCTTTTTTACCAGTTCTTTCAGCAGGGTGGTTTTTCCAACCTGCCTTGCGCCGAGCAGGATGATAACTTTCCCCTTAAAACATTGCTGCTTAATGTTTTCAAGCAATTTTCTTTGGTACATACATTACTCTCTTTCGCGGCAAATATGCCGAAAATTAAGATTGAAATCGAAAAAATAGGCCTAAAATTTAGATTAAGATATGAAATTCAGGCCTTCATTTCCTGCGGCCAGGCCTGAGACCCGGTTTAATTTGCCTGTCCATCGTGACACGGTTGGGCAGGATTTCGAAGGATGGAGGGGCAGAAAATTTTCTGCCCTTACTTGCCGTGGTGGTAAAAATCCCGGATCGGAGATCCTGGCATATTGGTCGTTTGGAGTGAGCCGGCAGCGGCGGAACAGGCCGGACAGCCGGTATTCAGTAGGGGCGAATTCCGCCACAGGCGAGACAAGTGCAATTCGCCCCTACCTGGATTTTCGAATACCTGCAGGAGCACTATCCCGCCGAGAATGGTCCATTACCGGAAACCAGCTGGAATTTGTGAAAGATCCCGGGTCGGAGACCCTTCCATATTTGTCAAGTCCGTAGTCTCCGCTACGCAAGACTACGGACAGAGGGCGACACATCAAGTGTTTTTATGCCTTTGCAGTAAGGTGTTTTTCAACTGCATCAATAAAACTGCGGCAGTATTCGACGGATTGTTGCGTTTCTTCCAGTTCAATCCGGGAGCTGAAATCGTAATCCGATTGCTGGCGCATCTCAAAGCAATAGGCAATCCACATGCCGGCTTCCTTTGGGAAAATGGAGGTTTTCAGAAAGTGCTCTGCAAACAGGGTTCTCAAACCATTGTGCGATTTGGCAGTGTAGCCACTGCTTGCCATCAGCGCCTGCAGGGCATCGAATACGCCGTAATAAGCGCGATTGGCTGCAGCATCCAGAAATCCACCTTTGATGTTGTACTCAGCACTTTCAAGGCAGTCTTTTGCCCTGGCAATCATTTCAACGGCTTCCCTGGTCATATTTCAATGCCTTCTTTCCGAACAGACTGAAAAAATGGACCGGACTGATGCCGGTATTTCTCTTCGGAGGTTGCGGTAAGACTGAAAACCCTTCCGTACCTGAGCAAAAAATCGTCGAGGACCGCACAGGCCCGGGCTATTTCACGGTATGGGTTTGTTTGCGGATCCTTCAGAACAAGAAGAAAATCAAGGTCTGATTCATCAGAAAAATCATTTCGAGCAAATGAGCCAAAGAGAATGATGCGTGAGAAATTGTTGCCGTAATAGGGCAACAGCGCCTGCTTCAATTCTTTGGAAATGTGCCCAACATTCATGCTTACAAAAATAGGAAAAACTCAGATTTTCATCCGGTTCGTCTTTTCCGGCGTTTGGTTGAATTAGCGAATGGCTGGTTTTCGTTCATCAAAATACCAGCGCGGCCGCTGCCCGAAAAAGTCAGAAGTAAAAAATATTAAAACAAAGATTTAATTTTCAAGGCCTTAACCCAATTTCACTTTGCACTAAATACTTCGCACTAATCACTTCACACTAAACACTTTGCACTAATTACTAAACACTAATTACTTCATCAAGAGCTTCAGCTCTTGTAATTTCAGCAATGCCTCCACCGGCGAAAGGGTGTTGATGTCCAGCGTGCGCAGCTGTTCCTTGATCTTTTCGGTTTTTTCGTCCACGGGCTGGAAGAGGCTGTACTGCAGAGGCTGGGCCTTCGGCATTTTTTTCAGAGCCTCACGGTCTTTGCCTTTTTCCCGGCTTTTCTCCAGTTCCTGCATGATCTCCATGGCACGCAGCACCACCGGCGTGGGCATGCCGGCCATGCGGGCCACATGAATGCCGAAGCTGTGCTCGCTTCCACCCGGCTTGAGCTTGCGCAGGAAGAGGATTTTATTGCCGGATTCCTTCACCGCTACATGGTAATTGCGGATGGAAGGCAGGCTGGCTGCCAGCTCGTTGAGTTCGTGGTAGTGCGTGGCAAACAGGGTTTTGGCCCGCTTACCGGGCTGCTGGTGCAGGTGCTCCACAATGGCCCAGGCAATACTGATGCCGTCGTAGGTGCTGGTGCCCCGGCCGATTTCGTCCATCAGCACCAGGGAGCGGTCGCTGAGGTTGTGCAGGATGGAGGCCGTTTCGGTCATCTCCACCATGAAGGTAGACTCGCCCCGGCTGAGGTTGTCGCTGGCGCCCACCCGGGTAAAGACCTTGTCTACCAGTCCGATCCGGGCCTCCGCGGCCGGCACGAAAGAGCCCATCTGGGCCATGAGCACGATGAGGGCGGTTTGTCGCAGCAGGGCCGATTTACCGGCCATATTCGGACCGGTAATCACCAGAATCTGCTGTTCCTCGCCGAGCTCGATGTCGTTGGGAATGTACTTTTCGCCGGCGGGCATCTGCCGCTCAATCACCGGATGCCGGCCTGCTTTGATGCTGATTTCCAGACTGCCGTTGATTTCCGGCCGGCAGTAGTTTTGCTCGGCTGCCACCCGGGCAAAGGAGAGCAGGCAGTCGGCCTGAGCCAGCAGGCGGGCGTTTTGCAGCAGAGGCGTGGTGTAGTGATTGATGGTTTCCACCAGCTCCTGAAAGATCTTCATTTCCAGGACATTGATTTTCTCTTCTGCACCCAGAATTTGCTCTTCGTATTCCTTCAATTCCTGGGTGACATAGCGCTCGGCATTGGTGAGCGTCTGCTTGCGGATCCAGTCGGCCGGCACCTTGTCGCGGTGCGCGTGCGTCACTTCGAGGTAGTAACCGAACACCTTGTTGTAGGAAATCTTCAGGGAAGAAATGCCGGTCCGCACAATCTCGCTCTGGTTGATTTTCTGCAGGTAGTCTTTGCCGGAGTAGGCAATGTGGTGCAATCGGTCGAGCTCTTCGTTTACACCGGAGCGTATCATCCCGCCCTGATTGGCCAGGGCCGGCAATTCTTCGTTGAGTTCCTTTTCGATTTTCTCCTTCAGGGCAAGGCAGGGATTGAGTCCGGAGGCCAGGTGTTTCCAGCCTTCGGGCAAATCGCCGGGATGCTGCTCCAGCAGTTGCCGGATGTCCTGCACCAATGTGAGTGAGCGCTTTAAAAAACCGGCTTCCCGCGGGGAAATCCTACGCAGGGCCGCTTTGGAAGCGAGGCGTTCAAGGTCGCCGATCTGCTTGAGCGCGGCCAGCAAAGCCAGACCCAATTCTTCTTGCTGCAGCATGGCCGCCACCATTTCCTGGCGCTCGCGGATGGGCGCTTCAGATTTCAGGGGCATGAGAATCCACTTGCGCAGCAAGCGGCTGCCCATGGGGCAAACCGTGGCATCGAGCACATCCACCAGGGGAATGCCGCCTTCGTGCTGGGCGCTCACCAGTTCGAGATTGCGGATGGTAAAGCGGTCGAGCCAGGCATAGTCGCCGGAATCGATGCGGCTGAGGCTCTGCACATGACCCAACTCGCGGTGTTCGGTTTCGGCCAGGTAGTAGAGAATCACACCGGCAGCTACAATGGCTTCGGGCCATTCTTCCACGCCGAAGCCCTTAAGGTTTTCCGTTTCAAAATGTCGGGTCAGCAGCTCGCGGCAGCTTTCATCCTGAAACTGCCAGTCGTCGAGGGCAGTGGTGCATGCCCGCTCGCCGAGAAAATTCTGCATCCAGTCGCGCTCGGAGCGGCTGTGCAGGATTTCGG
>Ga0315900_10003774_pt1 | contig 21909 bp, 24 predicted proteins | sample LakEriMetagenome_FD_203521 | JGI IMG/M metagenome (GOLD analysis project Ga0315900, IMG submission 203521) | Freshwater fungal communities from buoy surface, Lake Erie, Ohio, United States - Buoy 12 MA114 | ecosystem: Environmental > Aquatic > Freshwater > Lake > Lake biofilm | place: USA: Lake... | reverse complement strand
GTATGTCCGCGCAGGGGCACGAGCCCGTAGCTCGGCTTGTGGCCGTAGACCCCGCAGAAGGCGGCCGGAACCCGGATCGAGCCGCCGATGTCGGACCCGAACTCCAGCGGGACCATGCCGGCCGCCAGAACCGCGGCGCTGCCGCCCGACGAGCCGCCCGGCGTGCGGGACAGGTCCCAGGGATTGTTGCTGCGGCCATAGACGGGGTTGTCGCTCTGCCAGTCGGCGAGCATCGGCGGGACATTGGTCTTGCCCAGGATGACCGCCCCGGCCGCCTTCAGCCGGGCGACGCCGACGCCGTCCACGGACGCCCTGGCCTCGCGCCACATCTCCATGCCCCACGTGGTCGGCGTTCCGGCCAGCCAGTTGGCTTCCTTGATGGTCATCGGCACGCCCAGCAGCGGCCGGCGCTCGCCGCGGGCCAGGGCCGCGTCGGCCGCCCGGGCGGCGTCGCGGGCGCGGTCGAAGTCGCGGACCACCACGGCGTTTATCGCGCCGTCGCGGGCCTCGATCCGGGCGATGGCCGCGTCGGCGAGTTCCAGGGCGCTGACCCGGCCGGCCGCCAGGGCGTCGACCAGGGTCGCCGCCGGGGCATCGGCGAAGTCCTGCCTCTGTGTGTCGGACACCTCCGCCTCCCTGTCCCTGCCTGTTCTGGTTGGCTGATCGTCACCCGCCGTCGGGCAGGCGGGTGCTGATCGGCGCGTCCGGGTCGACCGGCGGTCGCGGCGGCGGCGCCGGCATGCGGACGGGCTCGGCCCCCGCCTTCGGCAGCGGCCCGATCCGGAAGGCGCTCTGCGGCTGCTTCCCCCAGGCCTTCTTGTAGCCGAAGGGGTTGGCCGGGTCGTCCTTGGAAGGCGGCTCCATGTCTTGATCGTCTCCACGCCCGGGCCGCGAATCTCGCCGCCGATCTGAACGCTTGTATGACGATCAGACCCGGCGGTGACAGATTCGCCAAGACATGGCCGCGGTCAAGCGCCCTGCCCCGTCAGGCGGCGAGCGCCTCTTCGATGAAGTCCAGCCGGTCCTGGCCGAAGTACATCTCGTCATCGATGAAGAAGGTCGGGGCGCCGAAGGCCCCGCGAGCCACCGCCGACTCGGTGTTGGTCTTCAGCCGGTCCTTGGCCTCCGGGCTCTCGGCCAGCGCCAGGAGCGTCACCGCGTCGAAACCCGCGCCGGTCAGCACCGAGGCCAGCACCTCCGGGTCGCCCATGTTCTTGCGGCCTTTCCACATGGCGTCGAAAAGGGTGTCGACGAGCCGGGGGAAGGCCTCCTCCCCCACCAGACCGGCGGCCATCCGCATCAGGATGATGGTGTTGATCGGGAAGTAGGGGTTCATGTTCAGCGGCACGCCGAACTTCTTCGCGAACCGGGCCATGTCGGCGCCCATATAGGCCCCCTTGGCCGGCACCATGACCGGCGAGGCGTTGCCCGTGGCCTTGAAGAGGCCGCCCAGCAGGACCGGCACATAGATCACCTCGGCGCCGGTGCGTTCGATCAGGCCGGGGATGCGCTTGTGCGCCAGGTAGGTCGTCGGGCTGCCGACGTCGAACAGGAACTCGAGCGTCTTGGTCATCAGAAGGTCTCCATCCAGGGCCGCAGGTCCAGCTCGTGGGTCCAGGCGTCGCGGGGCTGGCTGTGCAGCATCCAGTAGGCGTCGGCGATGTGATCCGGATCAAGGATGCCGTCCTGGTCCTTCAGCCCATGGCGCTGCGGGAAGTTCTCGGCGATCCAGGCGGTGTCGATGGCCCCGTCGATGATGGCGTGGGCGACATGGATCCCCTGCGGACCCAGCTCCCGGGCCATGCTCTGGGCCAGACCCCGCAGCGCGAACTTGGCGCCGGCGAAGGCCGAAAAGCCCTTGCCGCCGCGCAGGGAGGCGGTGGCGCCGGTGAAGAGGATCGTGCCCCGGCCGCGCGGGACCATGTGTTTCGCCGCCTCCCGCCCGGTCAGGAAGCCGGCGAAGGCCGCCATCTCCCAGACCTTGCGGTAGACGCGGGCGGTGGTGTCTCGGATGCCGAAGTTGACGTTCGCGCCGATGTTGAAGACGACGACCTCCAGCGGGCCGATCTCCGCCTCGACGCGCTCGAACAGCGCGACCATCGGCTCCTCGAGCCTGGCGTCGACGCCGAACGGATGCGCCTCGCCACCCTCGGCGCGGATCTGGTCGGCCAGCGCGGTCAGGTTCTCGGCGTCACGGCGCACGATGACGGCGGCGTAGCCCTCGCGGGCGAACCGCCGGGCGACGGCGCCGCCGGTGGCGTCTCCGGCCCCGATGACCAGTACGGCCTTCTTCGACATTCGCGGCGCCTCCATAGCGCGTTGCGAATAGAAACTGACAGGCATGCGTTGTAAAGGAGAGTTTCGCTCTCCCTTCGTAACGGCCCGACTTGTTCGGGCCATCCAAGAGCGCCGCCTGCCCCGTGCGTGCTTCGACACGCGCTCTTCGAGCGCTGCTCAGCATGACGTGGATGGGAAGCCTTCAAACTACGTCATCCTGAGCAGCCCGCGCAGCGGGCGTGTCGAAGGACGCAGGGAGCCGGCAGACTCATCACGCATGGGTGGCCCGAACGAGTCGGGCCATGACGATTGAGAAAAGGGGCTCAGCCCTGCCGATAAAGCCCCTTGTGCTGCTCCCGCAGCAGCGCCTTCTGCACCTTGCCCATGGCGTTGCGGGGCAGGTCGTCGACGAACAGCACCCGCTTGGGCTGCTTGAAACGCGCCAGCCGGTCCTTCAGCGCGGCGATGACGGCCTCTTCGCTGAAGGCGCCCTTCCCGCCCGTCGCCACGACCGCGGTGACGCCCTCGCCCAGGTCCGGGTGCGGCAGGCCGATGACGGCGCTCTCGACCACGCCCGGTAGCGCGTCGAGCTCCTCCTCGACCTCCTTGGGATAGACGTTGAAGCCGCCAGAGATGATCAGGTCCTTGCCGCGCCCGACGATGCTGACGTAGCCGCGCGCGTCGATCGTCCCCAGGTCGCCGGTGATGAAGAAGCCGTCCGGGCGGAACTCGGCCGCGGTCCTTTCGGGCATGTTCCAGTAGCCGGCGAAGACGTTGGGACCCTTCACCTCGATCATGCCGATCTCGCCTGTGGACAGCGGCGCGCCCGTCTCCGGATCAGCGATGCGCAGCGCCACGTCAGGGAGCGGGTAGCCGACCGTCCCGGCCACCCGGTCGCCGTCATAGGGGTTGGAGGTGTTCATCCCCGTCTCGGTCATGCCGTAGCGCTCGAGGATGGCCGTCCCGGTGCGGTCGGACCACTCGACATGCACATCGGCCAGCAGCGGGGCCGAGCCGCTGATGAACAGGCGCATGCCGGCGACGGCCTCGCGCGTCAGGCCCGGCTGGGCCAACAGGCGGGTGTAGAAGGTGGGGACGCCCATGAGGGCGGTCGCGCGAAGCATCAGCGACAGCGCCTCCGCCGCGTCGAACTTGCTCCGGAAAATCATCGAGCCACCGGCCATCAACAGCACGTTGGTGGCCACGAACAGCCCGTGGACATGGTAGATCGGCAGGGCGTGGATCAGGACGTCGTCGGCGGTGAACTTCCACAGCTTTACCAGGGTCGCGGCGTTGCTGGCCAGATTGCCGTGGGTGAGCATCGCCCCCTTCGACCGCCCCGTCGTGCCGGAGGTGTAGCAGATGGCGGCCAGGTCGGTCGGCGCCCGCTCGACGGTGGCGAAGGTCGAGGGCCGGCTTTCGGCGATGTCGGTCAGGGTTCCCTGACCGTGGGCGTCCAGGGTCGCGACCTTCGCGTCCATCGGGTCGATCAGCCCGGCGATCTCCTCCTCGACCAGCGGGTCACAGACCACCAGCGAAGGGCCGGCGTCGCCGATGAAATAGTCGAGCTCGCGGATCGTGTAGGCGGTGTTGAGCGGCAGGAAGACCGCCCCGGCCCGGATCGTCGCCAGATACAGGTAGAGGTTCTCCGGGCTCTTCTCGACCTGCACCGCCACCCGGTCGCCGGCCTTCACCCCGAGCGCGCGCAGGGCATGGGCGTAGCGGGCCGTATGGGCGTCGAGGTCGGCATAGGTGTCGACCTTGCCGTCCGGACGCTCGAGGAAGGGCGCGGACGGGACGGCGTTGGCGGTCAACAGCTGGTACAGGTTGCTCATAAGCGCTCCCCCACTCCGTCATGGCCCGGCTCGTCCGGGCCACCCATGAACACAGGCAACGGTGACCTTCCGCTCCCTTCCGGCCTCATCACCACGCATGGGTGGCCCGAACAAGTCGGGCCATGACGATTCTAGGGGCGTCAGAGAAGCATCCGCTCCAGCCCCGCCCGGTCCAGCACCGTGATCACGCCATAGCCGCGAGACACCCGGCCCTGTCCTTCCAGCGCGCCCAGCCAGCCGTTCACGGCCTTGCGGGTGACGCCGATCATCTCGGCCAGGTCGGCCTGGGAGACGGCGATCTCGCCGCCAGTCTGGGCCGACAGCTGCAGCAGGCGGGAGATCAGCCGCTCGCGGGGCTTCAGCGCCACGAACTCGGCCACCGCCTGGGCGTTCAGGCGCAGCTGGCCATAGACCAGCGCCGACAGGGCTTCCCAAAGGGCCGGATGGTCGGCCGCGACCTGGCGCAGCGCGCGGTCGCTGAGGGTGAACACCGTGGCGGGCGTGGCGGCGATGGCGGTGACGATCCGCGGGCCGCCGCCGAAGGCCGCGCTCTGGCCGATCACCGTCCCGGCCGGCAACAGGCCGATCAGCGCCTCGCGGCCGCCCGGCGCCTGGCCGTAGACCTTCAGCGCGCCCTCGACCACCGCCAGCACCCCGGTCTCCTCGTCACCCTCGCCATGCATCCACTCGCCGGAGCCCCGGCGCGACAGGCGACCGGCCCGCAGCAAGGCGTCGCGCCGGTCGGCGGGCTGGCGGGCAAACCAGGGGATGGCCGCCAGCCTGGCGAGGTTGTCGTCGCTCATGGCCTTATGTAACCAAAGTGACAGTCAGGCCGCCAGAGCCGTGGCCTGATCCGCCCAACGAATAAGGGAGACCGCCATGCTCGCCACCGCTCTGAAGATCGAACCGGCCGACGGCTGCGGCGCCTATGTGTCCGGCGTGGACCTGGCGGGCGCCAGCGACGCTGACGTCGCCGCCATCCGCCGCGCGCTGTTCGACCACGGCGTCCTGTTCTTCCGCGGCCAGTCGATCACGCCCGAGCAGCATATCGCGCTGGCCGAGCGCATCGCGCCCATCGACGTCAACCGCTTCTTCCCCGCAGCCCCCGGCTATCCGGTGATCGCCAAGGTCGAGAAGACCGCCGAACAGACCACCAACATCGGCGGCGGCTGGCACACCGACCACAGCTACGACATCGCCCCGGCCATGGGCTCGGTGCTGGTCGCCCGCGACCTGCCCCCCGGCGGCGGCGACACCCTGTTCGCCGACATGTACGCGGCCTTCGACACCCTGGACGAGGACCTGAAGGCCCAGGTGCGCGGCCTGCGCGCCGTGCACGGCTCCGACCATGTCTTCGGCGAGAAGGGCGTCTATGCGAACACCGACCAGCCCGAGCTGGCCAAGGGCGGCGTCGAGACGCCGGAGACGGTGCATCCGGTGGTGATCAGACACCCCGGCAGCGGCAAGCCCGTGCTCTACGTCAACCCCAGCTTCACCCTGCGCTTCGAGGGCATGACCCGCGAAGAGAGTATGCCGCTGCTGATGAAGCTCTACGCCCACGCCATGAACACCGCCCACGTCCACACCCTGGTCTGGGAGCCCGGCACGGTGGCGATCTGGGACAACCGCGCCACCTGGCATTTCGCCAGGAACGACTACCACGGCCACTACCGGCTGATGCACCGCATCACCCTGGCGGGGTGCGAGCTGGAGGCCGCCTAGGGGCGTTGCGTGCTTCGACACGCGCCTTCGGCGCTGCTCAGCATGACGTGGGTGAATAGCTTTCCAGATACGTCATCCTGAGCAGCCGCGGAGCGGCGTGTCGAAGGACGCACGGCGACGGCGGTGTTCATGGGTGGCCCGACCCCGGATCAGGTCCGGGGCGGGCCATGACGGTGGGGAAAAAGGCTAAGGCTCCGCGCTCCGCAAAGCCGCGCTGCCGAAGGCGTCGACGTCGGTCACCTGTGTCACCACCTCGCACCCCGTCGGCAGTTTCGGGCCGATGAGCGGCAGGTCGCGCGCCGAGCGGTCGGCCACCACGAAGAACCCCGCCGCGCCCAGCGTCGGCTGCAGCGATGTGCCGAGCGACGGGGCGCGCATGAAGCTGCCGATGTAGGTCGCCTTGCCGGGCCGGATGGTGAAGCGGATCGCGAACGGCTTGGCCGACGACCAGTCGTAGGCCGCGCCCGTCGGGCTGGAGCCATAGAAGGCGAAGTTGTCGATCAGATAGTCGCCGGGCGGCAGGCGACGGACGACGATCTGGCCGGTCTCCCGCCCCTCGAAGTCGGGGTTCTTGATCTTCAGATAGATGGCGCCGCCGAGCTTCGGCTCGATCGACCCCCTCCAGTCGTTGACGGCGGTCCCGTCCGGCAGCGCCACGCGGCCGTAGGGAAAGTCGAAGTGCATGCCGAGCGTGATCGTCCCGACCGCATAGGCGACATAGCCGCCGTCCTCGCCGGCGTACGGGGCCGGGGCTTTAGCGGCGAGCGCCGGCGTGGCGATCAGCGCCAGCAGGGCGACAAGAAGACTTCTGATGCGCGGCAAGACCGCCTCCCGATACGCTGAACCCGCCGATGATCGGTCAGCGGCCGTGAGACAGCAAGACCGTCAGGCCGGCGCGACCTGGGACATCAGCGCCAGCAGGCGGCCCTCGTTGTCGCGCAGGAAGGCCATCCACTCCTCGGTCCCGTCGGCGTGGCGGTGGATCAGGTGCGGCGCGCCCTCGAAGGCCACGCCCCGCGCTTCCAGCTGGGCATGGGCGGCGCGGATGTCCGGGACGCGGAAGTAGATCACCGCCGCGTCGCCCCCGCCGCCCTCCTCCAGGAACAGCCGCACCCCGCCGCAGTCGAAGAAGGCCAGCTTGCCGAAGGTGTAGAGGTGCGGCAGGCCGAGCACGTCGCGGTACCAGGCCTCGGCGGCGGCGATGTCGGTCACCGAGCGGGCGATCTGGCCGATGGGGCCCAGCTTCAGGGGCGTGGTCATGTCGGGCTCCGTTCCGTGGAGGGGGCTGTCGGCGCGGACGCCGTCGAAGGCGCGCAGGTCGGCGCGGCCCTCAAGGCCCAGCTTGTCGCGCGCGGCTTCGAGCTGCTGCTTGACCGCGTCCCGGCTGACACCGCGCCGACGGGCGATCTCGCCCGTGCTCATCCCGTGCCGCGCCGCATCGACCGCGGTCCATTCGGCGGGGGTCAGCACGTCAGGATGGGCGGGCCGTCCCCGGCCCTTTCGCGTGGTCATGGGGAGACGTTAGCGCGGCGGAGAGCGAATTTCGCTCCCCCGCCCGTGGCGGACCACCCCAAGGCCCGGTATCCTGCCCTGTGCAGCCTGGAGGCGAGCTTTGCGATTTCCGTGGTTCAAGCGCAAGCCCAAGCTAAACACGGACGGCGGTCCGCCGACTGCGCTGTTCTCGTTTGATCGCGACCGCGAGCGGCAGATGGCCGAGCAGTACTCCGGCCGGCGGCAGGACTGGATCGAGGCGCGCTACCAGCTCATTGACGAAGTGCTGGAGTATCGGCGGAGAGGTGTGTTGACGCCCTCGCTGCTTGAGGCCTGCGATGCCGAGTTCGCGGTGGCGCCTTGGGCAAACTCGGCGGGAATACGTCGGCTGGCCCAACTGGCCATCGACGGCCATGCGGTTGCGGCCCAGCGGCTTGATATCCTCTCTCGCTCACCTGACTGGAAGATCCGCTATGAAGCGTTCCAGACGCTGCTCGATGGCACCGACAACGCTCATCGACGAGACATCGCGCGGCGGGCGCTCGCGGATCGGAGCGCGAAAATTCGCACCCGGCTCGCGAGCGACGTGGCGATGGCGCACCTCATCGACCTTGCTGACGAAATCGAAAGCGCAGCCTCCCGCGAAACGAAGGAAGGGTCGGCGCAAGCGATCTACTGGGCCGCGTGGCATCTTAGGAAGAACCAGCGGACGGGCAACCGGAACAGCTTCATCGAGTCACCGGACGAACGTGACCTGTTCGAAGCCGATTGGGCCCGGTTCCGCGAGAGCTGCGCCTTCGCGAAGAAGGCAATCTGAAGCCAGGCAACGGCCTGATGCCGCAAGCCCTGATATTGTCATGTGCCGAGCATCAGCCTTCCTGATCCGCCGCGCCTGACTTGGCTCCGAAGTAGAAGCCGGTGACGGCGCCGACCAGGCCGACGATCGCGGTCAGGCCGGTGTCGAGCACCAGCTTGATGGCCTCCATCGATCCCTTGATCGCGGCGCAGTGGCCCGGATGGTCCCAACAGGCCTGCGCGCCCGCCAGCCCGACCAGCGACAGCGTGGCGACCATCACCAGCAGCGCGATGATGAGGAGGATGGCGACCCGCCCGCGCACATGTTCCTGCGCCCGGGCGGGATTGTAGGGCTCGGTGAAGGAGGAAACGCTGCCGACGGCATCGGTCGGACCGCTTCCCCGGGTCCCGTCGATCTGACTGAGGTCCTGGATGTCGGTCCCGGCCATATCGGAGGCCTACTTCAGCTTCTCGAAGAGGATCTGCTGAACCGTATTGTTCTTCTTGGTGATCAACACCTTGTCGTCCGGCGCGACATTGTCGGCGAGCAGCTTTTCCGTCCGGATCGCCTGCTGGACGATGGTGTTGGCGCTCACGCCCCGACGGGTCGCCAGTTCCTTCAGGGCGTCGAACAGCTCGACAGGCAACTCCGCCTGCACCTTGACCGTTTCAGTCATGATGGCCTGATCCATGAGCGCGAAGGTAGCAGGCTTGCCTCCGGAAATCCAGAGGCGAGCCTGCCGGGTCTCGCCCTAGCCCGCCTTCTTCTCCGCGTAGATGACCAGCGGCTGGGCGCGGCCTTCGACGACCTCGGCGTTGACCACCACTTCCTCGACGCCCTCGTAGCTGGGCAGCTCGAACATGGTCTCCAGCAGGATGCCTTCGAGGATCGAGCGCAGGCCGCGGGCGCCGGTGCGGCGCAGGATGGCCTTGCGGGCCACCGCGTTCAGCGCGTCGTCGGTGAACTTCAGGCCGACGTTCTCCATCTCGAACAGACGAGCGTACTGCTTGATCAGCGCGTTCTTCGGCTCGGTCAGGATCTTCACCAGGGCGACCTCGTCGAGGTCCTCCAGGGTGGCGATGACCGGCAGACGGCCGATGAACTCGGGGATCAGGCCGAAGCGCAGCAGGTCGTCCGGCTCCACCTGGCGCAGGATCTCGCCGGTGCGGCGCTCTTCGGGATCGGCGACCTTGGCGCCGAAGCCGATCGAGGTGCCCTGGCCGCGGCTGGAGATGATCTTCTCCAGGCCCGCGAAGGCGCCGCCGACGATGAAGAGGATGTTGGTGGTGTCGACCTGCAGGAACTCCTGCTGGGGATGCTTGCGCCCGCCCTGCGGCGGCACGGAGGCGACGGTGCCTTCCATGATCTTCAGCAGCGCCTGCTGGACGCCCTCGCCCGAGACGTCGCGGGTGATCGAGGGATTGTCCGACTTGCGGCTGATCTTGTCGATTTCGTCGATGTAGACGATGCCGCGCTGGGCGCGTTCGACGTTGTAGTCGGCGGCCTGCAGCAGCTTGAGGACGATATTCTCGACGTCCTCGCCCACGTAACCGGCTTCGGTCAGGGTCGTGGCGTCGGCCATCGTGAACGGCACGTCGATGATTCGGGCCAGGGTCTGGGCCAGCAGCGTCTTGCCCGAGCCCGTCGGGCCGACCAGCATGATGTTGGATTTGGCCAGTTCGACGTCGTTGTTCTTCGTCGCGTGGTTCAGGCGCTTGTAGTGATTGTGCACCGCGACCGCGAGCACCTTCTTGGCGTGATCCTGCCCGATAACGTAATCGTCGAGGACCTCCCGGATTTCCTTGGGGGTCGGAACGCCGTCCTTGGACTTCACGAAGGCGATCTTGTGCTCTTCACGGATGATATCCATGCAGAGCTCGACGCATTCATCACAGATGAACACCGTCGGTCCGGCGATAAGCTTGCGCACCTCATGCTGGCTCTTTCCGCAGAAAGAACAGTAGAGGGTGCTCTTGGAATCGCCGCTGGCGGCCTTGGTCATATGTCTTCTCACGCTCGGGCGCTCGTCCCGCGGACGAAATCGCCATCCCCACCGGAAGTTCCCTGCCAACCGGTCTTGCAGGATACACGCCGGGGGTTTTCCAATCCTTGACAATCCCCGATCCGGACGACGCGGACAAGGGGTTGGCGGCCACAGTCCGGCGATGTCGAGACGATCGCCCTGTGCGTCACGGCGCCGGTCTGGATCGTCATCGAGATGGGAACTGCCCCGTTCCGGCACAAGCGCCCGGTCTGGCGCGGGTCTTGCGAGCAGGGGCCCGCGATGTCCCGGCAGTGTCACATCTGTCGGAATCGTGATCGAAAACAGGCCGCTCAGGGGTCGGGACCAAAGTGATTATGACACGCAGACCATCGATGCTGGCACGGGGACTGACCGTGGCGCGGCCGATGATGGCCGATCCGCTGTCGGAAACGCCGATCGTGGCCTTCGATTTCGACGGCACCCTGACGGTCCGCGACAGCTTCTCGGCCTTCCTGAAATGGCGCGCCGGGCCCGGCCGCTGGGCCGCCGGCTGCGCGAAACTTTTCCCGGATGGCGCCGCCTACCTGTTCCATCGCAATCGCGGACGCATGAAGGCCGCCGCCGTACGCGAGTTCCTGGCGGGCGCGCCCCGCGAGCAGCTGGAGAAGGAAGCCAAGGCCTTCGCCAACTACGCCTCGGCCACCCTGTTCCGCCCCGACGCCCTGGCCACCTGGCGCCGCTGGCAGCAGCGCGGCGCGCGGATGGTCATCGTCACCGCCTCGCCGGACATCATCGTCGCGCCGTTCGCCCGGGGCCTGGGCTGCGACAAGCTGATCGCCAGCGGCATCGCCTTCGACCAGGGCGACCGGGTCATCGGAACCCTGGCCGGCCCCAACTGCCGCGGCCCCGAAAAGGTCCGCCGCCTGCGCGAGGTCTTCGGCGAGGACCTGCGCCTGACCGCCGCCTACGGCGACACCTCCGGCGACCGCGAGATGCTGAAGATCGCCGAGGAAAAGGGATACCGGGTGTTCAAGGGGCGGCCTTGAACCTCAGATTGCATTTCAATGCACCTCGCGCTTAACTGCCTCCCTCCCCCTTGTGGGGTGGGACAGGCCGCGAAGCGGCCAGGGTGGGGCAAGTGTCGATCATCCGGGCGCGACAGCTTCGATCCGCAATGCCGCCGATGGAGGCGAAGCTGTGGGTTCGTCTCAGGGCGCTCCGGGCAGAAGGCTTCCACTTCCGGCGACAGGCGCCGTTCCGAGGCTACTTCCTCGATTTCGTCTGCTTCAGCCGAAAGCTCGTTGTGGAGCTTGACGGCGCCCAGCATGGCGATGACGACCAGTGGCGCCATGATCGGATCCGCGATCAGGTGATCGAAGGCGAAGGGTTCACGGTCTTGAGATTCTGGAACCATCAGGTCCGCGAGAACGTCGACGGCGTGATGCACAACATCAGGCTCTCGCTCGGCACCCCGGTGTGAACGCGGCTACTACTTGCCCCACCCTGACGAGGCTGCGCCTCGTCTGTCCCTCCCCACAAGGGGGAGGGAGAAGAAAAAAGGCCCGGCGTTTCCACCGGGCCCTTCCGTAACCCAAAGCCCTGAACGCCCTAGGCCGCGCCGGCTTCGCTGGCTTCGCGGGTTTCGTAGACGTGGTCGACGATGCCCCAGGCCTTGGCTTCTTCCGAGCTCATGAAGTGGTCGCGGTCGAGGGTCTGTTCGACTTCCTCGTAGGTGCGGCCGCAGTGCTTCACATAGATCTCGTTGAGGCGCTGCTTGGTCTTCAGGATGTCCTCGGCGTGGCGCATGATGTCGGACGCCTGGCCGCGGAAGCCGCCGGAGGGCTGGTGGACCATGATGCGGGCGTTGGGCAGGGCGACGCGCTGGCCGGCGGCGCCGGCGCAGAGCAGCAGAGAGCCCATCGAGGCCGCCATGCCCATGCAGACCGTGGTCACCGGGCTCTTGATGTACTGCATGGTGTCGTAGATCGCGAGGCCGCTGGTCACCACGCCGCCCGGCGAGTTGATGTACATGCTGATCTCTTTCTTGGGGTTCTCCGACTCCAGGAAGAGCAGCTGGCTGCAGATCAGGGCGCTCATCCCGTCCTCGACCGGTCCGGTCAGGAAGATGATCCGCTCCTTCAGCAGGCGCGAGAAGATGTCGAACGCGCGCTCACCGCGGCTGGTCTGTTCGACCACCATCGGGACGAGATTCATCGCGGTGTGCATGTAGTCAGTCATGATTGGCCCTTCGCTAGGAGGCGTGTCGCGAATCATACCGCGCCATCGCTGTCTCTTCGATATCGGGCGGAGGTTAAGGGGATGCAAGCGGCCGGCCGTCCGCGCGGGTCCGTGTCGCGAAGATTACGGTCTTGTAATCCGGGACCGAATTGACCGCGTACGGCAATTGGTCTGATCTCACCGGCTTGGAATACGGGACGGGGCGATGACATCCAGACTACGCGCGGCGCTGGCCGCTTCAGCCACGGCGGTCCTCATGGCCGCCTGCGCGACCACCGGCCTGCCCGGATCTGCGGGTGACAAGCCGGCCAAGGCCGAAAGCGCGCCGGCCAAGCCGGTGCGCGCCGGGCTCGATCCTGCCGCGCGGCCCGATCCCTTCCCCAGCACCTACGCCGCCCTGCCCTCGCGGCCGACGGCGATACGCGGCGCCACGATCCTGACCGCGACCGGCCAGCAGATCGAGGGCGGCGTGATCGTGATGTCGGGCGGAAAGATCGTCTCCGTCGGCGGTCCCGAGACGGCGATTCCCGCCGACGTCGACGTGATCGACGGGCGCGGGAAGTGGGTGACCCCCGGCATCATCGACGCCCACAGCCACCTGGGCGTCTATCCCTCGCCGGCGGTCGGCTCGCGGTCGGACGGCAACGAGGCCACCGACCCGAACACCGCCTATGTCTGGGCCGAGCATTCGATCTGGCCGCAGGACCCCGGCTTCAACCGCGCCCGGGCCGGCGGGGTGACCACGTTGATGATCCTGCCCGGCTCGGCCAACCTGATCGGCGGCCGCTCGGTCACCGTGCGCAACGTGCCCTCGATCACCATGCAGGGCATGAAGTTTCCGGGCGCGCCCTACGGCATGAAGATGGCCTGCGGCGAGAACCCCAAGCGCGTCTACGGGAGCAAGAGCCGTACGCCCGCCACCGCCATGGGCAATGTCGCCGGCTATCGCCGCGCCTGGATCGACGCGGCCGACTACACCCGGCGTTGGGATGAGTACCGCGCCAAGATCGAGAAGGGCGAGAAGGCCGACGCGCCCAAGCGCGACCTGACCATGGACACCCTGTCGGGCGTGCTGCGCGGCGAGATCCTGGTGCAGAACCACTGCTACCGGGCCGACGAGATGGCCGTGATGATCGATATCGCCCGGGAGTTCGGCTACCGGATCACCATGTTCCACCACGCCAGCGAGGCCTACAAGCTGGGCGCAGTGCTGGCGAAGGAAGACATCTGCTTCGCCACCTGGGCCGACTGGCAGGGCTTCAAGATGGAGTCGCTGGACGGCATCGAGGCCAACGCGGCGATCGGCTACAAGGCCGGGGCCTGCACCGTCATCCACTCCGACGACGAGACCATGACCCAGCGGCTCAATCAGGAAGCCGCCCTGGCCATGACCGCCGGCAACCAGATCGGTTTCGGCATCACGCGCGCCGAGGCCATCGCCTGGATCACCGCCAACCCCGCCAAGGCCATGGGCATCGCCGACCAGACCGGCTCGCTCGTCGCCGGCAAGCGCGCCGACGTGGTGATCTGGAGCGCTGATCCGTTCAGTGTCTACGCCCTGGCCGAGCGGGTCTATCTCGACGGGGCCGTGGTCTATGACCGCAAGGACCCGCGTTACCAGCCCAAGTCCGATTTCGAACTGGGCCGTCCGGGCGAAGGAGCCTTCCACTGATGAAACGCCTGCTCCTCGCTTCCATCGCCGCCCTGGCGCTGGCCGGAACGGCCTCGGCCGAGACCGTCGCCATCATCAACGCCCGTCTGGAGACCGCCACGAGCGCCGGCGCGGTGCCGTCGGGCGCCATCGTTCTTAAGGACGGCAAGATCATCGCCGTGGGCGCGGGCGTCAGCGCCCCGGCCGGCGCCCGCGTCATCGACGCGAAGGGCGGCGTGGTCATGCCAGGCATGATCGCGCCCTCCTCCAACGTCTCGGTCTCGGAGATCGAGCTGGAATCGTCCACCCGGGACGACAGCTCCGGACGCCTCTCGGCCGGGTTCGACATCAGCTACGGCGTCAATCCGGACTCGGCGATGATCCCGCTGGCCCGCCAGACCGGCATCACCCGCGCGGTGATCACCCCGGTGCTGGGTCGCGGCGGCGGCGGACACGTCCATGACGGCGGAGCCGGCGACGGTCACGACGACTTCGCCGGCGGCGGCGGCGGCGGCGAAGGCGATCCGAAGATGTTCGCCGGCCAGGCCGCCGTGGTCGGCCTGGGCGCCGGCGACAAGGACCCTGTGATCAAGACCCGCGTCGCGGTCGTCCTCGACCTCGGCCAGGCCGGGGCCCGCAACGCCGGCGGCTCGCGCGGCGCGGCGATGGTGCTGGTCAAGGCGGCGCTAGAGGACGCCCGGGCCTTCTCCCGCAACCGCTCCGCCTACGAGCGGGGCGGCACGCGCGAGTTCGGCCTGTCGCGCATCGATCTGGAAGCGCTGATCCCGGTGGTCGAGGGCAGGACGCCGCTGCTGATCCGCGTCTCCCGCGCCGCCGACATCCGCCAGGCGCTGAAGCTTGCCCGCGACGAGAAGGTCAAGGTCATCCTCGAAGGCGTCGAGGAGGGCTGGATGGTCGCCGACGAGATCGCGGCGGCCGGCGTGCCGGTGCTGATCGACTCCCAGGCCAGCCTGCCGAGCCAGTTCGAGAAGCTCGGCTCCCGCCTCGACAACGCCGCCCGCCTGCAGCGGGCCGGGGTCCAGGTGGCGATCATGGGCAGCCGGGACTTCAACAACCTGCGCCAGGCCCGGGTCAACGCCGGCCTCGCCGTCGCCTACGGCCTGCCGCGCGAGGCGGCCATCGCCTCGGTGACCTCCACCCCGGCCCGTATCTGGGGTCAGACCTCGGCCGGCACGCTGGAGGTGGGCAAGGACGCCGACGTGGTGCTGTGGAACGGCGATCCGCTGGAAACCACCAGCTGGCCGCTGGCAGTGTTCATCGAAGGGGTCGAGCAGCCGAACACCAGCCGCGCCTTCGAGCTGCGGGACCGGTATGCGACGCCGTCGACCACCGGTTACCCGCTCGCCTACCAGTAGGGACGCAATGGGAGGGTGCGTTTGTCGCCCTCCCGCGTTATCCCATGGGCAATGGCCAAGTCCCGCGCCCCGCGCACGCCCCGCATGCCCCGCCTCCCCCAGGGGCTCCCCGACCGTGAGACCCTGATCCGCTTCCTGCGCGACGCGGGCCAGGCGGAGAAGGCCGATATCGCGAAAGCCTTCGGCCTCAAGGGCGCCGACCGCCGCGCGCTGCGCGAGATGCTCAAGGGTCTGGAGGCCGAGGGCGCGCTGGGCAAGCGCGGCCGCCGCGGCTTCTCCGAGGCCGGGGCCTTCCCGCCAGTCGGCGTCGCCGACGTGGTCGAGCGCGACAACGACGGCGATCTCTATGTGAAGCTGGTGAAGGGCGGCGAGGATCTGCCGCTGATCCGGCTGGCGCCTGACCGCAACGAGGCTGTCACCGGCGCGCCGGGCGTGGGCGACCGCTGCCTGGTCCGCTTCGAGCGGCTGGAGAGCGGCGAGACCGAGGCGCGACTGATCAAGAAGCTGGGCCAGAGCGCCCACCGCATCCTGGGCGTGATCCGCAAGGGCCACCGCGAGGTCCGGGTCGAGCCGGTTGATCGCAAGTCCAAGGACGTGCTGCTGCTCGACGTCCACGAGGCGCGCGACCTGAAGGACGGGGACCTCGTCCTGGCCCAGGTCCAGCTGCAGCCGGGCAGCCAGCGCTACGGCCCAAAGCGCGGCAAGCTGCTGGAGCGGATCGGCCGCGAGGACGAGCCGCGGGCGGCATCTCTCATCGCCATCCACACCCACGGCATCCCGATGGGCTTCACCGCCCAGGCCGAGGCCGAGGCGGAAGCCGCCCAGAACCCGACGCTGCAGGGTCGCGAGGACCTGCGCGACCTGCCGTTCATCACCATCGACCCGTCCGACGCCCGCGACCACGACGACGCCGTCTTCGCCCATCCCGATCCGGAAGCGAAGAACCCGGGCGGCTGGATCGTCTGGGTGGCCATCGCCGACGTCGCCGCCTACGTCCGCCACGGCATGGCGCTGGACGAGGAGGCCCGCGAGAAGGGCAACAGCGTCTACTTCCCCGACCGGGTCGAGCCGATGCTGCCGGAGCGGCTGAGCAACGGTCTGTGCAGCCTGCGCGAGGGCGAGAACCGGGCCACCATGGCCGTGCGCATGGTCTTCAACAGCAACGGCAAGAAGACCAGCCACCGCTTCGTGCGCGGCCTGATGCGCTCGGCGGCCAAGCTCAGCTACGAACAGGCCCAGGCCGGCATCGACGGCGATCCGGACGAAAAGACCGGCCCGCTGGTCGAGGGCGTGCTCAAGCCGCTGTGGACCGCCTACAGGCTGATGCTGAAGGGCCGCAACGCCCGCTCGCCCCTGGCCATCGAGAGCGACGAACGCCGCATCATCATCAGCGCCGAGGGCGAGGTCGCCTCGATCACCAAGCGCGCGTCGCTGGAGGCCCACCGCCTGATCGAGGAGATGATGATCCAGGCCAACGTCTCGGCCGCCGAGACGCTGGAGCAGAAGCGCACGCCGCTGATCTACCGCATCCACGACACGCCCAGTCCCGATAAGATGCAGGCCCTGACCGACTTCCTGCAGACGCTGGACATCCCCTGGAGCAAGGGCGAGGCGCCCAACACCCACCGCTTCAACAAGCTGCTGGACGACACCCGCGAGGGTCCGCACGCCGATATCGTCAACGAGGTGGTCCTGCGCAGCCAGATGCAGGCGCAGTACAACGCCGAGAACATCGGCCACTTCGGGCTGAACCTCGCCAAGTACGCCCACTTCACCAGCCCGATCCGCCGCTACGCCGACCTGATCGTCCACCGCGGGCTGATCCGCGCGCTGGGCCTCGGCTCCGATGGCCTCACCGACGAGGACATCAAGCAGATCAAGGACACCGCCGAGCGGATCACCCACGCCGAGCGTCGGGCCATGGCCGCCGAGCGCGACGCCACCGACCGCTACGTCGCCGCCTTCCTGGCCGACAAGGTCGGGGCCGAGTTCGAAGGCCGGATCACCGGCGTGACCCGGTTCGGCCTGTTCGTACGATTGGTCGACACCGGCGCCGACGGCCTGATCCCGGTCTCCTCGCTGGGCGACGAGTTCTTCGTCCATGACGACCGCAGCCACGCCCTGGTCGGCGAGCGCAGCGGCGCCCGCTGGCCGCTGGGCATGGCGGTTCAGGTCAGGCTGCGCGAGGCGACCCCGGTGACCGGCGGCCTGCTGTTCGAGATGCTCAGCGAGCCGGCCAGGGCCGATCCCAACGCGCCGAGGCCCCGTCTGGGCGTGCGTCGTCGCGGCGACTTCGGCAAGGACCCCGGCCGCGGCGGCCCCAAGCGCGGCGGCGTCCCCAAGGGCGTGAGGAAGGGGAAGCGGCGATAGCGGGAAGGCTCACCACCTATACGACATATGTTGAATATTCCCGCATAACATGCATCATGAGGCCGATGATCAAGCGATTCACAGTGGACCGGGCGACAACGGTCTCGAACGCGAACGGTGTATTCCGGGACCTGCGGAGTGGCGCCTGGGCGACCCGGGTCATGTCGGCAAGCACCTATGACAAGGCCTGTGGCCGCGCGAACACCGCGCTGGAGCAGGCGATCAGTCACCCACCGACCGTGCCGAGGCTGTGACCCACAACACGATGTACGAGCGGCTTGTTGTCCAGAACGGCAACAAGGTTCAGGGGTTCATTGCCTACGGCCTCTACAAGTCCGCCAAGCGCGAATGGGTCCGCAAGTACCTCGCGGACCACGGGCGATCGCCAAAGGCCGCTGAGGTCGCCGCCTACGTTTCCGCCTACACGTCCCAGACCATCGAGGCCTTCGAGGCCCAGGCCGCGGGCGTGCTCTCCCAGTTCGCCGGCGGCGTGGTTTCGGACGCGCGACCCGAGATCGTCGAGCAGACGCTGAAGGGGACGTTCTGGAAGGCGGTCGCGCAGTCCATCGTTGCCAACGCCGTCTACACCGTGATCCTCATCTCCCTCGTCCTGGTGCTTGGCGCGGCCGGCATCGATCTGCTGGAGATCGCGACGACGCTGGCTCCGGGCCGGGATTGACGAAGGCGCGCCTCGCGCCGATCACCGTGATAGAGGCCGGGCGTTGATCCGATACCTGCAACACGGCGGAGCGCGCCATGATCCTCGATCTCGACCACATCAACATCGCCACCGACCGCCTGGCCGAGACGCGCGCCTTCTATGTCGAGGTGCTGGGCCTGACCGAGCGCTGGAGGCCGGACTTCAGCTTCGACGGCCACTGGCTCTACGCGGGCGACCGGCCGGTGGTGCACCTTATGACGCGGCCCACGGCGGGAGTCGGCTGCGACGCGGCGGCGCTCAGCCATGTCGCCTTCGCCATCGCCGACATCGACGCCGTGAAGACCCGTCTGGACGGGCTGGGCGTCGCCTACCGCGAGATCGGCGTCCCCGACGCCCCCATCCGCCAGTTATTCCTGAACGACCCCAACGGCGTGACCATCGAGCTCAACTACCTGGGGGCCGCGACGGCGCGCGAACGATCGGCTCCAGCGACGGTGGCGGGGACAGTTTAAGATGTCCCTTGGGACACCTTAAACTGTCCCCCCGGCCCTGTTACGCTCCCTGCCGATAGGAGCTCTTCGATGAAACACATCCTGCTCGCCGCACTGCTTGGAGCGGCGCTCGCCGCGCCGGCCATCGCCAACGACTCGACCGCCGAACTGGCGGCCGGCGGGCTGGTCCTGACGCGCACCGACGCCATCGTGATGAAGTCCGAGGACCTCTACATCTCGGCCGACGAGGTTCGCGTCCGCTACGTGTTCGTGAACACCTCGGGCAAGGACGTCACCACCCGGGTGGCCTTCCCGATGCCGGACATCGGCGGGCCGGCGTTCTATTTCCACGACACCAACATCCCGGGCGGCGAGGACCCGGCCAACCTGCTGGCCTTCCGGACGCTGGTCGACGGCAAGGCCGTGAAGATGGCCGTCGAGCAGAAGGCGCTGGTCGGCGGGGTCGATCGCACCGCCTGGCTGACCGCGCGCGGCGTGCCGCTGGCCCTGCACGTCGACGGCGTGATCGAGCGGCTGGACGCCCTGTCGCCCGCCGACCAGGACGAGGCCATCCGCCTGGGTCTCGCCGTTCCCGACGAGTACGACGCCGGCAAGGGCTGGGAAAAGCACCTCAACCCGGCCTGGATCCTGAAGACCACCTTCCACTGGGAACAGACCTTCCCGGCCGGGCGGGAGATCGTCGTCGAGCACAGCTACAGGCCGGCCACGGGCGGCTCGGTCGGGACGATTATCAACGCAAAGGGGGTCGCCTATGACGATTTCATGGAGATGCAGATCCGATACTGCATCGACAAAGCCTTTGTAGCGGGGGTGGAAAGGGCGCAGGGGGCCGCCGACTACGCCCCCTTCACAGAACAGCGCATCGCATACGTCCTCAAGACCGGCGGCAACTGGGCCGGTCCCATCGGCGACTTCCGGATGGTCATCGACAAGGGCGACCCGGCCAATCTGGTCAGCTTCTGCGCCAGCGGCGTGAAGAAGATCGGGCCGACCACCTTCGAGGTGCGCAAGCGCAACTGGACGCCTGACCGGGACCTGTCGATCCTGATCCTCAAGCCGCTGGCGCCGGTCGAATGACGTTGGGTCACGGTTTTCAGGCCGTCGCGACGGAGCCTATGCTTCGCGCATGACCGGACCCGTGCTCGACCCCAACTACGATCCCCGCAGCGACGGGGCCATGCGCGACAAGGGCGGCAAGGCCGTGAAGCCGCGCCACGCCGCCACCCTGATCATCGTGCGCCGGGACGCGAAGAAGCCCCGGCTGCTGATGGGCCGTCGGAACGGCGGCCACAGCTTCATGCCCGACAAGTGGGTGTTTCCCGGCGGCCGGGTCGACCGGGGCGACTTCAACGCCCCGTCGGCCAACGAGCTCGACCCGGACGTCAAGGCCAAGCTGATCCTCACCGCCCGCCACGACAGCCCCCTGCTGCCCCGCGCCCTGGGCCTGGCGGCGATCCGCGAGACCTTCGAGGAGGCCGGGCTGCTGCTGGCGAAGGAAGCCCCCGTGCGGCCCGGAGCGGGGGCCTGGCGGCCGTTCCTGGAGGCCGGCGCCCTGCCCGACCTGTCCGCCCTGAGTTACGTCGCCCGCGCCATCACCCCGCCCTACCGCCCCAAGCGCTTCGACGCCCGGTTCTTCATGGCCGAAGCCTCCTCGCTGCTGAGCCTGGAGCGCCGCCCCGACTGCGGCGAGCTGGACGAGATCGAATGGGTCGACCTCGACGAGGCCCTGGCGCTGGACCTGCCCAACATCACCCGCTTCGTGGTCGCCGAGATCGCCGAGCGGCTGGCGTCGGGCCCGCGTCCGATCCCCTTCATGCGGTTTCTGAACGGCGCGCGCCGGCTGGAGCACCTGTGAGCGGCCCGGTGCGGCCCCGTCACGCCGCCAGCCTGATCCTGCTGCGCCGCGAGCGCGCCGGCCCCACGGTGCTGATGGGCCGCCGACCGGCGAAGTCCCGCTTCGCGCCGGACGTCTTCGTGTTTCCGGGCGGCAAGCTGGATCGCGCCGACTTCGATCAGCCTGTACTCAGCGCGCTGGCCGAGGACAGCGTGCGCCGCGCCGCCGCGCCCGGCCGGCTGGCGTCCGCCCTGGCGACCGCCGCCATCCGCGAAACCGCCGAGGAGACCGGGCTGATCCTGCCGGCTGAGCACGGCGCGTTGTCGGTCGCGGCAAGGGCCATCACACCGACCAACAGCCCGGTCCGCTTCCACGCCCGCTTCTTCGTCGCCGACGCTGACCTCGCGGTCGGCGAGGCGGCGGAATCACCCGAGCTGGCCGACCTGGCCTGGCGGCCGCTCGACGAGGCGCTTAAGCTTCCGCTGTTCGACATCACCGAGGCGATCCTGCGATCGCTGGCGGCGGGCGACTCGCCCTTCCTGATGACCTACCGGCGCGGCAAGCCGCTGGTGAAGCCGCTGGCCTGAGGTCAGAGGGGCTTGCTCAGGTCGAACTCGACCCGGAAGAAGCGGCCCGGGCGGCGCAGCTCGTAGGCGTAGGTCTCACCCGGATGGACCTCGACGGCCCAGACGTTGGTCACCGAGGCCGGATTGCCCTTGCCAAGGAACAGGGTGCGGCTGAAGGCGTCGGCCGGGAATTCCTGCCGTGCGACGGAGCCCGCGGTTTCCGTATCGCCGCCGTACTGCGACAGGTCGTCCTCGGTTCCGTCGGTGTGACGGTGATCGTGCTTCAGCCTCAGGCCGTTGGCCGTTCGCGTAATGACCCAGGTGCGGGAACGGTCCTCGCCGACGGCGAAGGGGATGCGGACCTCGCGGTCGGTGCAGCCCGTGACCCGCATCACCAGCGGCTTGCCGGCGAAGTCGGCGTCCTGCGGGTCGGTGCTGACGACCCGCCCCGCGAAGCTCTGGCCGCACAGGGTCTGAAGGCGGCCGAAGAAGGCGTCGGCGGGACGCGCGGCCGGGATGGAGGCGCAGGCGGACAGAAGAAGGGCCGCGACGGCGGCGAACGGGCGAAGGCTCATCCCGCGACCGTATCCGCGACA
>Ga0315900_10003772_pt1 | contig 21922 bp, 41 predicted proteins | sample LakEriMetagenome_FD_203521 | JGI IMG/M metagenome (GOLD analysis project Ga0315900, IMG submission 203521) | Freshwater fungal communities from buoy surface, Lake Erie, Ohio, United States - Buoy 12 MA114 | ecosystem: Environmental > Aquatic > Freshwater > Lake > Lake biofilm | place: USA: Lake... | reverse complement strand
CTCGCAGGTTTTTCTGCGTGACGTCGTGAACAGAAACGACGGTCGTCGTCCAGCTCGATGTCAGGCGGTCAGGTGCGCCGGCGGTGTAGTACCGCGTCGCCGGCTGAAACGCGCGCACGGCTGATCCTCCGGCGGTTGCTTTTCGCCGGAACAAATCGAGCAGGCCCACGCTACATCCTCACGCGGATGGTGCCGGCGGCCCCCATCCCTGCGGCGATCTTTTGCGCCTTCTCTTCCGCTGCAAGCTCTGCCTTGTATTTGTCGCGCCACGTCAGCAGCTGCTCGGGGCTCATCTTGGAAATCGAGCGCCCGCCGATGGAGTAGGCCAGCTGATCCGATGACGCCCTGCCCTCGAGCGTCGCCTCCAGCGCATCGAGCGTGCGCTGCACATGCGAGCGGCCATCAACCGCGCCGGTGGCGAAGTTGGCCTCGACCTTGATCTGGCCGGCGGCGACGGTGTAGCGCTCAGAAGTGGCGGACTTGGTGACATAGGCCTGCCACGCGTATTGGCCCGGTGTCCACGCTGCAGTTGTTGCTGCCGCCAGCGTCACCAGGTGCGTGCCGTCGCCGTTGTTTGTGCCGGTAACCGAGAGCCGGATGCCGTCGCGCACGATGGCGTAGCTGAGCACCCAGCCGTTCGCCGGCAGATACTGCGGCAGGTTTTTGGTCCATGACGCTGAATCGCCCGCGACGATTCCAGACGGCTCCACGATGTCTGTCATTTCTTCCACCCTGTGGACCATCCACCGCCAGGCCTGCGCGCTCGCGCTGGCTTGCGGGTTTGGACGATGCGATTGATCGGATCTTCAGTCGGCGCCGGTGGCGGTGCCTGTCGTTCCTGCTGTGCAACGCGTCGAGAGACGGCAGACCAGACGGGATTCAAAATGCGAAGCGCTGCGTATGCGTAGACGCGACAATCAAGCGCTTCATTGCGTGCGCGGACCTTCACCCACTCTCTGCGCGGGAAGCCCTTGCTGAATCGTGTGACGATTCGCTCGGCGGTCAGCTGCAGGAAGTAATCGTCGGAACGCTCGAACGGGAAATGGCAGTAGCCCGGCCCCACGTCGTCGATTTTCAGGCGTGAGTAGATGGTGCCCTTGGCGTCATCAACGCCCACCAGGTGCAGGTCCACCTTTCGGTTCCCGCCGCCCTGGTGCTTGCGGCTCAGCGTCACCACCGGACGCCCGGCGCCCGCCACGCCCTTCAGAGCAAACACTCGGCGTATGGCGCGCCTGCGGCAGTAGTCGTAAACAACCTGCGTATGCGATCCGCCGGAGTCGATGCCGGTGGCGGTGATGTGCATCGCCGTGCCGGTCTCGTGCTGGTATGTGCGGGTCAGCGCCGCATCGAGCGCAGCCCATACATCCCCGCGCGCCGGATCACCGTGAATGACCAGGTAATCAATGGACCAGCTTTCTTCGCCGTCGCCCCACGCGACCACTTCCATCTCGAGGCGGTCGGACTGGACGTCGACGCCTGCAGTCAACAGCACCGCGCGGTCGGGCACTTCTGCTGTGTATTCCTCGCGACGCGAGAGCAGGCCGGTGTCATCGACACCCTCGCCGCTGTCTTCCCACGTCTCGCCGAGCGACGTGTTCACCCACGTCTTCAGAGTTTCGGGCGAGCGCTTGGCTTCAACGAATGCCTGCGCAATACCGCCCAGCGTGGACCATGGCGAATAGAGCTCAGAGAGATGGAATCCTGCCCGCCCGGTGAACGGCGCCGTCGCCCGCCACTCGCCTCGCCGGATCATCGCGATACGTTGGCCGTCGTTCAGCAGGCCGCCGCAGCTCTCGCAGGCGTACTGCGCTTTCTGTGGCTCGCCGCTCGGCCATGAAACGTTGGCCCACTTCAGCACCTGGTATTCACCACAGTGCAGGCACGGCACGAAGAATCGCCGCTGGTCTGAGGCCTCAAACTCCAGCTCGATGCGGCTGGCGCCCTTCACCGTCGGGGTGGACGTCAGCAAGATCTTCCGGTTCCAGAACGTCGCGGTCCGCTTGCGCGCGAGGTTTACCGGGTCGCCCTCGGTCCCGGCTGACACCGGGTAGCGGTCCACCTCGTCGCAGAGCAGTACGCGGATAGGGCGCGATGCCAGTGATGCCGGTGAGTTGGCGCCGGCCAGCGTGATGTGGCCGCCGGGAAAAATCTTGTGAAGCAGCGTGTTCGACGACTCGCGCCGACCGCCGACATGCACCAGCTCGGACAGGCAGCTGGTGTCGCGCATCATTGGCGCGAGCCGGTCCTTGGACCATGCCTGCGCCATCTCGATCGTTGGCTGCAGCACCAGTATCGGGCACGGGTCCCGGTGCATCAGGTAGCCAACCAGGTTGTTGATCACCTCGGTCTTGCCGACCTGCGCCGACGACATCACGACAACCGTTTCAACGCGCGGATCAGAGATCGAATCCATGATCCCGCGCTGGTATTCAGCGCGCGATGTGATCCACTTTCCCGGCTCTGCGCTTGCCTCGCTCGACAACTGCCGATGCGTATCAGCCCACTCCGAAACGGTCTGTTTCGGTGGCGGCGCGAATGCGGCAAAGCAGGACGAGACGAGGCTATTCGCTCTCTTCTGGTCCATCGTCCTCCACCGTCTCGCGGGTCAACTCGGCCAGCGCTTCCAGAACGCCCGCCTCGATCGCGTCTTTAACCTCAACCGTGTCGGTCGATCCAAGCACGATAGGTGTGAGCTTGGTCGGCAGGGACAGCAGTCGAGCCCGCACGCGGCGGAACGCATCCGACACGGAGCGCGTCACGTCCTCGGCGCGCACCAGATCGCCGCGGACTTCTTGCTCATCGAGCGCGGCCTTGTTTGCCTGGTGGTGCGCGAGCCGTGCCCGCTCGGCGTTTAGCTCAAGCGCACCATCCGGCACAGGCATCGGTGCCTGCTTGATACGCCCCGCCGCCTTGCCACGCAGGTTGCGGATGTAGGCGATGCGGCACTCATCCAAGTCCAGACCACCCGGCCCTTTTGCCCCTGGAATGGTGCCGTCACGCAGGAGTTCTTTGATGGATGTCAGCCCGAGATCGAGGTGCTCCCCGACCTCTTTCATTGTGGCCAACGGGCATCCTCGCTAAGTGCATGAAATATATAGGCCGTTTTTGCCGGGCAGCTCAAACCCGCACGGCTTTGCTGGGAAGGACCCGTCATCGTTGGGCGACCCTGATCGCGATCGATCGCTCATCGATGCGCCCTGCCGTCGTCGTGACCCGGCACGTCACCGTGTACTCGGTCCCCGCCTCGCCACCGCTCAGCCAAATGGTCGCGGTCGTGGTGGTGTTGCTGGTCGCGGTCTGCGTTATGCCGGTCTCGACGGTCCATGCGACCGTGCTGATCGTGTCGGTCGTCAACCAACTGGACCAGTTGATGGTGTAGTCCAGCGTGGAGTTCGGATCTTTGGTCGCGGTGTAGGTTTCGAACGTCGCCATCTGATGTCCTCATGCTGCGACGGCGAATGAACGATCCTCCGCTGTCACCGTGAACTGTCTGCTCTCAAACGGCACGACCCATGTGCGCGTGTCCTCGACCGTGAACGCACGCCGGTCGGCTGTGACGATAAACACCCGATCATCTGCCGCGACGCGGAACGTGCGGATCGCCGGCGTCGCGACGGCCGTAACCACCGTCAGCGTGACGCTGCCAGTCACTGCCACCGCAGCCTGTGCAGCCAGTGGGATGCCGGTGCTTAGGCCTGCCGCACCCGTCACCAGCACGCCGTTCGATGCCACCAGGCGAATGCCTGTGGTGATCGCTGCGTTGCCGGTTGTGGTTGCCGATCCTGATCCGTTGAGCGGGATCGCTGTGCTCAGGCCTGCCGATGCGGTACCGCTGACACTGGCTGATGCCGCCAGCCGCACGGCAGTGGTCAGTGCGGCCGAGGCGGTGGTGCTTGCCTGCGCCGAGGCAGCAAACCCTGCCGCTGTCGTCAGTGCCGCGCTGGACGTTACCGATACCGACGCAGATGCGGTAAGCCCTGCGCCTGGGGCTGTCAGTGCGCTGGTCTGCGTGACCGACGCGGTCTGTGAGCCAGCCAGCCGGATCTGCGTGGACAGTGCAGCCGATGCTGTCGCTGTCGTGCTGACCGATGAGGCCAGCGGGATCTGTGTGGTGAGGCCTGCCGTCGCAGTGACGGCTACCTGAACCGATGACGCAAAGCGCGTCTGTGCCGTAAGCAGCGAGTCCTGCGATACCGACACATTGACCGAGGCGGCCAGTGCCGCGCCTGCCGTGCTGGTCGTCAGGTCTGAGGTCGCTGTGACAGCCGCCGAGGCTGAAGCTGCCAGCCTGATCTGTGCGGTCAGAGCCGCCGTCGAGGTGACGGATACCGAGACCGATGCAGCCAGACGGATGACCGACGTGAGCCCAGTGGCCTGCGTTACCGATGCGCTCAGGCTTGATGCCAGGCGTACGGCCGTCGTGATCGCCGCGCTCGAGGTCGCCGATGCACTGACAGTTGATGCCAGCCTGATCTGCGTCGTGAGCGCGGCTGATGCCGTGACTGCGGCGCTCGCCGATGCAGCAAGCCGGATCTGTGTTGTCAGCGCCGCCGAGCTGGTGACGCTTACGCTTTCGCTTGCATCAAGTGCGGCGCCGGCTGCCGCTGCGCTTTGAAACAGCAGCAGCAATGACATTTTTTAGCGCCTTACGCGGTCGAAGCTGCCGAGTTGATTTAACTGCGGAATCGGGCGTCTATTTTGCGAAAAAACTGCGTTTACGGTTGCGCTGCGGTTGTTCGTTTGAATCGTTCCGCCATTTTTGTACGAAATGCCTCGCGGGTTTACGAGGTCAAAATCCCACGTGATATGCGTTATAGAGTTGTTTGATTGAGTTCCACTCTTAAGAAAGGTAGGGAATTCACCTTTCCAAATAGGAATAACCACTTGCTCAAACGCGATGCGCTCGGCTTCCGCACCTATTGACCCATTTGTGTTATCGATAAACGAGTTGGCAAGCGTCCCCACAAAATAATCAAAGCGCCCGATATCGCCTTCAAATGCGCTCGTCCCGGCCGCCTCGATATTTCCGACCGTTACAACGGTGTTGCTGGTCGCGTTCCCAGACCCGGCTGCTATTTGCGAAACCGTGACCGGCGTAGGAATGTCAGTGCCAACAGACCGCCAGACTTTCCAGTTTGTGACCGGGCCTGTGTTAAATGAATTGTTGAGGAAAGCAATAAAATGCCATGTATTCGTGGCCAGCCCCAGCCCACTTGTACGCCATTGCGTATCCGTCGTGCGGTCAAACCACAAATCGATTTCGCTTGTAGTTGCCGCGATAACGGCGCGGTGAACAGCGCCCACGCTCCACAGTGCCCGACCGGCCGTCAACGTCGTCGGGTAATACCACCCACAAATAAGACCGGACCGCTGAGTCGCGCCCCAGTTGCTGGTTGACTCCGTCCATGTGAGGTCATCGCCAGTTGTGCCGCCGAAAGTGTAGGCCATCAGTTGCGCTCAACATACACGACAAGCTGTAAGGTTTCACCAGCGGCGTTGGTAAACCCAGTGCGGGTAATAAGTGCGGCGTAAAGCGAGGTACCGCCCGAGCAGTAATAGGGCACGGCAAGGTTGAATGCCTGCGCAACGCGGTTTGCGCCGAGGTCGTATGAACCTGATAGCGGAACGACGGCTACGGATTCCAGAATGTCGGCATCTGTGGCGAGGTTGAATGCGGCGTTGTCGGCCGCAAGCGTGACGCTTGAGTTGTCGAAGAACACGACATCCCACCCACCCATGCCGTCGTTGTAGCCCTGCACAGCCACGCCGACGATGGTGCCAGTTCCGCCTGAAATCCGCGCTGCGTTGGCGAGCGTGCACATGGTGCCGACTTGGTCGCCTGCCGCGTAAGCACTAGTGCTGGTTCCTGCGACCGCGACAGAAATTCGCTGCAAGTCTCGCCGGGCGATGGTGTGGAGGTCGCCCGTGCTAGAGACAGAGATCGCGCTGTAATCGCCGTCGGCTGTTGAGCCGGTGGTGTGATTCCTGACGCCCATCATCAGGACGCCTAAATCCCCGTCCGTATGCGCGAGGTCTTCAGTCTGAAAAACCGGTTTGTCCGTGACGACACGCGAGCCTTCCGCGCCCGTCGTGTTGACCACGCGCACCAGCTGCACGTCCGCGGTGTCGCCGCTGTACGTGACCTGATCCGAGGCGACGTTGCGCCCGCTGCCTGGCGTTTGCGGGAAGTTGTCAGCCATGTCTCAGCTCAAGCGAACGTCAGGACGAGCGCGGCGGCTGCGAAGCTCGGCGCTGCGTCGCCGTTGTTGATCGTTTTGCTGGTGGTCAGCGCGCCGTGGAAAAGCATGTTGCCGCTCGTGCTGGCGTCCCAAACGGACCAGTGTGTGACCGTGCCCCAGTTCGCGGTCGGCGCGGGAAACGTGATGCTGCCGTTGTTACTGGTCACGCCGCCGGTTCCGCTCGATGCGGTCGTGCTAGCCGCGGCCTGCGTGCCGGCAAAGTTCGCCAAGCTGGCCGTAACTGCCACGCGAGCGTAGCTGCCGCCGGTCACCTCGGTGCCGCCGCCTGCGTCCGTCGTGGCGCCGGTATGCAGGCCGAAGTACAGAGTAGCCGGCGCGGTGAACGCCTGGCCGCGCAGGGTCAGGTCAATCAGTTTGTTTTCGAGGTAATCGCTCATCGCGGACATGGTTCAATCCTCAACGCTTTTCGAGATCGTCGATGCGACGGTGGGCTCGTGAGATGGTTTCTTCGTGGCGGTCGATGTGCGACCGCAGGTAGTCGATGTGAACAATCAGTGCCGCAATCGTTCTTTGGCTGGCCACGTTCCCGGCAATGGCGCCGGTGACAATGGACACCAGCACGGCCATGACTAGGCCGGCAACGATCGCCTCTGTATCCACGATTACTTGACCGGCTGAGAGGTCAAAACGCGCAGCGCGGCATTGATCGCGGCGATCAGAATCAGGCCGGGGCCGGTCGCGGCTTGCGGCATGGCCTCGGGCGCTGCGGTGAGTGCGGCGCCGATTGCGGCAGTTGCGATAGCCGCCCACATTGTGCGGCTCTTACGCATCTTTTTCGGTTCAGCTTGGCTCATCGTCTTGTCTCACGGGTTGAACGGGTGAAACGAAAAATGGCCCCCAGTCGGCTAGGCATTCAGCGCATTCCGCTGTGACCTGATTGCCGACCAGAGTTATTCGGAAATGCCAGCTTTGGTCGCCACAGTTGCACCGCAACTTCACGACCTCGACATCAGCCTGCCGGCGGCTTTTGATGGGCTTAAGTGTTGCCATCTCTCACCTGCCTGATGTCGCAGCGGTGCCGTTCAACTTCGCCGTGCATGGCGTCCAGAACAATCACGTACATATCGCGGCCTGAGCGGTAGCCCGAGGCGGTGTGCCAGGCATCCCGAGCCGCGAGCGTGCGGAACGACTCGACGACCACGCCGCGAAGTTCCGTCTTACTGGTGTGGTGGATGTGGCCGGTATACCAGTACCGATGACTGGTCTTTCCCCAGTCTTCCGGCCGGTCGGATGCCATCAGCTCACCGAGCGCCGCGTGCTTCACCGTGTCGCCGTGGGTGACACCGATAAGGCAGCGGCCGTGCGTCACGTAGTGGAATTTGGATGCCGTCGGATGCACTAGCACCCGAGGCTCAGCGTGGAACCATGCTTCCAGAAATGCCGACAGCATGATCGACGAGTGGTCGTCGTGGTTGCCGATGGCGTTGATCACTTCCACTTTGGCGTGCTTGCGCAGTGCCAGAGTGATCAGATCCACCATCAGATGGCAGCCGAGCCGTAGGACTCGAGGCCAGCGCGTGTCCACGTCCAGCTTGTGGCCGGACTTGGTCAGCTGGGACAGGCTGTCGGCGTGGAAGAAGTCGCCCAAATTGACGATCAGCGCACGCTCAGATGGCGGCGCCACGTCCACCAGTCGGCCAGCTGCTGCGAGCAGATCCTGCCGGGCAATGTTCACGTCAAAGTCTTCGCCGGCTTCGGCAGCCCAGGCATAGGCACCGATATGCGGGTCGCCCATGGGATAGACCGACAGCAGGCCCGCCATGCTTCTGGCCGGCGCTTTCACCGGCTTAGCAGTGCCACGGTGCTCTGCGGCCATCTCCTCGATGGCTTCCCGCATCGCCCGCGCCGCGTCGTCATCCCGCAGCCGGGACTTCACCCACTGCTGGCTAACTTTGCCCTCGGCGTTGTACAGCGTCGAGACTCCCCGCACCTCGTACTCAGCCGGAACTGCGTGAGTCATGTCGTGCTGGACCGAAAGCCCGCGCCTGGCAGCCAGTCGGACGAGACGCTGCAGCACCATCTGCATGGCGCGCCGTGTGATTTTCAGTTCGCGCGCACCTTGCGACACGCCGAACTTGCGCACGGCTTCGATCTTTTTGCGCTGGGAATCCGTGTCGGCGACGCTCAAAAGCGCGTCGAAATCGTAGTCGCGGGCCATCAGGACCGGGGCCAGAGCCCTGTCTGCATCATCACGCAAAGCCGCTGAGAACGAACGCCCACCTGCTTGAACCAGAGGCTGGCGCGCATTTCGTTTGATGCCACATCCCAGTCACCACGCCCAAGCGCCATGCGCAGGCGTGCGAACTTGGCGAAGCCAGCCCAGCCAAGATTGAAAACCATGTCTATCAGCACGGCCTGCCGAACTTCCGACAGATCGAGCCAATAGGGTTCAGTGCGCAGGCTGCCGATAGCGCGCTCGATGTCGCGCTTGAGAAGCCATTCGGCTTCCTCGCGGCTGATGCCGACGTCGTCGAGGTTGCGGCCGAAGCCGATGGTCTGCCGGCCAGCCGTGCAGCGATATACCGACTGGCTGTAGCCTTCGTGGCGCTTGATGAGCTCTACAACGTCCATGGTGTGCGACCAAAAAAAAGCCCGGCGTGAAAGCCGGGCAATTGGAGGACCGAGGACAAATTGCGGGCGCAGTTCGTCGGGCATATGTCAACACTGCGGGAGCCAGCAGTGAACGGGTGACCTGTTCGTTTTTAGTCGAAAGTCTCCGGCGGCTCTTCCAGCGTCGCCACCCACGCGGCTTGCGCTCGCGCGAATGCATCCAGTGCAGCTCGGCGCGCCCTGCCGCCCACTGGTCTGCCGTCGAGGTAGTGCCGTTTCAGCGTGTTGTGGTGCAGCGGCTTGTTGGCCAACAGCACCCACATGATCCAGCCCGTGGCCTCAATGCGCGCGTCTCGCGTTGTTGCAGTTGCGAGCTGGCGATAGCCAGACTGGTGGTCTACGAAGCCGGGCGCGACGGCGGGATACCACACTTCACGCACTTCGTGGAGTTCGGCCGCAGCCCACTCGCTGACCAAAATGTGCGCCTCGAGGTGGGTGATGCTCACAGCGCGGGCCACCCAAGCAGGTTGCGCAGCTTGTTGATGCGCCCCCGCAGCTCGCGCCGCTCGGAGCGGGTCAGCGTGACATCGGTGGCTTCGAGCTTCAGCACCTCGAGCGCCTGCAGGATGGTGTCCCGCCGCGCAACCGGCAGATCGGCACGCAACGCGTCCGATGGGAGCGCAGGCACCAGCGTGTCTTTTCGGCGCAGCGAGATTCCCCTGGTCGTCATGGCTCCCCCAGCCTCTCGTAGGACACGATGGTTTGCTGCGCGGCTTCCAGCCCGAAGCAGAGCGCCGTCAGCCAGCCCTCAGCCGCCAGATGATCCAGCCATGCCGTCTGCTCCGGCGTCACGCGCCCGCCGGGTGCTTTCAGCTCAATGGCCAGCCCGCTGAACTCGCCGCGACGCGTGTACCAGCACAGATCCGGGAACCCGCGCCGGGTGCCTGCGGCTTTCAGTCGTGCGCCCGTAGCCGCATTGCGCTGCCCACCGTTTGGACTGTGATGCATCCAGTCGGCGTGCTTTGGGTACGTGCGCCGCATCCACGCCATCAGCTGCCGCTGGATGTCGTCTTCGGAATGCTTCATCGGCGCAGACGCTTCCAGACGCCGAGGCGGTCTTTGCGCATTCCCGCTTTGACCAGTTCGTCAGGTGTCAGGCACCGGCGCGGATTACCGACGCGGTGCTCTGCGGCCGAGATGGCGGATGCGAACGTCTCGAAACAGAACGGGCACATGTTTGGCGGTTGCGGTGTCATCAGAACCCCACGACGAGATTGATCTGCGCGTCGTTCAGCCCGGCGCCGAACCGCCCCAGGTACGCGTTCACGACTTTGGAAAACAGTGCGCGAAATTCGTCTTCGTCCAGCTCGTCCCAAGCAATCGACCGCGGCCAGTAGTGCGTCTCGCCGTGCTTGTCGATGACCAGGTCGAAGTGGCCGGCAGCGATTTCCAGCACTTTCCGCCAGATCTCGATCTCGTCGTAGACGTCTTGCCAGTCGAACGTGGTGGACACAAACGCGAAGAAACGGCGGTGGTTTGCGGCGCTACGCCCGCGCTTATGCTCGAGCAGCACTTCGTCACCGGCGCGATACCGGGCGAGAACCCGCACGGCTTCGTCGCTGGCTGGCCGCAAGCCGTCGTGACTCTTCACGAAGATGGCTTTCACGCTGTACGGCCCGCAGCCGGAACGCGTTGATGACGTGCGACTGGACAAGCTCGCGCCAATGCGCAGGCACGCGTGCCAACGCTTCCGCACGCATCTCCCGCGTCGGCAGGTTGGCGATGTCCATGGCGTGCTGGCGCGGCCATTTGTCGGTGCTCAGAACGGGATTTCGTCGTCAGGCGCAGCAGCTGCCGGCCCGCGCGCAACGTCAGCCAACTTCTCCGTCGGCTTCCACGTATCCAGCTCGGCGTAGCACTTGCCGGACTTGGCACGCTTCAGCGCCACGTTCAGCCAGTCGCTGTCCTGCTGGCGCAGGAACTCGATCAGGTCGGTGCGCTTGATGGACAGGTTCGCCAGCACGTACTCCGGCGCGTTGTCGTTGCGCTTTACGACCATGCCATTCACGAAAACTTTGTCGTTCACTTCTTCGATCCCCCACGTTGTTGAAACTCTCGCAACTCCGGCGGCATCTGATTGATCTGCCACCTGCGCCTGGTGCGCGCTGAATCACCGGCTGACACTTCGCACCGGTCCTGCCGAAACTGTGGCCGGTCAATCTTCCCGCCGGCTGCCAGAAACCGCTCGACGTCTCCGGCGATGTCGGTGGAATCAATCAAGCGCGGCGGCTTGACGTCGGCGTCCGTAATTCGCGGTTTTGCTTTGGTCATGCCCAGCTCCGGTCGGTTAGGTCTTCCGCGATGGAGCGCGCACGGGTGCCGCCGCGCGGGATGGCTTTGTCCTGGTCGCGTCGCCACCAGCCGGCCACGGCGTGCTGCCACGACTTCATCGGGACTTTCCCAACCCGCCAGCCGTTTGATGCGTAGTGGTCGATGAAGCGCTCGGCGTCGATGTGGTGGCCGGTCTCCCGGCAATAGCGGTTTACGTCTTCGGCGGTGGGTGGTGAAAACCGAGGCGCTTTGCGGGCGCGCGAGACATCGCAAGATGTCTCTTCTAATTCTTCTTCTCTCTTCTCCTTCTTCTTCTGTCCGTTACTTGCACCGTTAGGTAACGCGTTACTAACGGTGTTGTCTTCGTATGCCTTTGATTGTGCGCGGCTTTCCTTCCACCGCCGCTGCCGTTCGGCGCTGGTTGGGTCGGCGCTTGCCTGCCGTTTTTCCCACTGGATCGGCTTCCAGTCGCCGCCGATCAAACGCAGGCGCATCAGCCTGGCTTTTGCTTTCTCGAGGTCGATTCCATGCAGGCCGAGAGCCACAGACACCAGCTCGTCCCGCAGCTCGGCTGGCTCGTCCAGCGTACCGTCTGCGGTCAACGCCATGACGGCCACGAAGTGCCAGCGGTCCTCAAACGCCAAAGCGCGGATCTTGGGATCGTTGATGATTTCGGCGTGGACTTTGAACCACTTCATGCGGCCTCCCTGCTTGCGACACCGTACGAAGCAGCTAGGAACTCAGCCGGAAGGTGTCGGAACTCAAAAACGCGGAACGCACTTGAGCCGTCGTGATTTGCCTTTTCAACGCCAGGCATTTGCCCACGATCACGAACGAGTTGCGCGCTGTGCCAAAGCCGGAAAACACGAAGATCGCAGAGAGCCCAAGGATGAACCGCGCCGGACGAGTGTCCAAAGCCGTAAAAAAAGTAGTCGCCCCATCCGGCAATAATCTTAGCCAGTTCAGTCTGCATTCCGCTCGGGCGAACCGTGCGAATGGTGAACTCGTTGGCGTAGTTAGGACATCTTTCCAACTGGTCGGCTTTCCGCATCCGGCAACCGATCCGCACAGCGTCCATTCGAAGCACCATGAGGTCTGTGTTTCGTTCTTGATCCTCTGCAACTGGCGGCTCACCTATCAGGTGCTCCCCGAGAATCCGCTTTATCGGCGGCATAAACTGGTCGGCCCATTTTTTGTCGTTTTGCCAGCCGGTCATGCCTCTTTCCCCCACACGTCGAACTGGTCAATCGCTCTGCGGTTGAATATATCGATGCGCCTACCGGCAGTGACCCGGCGCACCACGTCGTATAACTCTTCGGGTTTCTCGCTATGCGCACCTCGAGACGCCTCAAAGCAAACAGGGAATGCTTTGGTGTCTATGAACTTTGGCGATCCTTTCCGCGCGTACAGCGCGAATTCGCAGTTGTATTGCGGCAGCCCGATTGGCTGGAACCCGCCGGGCTTGTGCCATACGAACGTACAAACGTATTTGAACCCCCAGGCGTCCAGAAGCCGCAACGCCATCGGCAAGAACTTGTGCGTCGTCCAGAGCCACATATGGCAGTCACGAGCGGCCGGCATCGTCATCGCCGCCAGCTCGGTTTCCTGCATTACGGGGTAGTCAAACTGCGACTGATTCGGGCGCTCGTCCCGCTCAATCTTCTGCATCGGCCATGGCGGGTCAATAACGATCACGTCGTACTCGCCTGCCAGCTCTTTTTGCTCGCGCGCCTCGACGCTTTCTAGCTTTTCGATTACTTCGGCGCGCTTGATCTGGCGAACGGCGTCGGCCAGTTTGATTTCACCCCGCTCCACCTGGTCGGCTAGGTCTGGACGGGCATCAACGACGAGTGCGGCTTTGGAAAGTTTTCGCCGAGGCAGATTTGCTGCCTTTGCAGCTTCATTGCGTGTGTCACGCTTTTGTTCTTTGGCGGGCTTTGATCGCGGCCCGGGTGTTTTCTCTGATGCTTTTGCGTCTGTGGCGTCAGCTTGAAATAGCTTGTCGCACACAGTGTGCGACAAGCTATCCGCTGCGCGCCCGCGCCCACCCTGCTGCCCCCCCGCCTTGGCCCGCGCCCGCCTGAGCTTCTCACTCTCAAGCCGCCGCAGGCCTTCAAAATTCATGGCGCGCTGGTCGTCCGTTAGGTTTCTGCGCGTCAGTTGATTTTTGCGAATCCAGATAAACGCATCGAGGCGGTCGTTGAACTGAATCTGCACAACAGCAAACGGAACCCCCAGCCGTGTGCAGATTTCGTGGCGGTTGTGTCCGTCCACAAGAACATCGCCCCACACCGTGAGCGGGTCGCGACACCCACTGAATGCAATGCTCAACTCCAGCTCGGCACGCTCATCGGGTCGCAGCGGCGGAATCAGCGCTTTGAACTCGGGGTCTATGACAAGACTGCTCATGCAACAACCTCCCACACTCGCTCAAGCCGATTGCTCGCCGACAACCGGCACAATCCCGTCGGCCTCGCCAGTTGGCGCTTCTGGCAATCGCTCAGCCGCTTATTGACCTGATGCGACAGCAACCCAACCCGACTGGCGATCTCGTCGGCCGTAGCAGGCCCGTGCTCGCGCAGGCAGTCGAGAATGATGGCGATGTGGCCGCTGGCGAATTCGCGCACGCGCGCAGCTGCTGCGTGGCTTGTCCAGGGATCGGATTCGCGGGCGTTGGCTTCCCAGTCGATGGCGATCTGGTTCATGCAACCGCCCTCCCCGGCGGGAAGACGTCATCGAGGTCACAGTCGGCGCCAGCCGTCGCCAGCGCAGAAACGATAGCCCTGGCGCGGTCGAGCCCAAGCTCTGCCGGGCTGCGCTGCCCTGTCTCGATGTGTGAGATGAGCTGCTGACTGACGCCTGATGCGGCGGCAAGCTGCTTCTGCGATAGGCCTGATGCTTCTCGAAATTCTTTTAGGCTCATGTTGCTCCCCATCAATACGGGCGAATACTACCCACGTATTCGCACGCGTCAAGCCCTAGGTAGTTGGATGGGGTCTACTAAAGTAGTAGACTAGGCGTATGAGCACGGAATTCGGCGCACGTCTTAAATCTGCACGCGAGGCACTTAACTGGAGCCAGCAGCAGCTTGCGGACAAGTGCGGGGTCGGTCAGGGCTCCATCTCAAAGATTGAGCGCGGCGATCAGGACGAATCGCGGCACACGGTCAAGCTGGCAAGCGCGCTTGGCGTCAACGCGCTGTGGCTCGCGACTGGCGACGGCCCGCGGCTTGTGGTGGATCTCGCTGCATCTGCAGTTGTTGGTGTGACCGCTTTTGCCACGCTCGGATCCGATTCTAACGTTCGAGTCGCACCGGCTTCCCGCGGTCGAGTGCCGGTTATCTCGGCAGTACAGGCGGGAAATCTAACCGACGTCGTGGACAATTTTGCGCCAGGTGACGCCGATGAATGGATAGACACCGGCGTGCCAGTCAACCGACACACATTCGCCCTAATCGTCGAGGGCGACAGCATGGAACCCGTGTTTACCGCAGGGATGCGCATCGTCGTCGAGCCCGACATCAGCGCCAACATCGGCGACTACGTCATAGCCGGCAACGGCGAGCAGGCAACGCTTAAGAAGCTTGTCAGCGACGGCGGCGAGATGTACCTCCAGCCGCTGAACCCCCGCTATCCCATCAAGCCGCTCGGTGAAGCCCGCATCATCGGCGTCGTGCGCGAAGCTCACACCAAGTTCCGTTAAGCCTTAAGCACCTCGGTGCTAAGCGCTCGAAAAAAAATACTACGCGGGTATTGACTGCACGGAATACCTAGGTAGTATTACTTGGGACAGCAGGCCGCACATCAGAGGACAACAACATGCCAGCCACCCATTTACCCGTGCAAGACATAGCACGAATCATGCGTTGCTCACTGCCGCAGTTGGCAGCGCAATATGAGCTCAACTTAAGTCAACTGCGCGCCGACTTTGCTCACGCTGAGTTAACCGGAAAAAAAGTTCGCGGGTTTTCCGCATCTGACCTTGAAGCGCGCGTAAATCTTTTTACCGCTCGGATTGCTGAGTGTGCCGCAGCATGAAGCGCGCCGCCCTCACCGACTACGCCATCGGCTACGCGTCGATGCCGCTTCCGCCAGACACCCGCCGCGAAGACGCGCGCGATGACGCCGTCTCGGCGCGCTTCGATGAAATCTGGGCCGACGCTGACCTGCTTTCGGCCGCACTTGAGTACGACGGCCTGCCCTTCACCCTGCGCACAGCCACCCTGCTGCGCGACTGCGCCAGGCGGCTGAGCCTGTGCCGCAACAAACCGATCAGTGATGCGGAGACGTTTGTGCTTGCCGTTGTGGACGACCTGCACGACTGCGTCCAGCGCGCAGCGGTGCAGGACATCGACAGCGCCGACTGGGAGCCGTGATATGCGCTTTCAAGACGCAGAAGCAGAACAGGTCGCGCTGGAGTTCATCGGCGCCCTCAGCAGCCGGCTGGAGTCGTCTGTCGCGGCAACGCGCTTACCGCTTCCAGACGACGAACAGGAACGCATTGAGCAGCTGACTGACCGGCTTGTCGGTCTTCGGCAGACGGTGATTGGAATCAACGAAGCACTACAGGCCATTTTGCGCCTGGCACGGGAGGACGCATGAGCACCATCGAAAGAGAGTTTTTTCGCACGCAGGCCGAGGCCGGCATCCAGTTCGCGCCGTGGGCTGACAACGCGCAGCTTCAGCGCGCAGCTGGCGTAGCTATCGGCATCATCGCGGTCGGCGTCAGCGCCGCCGTCGTCATGGCGTTTTTCGCAGGCCTGCTGCGCCTGCTGGCGGGTGGCGCGTGATGGATACCGGGATCATCAACATCCGTGGAAAAGAATATCAAACGGTCGCGCTTCGCGTGGCCAAGTTCCGCGCCAATCACCCGCACTGGACGATCCGCTCGGAGATCGTCCACATCGACGCCGACCAGGTGCTGATGCGCGCCGAGATCCTGGACGAATCCGGCCGCCTGCTGGCTGATGGCTTCGCTGAAGAATGGCGCGCGTCGTCGCAGATCAATAAGACGTCAGCCGTTGAGAACTGCCAGACGTCGGCGATTGGTCGAGCGCTTGCCTGCGCTGGTTTCGGTGGCTCGGAGTTCGCCAGCGCTGACGAGTTGGCCAGTTCACTGCGCCACCAGTCGGCAGTTGTGGCAAGTCCACCGGCCGCGCCAGACGTTATGGCCGAAGCCATGGCCCGCATCGCTGCCGCGAACGATGCCGCCGCGCTGGGTGAAGTCGGTGCCGGGTTGGCGAAGTTGGATGTTGACGAGCAATCAAAGAAGAAGCTGCGGGCTGCGTTCACAGCACGCAGGAAAGCATTGGAGGCTGCCTGATGCTTTTCATTCAGCAGCACCTGGACGACGGCAGCGCCAATCCAGCTTGGCTGGCAGCCCGTGCCGGCAAGTTCACCGGCTCCCGTTTCGCCGACCTGATGGCCCGCACGAAGAGCGGCCCATCCACCAGTCGCACCAACCTGCTGGCCACGCTGGCGGTGGAGCGCATTACCGGGCAATGCGTTGAGATGTTCACGAACGCTGCGATGGCCCGCGGCACCGAACTGGAGCCGGTCGCGCGGTCGGCTTACGAATCGCTGCGCGAAGTTCTGGTCGAAGAAGTCGGGTTCTGCGAGTCGGCCGAGCTCGACTGTGTCGGCGTGTCGCCGGATGGGCTGGTCGGTTCGGATGGGCTGATTGAGATCAAGTGCCCAGCCGCCATGGCGAAGCACTTGGAAGCACTGCGCAGCTGCGCCCATGCCACGGAGTACCGGTGGCAGGTGCAGGGTCAGCTGTGGGTAACCGATCGCGCCTGGTGCGACGTCGTGAGCTTTGATCCGCGATGGCCTGATGGGCTGCAACTGGCGATCCACCGCGTCTTCCGCGACGAGGCGGCCATTGCTGAGCTGCGGGCTGAGTGCGCACGGGCTGACGCCGAAGTCACGGCCATCGTGGCCGATCTGACGGCGCTGCGAGGTGCGGCCTGATGGACGCCATATGCCTGCACATGACGCCGATTAATCAGTGTATCCATTGCTTAAAGGGGGTAGTTATGACCGAAACCGACAGGCTGAATGCCGAGCTTGAGTCCGCCCGCCGCGAGGCGGCGTTCTTCCGCGAGCAGACGGAGCAGCTGCTGCGCGTGATTCAGCGAAGCTTTGACTGTTTTCCTGACATGCCGGCGGTAGCGCGACAAACCCTGCAGCCATACGCGCAGGAGCTGTGACATGGAACTTCAGGTTGGCGACATCGTACAGATTGACCCAGACGTTGAGATGTTCGGCGGATGCTTGGTGACAGTGAACGAAGTCAGCGGCAGCCGCGTGATGGCATACGCGCAGGTGCCGGGCGGCGGGCAGGCCTACGTCTTCCTGCAGCCGGGGAAGTTTGCGCTGACGGGCGGCGTCGCGAAGTGGGTGGCCGGCAACGTGTAACCGACGGTTACATGTTCGCGTGACGTGGTGAAAAACCGGAGCAAATCAAACATGACCAAGCAGGAGCTTCAGCGGCTGGCGGGCATCCCGCACTTGCCGACAGACCTGACCTACGAGCTCCGGCTTGCGGTGTCTGGCGAAGGCCCGAGAGCTTACGACTGGACGGACAAGCCCCACCGGCTTTTGTGGGATGCGTGTGGTGCGCTTGAGCGTGCCGAGGAGCGGCTGCGTCAGGCTGTGCTGGCAGAGCGCGAGGCGTGCGCGCTGGTCTGTGAACAGGTCACTGCTGCGTGGTCCGAGATTGAGTACAACGAAGCGTGCATTGACTGCGCTAAAGCCATCCGCGCGCGGGGTTAGCTATGACGCGCGACGAGATCATGCATCTGGTGAACGAGACGGCCCCACGGTATCAGTCGTGGGGCATTGAGGCGCACTTTCAGAACTTCGCGCAGCGCCTGCTCCAGATCGAGCGGGGAGCCTGCGCCAAAGCGTGCGCCGAGATGAGCGGGAAGTACGACTGGCTGACGGCGCGTAGGTGCGCTGAGGCGATTCTGGAGAGGGGTGGAAAATGAAGTGGGTGCTGGGCCACATCGTGACGCAACAAATGGGTCTGACGGCTGGGCAGCTGCGCGGCATGGTCCAGCGCGGCACGCTTGAGCGGGGTCGGCACTTCATGGTACTTGAGCACAAGACCTTCTTTGACCTAGAGGCGATGCAGCAATGGCTCGATACCGAGGCGTCACGCCAAAAGGCAACCGCATACAAATTGACTACCAGGTGCGCGGAGCCCGCCACTGGCAGCTCGTGGACAAACCGCCCACCGATCGCAACCTCGCGGATGCGGCTCGGCTCCGCCAGAGGCTGATCGAATCTGCCCGGCTTGCCGGTGATACGGCTAAACCAGAAGCGCCAGCGACCCAATCGTTTGAGGAGTGCTGCCGGCTGTTTCTGGCGGAGAAAGCCTCAACCCTGAAGCCGTCTACGATTGACGGCTACCGCTCCAAGCTCGAGTTCTACTGGTCACCATTGGCGGCCATGGACATCCGCGCCATCAAGCTGACAGACCTGAAGACACTGGACCGCGCGGTAGAGTGGAAAAGCCAGAAGACGCGAAAAGATGCGCACTCGGTGCTGCGCGGAGTGTTTGCCTGGGCGATCGCCGAAGAGCTCACAGACGACAACCCGGCGACCCGGCTTAGGGCTGGAGCTTGGCAGCGGCCAGAGATTGATGCGTTCACGGATGAAGAGCGGGGCAAGATCATGGCCGAACTGGATGGCACGGCCAGAGTGTTCTACGGCCTGATGTTTGAGGTAGGTGCCAGAACTGGCGAGCTGATGGGCCTGCGCTGGGCAGACGTTGGGACGGATACGCTGCGCATTGAGCGCAGTGTTTATCGCGGAGAAGACGGCAGCACGAAGACGCACCAGGGGCGGAGCGTGCTGCTCACGCGAGCGGCACAGGAGCTGCTGAAGAGCCACACATCCAGCCGGTTCGCTGGCAAGCATGTGTTCCTGACGCAGTACGGCGAGCCCTACTCGATTGATCGCGGCCTGACGTTTGCTTTCAAGCTCGCCTGCACCCGAGCAGGCGTTCGCTACCGTCGGCCGTACTACTGCCGGCACAGCTTCGCCACGCGCGCGCTTATGGCCGGCTGCCAGCCGTCATGGGTGGCCGCCCAGTTGGGTGATCGACTGGAGACAGTGCTGCGGCACTACGCCCGCTGGATCAGCGGTGATCGGGACCGCGCCGAGCTCGCAAAGTTTGAGATGTAGGCCGGTCAAAGACATCCCAGTTCGGCTGCTGATCGTCACGCTCTGAGCCGCGAATCAGCATCGCCTCTTTCAGGACATCATCGAACACGCACACCGATCCGTCCTTACGGATGATCGGCAACACCCCGATCTGACGAAGCACATCGCACTGCTCCGCTGGCGTCTTTGCGCCTGTGATCGACTCCAGTTGCGCACGTCCAATCTGCCGCATTTAGGCGCTCGACCTGATCAAAAGTGTGGTGGAAGTGTGGTAGCGGAGCGGGCGCTAAACACAATTCCTAGTAAAAACAACGCTATAGATGGTGGTGAGGGAGGGATTCGAACCCGCGCAGTATGTCATATGGTGGATTGGTGTGCGTGCTGCGTCTTTATATTTCAATGGCTTACAAATTTTCGCTGCACAGCAAATCGCTATCGTTCGTGCAAAGTGTGGGTAAAGTGTGGTGGAAACGTGCCACGGCGTCACTCTCAGAGTACGGCAGGCAATCCCGCACCAGCCGCTTCGACGTGATGAAGTGGGACGGCTCGTATCCATGCCGCGAAAGCCACCGCTCCCAGCCCTTCCGGCCGATGACCCGCGTCTGGGTCACGCCAAACATCCCCGCCAGATAGGCCTCAAACTTCCCGATCAGCGGCCCGATCCATGCCTGCGCATCGACGCCGGCCAGCAGCTCAAACGTGGCCACCAGCTCGCCGCCCAGGCGCTCCATCGTCAGGATGAACGCCCCGACGGTTTGCTCTTGCGTCACGATCAGCCAGAGCTGCCAATCCCGCCAGCCATCGCGGAGCGACTCCACCATCTCATCCAGACTGCGGAACCCGGCCAGATGCTGGACGCTCAGCTGGAGCATCGGGCGCACGAGCTCGAGCGCCTCGTCCACATGCTCGGCGTCGATCCTGACGACCTTGTGCGGCGGGACGTCGAGAACAATCATCGAGCCAGCGTCCGAACGGCTCGGGCCAGCCGGCGCAGCTCTTCGCGTGCGGCGGCCAGATCGGTGATGGTGTCGATGCGCGCATCGATGTCGGCGTCTGTGCCGGCGACTGCCGCCAGCGCCTGGTAATCCTCGGACTCGGCCGGCGGCTTCGTGACTTCAACTCGCATGGATGCTCCACGTCTGCCAGATGTATCGCGGATGCCGGGCGGTCACCGTAAACGCCCCAGGCGTTGACGTGGCCAGACTGAAGTCACCGTCCTCGATGACGTAGATCACGCCATCGCACTCGATCTCGGTTCCATGTGGAACACCCGACAGCGTGGCCGCATCGATGCCGTCGGCTGTGATGTCCAGCTTGTCCCACGCGCCGGGAAACGCTGACCGCGACAGCACCAGATCCAGCCGCGCCTGCGCTTCTGTGGCCTCGGCAGAGCCCAAGGCGTAGCGTGACAGCACGCCCCGCAGACGGTCGGCCTCGAGCGCGTACTGGCGCCCCAAGAACGCGTCCCGGTTGCCACCGTCCCTGCCGGTCAGCTCGCAGAACCGGACAAACCACTCTTCGTGTGTGACAAACACATCCCCCAGCGATAGCGGCAGCTGCTGGCGCTGCCATTCGGTCCAGCAGGAATCGCAGGCCCAGCGCTGGCCCAGCGTGAGATCCGCCGTGACGCCGGTGACATCCGCGATCAGGGAAGCGGACGTCCAGCCCTGACAGATGGGGCACTGATGGCGCTCGATGTCACCGCGCCAGCGAGCGGACAGCTCGGGATCGTGGAGCATCAGGTGTTGTTGGTAGTTGGTGCTCATTGCGGAATGACCGTGAACGGAATCGGCGAGATGCCAGCAGCCGTGGCTGATGTTTCAGTGGGCGCGGTGGCGGTGTCATAGGTGACTGATGTGAACGTGACACTTCCGCCGGTGACCAGCTCGGAGTAGATGCCGATCCCGAATTCCGGTGTGGTGCCGCCGCGCTGGCCAAGCCCGTCACGTGTAACAACCATGCTCAGCCCGGAGCGGGTAGTCGATGCGCTCGCGCCGCCGCCGCCGCCGACCGTGTAAGTGCCCACCAAAGTCCACGTCGGCGTGAAGTTGGGGCTGCCGCTGTCGGCCGTTGCGATGTACAACCCAACCACCAACTGCCCTGGGGTGTAGCCGTTCCAGCCCGGTTCAAAGTCCGCGACATTATTGACCGTCGCAGAGAAATTGAACTTGTACCGGTCATCCCACGCTTCGGCCGCTTGGCTTTTTTGGATGACGTAACGCGGCAGCAAGCCAGAACCCAAATCGGTGGGCGTCGTATCGGTGCGCGCCGTGATGGTGGCGGCAAGCTGGCGCACTTTGGCGTAGGCGGTAAACCCTGACGCCGACAGGCTGCGCGCCTCCACGACCAGCGCGTGAGAGCTCGCGCTGTAAGCACTGTTGTAGGTCAGGCCTGTGGGGTTGAAGGCAATCAGCGGAACTCGCGCATAGGCCGGCGTGAACGTGATGGCCTGCCCATCCGTAACGGTTCCCGCCTGGACGCCAGCGACGATCACTCGGGCGTTGCCGTTGCCGTCGTCAATGCTGACGGAATCGTCCAGCGTGCCAGGCGCCACCAGCCGTGGCGTGATGCGTGACGGGTTGAACGCCGACGCAACCGGCGGGCGCCATGGCG